>Ga0066797_1000639_pt1 | contig 10390 bp, 7 predicted proteins | sample PersoiDNA2013193_FD_76335 | JGI IMG/M metagenome (GOLD analysis project Ga0066797, IMG submission 76335) | Permafrost soil microbial communities from the Arctic, to analyse light accelerated degradation of dissolved organic matter (DOM) -... | ecosystem: Environmental > Terrestrial > Soil >... | reverse complement strand
GGCCTGGACCAGCACGTTGCCGACCACCGAGGCCTCCACCGGGCCGGCCACCACGGGCCGCCCCGTGCGGTCCGCGGTCGCCTGGCAGAGCAGCGAGTTCTGGGCGCCGCCCCCCACCAGGTGGATCACGGGGACGGGCCGCCCGCCGAGCCGCTCCAGGTCGGCCACGCCGCGCGCGAACGCCTCGGCCAGGCTCTCCAGCACGCAGCGCACCAGCGCGGGGACGCCCTCGGGGGCGGGGATCCCCCGCTCACGGAACCAGCGGTGCATGACGTCGGCGGTCCGCTCGAGCCGCAGGAACGCGGGGTCCGCGGGGTCGATGAGCTGGTCCGGACGCAGGTGCACGGAGGCCGCGGCGCGCAGCACCGCGACCAGGTCCCCGGCGTCGCCCACGAGCCCGCTCACCAGCCCGAGCCCCATGAGGTTCTTGTGCAGAAGGATCGTGCCGTCCACTCCGGCCTCGTGGGTGAACCTTCCCAGCCGGGCCTCCTCGCCGATCACGGGTCGGTCCACCTCGACCCCGAGCAGCGACCACGTCCCGCACGACAGGTACGCCGATCCGCTCTCCTCCAGCGGCGTGCCGACCACCGCGGAAGCCGTGTCATGTGATGCGACTTTTCGCACGACGACACCCAGGTCCAGTCCGGTCTGCGCGGCCGCCGACGGCGTCAGCGGTCCCAGCGGATCGCCCGGAGTCAGCATCGGCGGCAGGACGTCGACGGGCAGACCCAGGGTGCGGACGAGGGCCGTGTCCCAGCCGATCCCCCCGGGGGCGAGCAGCCCGCTCGTCGACGCGATCGTCGGCTCCGTGGCCGGTCGCCCGGTCAGCCAGTACCCGAGCAGGTCCGGCATGAAGAGCACGGCGTCGGCGGCTGCGAGGAGGCCCTCCTCCCGATCGGCGACCAGCTGGTAGAGGGAGTTGAACGGCAGGGGGTCGAGGCCGTTGCGCCGGTACAGCTCAGCGGGGCTCATCACGTCGTCCACCACCGCCGTTGCGGCGACCGTGCGCAGGTCGCGGTAGTGGTACGGCAGCCCGAGTAACCGGCCCGCACGCAGCAGGCCGTAGTCCGCGCCCCAGGTGTCGATCCCCACGGAGGCCAGGCCCGGTGCGGCCTCGCCGGCCGCCCGGAGGCCCGCGACGAGGCCCGTCCACAGCCCACCGACGTCCCAGTGCACGCCGCTCGGCAGGGTCACCGGGGTGTTGGGGAACCGCCCGACCTGCTGCAGCGCGACGCCCTGCGCGCTCACCGTGCCGACGAACAGCCGGCCCGACGTCGCGCCGAGATCGACGGCCGCGACCGGGCTCGTCACGTCACCAGCCTGCGGCAACGCCGACGCGCTGTGAGATCCGCGTGGTGCGCTCGTCCGACGCCATGAACGCCCGCAGCGGGTCGGCCGGCACGCCCAGCCTCTCCCGCAGCTCGACCAGGAGCGGCCGGACGTCGGTCTCGTAGGCGTCGACCAGCACGGTGTTCGCGCCCACGACGTCCCCCTCGACCTGCGCGGCCCGCAGCGCGTCACGGTCCACGAGCAACGCCTTCGCCCAGGCGGACTGCATCGCCGTCACGCTCCGGATCATGGCAGGGATCTTCTCCTCGATCATGGCAGTCTGGTCGATCTTGTAGAGCACGCGCCGGGCGGCCGCCGCGACCTCGGCGTCCTCGTCGTCCTCCCCCGCGACGAGCTCCACGGCGATGAGGAAGAGCTCGTACGGGTTGATCGCCCCGACGAACAGGTCGTCGTCGGCGTACTTCTTCGAGTTGAGGTCGAACCCGCCGAGGCGCTTCTCGGCGAGGAGGGTCGCCACGATGTGCTCGATGTTGACCCCGAGGGCGTGGTGCCCGAGGTCGACCAGGACGTTCGCGCGGTCCCCGAGCTTCTGGCAGTAGGTGAACGACTGCCCCCAGTCGGCGATGTCCGTGTGGTAGAACGCCGGCTCGAAGAACTTGTACTCCAGCACCATGCTCTGGTGCGGGGCCAGCGCGTCGTACACCTCCTGGAGCGACTCGAGGAGGTAGCCCCGCCGCCGACGGAAGTCGGCCTGGCCGGGGTAGTTCGTCCCGTCGGCCAGCCACATCGACAGGACGGTCGAGCCGACGTCGTCCATGATCCCCACGGTCTCCAGGCACCGCTCGATCGCCTGACGCCGGACCCGCGGGTCCTCGTTCGTGAACGAGCCCAGCCGGTACTCGTCGTCCTGGAAGACGTTGGGGCTGATCGACCCGATGCGGATGCCCTGCTCGACGGCGTACGCGGCGAGGGCGACGTAGTCGTCCACCCGGTCCCAGGGGATGTGCAGCGCGACGGTCGGCGCCACCCCGGTCAGGCGGTGCACCAGGGCCGCGTCGTCGATCTTCTCCCGCACGTCCCGCGGCGCACCGGGCGTGGTGAAGACCTTGAAGCGGGTGCCCGTGTTGACGTAGCCCCAGGACTGGGTCTCGATGTGCTGGCGGGACAGGCGGTCCAGCAGCTGCTCATGGCTCGGCACGGGCGTCATCGCGTGTGCATCCCTGCGCTCTCGTCGCTGGGGCGAACCCGGACGGCTCCGACGCCGACCCGCCCCTCCTCGCAGATCAGGCCGATCCCGCCGGAGGTGAGCGGGCGGTCGTCGTCGACGACGTCCGCGACGACCTCGTCGTCGACCCACGCGGTGATCCGGTCGCCGTGCGCCCGGACCCGCACCGTCATCGTCTCGTACAACCGCCAGGGCACGGGGGCGTCGGCGAGCACGGCGACCCGCTCGTCGACGGTCTTCACCAGGCGCGCCCGTCCTTCGGCGCCGAGCAGGAGGGCGTAGTGCCGGCGCAGACCCTGCACGCGCACCGCGACCCCGGTCGCCCGCGCCATGTGCGGGGTCAGGGGAGCCGTCACCTCGACGTCCTGCCAGTCCCGGGGGCCGTGGATGATCATCCCGGTGCCCGTGTTCTGGATGAGCCGGTAGTCCTCCGGCCAGCCGGCGCCCCAGCCCTCGCCGAACAGGTCCATCGCGTCGATCCACGCGCGCCGCCAGGCGGTCGTGGCCGGCGACGGGCGGTACAGGTCCACCCGCGGCGACCCGCTCCAGTCCACCCGGTCGACGTCGAGCCGCCCGCCGCCCTGGACCACGATCCCGACGGACCCGATCGGGTAGCCGTCCGTCTCGGGGAGCTGCCAGCTCAACTCGCTCCACGACCCGGCCCCGAGCTCGACCTCGGGCCCGGTCAGCGTCCGGAACGCGTCGCGCTCGTCGTACACCTGGACGGCGAGCCGGGCGCGGGCGCCCGCCTGCTCGGCCCGGACGGTGGCGGTGAGCGTCTGCCCCGGGTGCACCCGGGGGGTGCCCTGCAGCCCGTACCCGGGTGCGTTGAGGATCTCCGGGGGCATGAAGGTCCCCGTGGCGACGTGGACCACGGCGTCGTCCGTCCCGCGGACGCGCAGACCGAGCGCCCCGTCGACACCGGCGCCCTCGGCCACCTCCACGGTGCCCGCACCGTCCACGACGCGGAAGCCCTGCACCGCGCCGGGGAACGGGAAGGAGAACCGGGCCCCGTCCTTCGGCGCCGGCACCTCCTCGCCGCGGATGCGGCGTGCGATGTCGGCGACCACCAACGCCTCGGTGGCGACGTCCGACGCCGTGCGAGCGCCGTCGGCGGTGGGCAGGTAGAGGACGTCGGCGACCGGGCCGCGCCAGTCGCGGCCGCTCTCGAACCCGGAGAGACCGTTGCGGATGCCCAGCAGGGCGCCCAGGTTGCCCGAGTTGCAGTCCGTGTCCCACCCGCAGGTGTTGACGATCATCATCGACCGGTCCCAGTCCCCGCCGCCGTACAGCAGGGCCAGGACGATGACGCCGTGGTTGGGCACGACGTGCACGTTGCCGCCGAACGTGTCGTAGCCGTACTCGGCCTCGAGGCGCGAACGCGCGACCCGCCAGTCCGGCTCGGTGCGGTGCCACTCGCGCAGGTCCCGGATGAGGCGGGCGATCACCGACTCCTTCGGGATGACCGACAGCCCCGTGTCGAGCAGCCGGTCGACGTCGGCCTCGACGAAGGCCTGCGCCTCCATGGCGGCCAGCACCTGCGCGGCGAGCACCGCCTCGCCGTCGTGGCTGACCGACGCGGCCCGGCGCGCGATGTCGGCCGCGAGCTCCGGCTGTCCGGGCACCAGCATCGCCCAGCCGTCGATGAAGATCTGGGCGCCGATCTGCTCGGCGACGACCGGCCCGTTCAGCTCGGCCGAACCGCTGCGCGGCGCGGGGACGCCCGCCTTCATCCGCAGGTAGGCGGTGTGCTCCGTGGAGTTCCCCATGCCTCCCCACCAGAAGATGGTCCGGTTCTCGATGACGTAGTTGAGCCACGCGTGGCCGATCTGCTCGGGCGTGACCTCGACGTCGTACCCGTTGTCCGGGATGGCGGCGAGGAACGCGAACGTCCCGGAGATGTCGTCGTCGACGACGATGAGCGGCACGCCGACCTTGTCGTGCACGTAGTACTCGACGTCCCCGAGCTCCTCCTGGATGCGGCGGTACTCCCACCCTTCGAACGGCCGGCCCAGGTAGACGCCGAGCACCTTGCCCAGGACGCCCGCGTACACCCGCTCGGCGAAGTCCTGCGGGAGGGGGGCGAGCGCGGTGCGGGTGGCGGTGTTGGGCGGGTGCGGCATGGTCAGGCCTCCGAGCGGTCGTGGCGCCAGCTGAAGCGGGGCTCGTAGCCCAGCTCGCGACGTGCCTTGTCGATGGACAGCAAGGTCTCGTGCTCGCCGATGTCGCCGCGCACCTCGACCCCGGGGAACTCGGCGGCGAGGAGCTCGGCGTTGGGCCGCGCCATCACCGTGTCGGCGGCGGCGATGATGTAGACGTCCGTCCCGCGCCGGGGCACGGTCAGCGCCAGCTCGACCGCCTGGGCGGCGTCGCGTGCGTCCACGTACCCCCACAGGTTCCAGCGGCGCAGGGCGGGGTCATCCTGGTAGGCCGGGAGGTCCGCGTAGTCGCGCTCGTGGAGGACGTTGGACAGCCGGAGGCCGATCATGGTCAGCTCCGGGTCCCAGCGGCAGAAGTGCGTCGCCATCTGCTCCTCGAGGGACTTGACCATGGCGTAGGTCGACTGCGGCTGGCAGACCGTCTCGTCGACGGGCACCCAGGCGGGCGGGATGTCGAAGGGGATCCCCAGGACGGTCTCGCTCGACGCCCAGACCACGCGCTTGACGCCGGCGAGCTTCGCGGCCAGGAAGACGTTGTGGGTGGCCCGGGCGTTGTTGTCGAAGGTCGCGCTGCTCGTCGTGATGCCGGGTGCCGGGATCGCGCCGAGGTGCACGACGGCGTCCACCCCGCCGCTGTACTGCCAGTCGACGTACCGCAGCGCCTCGACCACTTGGCCCAGGTCGGTGAGATCGGCCCTCACGGAGCGCGCGCCAGGGACCTCCTCGCCCCGCTGGTCGACGGCGACCACGTCCCACCCGGCGTCCACAAGGTGCCGTACGCACGCCACCCCGAAGTTGCCGCTTCCGCCGGTCACCAGAACGCGCGCCACTGCTCCTCCTCGAACTGGGCAACCAGGGTTGCCGCTCTGTTGCGTCTTGTGAAAAGTAACGGGGCCGTACTGCGCCGTCAACCCGAGCAGGGCTGGTCGCACGCCGTAGGGCTGGTCTTGTTGCCCATGTCAGACCGGGATGGTCCTCACAGGAACACCAACGTCGACGGGCTACGCCTTGACTGCACTCGACCGGTTGTCCCTGGAGGGCTAGGTGCCGTCGTCACCGGCGGCACCCGTAGGACGGGTGGGGGCTCCGCCCGCGCCCTCGGCGAGGCCCGGAGCGGCCGTCGTCCTCGTCGGTCGCGACGGGGCGCCGGCCGACCGGCTGGGTGCGGGACCTGGCGCCAGAGTCGATCCCCGCCCTCGCCTTCCTGGCCGACATCCGCCAGGAGGCGCCGCGGAGGAGATCCCGCGCGAAGGCTGGAGCGGTGCGGCAGGATCGACGTGCTGGTGAACAACAGGGGCGCGTGCACTGACGCCCCCGCGCTCGACGTGGCGCCCAGGCATCGCGGAAGGTCATGGCGGTCAACCTGAACGCGCTGTGGGCGCTCGAGCCGACCTTCGGCCGGCACTTCGTGGCCCAGCGCGCGGGCACCGTAGCCGCCATAGGGGTCCATGTCGGGGCTCATCGTGAGCCGGCCCCAGTGGCAGCCGGCCGACAACGCGTCGAAGGCCGCCGTGCACCACCTCACACCGCAGCCTGGCAGCCGAGTGGGGACCGAACGGGGGTGCGGGTCACAACGAGGCGTCGTCCTTCGTCACGGGTCCGTCGTCGTTGCCGACGGCGGCTGCACGGTCTTCTGGCGACGGGCAGCCCTCGGACTCCTCACAGGATCTCGACGTGACCGCGGTAGGGGTCGAGACGGGGGTCGGAGGGGTCGAGCTCCGTCGCGAGGACGTCGACGCGCGCGATGGGCAGCGAGCGCGCCAGCGCCTTGCTCTCGAGCTTCGAGGAGTCGGCCCCGAGGACGACGCGACGGGACGCGTTGGCCATCGCCTTCTTGATCTCGACCTCGCCCATGGTGGACTCGCTGGACCCGATCACCGGGTCGATGCTTGAGGTCGAGATGAAGCAGGCGTCGAGCACGAAGCTGGAGATCGCCGCCACCGCCAGGGGCCCGACCAGGCTGATGTTCTGCTCCTCGGACTCCCCGCCTGTGAGGTACACCTGCACCCCGGGTCGGGACTTGAGCGTCTCGAACGCGGCCAGTCCGTTCGTCACGACGGTGAGGGGGCCGACGTCGCGGATCTCCGACGCGAGCTGGTACATCGTCGTCGAGGCGTCGAGGGCGATCGCGGAGTACTGGCCCACCAGCGGTGCGAGCTTCTCGGCGATCCGGCGCTTGGCCGCCAGGTTGCGGCCCTGCCGGTGCCGGAAGTCCTCGACCCCGACGAAGACCACGCCACCCCGGACCCGACGGGCGATCCCCTCGCCCTCCAGGGCCTGCATGTCGCGGCGGATGGTCATCGGGTGGACGTCGAAGACCCCGGACGCGCGCTCGATGGTGAGGGCGCCCTCGGCGCGCAGGAGCTCGCCGAGGCGCGTCCGGCGCACCTCGGCCGGCATGGGGGTGCTGGTGGCGGTCATCAGGTCCCTCTCGGCCGACGGGCGCTGCTGACAGATGCTATCCGCCGTGAGCCCTCACTCAGGACAACGTATTGCTGCGTGTGTCAAGTGGTGCTACTTTTCACAACACGTTACTTGCCAGTGGTGCACCGCTCGACGCCGAGGGGACCCGATGGAACTCGATCTTGACGACGTGGCGTCCCTCTGCCGAGATCTCGGCCAGCCCCACCGCGAGCTGGTCATCCTCGGCGAGGGGAACGTCAGCGTCCGCTCCTCCGAGCGAACGCTGCACGTCAAGGCGAGCGGGCGGAGGATGGCGACGGCGTCGGCGGAGGACTTCGTCGAGGTCGAGATCGAGCCGCTGCTCGGCCTGCTGGACGACCCGTCGGCGGACGACGCCATGGTGGCCCGGGTCTTCGCCCGGTGGGGTGCCGGCCCGCTGGTCCCCTCGATCGAGACCCTCCTGCACGTCGTGTCGCAGGCGCTCGGGGACGCCGGCGTCGTGGCGCACACCCACCCCGTCTCCGTTAACGCGCTGCTGTGCTCGGACCGCGCGGAGGCGCTGGTGGACGGGGCGGTGTTCCCCGACCAGGTCGTCGTCCTGGGACCCCACCCGCTGCTGGTCCCGTACGCCGACCCCGGGCTCGTCCTGGCGCGGCTCGTGCGGACCCGGCTGACCGAGCACCTCGACCGCTTCGGCGAGCCGCCCAAGGTCGTCTACCTGCGCAACCACGGCATGTTCGCCCTCGGCCACTCCCTCCGGGAGGCGGAGAACATCACCGCGATGGCCGCCAAGGCTGCCAAGGTCCTGCTCGGCGCCCTCGCCGCCGGCTCCGTGGTCTACCTGTCGTCGCACGAGGTGGAGCGGCTGCACTCGCGTGAGGACGAGGCGCGCCGCCGCGCGGAGCTCGTCCGCGGGCCGGCGCCGCGTGGGTCGATCGAGGCGGCCGCCGAGCCGTTGCCCAGGTGAGCACCGCAGCGCCGTCGGTCATCGTGGTGGGCAGCATCAACGTCGACCTCATCGCCTCCACCGCGCGACTCCCGGCGCCGGGCGAGACGGTCGGCGGTGGAGTCCTGTCCCGGCAGCCCGGGGGGAAGGGTGCCAACCAGGCGGTGGCCGCCGCCCGGCTCGGTGCGACGGTGCGCATGGTCGGCGCCGTGGGCCGTGACGCGGACGGCGACTGGGTGCTCGCTGGCCTCGCCGCGGCGGGGATCGACACCGCGGCCGTGGCGCGCACCGATCTCGCGACGGGCACCGCGCTCATCGTGGTCGACGAGCACGGCGAGAACCAGATCGCGGTGTGCCCCGGGGCGAACGCCGCGGTGTCCCTTGCGGGCAGCCGGCTGACGGCGCAGGACGCGGTCGTAACCCAGCTGGAGATCGAGCTCGAGGTGGTCCTCGAGCTGGCCGCTGCGCACCCCGGCTATCTCGCACTCAACGCGTCGCCGGCCCGCACCCTCCCACCGGAGCTGGTCGCCCGCGCCGACCTCGTCGTGGTCAACGAGGCCGAGCTCGCGGCCATGCCGGAGCTGCGGGACGCGCGGCAGGTCGCGGTGACCTACGGCGCCCGGGGTGCCGCGCTGCTGCGCTCGGGGACCCAGGTCGCCTGGGCCGACGCGGTCCCGGTGCGCGCGGTGAGCAGCGTCGGGGCGGGTGACGCGTTCTGCGCAGCCCTGGTGCTCGCGCTGCGTAGCGGTGTCCCGGACGCCGACGCCCTGGGCGCAGCCTGCCGGGTCGGCGGGGACGCGGTGGCGCACCCCTCGTCGCAGCCCGACCTCCAGCACCTGAGCGCCTACCTCTAGACCTCCCCGGCAGCCCGGGACCCGATAGGAGAGGACGACCGGATGGACCAGCAACACACCGCCGCCCTGGGCGTGGCCATGGTCGGCTACGGCTTCATGGGCGCGGCCCACTCGCAGGCGTGGCGCGTGGCTCCGCGCTTCTTCGACCTGCCGCTCGAGCCACGCATGGTCGCTGTCGCCGGGCGGACCGCCTCGGCCATCGAGGAGGCCGCCCGCCGGCTCGGCTGGGCGGCCGCGGAGACCGACTGGCGCAGGCTGCTCGAGCGGGACGACGTCGACCTGGTGGACATCTGCACGCCGGGCTCCACGCACGCCGAGATCGCCGTCGCCGCCCTCGAGGCGGGTAAGCACGTCCTGTGCGAGAAGCCGTTGGCCAACACGGTGGCGGAGGCCGAGGCGATGGCCGCGGCCGCCGCGGCCGCCGCTGCGCACGGCATCCAGGCGATGGTCGGCTTCACGTACCGGCGCGTCCCGGCCGTGGCCCTCGCCCGTCAGCTCGTCGCCGAGGGCCGGATTGGGACGGTGCGCCAGGTCCGGGCCCAGTACCTGCAGGACTGGATCGCCGACGAGGAGGCGCCGCTCTCCTGGCGCCTCGACCGGCAGATGGCGGGCTCGGGGGCCCTCGGCGACATCGGAGCGCACGCCGTCGACCTCGCCCAGCACGTCACCGGGGAGCTCCTGACCGGGGTGTCCGGGCTGCTGGAGACCTTCGTGCCCGAGCGTCCCGTGGCGCCCGGGCTGTCCGACGACGCCGCGGCGGCCCGGCGCGGGCCGGTGACCGTGGACGACGCAGCGGTCTTCTTCGGGCGCCTCTCCGGTGGCGGGGTGGCCACGTTCGAGGCCACCCGCTTCGCGTGGGGACGCAAGAACGCCCTGCGGATCGAGGTCAACGGGTCGCGTGGCTCGCTCGCCTTCGACTTCGAGGACATGAACGTCCTGCAGTACTTCGACGCCACCGAGGACGCGCGCCTGGCGGGGTTCCGCCGCATCCTCGTCACCGAGCCGCAGCACCCCTGGGTGAGCGCGTGGTGGCCCGCCGGGCACGGCCTCGGCTACGAGCACGGTTTCGTGCACCAGGCGGTCGACCTCGTCCGCGCCATCGCGTCCGGCACCGCCCCGAGCCCGACCTTCGCCGACGGGCTCCAGGTGCAGCAGGTCCTCAGCGCGGTCGAGCGCAGCGCCCAGGCGGACAGCCGATGGGTGGTCGTCGCGCCCGAGACCCCGAAGGAGGACTGACGTGGCACGCCCGAACGCTGTACATGTCCCAACCTCTCCCAGCCAGACCTGGCCGATCGCGGCCGCGATGCTCCCGTTCCCCGCCTCACAGGAGGCGCCCGCGGAGGTCTGGCACGACCAGTTCGCCGAGGTCGCATTCGAAGGCTTCACGGAGGTCGATCTCACCGACTCGTGGCTGAAGGTGGGCAACCTGGAGGCATCCCGCCTGACCGAGTTGGCCGACGTGCTGCGCCAGACCGGGCTGCGTCCCGAAGCGGTCTCGGCGATCCGATGCAGC
>Ga0066797_1000638_pt1 | contig 10391 bp, 10 predicted proteins | sample PersoiDNA2013193_FD_76335 | JGI IMG/M metagenome (GOLD analysis project Ga0066797, IMG submission 76335) | Permafrost soil microbial communities from the Arctic, to analyse light accelerated degradation of dissolved organic matter (DOM) -... | ecosystem: Environmental > Terrestrial > Soil >... | reverse complement strand
GGGGGGATGGGGGGCGGGAGCCCCCCATGCCAGGGGACTGTCCCCCGGGAGACAACTGAAGGGCGGGATCGATGGACGCTGCTGACATGGGTTCGGCACTGAAAGAGGTGCTCATCACGGCCGAGCAGCTCGCCAAGCGGAACGCCGAGCTCGCGGCGGAGATCGACGCCGATTACGCCGGGCGGGACCTGCTGCTCGTCGGCGTGCTCAAAGGGGCTGTCATGGTGATGGCCGACCTCGCCCGCGCCATGCACCTGCCGGCCCAGATGGACTGGATGGCGGTCTCGTCGTACGGCTCTGGTACCAAGTCGTCGGGTGTGGTGCGCATTCTGAAGGATCTCGACGCGGACATCAGCGGGCGGCATGTGCTGATCGTCGAGGACATCATCGATTCGGGCCTCACCTTGTCGTGGCTGGTGGGCAACCTCAAGTCGCGTAACCCGGCATCGGTGGCGGTATGCGCGATGCTGCGCAAGCCCTCCTCGGCGCAGATGGAGGTCGATGTCGCCTACACCGGGTTCGAGGTTCCTGACGAGTTCGTGGTGGGCTACGGGCTGGACTACGCCGAGCGCTACCGTAATCTTCCATTTATCGGGACGCTCGCGCCCGAGGTGTACGGGGGCGCGACCTCCAGGAACCCCCCCTGAGGGCGGGGGGAACACATCTCCCTGACGATAGCGTTGATGTACCGTCAGGGGAATCGCAGGTGCAGGCATGGTGCAGGCCCGCCGGTGGTCGGCGGGACGTGAGGCTGGTCAGGAGGGAACGGCCCCGGTTACTGGTGGGTCGCTCGCTATGGAATTGAAGCGCTTTTTCCGCGGACCGCTATTGCTGGTACTGCTTGCTGTACTCGTCATAACGATCACTTTGGGCTGGGCTAACTCCGGTAGCAGCTATCAGCAGCAGACCACCGGGTTCGTCGTGAAGCAGATCGAGCAGGGCAACGTGAAGTCCGCCGTGCTCACCGACAAGAACCAGACGATCCAGGTCACGACGAAGAGCGGCCAGCAGTACCAGGCCGACTACATCTATGGCCAGGGCCAGGGGATGCAGCAGCTTCTCCAGACTGAGTACGACAAGGGCCAGCTCACCAGCTACGACGTGCAGATACCGAAGTCGAGCGCGCTGCTTTCCATCCTTGAGACGTTCATCCCGTACCTCGTGATCGCGCTGTTCTTCTTCTTCCTGCTCAGCCAGATGCAGGGCGGCGGGTCGCGGGTGATGAACTTCGGCAAGTCGAAGGCCAAGCTGATGACCAAGGACACGCCGAAGACCACCTTCGCCGACGTGGCCGGCGCGGACGAGGCCATCGAGGAACTGCAGGAGATCAAGGATTTCCTGCAGAACCCGGCGAAGTTCCAGGCGATCGGCGCGAAGATCCCCAAGGGCGTGCTGCTCTACGGGCCTCCTGGTACCGGCAAGACGCTGCTTGCCCGCGCGGTGGCCGGCGAGGCGGGCGTGCCGTTCTACTCGATCTCCGGCTCTGACTTCGTTGAGATGTTCGTCGGCGTCGGCGCCTCCCGGGTGCGTGACCTGTTCGAGCAGGCGAAGGCGAACGCTCCGGCGATCGTGTTCGTCGACGAGATCGACGCCGTGGGACGGCACCGCGGCGCGGGCCTTGGCGGCGGCCATGACGAACGGGAGCAGACACTCAACCAGATGCTCGTCGAGCTCGACGGGTTCGACACCAAGGGCGGCGTGATCGTGATCGCCGCCACCAACCGGCCGGACATTCTTGACCCCGCGCTGCTTCGCCCAGGCCGCTTCGACCGGCAGATCGTCGTGGCTCAGCCCGACCTGACGGGCCGCAAGGGCATCCTGAAGGTGCACGCGCGCGGCAAGCCCATCGCGCCGGACGCGGACCTCGACATCATCGCACGGCGTACCCCCGGCTTCACCGGCGCGGACCTGGCCAACGTGATCAACGAGGCGGCGCTGCTTACCGCCCGCACCGGTGGCAAGCAGATCCACATGGCCGCGCTCGAAGAGGCCATCGACCGCGTGATCTCCGGGCCGGAGCGCAAGAGCGTGCTGCTGTCCGAGGCCGAGCGGAAGCTGATCGCCTACCACGAGGGCGGGCACGCCCTGGTCGGGCATGCGATGCCGCACGCCGACCCGGTGCACAAGGTGACGATCATCCCGCGTGGCCGGGCGCTCGGCTACACCATGGCGCTGCCGGCCGAGGACAAGTTCCTCACCACCCGCGCCGAGATGCAGGATCAGCTCGCCATGCTCCTCGGCGGCCGGACGGCGGAGGAGCTGATCTTCCACGAGCCGACGAGCGGTGCCGCCAACGACATCGACAAGGCCACCCAGATCGCACGGGCCATGGTCACCGAGTACGGCATGAGCGAGCGGCTCGGCGCGCGGAAGTTCGGTAACGGCGACAGCGAGCCGTTCCTCGGCATGGACCGGTCGCACAGCAGGGACTACTCCGAGGAGATCGCTTCCGCGATCGACGAGGAGATCAAGCGGATGATCGAGGCCGCGCACGACGAGGCGTGGGAGGTTCTCGTCGAGTACCGTGACGTCCTCGACGCGCTGGTGCTGCGGCTGCTCGATAAGGAGACCGTGGCGAGGAAAGAGGTAGTCGAGCTTTTCGCGACGGTGCAAAAGCGGCCGACTCGCGGCAGCTACACCGGCTACGGCAAGCGGCTCCCGTCCGACAAGCCGCCGGTCATGTCGCCCAAGGAACTGGCGCTCGCGGCGAGCTCCGGGCTCGACGGCATTCCAGGACCGACGAACGGGCAGGTGCTCGGCTACGGGCTCGACAGCGGGACTGTCGGCGAGGGCAACGGCTAACCGGTGGCAATCACCGAGCAGCCGCTAGCGGATTTGGCGATGCCGCTTCCCGACAAGCCGGCGGTCGATCAGGCGCGGATCGAGCGGGCGGTCCGCGAGATACTCTTCGCCGTCGGCGAGGACCCGGAGCGGGACGGTCTCCGCGATACCCCGGCCCGGGTGGCCAGAATGTACGCCGAGCAGTTCGCAGGGCTTCGGCAGAGCCCCGAGGACGTGCTGACCACGGTGTTCGACGCGGAACACGACGAGATCGTGCTCGTGCGCGACATCGAGATGTACAGCATGTGCGAGCATCACCTGGTGCCCTTCTTCGGCAAGGCGCACATCGGCTACATCCCGAACCCCAAGGGCGAGATAACCGGCCTTTCCAAGCTGGCACGTCTCGTCGACCTGTACGCGCGCAGGCCCCAGGTACAGGAGCGGATGACCTGCCAGGTGGCGGATGCGCTGATGCGGATACTCGAGCCGCGCGGCGTGATCGTCGTGCTTGAGTGCGAGCACCTGTGCATGTCGATGCGCGGCGTCCGCAAGCCGGGCGCCACGACCGTGACGTCAGCCGTCCGCGGCATCTTCCGCAAGGAGGCGCGGACGCGCGCCGAGGCGATGAGCCTGCTGTTCGGCAACCGCTGAATCACCGCTGAATCACCGCTGATTTAGCACCGGACTACTACCCCGTGCTGCTGCGGGTTCTTCCCGTGCCCTGATCACGGAATCTTTTATGGCGGTAAGAAAGTCTGCTAAACACGTGCGAAACTTGCCTGATCCTGAGCTGTATTCGCTGGTTGGGCCCGTTTTTCGGTATTTGCCTTAAATCGGGATCAATTGCTTGCAACCTGGGCACTCGTCCGCGCGTCTTACCTTATGGCCGGCTTGTGTTTAACGCTCGTTCTGCCGTCCGCCTCAAGTTGGAGGTACCTTGGCTCAGGGGAACATGCGGGGAGAGCAGTCTGGCGGTGCGAGGGCCGCCGGACGGGTTAGGAAAGTCTTCAGCACATCACGGATGCCGCACCTGGCAGGCCAGCCATGAGTACGCTGCTTCTCCGTGATCCGGGGCCTGACAAGAGATTTGAGATGACCGAGAGCAACTCTGCCGATCGCCTCGACCGAGGGTCCAAGGCCGCACCGCCGGCGCGGGAAAGCGGCAAGCGGCAGGCCTGGCTGCCACCGGTCGCGTCGCTGCTCACCTTCATCATCGGGATTTCCGACATCCTCACGATCTTCAAGCCGGCCTGGGTTGCCCGGGTCCGCCGGATCAAGCCGTTCGTGCCTGGCACCCTGACCAATGTCACGCGTACCTCCGACGTCATCATCGGCCTGCTGTTCGTGCTGCTTGCCCTCGGGCTGCGGCGGCGTAAGCGGCGCGCCTGGCAGGCGGTGCTCGCGCTGCTCGCCTTCGACGTCGTCGTCCACCTCGTGCATTTCCCGCACGACATCTCCGCCTCCGCCGTCGTGGCGCTTGGACTGTTCGGCACGCTGCTGTACTTCCACGGTGACTTCTACGCGGTCGGGGACCCGCGTACCCGGTGGGGCGCGGCGCGGATCTTCGCCGTCCTCGTCCTCGCCGACCTCGGGATTGGCCTCGGCTACCTCGCGGTCGGCCCGCTCAACGGAAGCTACTCGCTCCTCCAGCGGCTGCAGGACGTGGTGTACGAGCTGGTCGGTGTCTACGGTCCCGTCCGGTGGGCGTCGGACAGCCGTGGTGACTTCTACCACCCTCTCACCAGCGCCCTTGGCCTGTTCACGCTGGTGGTGACCATCTACCTGTTCCTGCGCTCAGCGCAGCCGAGGGCGCGGCTCAGCGCCGCCGACGCGGCCAGGATCCGCGAACTGCTCGACCGGCATGGCGACAGGGACTCGCTCGGCTATTTCGCGCTGCGCAACGACAAGAGCGTCATCTGGTCTCCGTCGGGCAAGGCTGGTGTCTGCTATCGAGTCGTATCCGGGGTGATGCTCGCCTCCGGCGATCCTCTCGGCGATCCGGAGGCATGGCCAGGCGCCATCGGTGAGTTCCTCGCCGAGGCGGCACGCCACGCGTGGCGGCCCGCGGTCATGGGCTGCAGCGAGCTTGGTGCCGAGGTGTGGTGCCGCGAAGGCGACCTGGCCGCGCTCGAGCTTGGTGACGAGGCGATCGTCAACATCGCGGACTTCAGCCTCGCCGGCCGCCCGATGCGCAACGTCAGGCAGATGGTGAACCGGGTATGCAAGAACGGCTACACCGCCGAGGTCCGCCGGGTGGGCGACATACCGCGGCAGGAGCTTGACCAGATCATCAGGGCGACGGATTACTGGCGGGGCCGCCAGACCGAGCGGGGCTTCTCCATGGCGCTCGGCCGTTTCGGCTCCCCGGGCGACGAGGACTGCGTCCTCGTGACCGCGGCGGAGAACGGCCTGCTCCGGGGCGTGCTGCATTTCGTGCCCTGGGGTCACGACGGCCTCTCGCTCGACCTCATGATGCGTGACAAGAACGCGCAGTCGGGGCTGAACGACTTTCTGATCGTTGAGGCGATCAAGGCCGCGCCCGCGCTCGGCGTCAAGCGCGTGTCGCTGAACTTCGCGATGTTCCGCGCGGCTCTCGAGCGCGGTGAGCGGATCGGCGCCGGTCCGGTGCTCAAGGCCTGGCGCGGCCTTCTCGTGTTCGCGTCCAGGTGGTTCCAGATCGAGTCGCTCTACAAGTTCAACGCGAAGTTCTCACCGGTCTGGGAGCCGCGCTTCTTCGTGTTCCCGGGAGGCAGGGACGCTCCCCGCATCGCCTTCGCCGCGCTCGAGGCCGAGGCGTTCCTCGTCTGGCCGAGGCTCGAGGTGAGGCGCTACATCAGGCGCCTGGCCCGGCTGCTCGGCCTTGGCAGGCTGGGGCGGGCCGCGGCGGCATGGCGGCAGTCGGCGTCTTCTGTCACGCACGGCTGACTACGATTCCCGTATGGTCAATATCCCTGGTCTCGCAGGGGCGCCGCCGGCGGACCACTGCCTGATCATGGGCGTGGTCAACGTGACGCCAGATTCGTTCTCCGACGGCGGCCGGTGGTTCGGCGCTACGGCCGCGATCGAGCACGGGCTCGAGCTGGTGGCAGCGGGCGCCGACATCATTGACGTCGGCGGGGAGTCCACCAGGCCGGGAGCGCAGCGCGTCTCGGCGGATGAGGAGCTGCGCCGGGTCAAGCCGGTGATCACCGAGCTGGTCAAGGCCGGCGCGGTGGTCAGCGTCGACACGATGCGCGCTCGCGTCGCCGAGTGGGCCGTTGAAGCCGGGGTCAGCCTGGTCAACGACGTCAGCGGCGGGCTCGCCGACCCCTATATGCCACGGCTCGTGGCGAAGGCGGGGGTACCCTACGTCGTGATGCACTGGCGGGGGCACAGCCACGACATGCAGCGGCGCGCCGTCTACCAGAACGTGGTCCGCGAGGTGCACGACGAGCTCACGCAGCGGGTCAAGGCAGCGACCGCCGAGGGCATCGACCCCGGCAAGATCGTGCTTGACCTTGGACTCGGCTTCAGCAAGCAGCCCGACTGGCAGGGGCCAGAGGCGCATAACTGGGCGCTGCTCGCGCGGATGCCCGAGGTCGCGCGGATCGGCGGGCGGGATTTCCCCGTGCTCGTCGGCGCCTCGCGCAAGCGGTTCATTGGCAGGCTGCTGGCCGGCCAGGACGCCGCGCCGCGGCCGTTCGCCGAGAGCGACATGGCGACGGTCGCGGTGACCGCTCTGGCCGCCGCGGCGGGCGCCTGGTGCGTCCGGGTGCACCAGGTGCCCGCGAACGTCGACGCGGTTCGGGTGGCCGCGGCCTGGCGCGAGGCGGCGGCCCGCTCGTGAGAGATCAAAGCCGCACGGTCATCCTGGCGCTCGGCAGCAACCTCGGGGACAGGCACGAGATCCTCCAGGGGGGCGTGGACGCCATCGCGGGAATAGGTCAGGTCCGGGTAGCGGCTGTTTCGCCGCTCTATGAGACGGCGCCGGTCGGCGGGCCGTCCCAGCCCGATTACCTCAACGCCGTCGTCCTCGCCCGCGCCACCCTGCCGTCCAGGGACCTTCTCGACCGGCTGCACGAGATCGAGGCGGCGTTTGACCGGGTGCGCGAGGTGCGCTGGGGTGCCCGCACCCTCGACATCGACATCATCGCGTCAGGCGACGAGCGCAGCGACGACCCGGAGCTGACGCTCCCGCATCCGCGAGCCCATGAACGGGCATTCGTGCTCGCACCGTGGCACGACATCGATCCAGGCGCCGTGCTCCCCGGCCGCGGGCCGGTCGCGGCCCTCCTGGAGAAGGCCGGCCGCTCCGGCGTCCGCCGCGTGAAAACAGGCCTGATCGCCCCGGGGGAGGACGCGTGACGCCGACCAAGTTGCGTACCTTGCTGCTCACCGGGGTGGTTGCCGCCGCGGTGACGTGGGCGCTGCTCACCGTCGTCTACGGTGACCTGCCGCCGCTTACCTGGACCCTGACGCCCGCCCTGCTCATCGCGGCGGGAGCGGAGGCCTGGGCAGGGCGCGACCTGCGCGCCCGCATTCGGGGGCGCGGTGGCGCGCGGCCGGCCCCGCCGCTCTTCGTGGCGCGAATCGTCGCGCTCGCCAAGGCGAGCTCGCAGACCGCCGCGCTGATCGCCGGGGTGTGCGCCGGGTTCGCGGGCTACCTGTCGGGAAAGCTCGACGCGCCGACACCGCGCGCCGACCTGATCGACGCCAGCCTCTCGTTCGGCGCCTCGCTCGTCCTGCTGGCGGCGGCGCTGTTCCTCGAATACTGCTGCCGCATCCCTGGCGGCCCGGACCGAGGCAGGGACGACGACCAAGAACCGCCGCCCCGCCCCGACCACTTCCACAACTAGGAGGGCGGCGGAGGGTGGCTATCCTTGTCACGGCATTCGCCGGCTAAGGAGGCTGTCCGGTATTGGTGGAAACTGGGTTTAGCGAGCATCCCGCCCGGCTGCGGGTCGGCGTCATCGGGCCCGGGCGGGCGGGAACCGCGCTCGCCAGGGCACTGGCGCGGGCCGGTCATCAGGTCACCGCGGCCGCGGCCGTCTCCGCGGCGTCCAAGCAGCGCGCACGCGAGAACTTCCCTGGCGTAAGGCTGACCGAGCCCGCGCAGGTCCTCGCCGACGCGGATCTCGTGCTGCTCACCGTCCCAGACGATGTGCTGCCCGGCCTGGTCGAGGGGCTCGCCGCGACCGGGGCGCCGTACGCGGGTCGGCTGGTCGCCCACGCGAGCGGCGCGCTCGGCGTCCGGGTACTCGACCCCGCTACCGGGGCGGGCGCGCTGCCGCTTGCGCTGCACCCGGTGATGACCTTCACCGGCCGAGCGGACGACGTGGACAAGATCAAGGGCGTCTGCTTCGGCGTGACCGCGCCAGAGCCGCTCCGCCCGGTCGCGGAGGCGCTGGTGATCGAGATGGGCGGCGAACCGGTATTCATCGCCGAGGAGAACCGCGCCCTGTACCACGCGGCGCTCGCCTTCGCCGCCAACCATCTGGTCACCCTGGTCACCGAGGCGGCGGGCATGCTCGCGCTCGCGGGCGCGGACAGCCCGAACGCGATGCTCGGGCCGCTGCTCGGCGCGGCACTTGACAACGCGCTCAGGTTCGGTGACGCGGGCCTCACCGGTCCTGTAGCGCGCGGGGATCAAGCCACCGTCGCCGCCCACGTGGCGGTGCTCGCCGCCCGCGACCCGGCCGCGCTCCCCGCCTACCGTGCGCTTGCCAGGCTGACCGCCGACAGGGCGCTCGCCTCCGGCATGCTCAGCCCAGGCGACGCCGCGCGCCTTCTCGACATCCTGGGGGACCGATGATCGTCGCGCATACCCGTACCGAGCTCGCCGCCGCCCGCGAGCAGCTCGCGGCACCAGTCGTGCTCGCGCCGACGATGGGCGCGCTGCACGACGGCCACCGCGCGCTGCTGCGCCGGGCCCGCGAGCTGGCCGGCCCCGGCGGCACGGTCGTGGTCTCCATCTTCGTGAACCCGCTCCAGTTCGGACCGAACGAGGACCTGGACAAGTACCCCCGCACGCTCACGGCGGACCTGGCGGCCTGCGAGGAGGAACACGTCGACCTCGTGTTCGCGCCGAGCACCAGCGAGATGTACCCGCAGCAGCAGCAGATCACGGTTGATCCTGGGCCGGCGGGCGAGATCCTCGAGGGCGAGTTCAGGCCCGGGTTCTTCCGCGGCGTCCTGACGGTGGTGCTCAAGCTGTTCGGCCTGGTCCGCCCGGACATCGCCGTCTTCGGGCAGAAGGACGCACAGCAGCTCGTGCTGGTCCGCGCGATGGTCGCTGATTTCGCGCTCGGTACCAGGATCGAGGCGGTCCCGACGGTGCGGGCCGCCGACGGGCTCGCGCTGTCAAGCAGGAACAAATACCTATCGTCAGAGGAACGGGCCGTGGCACCTGTTCTCCACCGCGCGCTTTCCGCTGGCGCGGCGAACGCCTCAGGTGGTCCTGGCGCGGTCCTCGCGGCGGCGCGGGCGGTACTTGAGCAGGCGGTACTTGAGCAGGCGGTGCCGGACAAGACGGCGTCCAGCCGAGCGGATGCGTCGCCCCGCGTCGATTACCTGGCGCTCGCGGACGGTCGAAGCTACGGTCCCGTTCGAGATGATGATGACTTTGAATTTCGGGGGAGCGCCGTGCTCGCCATCGCCGCGAGGGTGGGCACCACGCGCCTCATTGACAACGTAATAGTGCAGTTCGGAGCGGAGCGGCATGCTGCTGGCGATTGACATCGGGAACACCAACACGGTGCTCGGTGTGTTCGATGGGGAGACGATCGTTGAGCACTGGCGGATCGCCACGATGCCCGACCGGCCGGCCGACGAGATCGCGGTGGTGCTGCAGGGCCTGCTCGCACGGTCCGCGACGGTCAGCGAGGGGGATCTGCACGGAATCTCGCTCTGTTCCACGGTGCCTTCCGTGCTGCATGAGATGCGCGAGGTGTGCCGCAGGTACTTCACCGACCTGCCCACCGTGATCGTGGCGCCCGGCGTGAAGACCGGGGTGCCGATCCGGATGGACAACCCGAAGGAGGTCGGCAGCGACCGGATCATGAACTCGCTCGCGGCCGTTCACCTGTACGGCGGGCCCGCGATCGTGGTGGACTTCGGTACCTCGACGAACTTCGACGCGGTCAGCGCGCGCGGTGAGTTCGTCGGCGGCGCGCTCGCACCGGGGATCGAGATCTCGGTGGACGCGCTGTCGCGGCGGGCCGCCCAGCTGCTCAAGGTGGAGCTGACCAGGCCGCCCCGTGTCATCGGCAAGAACACCGTGGAGGCGCTCCAGTCGGGGATCGTCTACGGGTTCGCCGGGCAGGTTGAGGGGATCGCCCGGCGGATGGCCGCCGAGCTGTCGCCGCAGGACCCGTCCGCGGTGACCGTGATCGCCACAGGCGGCCTCGCGCCCCTGGTGATCGGCGAGGTGCCCATCATCGCCGCGCACGAGCCGTGGCTGACGCTGATCGGACTCCGGCTCGTCTGGGACAGGAACGCGGGGACCGCCGCCGGCCCGCAGGCGGCCCGCGGAAGGGGCGCCAGGACGGAAACCGATGTGCTACCGGGGACCGATGCCGGTACCCTTCGGTCGTGACAGTTATCTTCCGGGGGGGCAGCCCTCTGGCATGGGG
>Ga0066797_1000635_pt1 | contig 10409 bp, 7 predicted proteins | sample PersoiDNA2013193_FD_76335 | JGI IMG/M metagenome (GOLD analysis project Ga0066797, IMG submission 76335) | Permafrost soil microbial communities from the Arctic, to analyse light accelerated degradation of dissolved organic matter (DOM) -... | ecosystem: Environmental > Terrestrial > Soil >... | reverse complement strand
GTTACCGTCACGGTGGACGTGGCGCCATCGCGGGACAGGCGTGCCTGCACGCGGTCGCCGGGCTTGCGCGCGGCCAGCACCGACTGCAGGGCGGCGAGGGAGGCAGCCGGCTGGCCGGCCAGCGCCGTGATGATGTCGCCGGACTGGATGCCGGCCCTGGCGGCCGCGCCGCCAGGGGTGACGGCGACCACGCCGACCCCGGCGGGCCGGCCGCTGGCGTCGGCGACGGTCTGCGCGCTGATGCCCAGCGAGGCCCGGCCGGAGCTGGCGACCTTCCCGGTGGCGATCAGCTGGGCGGCGATGCTGGTGGCCGTGTCGCTGGGGATCGCGAACCCGATCCCCGCCGCGGCGCCGCCTATCTGCGGATCGGCGGCAGCCAGCGTCGGGATGCCGATCACCTGACCGGCCAGGTTCACCAGGGCGCCGCCGCTATTGCCTGGGTTGATCGCCGCGCTGGTCTGGATTGCGCTGATGATGACCGCGGAACTGCCCTGGCCCTCGGAGACGGTGCGCCCGGTCGCGGAGACGATGCCGTCGGTCACGGTCCCGGTCAGGCCGAGCGGGTTGCCCATGGCCAGCACGATCTCGCCCACCCGCACCGAGGCCGACCGGCCGAACGACGCGGGATGCAGCGACCCGGCCCCGGTTTGCACCCTGATCACCGCCAGGTCATCGGGCGCGAACACGCCCACGACCGAAGCAGCCAGCGCCTTGCCGCCGCTGGCCAGGCCCACCTGCAATGTCGTGGCGGTGCCGACCACATGGGCGTTGGTGACGATGTCCCCCTTAGTGTCGTACACCACCCCGGACCCGGACCCCTGACTCGTCGAGATCTGCACCACCGAGGGCAGCACCCGGCCGACGACCTGCTCGTACTGCTGCTCCAGGGAAAGGGAAGAGGCGGCCCCCGACGAAGGCACCCCGGAAGACGGCACGGCAGAGGAAGCCGCCGCAGAGGGAGGGCTTACCGACGCGCCCGGCCCGCTACCGCCAGCGCCGCTGCAGGCCACCGCACTCAAGACGACCAGGGCGATTCCCGCCGCGCCCAACCGCCGGACGGCCACGGGCCTCCCGTGCCAGCCGCGCGCCGACAGGCCGCTTCCCTCGCGGCCCGGCACGCGGCTGCTATTCAGGTCGATGCCCATCCCGGCCCTCCTGCCTGCTCGACACGCCTGCCTGCTCAACACGCCAACGTGACTAGCCCTATCGCGTCCTCCGGGGTCCCCGGTAGGGCCTTTAGGCCCCGGACTCCCGGCACGAAACCGCCCCAAGACGGCAGCACGTGACCATCAGCAGCCCGGAAGGGGACTGACGGCCGCTGACTGCCTGCATGGGCCGCGCATGCCGGAAGCATGAGGACGCTGCTGATCACCCGGCTTGCGCTGGCCGCCGCCATCGCGACGGGCCTGGCGGCCTGCGGCGGCACGCAGCCCGGCAGGCAGGCGACGCCAGATGCCCCCAGCCCGGGGATCGGGGGCCACAGCCCCCCGATCCCCGGGCAGCGACCGAGGCCACCGTCCCCGGGCGGATGGTCCTGGCGATTCCCCAGGGCCGGCGGGACAGCATCGTCACGGAATTCCCCGGCCTGGCGGTGCAGAGCACTGCTGGCCGGGTTGGCGCTAGTCTCCAAGCAGGCGAGGAGGATGGCCATGGCAGCGACGACGCCGTTCACGACCGGGCATGGCTGACGCGGCCGCCCCCGCGCCGCTGGCGCCGGGCGCGGGGATCGCGGAGACGCCGCCCGCCGGCCTGACCAGCGCCCAGGCTGCCGAGCGGCGATCGCGCGGGCTGGCGAACGCGGGCGGGGAGCGCACCAGTCGGCCGGCCGCCGAGATCTTGCGGGCGAACATCCTGACCCGGTTCAACCTCATCCTCGGTGCCTTGCTGGCCGTGATCCTGGTGACGGGCCAGCCGCAGGACGCCCTGTTCGGCATCGTGCTCGTGACCAACGCGCTGATCGGCATCGCGCAGGAACTGCGCGCCAAGCGCACCCTCGACCGGCTCGCCGTGCTCAGCGCCCCGCGGGTCCGCGTGATCCGCGACGGCGCGCCCCAGGACATCGCCGTCGCGGACCTCGTCGCCGGCGACCTGGTCGACCTGCGCGCCGGGGATCAGCTGGTCGCGGACGGGGTGGTGCGGGCCAGCGCGAGCCTGGAGGCCGATGAGTCACTGCTGACCGGCGAGTCCCAGCCGGTGGGCAAGCGGGTCGGCGACCGCCTGCTGTCGGGCAGCTTCGTGGTCGCCGGGTCGGGCGGCTACCAGGCCACCGCGGTGGGCGCCGATGCATACGCCCGCAAGCTCGCCGCCCAGGCGCGGCGTTTCACGCTGGTGCGCTCGGAGCTGATGGACGGCATCAACCGGATCCTGCGTTACGTCACCTGGGCGATAGGGCCGGTGGCCGTGCTGCTGGTGATCAGCGGGTGGCACGCCCACGGGAACCTGCGGCAGGTCGCAAGCGGGACGGTCGCGGCGCTGGTCGGCATGGTCCCGCAGGGGCTGGTCCTGCTGACCAGCGTCGCCTTCGGCGTCGCCGCGGTCACGCTCGCCGGGCGCCGGGTCCTGGTCCAGCAGCTGCCCGCGGTCGAGGGCCTGGCCCGGGTGGACGTGGTGTGCCTGGACAAGACCGGCACCCTCACCGACGGCACCATCGCCTTCGACAGCCTCATCCCGCTCGACGGCCAGGCCCCGGCCGGGGCGGCACTCGGGGCACTGGCCGACGACGAGAACCGCAACGCCACCTTGGCCGCCGTCGGGCAGGCCTTCCCGCCGCCGCAGGGATGGCCGCGGCAGGCAGCCGTGCCGTTCTCCTCGGCGCGCAAGTGGAGCGCGGCCAGCTTCGCCGGCCAGGGCACCTGGGTGCTCGGAGCACCCGAGATGGTGCTGCCGGACGGCCAGCAGGAACAGCTGTCGCAGGCCGCCGGGCTGGCCGCCAGCGGCCGTCGCGTCCTGGTGCTGGCACGCACCGCGGGCCCGCTGGACGGCGAGTCGCTCCCCCGCGGCCCGCGGGCACACCGTGGCGATGACCGGCGACGGCGTCAACGACGTGCTGGCCCTCAAGCTCGCCGACATCGGCATCGCCATGGGCTCGGGCGCGCCGGCGACCAGGGCGGTCGCCGAGCTGGTGCTGCTCGACAGCCGGTTCGCCACCTTGCCCGGCGTCGTCGCCGAAGGCCGCCGGGTGCTGTTCCCGCTACCCGCGGTGCGCCGCTTCTACGAACTGCAGCTGCCCCGCAGCGGGCTCGCCACCACGCTGGCCGTCGCAGCCCTCGGCGCCGCCGCACTCGCGTGCTTCTGGGTCCTGTCCCGGCGGCGTGGCCGCGGACAGCAACCGCGTAAGGAGAACCCGGGCGCCTATGTCAGAAAAATCATCGGCGGCCTGCCTCCGCTGACCGGCAAGCAAAGCGAACTGCTGGCGATGATCTTCCGCAGCGGGCACCGCAAGAAGTTACCGGCCTTTGCCTAGGCGCAAGAACAGGGTAAGCGCGGTGATAACGACCGCGACCGCGCTTCCGAGGAAGAGGATGTCGTGGCCGCCGTGGAAGTCCACCACCCCATTGACGAAGCTCGCGGCGGCGACCATGACGAGCATGGACACGACGCGGGCCTTCAGATCGTCCAGGTCGCGCATCACCAGCCAGTCGGGCAGGCCGTGCTGGCGGTCGGCGCTGACATGGCCGACGAACAGCTCATAGAAGCCGATTGCCGCGATCAGCATCGTGGCGCCCACCAGGAACAGGTCCACCACGAGCAGGAACAGGCCGATCTTGTCGCCAACCGGGAATGGGTGCCCGATGATCTCCGCAGCCGAATGAACGAACAGCGCCGCGCCGTACACGAACGCGCCGGCCCCCGCGAGGGTGAGCACCACAACCGGGATCAGGGCCACGCTGCGGGACAGCACCAAGCTCTGCTCGAACCCCGGCCCTGGCCATCTCGCGGGCACCGGGTCCGGCCCGCCATGATCCAGGGGGACCCGATCCTGGCCGGGTTGCTCCTCGGGCTCAGCCACGGTGGCCGGCGTCAGGCGGGCTGTAACCGGCATGGGACCTCAGCAACGACGGTGCCTCCGCATCCTAGACGGGCGTCGGCTCGCCTTTCTCCCGTGATGATATCGGGAACGGTCCAGGCGCCTAGCCACTTCGCTGGCCTGCTGCGGCCGGTCATTCCTCGTGCACCTGCGGACGGCTCGGTCACCGGAACTCCAGTGGCTGGCGAAGGGGGGCGGCCCGCTGCCTCACGCTGCTTACCGAAGGACGTACTACTCTGGCAAGTCCACCCGGCCACCGGTCAAGATCAGCCAAAGGCCCTGTAGACGGGGGCTATCTTGCGGGTGAGAGGTGCATCATGTGGAACGTAATCCGGGATCTCGTGGCCCGGGCAGCTGAGGCTGCGGGGCCGTGAGCGGCGCCGTGACAGAGACGGCCACAGGAATAGCGGAATCGGCGACTGGCGCAGCTGAGCCGGTGAAGCAAGCCTGAAGCGCGGGCCGGAACTGGAGCCGCAGGCCAGCGGGCTCGCGTGGCACACGCTCAGCGTTGAGCGCGTACTGCGGGCCGTAGAGGCAGACGCGCAGCGCGGCCTCAGCTCGGCGGAAGCGGCGGCGCGGGCCGGCCGGTTCGGCCCCAACAGGCTGGCCGCGGGCAGGACAGAGCCTGGCTGGCTCGCGTTCATCCGCCAGTACTCCGACCCCATGCAGATCGTCCTGCTCACGGCCGGGGGCCTCAGCCTCTTCCCCATCAGGCAGCTGGGAACCGGTCTCCTGCTGATCCTGCTGACGCTGGGCAACGCGGTTCTCGGCCTGCAGCAGGAGGGCAAGGCCGAGGCCGCCGTCGCCGCGCTCCAGAAGATGATGATCGTCACGGCCCGGGTGCGGCGCGACGGCCAGGAGTCGGAGATTCCCGCCGGGCAGCTGGTCCCCGGTGATGTGGTCTCGATAGCGGCGGGCGACATCGTCCCGGCGGACGGCAGGCTGCTGCGGGCGGCGGCGCTGGAGGTCGCCGAGTCCGGGCTGACCGGGGAGAGCCTGCCGGCCTCGAAGGGCACGGCCCCGGTCGGGGAGGCCGGCATGCCGCTGGGCGACCGGGCCTGCATGGTGTACATGAACACCTCGGTCACCCGCGGGGCGGGCGAGTTCGTGGTCACCGCGGCCGGGATGGCGACCGAGGTCGGCCGCATCTCGGGAATGCTCCAGGCGCAGCGGGCGGCCAGGACCCCGCTCACCCGGCAGCTTGACCGGCTCTCAAAGCAGCTCCTGCTGGTCGCGGGCGTCGCGCTGATCGCGTCGATGGCCGTGAACCTGTCCCGCGGCTATACCTTCGCCGTGGTGTTCAACGCCGCGGTCGCCTTCGCCATCGCCGCGGTCCCGGTGCAGCTGCCCACGGTGGTGACGACGATCCTGGCGTGGGGCACTCAGGCCCTGGCCAGGGCCGGGGCCATCGTGAAGCAGCTCCGCTCGGCCGAGACCCTGGGGTCGGTCTCCGCGATCAACACGGACAAGACCGGGACGCTCACGCTGAACCAGATGACCGCGGTCCAGATGACCGTCGCCGGGCGCCGCTACGCGGTCGAGGGAAAGGGCTACTCGGCCCACGGGCGCATCACCCGCGCCGCCGGGCAGGCGGAGATCCCGCTTGATGAGTTCCTGATGCCGATGGTCCTTGCCTCGGACGCGGTGCTCAGCGACGGCGAGCTGATCGGCGACCCGACCGAAGGAGCCCTGGTCGCGCTGGCCGCGAAGGGCGGCATCGACGCCGTCTCGACCAGGCAGGCATACCCGAGAATCGCCGAGCTCCCCTTCGACGCGGAATACAAGCTCATGGCAACGTTCCACCGCATGACCGATGAATCAGGGAAGGCGGTGATCCGCTGCTTCGTCAAGGGCGCGCCCGATCAGCTCCTGGCCCGCGCCGCCACGATGCTGGACCCTGACGCCGGGCCGGCTCCGCTCGACGGCCGTCTCCGCGAGCTGTACCTGGCCGAGAACCAGCGGCTAGGGGAACGGGGCCTGCGGGTCATGGCCACCGCGCGCAGGGACCTGGACCCGGCCACCTTCGATCCCGGGGCCAGGCTGCTCCCGCTCGTGACCGGTCTGGAGCTGCTCGCCCTCGTCGGGATGGTCGACCCGCCCCGCCGCGCCGCCAGGGCATCGATCGCGCAGGCGAAGTCCGCCGGGATCAGGATCCGCATGATCACCGGCGATCATGCGGTGACCGCGGCCGCGATCGCCCGCCAGCTCGGCATCGACGGCACGGTCATCAGCGGGGCGCAGTTCGAGGCGATGAGCGACGACGAGGCGATGGACGCAATCGGCGATGTCGGCGTGATCGCCCGCGTCAGCCCCGAGCACAAGGTCCGCCTGGTAGACGTGCTCAAGCGCCAAGGCCATATCGTCGCCATGACCGGCGACGGCGTCAACGACGCGCCCGCGCTGAAGAAGGCCGACATCGGGATCGCGATGGGCACCGGGACCGAGGTGGCCAGGCAAGCCGCGGTGATGATCCTGACCGACGACAACTTCTCCACGATCATCAAGGCGGTGGAACTCGGCCGCGGGCTCTACTACAACCTCGCCCGGTACATCCGGTTCGAGATGGGATGCATGTTCGGCTTCATCATCTCCTTCCTCGGCGCCAGCATCTTCAACATCGCCGACGGCGAGCCGCTCTTCCCGCTGCAGATCTTGTGGGTGGCCTTCACCACCGTGACGATCCAGTCCATCGGGCTCGGGTACAGCAAGCCCGCCACGGGACTCATGGAGCACCCGCCCCGGCCGCCCAGCCAGCCGATCCTGAGCCGGGGGCTCATCACCTGGCTGGCCTTGGCAGGGCTGGTGATAGCCACCGGCACGCTGAGCGTGATCAGCTGGGCGGAACATGAGCACACGCTCACCATCGCGCGGACCATGGGCGTGGTCACGTTCTCGCTGCTCAACCTGTTCTTCTCGATCGAGGCCAAAGACGAACGCCAATCGGCGTTCTCCCTGGACACCTTCTCCGACCGGACATTCATCATCACGACCGGGGTGTCGTTCTTCCTGCTCGTCATGTCCACGGTCCTGCGGCCATTCCAGGCAATCCTGAAGACAACCACCCTTGACGTCAGGCAGTGGCTCATCTGTACAGCCGTTGCCCTGTCGATCATCGTGGCCGCCGAGACCAGGAAGGCGATGCGACGGGCGGACCGCCCCTGAAGTCACCACAGCCGGCCAATCGGTTCCCCGGCCAGCAGGGTGAACGGCGGGTACCGGTCGGTGGCGAACGCGCCGATCGCGTAGTACTGCACCCGCCAGGTCCAGCGCAGGACGCCCACGTTGAACTCGAAGATGCCCCGCGGGTAGCGGCCGGTCACCAGGATGGCGGCGCCCGCCACCATGCTGAGCACCGCGAAGGCCAGCCACAGGAACACCAGCGCACGTTCATGTGCGATCGCTTGCATGGGATGATCGCGAGACGGGCGGCAGCAGCGAGCAGAACGGCGGTCGCCGCGGTCGTGTGAGGGGTGGCGGGGCGCCCGCGGCGTGGTCCACGATTGGAGGGGGTGCGATGTGGGCGCAGGCACGGCAGCGCGGGTGCCGGTGGACCGGGCCAGCCCGGGCGACCTGATGCAGCTTGCCACGGACGTGGGACCCACCCCCATGAATGTCGGTGCCGTGCTGGTCCTTGGCACCGGGCCCGGCTTCAGCGTGCAGGAAGCGCAGCGGCTGCTGGGTGAGCGCGCCCGCGCTGTGCCGCGGCTCCGGCAGCGGCTGCGCCGGGCGCCGCCGGGCTGCGGCCGGCCGTTCTGGGCCGACGACCCGGCGTTTGACTTGCGGCATCACGTCCGGCAGCTGCCCTGCCCGTCACCGGGCGACGAGCGGGCACTGCTGGAAGTGGCCTCGGCCGTAACCCTCGCGTCCCTGCCCCGCTCCCGGCCGCTGTGGTCGGCCACGTTCGTCACCGGCGTGGCCGGCGGCGGCACCGGGCTGGTCATCGTCATGAACCACGTGCTGGCGGACGGCATCGGCGGGCTCGCGGTCCTGGCCATGCTGGTGGATGAGGTTCCGGGCCTGCCGCCCTGCAACCCGGGGAAGGCGCGGTTCCCGGTCCCCGCTCCCGGCACCCGTACGCTCGCCGCCGACGTCCCTGAATCGCCCCACCGGGCCGCAGCGGCGGCTCGATGTCGCCGCCGCCGATCTGGCCGCGCTCCGCGACCTGGGTCACGCCCACGGCGGCACCGTCAACGACGTGGTCCTCGCCACCATCGCCGGGGCGATCCGTGCCCTGCTGGCAAGCCGGGGCGAAGAGCTCGACCTGGTGACGGCATCCGTGCCCGTGTCGGCACGCCAGGCAGCTACAGGCGGACAGCTCGGCAACCAGGTCGAGACGATGCGGGTGGCCCTGCCCGCCGGCGGCGACCTGGCCGCCCGGGTGACCCGGATCGCCGCGATAACCCGCGAGCGCAAGACAGCGGCTCGCGGCACTTCGGCCGCACTGCTCGGACCGCCGTTCCGGCTGCTGGCCCCCACCGGGCTGCTCCGCTGGTTCTTCAACCGCCAGCGGCTGGTTCACACCTTCGTCACCAACCTGCGCGACCCGGCCGAGCCGCTCACATTCGCCGGTGCCCCGATGCGGGCGGTGATCCCCATCCCGGCTACGACCGGCAACGTCACCGTCACGTTCGGCGTTCTTTCCTACGCCGGGATGCTGCGGATCACCGTCGTGTCCGATCCCAGCCGGATGCCGGACGTGGCCGTGCTGACATCCGCCCTGCGCAAGGAACTGGGCAGCGCGGCCCGCTGACAGGCGCCGCTGGCGGTCTAGGTCGTGGTGCTTGCGACCGCAAGTCCACGAGATCGCCCGTTGACCCGACCGCAGGAAAGCCGGACGGGCATCTGAGTCACCACCGCCCGTTCGGGAGAAAGATTTAGATCTTCTCGGAACGGACGGTGGTTTCTCCGCCCTGCCAGGCCACGCTTTTCTCCGGCGCTCCTCCTGGTCAGATGCCGGAGGCTCCGATGAGGGAGCCGATGCCGTAGGTCACGCCCATGGCGATCGCGCCGCCGAGCACGTTGCGCACGATCGCCGGGCGACGCGGTGACCGGCCGAGCGCCGCGCTCGCCGCCCCGGTCCCCACGAGGGCGGCGAGTACCGCGATGAACGTGACGGCGATGCGCGCCGGGGCGGGGACGAGCGTGATCGCCAGCAGCGGTAGCACCGCGCCGGCGATGAACGACAGGCAGCTCGCGATGGCGGCATGGCCCGGGCGGGCCAGCTGGCCCGGGTCGATGCCGAGCTCGGCGTCGGCATGGGCGGCGAACGCGTCATGCTCGGTGAGCCGCTCGGCGACCTGCCCGGCCAGCTCCGGTCCAAGTCCCTTCGCCTCATACAGGCGGGCCAGCTCCGCTGCTTCCGCCAGCGGGGACTCGGCGAGCTCGCGCCGCTCAAGCGCGAGCATCGCCCGCTCGGAGTCGCGCTGGCTGCTGACCGAGACAAACTCCCCGGACGCCATCGCCAGCGAGCCCGCGAACAGCCCCGCCAGGCCGGCGGTCAGGATCGCGGTCCTGGACGAGCTGGCGCCGGCCACGCCCACGACAAGGCCCGCCGTGGAGACGATCCCGCCATTGGCGCCAAGCACCGCGGCGCGCAGCCAGTTCAGCCTGGTAGCCATGCCGCCCCCGTGCGGCTCGGCAGGCCCGGCGGAAGCCGGAGCGGGCCGGGTCATTCGGTACCCCCGTCAGGGATGTCGTCGATGTCGGTGAAGCTGAGCGGGGTGATAACGCGGAGCGCCTCCCCCGCGACCTCGAACAAGCCGGGCAGCACGCCGGCGATCTCCCCGTCGAGGGTCACCTCCAGCGGGTGATCGGCGCGCACGCTCACGCTGGCGGCATGCCGGACGGTGATGCCCGGTACCGGACGGGTGCCGTGCAGCAGGATCGGCACGGCGGCCAGCAGCATGCGCAAGGGCGGCACGTCGTCGACCGTGAGGATGTCCAGGAGCCGGTCATCGGGGTCCGAGGCCGGGAGGCTGAGCCTGAGGGGACCGCCGAACGCGGGCGCGTTGATCACCGACAGCTGGGTAAGGGTGCGGCTCTCGCTCGCGTCCGGGTACTGGAGCTCGCAGGTGAACGGCCGCCGCCCGCGCATCGCGCGAGCGGCGGCGGCGAGGTAGGCCAGGCGGCGCGGCCGGTCCCTGATGCCATCCCGGGCGGCGATCCGGGCGAAGTCCGCGTTCAGCCCCACGGTGGCCGCGTGCGCGAAGTACCGGGACGGCCCCTCCTCCGGCGTGAAGCGGCCCAGGTCGATGGTCGCCACCTTGCCGCCGGCGAACAGGCCCGCGGCCCGCGGGCTCAAGACGAGCACCGCCTCGGTCAGCAGCGCAGGCAGGCCCTGGCGGCGCGGCTGGCGCGCGGTGGTGACAGCGACGCCGATCAC
>Ga0066797_1000634_pt1 | contig 10413 bp, 10 predicted proteins | sample PersoiDNA2013193_FD_76335 | JGI IMG/M metagenome (GOLD analysis project Ga0066797, IMG submission 76335) | Permafrost soil microbial communities from the Arctic, to analyse light accelerated degradation of dissolved organic matter (DOM) -... | ecosystem: Environmental > Terrestrial > Soil >... | reverse complement strand
GGCGGCTTGTGTTAGCGACCCAACGTAGCTAGCCGTCCCAGTGGTTCTGGGCAGTGATCCGAGCCTTGTAAAACGTCGTTAAAAGCGCCGATATGCGGGCTGGCTCTTGTAGAGGCAGGAGGTGGGAGGCCCCTTCCAGAGTGTGTCCCTCAGCATTGGGCAGCCACGAGAGCAGCGTCCTGTGAATGGGCTCGCGGATCGGGTTGACTCGCGTGCTGTTCTCGCCCAGGAAGAGAATTGCGGGCTGCCGCACACGCTCCGCCTCAGGCTTCTGGAATCGCCACTCCTGAACCGCCGGCTGATCGGTCTGAAAGAAGGCGTCCGTTCCCTTCAGTGCATCCTCGCGCCACGTCCCCAAGGCTCCGTCGAGCACGCGCTCGTAATCGGGGTCGACTATCCCACGCATGAAGGCGTCCATCGCTCCCGCCACATCGCCCTGCTTCCACAGGGCTGCTGTCGCGCGAAGAACGGTGAGTGCGGGCGACGGGTCCGGGGTCGCGGTCATCACGGGAGGTTCCAACAGCGCCACCGACGCGACCGCCTCCGGATCCTGCAGGGCCGCCTGGAGCGCAATGCATGCCCCAATAGAGTGTCCAACCAGGTGCGCCTTGGCGAGTCCGAGGTGTCGCATCAGGGCGAGACAGCAGTCGGCCTGCCCGGCCATGGTGATCGGTTGGGAGGGCAGCGTGCTGCTTCCATAGCCGGGTCGGCGATAGCTGACCAGCCGGTAGCTGCCCCTCTTGGACAGTTCATCGGCGAGGGGCCCGAACCAATGGGTCAGGACTCCGCCGTGCAGGAACACGACCGGCTCGCCTGCACCTTTCACCCAGTACTCCAGTTCGACACCTCCCACTGAAGTGCCGTCGGGGATGCGAAGCCTGCTGTCGTGGGTCTGGGCGATGTGTTCCTGCATTTTCATGTCGGCTATACTGACATGAAAGTGACAAGTAGTCAATCCTCGACCTCACGGCAGTATCGAATGGGAAGGCGCGCAGCCTCAGCCACGGCCAATGGCGAAAACATCCTGGAGTCCGCCCGCCGGCTGTTCGGAGAGTTTCGCTACGACCAGGTATCGCTTGATGAAGTGGCCGCCCAGGCCGGCGTAACAGAACGCACCGTAGTCCGTCGATTCGGCTCCAAGGAAAAACTCTTCGGGGCCGTCAGCGCGGAGCGCGCTGCGAGCATTCGCCGGGCGCGCGACGAGGTTCCTGCAGGCAACATCCGTGAGGCGGTGAAGCTACTCATCGGCACCTACGAGGACTGGGGGGATGAGGTTCTGCACCTTCTATCCCAGGAGCATGGTTTGGCCGGCGTGACCAACACGGTTGAGGCTGGTCGCAGATATCACGCAGCCTGGGTTGAGCGCGCCTTCTCTCCGCTGCTGGGCGAGCTGCCGCCTGCAGTTCGCCGCCGTCGACTCGGTCAGCTGGTCGCGATGACCGATATCTATTGCTGGAAGGTGCTGCGCCGCGACGTCGGCCTGAGTCGCGCCGAGGTGGAGGCGTCACTCCGCGAGCTGATTGGCGATATCGTCGCGCGTGACGCGTGAACGCGTGAAATGACGCGTTTCACTTTCGTCACCTGGGATGGTGGTGGCAACCTGCCACCGGCCGTCGGTATAGCCCAGGAGTTGATCGCACGCGGGAACGAGGTCCGGTTCCTGGGCTACCTTCCGCAGCAAGCTGCGATAGAAGCTCGCTGCATGGCGTTCTCCGCGCTACCGCGCAGCGGAAGCTTCGATCTCTACGGCGAGCGCCCGCCAGAGCAGCGGCTCGCGGCTATCATCCGCAACGTCTGGGCGTGCCCCGAGCACCTGGAGGACATTCCCGATGCTCTGGCGGCGAACCCGGCCGACGTCCTCGTCATTGACTTTCTGATGCAGGGTGCGCTGGCGCAGGCGCGGCGGACCGATATCCCGGTGGCCGTCCTCGCGCATTCCTCGGTGGCCGGTCTCGTGCCACCGCCGGACTCACCGATGGGCGCCGCCCGCCTGGCCGCTGCAAATGACTTTCGGGCAACCGTTGGGCTGCCACGGATGGAGCGGCTCAATGATGGCTGGGATGGGCTCCCGACGATCGTCACCACCATTGCCGAGCTCGACGCTTCGGCGGAGGGCGCACCGAAGGCGGTGCATTACGTGGGCCCGGTCACCGAGCACACGGCACAGTCAAGCTGGGATGCGCCCTGGGCGCCAGACGATCCGCGACCCCTGGTGCTGGTGAGCTTCAGCACAACGCGGTTGTGGGACCCGGCCGGCCGCATTCGCAACTCCCTGGCGGCGCTGGCGGGCGAGCCGGTTCGCATCCTTCTTATCGACGGCGGGAACTCGATGCCGCCGGAGCTGCCCGACAACGCAACAGCGCGGCCATTTGTGCCGCACGCGGAGGTCCTGCCCTCGGTCTCGGCGACGGTTACGCACTGCGGTCACGGCACGGTAACCGCATCGCTTACCCACGGTGTGCCGATCGCGGGCCTTCCCTACCCGGCAGCCGACCAGCCGTTCCTCGCCGCGCGCATCCAGGCGCTAGGGGCGGGGGTGGCCATGGACGGCGAATCGAGTCCGGCCATTATCAAGAGTGCCGTTCGCGATCTGCTCGACCGGCCTTCATTTCGCGAGGCCGCTGCTCGTTTGGCCGAGGCCATCCGTCTAGCTCCTGGAGCTGCCGGCGCCGCCGACGTGCTGGAGGAGTTGGCCCGCCATCAAGAGCACTGATCTCGGCCGGAATATGTGACGGGTAATAGCGGACGAGCCTAATCGCTCGCCTCACGACAGCGGCCTGGTTCGCGTTACGGAACCCCCGGCCCACCATCTGATCCATAACGCGACGCACCATGAGGTAGCCTCGCATCCATGTCAGACAGTGAGGACGTGCCGGCCCGCATTACGGCCTGGCTGACGAAACTAGAGGCCGCTTGGGATTGAATCTTGTAATTACTGCCGTCGATCGCTACCCAGACTGTCAGGTCTACAGCTGGAACTCAGCTGCCGCCGCGGCAGGCAGTACAGAGTCCAAGCATTTGCTGGCAGGCGGTGGCCCATTAATCGTCGATAGCTCCGGCAACATCTGGGAAACTGGGTCTGCCTATCCGTTAGCGACCTGGCTTGCCGATTTCAGAGGCCCGAGACGCCTGGTCCGACCACTGCGCAACGACTAAGCGAGTTCTGAATGACCCAACGTCTGCGGCGGCTATCGCCCAGGTGGCGGGGGCGGCCGGTTGCTCATGGCGGCCAGGTCGCTTCGCCTAGGCTACTGGCCGATCCCCGTGTTCGGAGTAAAGCCACAACCCGGCCAGTATCACGACCGAGGCCCCACCGATTACGGCGAAGTTGGCCGTCCAGTCCCACAAAGTCCCAACCAGCGCCAACCCGACAATCAGTCCCACCATCGCGAACCGCCGCCGTAGCGAGCGAGCCAGGTCCTTGCTGTCATCTCCCGGGTACGCCGGGAGCAATCCTGCCAACGCCCATGCGACCAGAGACTCTATGTGTTCAGTATGCCGCGAGCGAAACCGAATCCTCGTGCCGCCGTACTCGACCGAGCGGCACGATCAGGTTTGCCGTGCCCGAATCTCGGCGGGCCTGCAATACCGGGAACCATCTCGGGCTTGCTGGTGTAGTGATGTTATGAATGTCATGAATCACTACACCACGAGGGGCGGGGGCGCAGTTAGTGCTCTCCTCCTGATTCTGGCAGTAGGTTGCACGACCTCTCCAGCTGCCTCTGCACAGGTTCATCTGAGCCCGAGCGTTCCCGTTCACTCTTTCGCCGGCGGTTGCGCAGGCACGGTGCTGACCGATGCCCGGCCACCGGTCTGGGCGCAGGATGGGTGGAGCGTCGTTGCTAAGGGGACACCATGGCCCGTGCGGTGGGCGTTAGGGACGCAGGGCGACACCGTGGCATATCTGTTTAACACTCAGCTTGTGGCCGGGGTCAGCCCCCGGTCGGACGGCACCGCAAACAAGATCCTCTGGGAGGCTAAGGACAGCCCATCGGGAGCCAACGTGTTGGTCGAAGGCCATCCTTTGGGCAGCTCGCAACCTGTCGTGACCATTGCAGGGGGCCCGAGCATCACGGACGTGCCAACGGCGGGCTGCTGGACGTTCCGGCTGTCGTGGGGCTCCAATGGCCAGCACAGCAGCACCATCAACCTCGAAGCACTCCCGGCCGGGACGCTGCCGGCCTGACCTGAAGCAGAGCTGACGCAGATAGAGCTCGACTTGGGGGGGCCGGGTAGGTACCGCCCACCACCCGGTCACTCGTTGGGACTGGCCTGGATGGTCCAGCCCGGACTCGTGTGCTGAGCGATGGCCGCGAGAAGAATCGGGATCAATCGGTCTTGGCTCGGTGCTTGACCGGGCATCGCGAATTCGAGCGCAGTCGCCGCCACCGCAGCCGTACCCACGTAAGCCAGCAAGAGGCGCCACCACACTGCGAAGCGGATTATTGCGCCGAACTCGTGCCGGCCCGACTTCAATTGGGCCACTCGCGCTACCGCGCGCGTCGCCTCGCCATCGTCAAGCCCTCGGCTCCTTGTATCAGGTGCGGTGGTATGTGCTCCACAAGGGAGTCGATGACCGCGAGCAGCCGCGGGCCGAGCTCGAGCGGCGGAACCCGAAAAGTTGAGTAGCGGTCATCACGCGATGGATCGCCTCGGAATTCGAGGACCTCTCGATCGCCCGATGCAACCCGATACGCGATGCGGTTGAAGTCCGGGCTCGGAATCAGCCAGGCGCACTCGATGGTGACCGAAGGCAGCAGCAGCACCGCATAGAGAAAGGCGGGGTGTTCGCGGATCCGACCAGCCGGATAGTCAGCCTTGGCTTCGACCAACCCACCCCGGTCGACCTCGCGCACAGTCTTGACCTGGATCGCGATCGCCGGCACGCCCCCCGGCGGCCCGCGGTCGCATCCACGTGGTCGTCGTCCGCGACCGGTGAGAAAAGCTCCAGCTCGCCGTCCGACGAGACCATCGCGTACAGGTCCAGGGCGAGCTCCCCGGCGCGTCCCAGCTGGGTGTGGTCCATCTCTTCAGGCCCTCTTGAAAGATTTGGACCAAAGGTCTTTCAACTTCCCCGCGGCGACGTACCGCACGGACCGGCCGCCGCCTTCCTGGTCGAGCCAGCCGTCGCGCCGCAGTCGCTGAAGATCTTGCGTCGCCGTCGGGCCGGCGATGTCAGCCTCACGTCGGTAATCCGCGTTGGTCAGCGGCAGTCCGAGCAACGCCTGGTCCAGGGCGATGACGAATCGCTCTGGATATGAGGTATCGCGCGCCAGCTGCTCGCAAAAGTCGTGGCGGGCGTACGCGATCTCCAGCCAGCGGCGCCGCTCCGTGGCCTCGAACACGTGCGCCTCGATGCAGAACTCAACCCACGCCGACGCGTCGCGACGCGGATCGAAGAAGGGTCCCTGTACCTCTTCCAGGACGGCGTAGTACTCGCGCGTGTGCCGCCCGAGGTAGGGCTCGATCGAGACCAGCTCGGGCCGAAGGAGTCCCTCCTTGGCCAGGACCAGCGACTGGATGATCCGGGCCAGCCTTCCATTTCCGTCGCGAAAGGGGTGGATCGAGACGAGGTTGAGGTGCGCCATGGCGGCTCGAATCACCGGGTGGCGAGACAGGTCGCCTGACCCCAACCACCTCGCCACCTCGTTGATGAGCGCGGGGACGTCGCTCGCGCCAGGTGGCCGGTAAGGATCTCGAACCAGGCCTCGCGTCACGATCACCGGTCGATCACGCAACCGCCCCGGGCCGGCCTCGGGCTGCGGGTGGCAGACGAGGAAGTGCAGGTCGAGCATCGTCTGGGGGAACCATTGGAACCGGCGGTCGTCGGCCAGCACGGCGACCCGATCCATCGCCTGCGCGTACGCGGCGATGATTCTTTGGGTCTCGTCGGAAGCGCCTGACGGGTGCCGTCCCGCGAGGATCTCGACCGTGTCCTCGAGGCTGGCGCCGTAGCCCTCGATCGACGTCGAACCCACGGTCGCCTCGGCCGCCGCCAGCCGGCGGAGCGCGCCGGTCCACGGGTGTGCGGAGGTGCCGAGGTGCTCCGCCAGGTAGCGGCGCAGCTCGTCGAGCTCCTCCAGGCGCCGGAGGAGCGCATCAGACTTGGGAGGGGTCGCGTAGATCGCCAAGGGGAGGAGTATAGGCGAATAAACGAATATTCGCTTATACAGGGAGCCGCTTGCCCCTCTCCCCGACCCTCCCCCCTACAGGGGGGAGGGAGAGTAACGTCTGCCTCAGGCGATGACGACTGGCGGGCGTCGAATGCTTGGCTATTGGGTCGCTGCGGTCGTGGGTGGCGGCCTGCTCGCGATCGCTGTCCAGGAGACCCTTCTGCCGCTTCTTTACTGGCTGGTGATGCGATTCGCCACCACTCCCTCTATCAATTCCCTGAACTGGACATACGCCACGATAGGGCTCGTTGTCGTGGTGGCGAGCGCCATTGCGATTGCCGGCCCGCCAGCGTTCGTGCTCGGCCGGCGGCTGGTCGGGATCGAGATTCCCTGGATCGTCGCGAGCGCTGTTGCCGCGCTGGTGGTGGCCGTCATCCCTGTCAGCTCATGGCTGGTGAATTGGACCGGCTACTTGATGGGAGGGCCGGCGCGGCCCTCTGGTGTCATCCCTCTGCTTTATGGGGTGGTGGCAGGGTGCGCCACCGGCGTGGCCCAGGCGATCGTGCTGAGGCCATATGTTCGCGGGGGGGCCTGGTGGATACCGGTCTCGACCGTCGCTGGCGCGATTGTGAACGTGGCGCTCTTTCTCATCCGGTGGCAGGTCGCCGGCGGAGGTATGACGACGCAGACCGACATCTATTTCGTGGAAGCCGTGGTTGGGGCGGTCGGGTGGCTGATCGCTGGCATCGTCACCGGATTGGTGTTGGTTCGACTTCTTGGCGAGCTCGATCCCGAGCGAACCAGGGTTGTGACCTAGCGGTTCAGGCCGACCTGCTGTAGGACCGCGAGGCGCGGTCGTACGTCACCGGGCGCGCGTGACGTGCGAAGCCGCTCACCGGGAACCACTCGTCCACCCCTCGCGCCAGCTCGCGTGGACCCTCGATCTCGAGCAACTCGCAGCGGCGGGCGTCGGCGAGGCTGAGCTGTCCAAGGTAGATCCTCGTGATGGCCTCGAGGTCGGTCCGGATCACCAGGTCGTCACCGAATCCCGGGTCGCTGTAGCAGATGTCTGGATCGTCGCGCCTCAACACCAGCCAGTAGCGCTTCTTCTCGTTGTGGAACTCGAAGCGGACGACGCGTCGCTGCACCGGCAGCTTGTCGATCTGAAGGTGGCTCAGGATGGCCCACATCAAGATGTCGCTGTCGAGGTGCTGTGGCTGAAGGTCGAGCCAGTTCTGGCCCCAGATGCCAAGCGCCCCAATCAGCTGGGCGAGCTGGTCTCCCGCCTCGGTCAGGTAATACGTTGAGCCCCTCCCAGTCGGATTCGGCCGGGTCTCGATGACCCCGACCCGCTCGAGACTTTTCAGCCGCTGGCCGAGGAGGCTCGGCGAGATCCGATGAAGGCCTTTGAGGATCTCGCTGAAGTGGTGGTGCTGTGCCAACAGCTCGCGGAGGATAAGCGGAGTCCACCGCTCGGCGAAGATCTCGGAGGCTCGCGCGACTGGGCAGAACTGTCCGTAACCGGCCATCGCCAGATTGTGTGCCCACATCGCCTGGGGAGCAAGTACAAATTTTGTAGCAGCAAGTCCAGATTTCGAACTAGGCAGCCCTGGTTTCAACGGATAGCGTCGGATCCATGAAACGAAGTCTCGTGCTTAGCGTGCTGGCGTTTGTTGTCGCGATCAGCGGTAGTGCGGCTGCGCCTGGAGGGATGCTCTCGGCCCGCGCCGCTGACAGTTCGAACGTGGTGATCGCGTGGAACGCGACCATGCTGGCCACGTTCGCCACCGCCAACGTTTCGGCGCCGGCCGCCACCCGGCTCGGTGCGATCGTCCAGGCGGCAGTTTTCGACGCGGTGAATGCGATCGAGCCGCGCTACACACCGATCCATGTCTCGTCAGCCGGACCACACGGGGCGTCGCGCGAGGCCGCGGCGATCGGCGCCGCATACACGGCGTTGGTGTCCCTCTTTCCGGCGCAGAAGCCTGCCCTTGACGCCGACCTGGCAGCTTCGGTGGCAGCGCTGAGTGGGGATGGGACGAATCCGACGATCGCGCGTGGTCTCAACTGGGGCAATGCCGTCGCAACACAGATCGTTGCCTGGCGAGCAACGGACGGTTTCAGCGCCACTCCTCCGACCTATCAATTCGGAACCGCGCCAGGGGACTGGCAGATAACGCCGGGCGGGTCAGGACCGCCGAAGTTCCGCACGCTCGCGACCACGACTCCATTCGCGCTGACCTCTCCGTCGCAGTTCCGGCCCGCCGGACCTCCGGCGCTGGACAGCGTGAGCTACACCACCGACCTCAACGAGGTCAAGGCCTTCGGTAGCGCCACCAGCACGGTTCGCACCACTTATCAGACCGAAACCGCAAAGTTCTGGCAGCTCGACACGGCGACCGCCATATGGGACCGGGTCGCTGACTCGCTCGCCCAGGAGAATCACCTCGACCTCCTGCGCAGCGCGCGACTGCTCGCTTTGGTGAACGTGGCCCAGGCCGATGCAGCCATCGCCGTCTGGGATGCGAAGAACACGTTCAACTTCTGGCGTCCGGTCACGGCAATCGGCGATCCGGCCTGGGCGCCGCTGATGGTCACGCCTTACTTCCAGGAATATCCGTCCGGCCATTCGGGCGTCAGCAGCGCGGCAGCCACCGTCCTCGCGTCTTTCTTCGGCTCCGATGCCGAGTTCACGGCCACGTCCAACGGCGTGCCCGGGGTCGAACGCAGCTTTACGAGCTTCCCCGACGCGGTCGCACAAGTGGCGGACGCGCGCGTATTCGCGGGCTTTCACTTCCGCTTCTCTTGCGACGATGCAACCCGCATGGGCCTGCTGGTCGCTAACTACGCAGAGTCCACACTCATGCAGCGCATTTCCGGCCGAGACGACTGATCGGAAAGGGTGACGCCCGCAGCTGGGCGTCACCCTCCCCTGACTTCTAGGTGCTCCTGATGTCGCCGCCGTTGCCGCCCTGGTCGGCCGATGCGTTCGTCCACTCACGCTGGATGAGGTCCGGTCCGTTGGCGTGGTACGTGAAGCCAAAGCTCGTGACGTTGTACGTGGCGGCCGCGCCATAGACGGTGGCGACAAACGCGGCGGTGGTGCCGCAGCTTGTCGGGTCGCAGGTGGCATCGGGATTGAAGACCCCACCTGAAACCACGACCAGGAAGTTGCCGTTGAAGCTCCCGGTCACGCCGTCACCAATCGTGCTGCCCTTGGTTCCTGTGGGATCGCACGAATCCGGGCTCGGTCCCGCGACCGTCACAAAACGGCCGGAGATAAAGCTCTCGGTGACGCTGTAGGTGCCATCTGTATTGGCCACCGTCGAGGCATCGAAGACGCGCTTGTAGGTGTCGTTGGCCCAATCGGGACCGCACGTCCCCGAGTCTCCGGAGCTACTGTTGATCGGCCCGAAGTGGACCGAATCCTGAGATGCGGTGGCGATGGCGGGAGTCGCGGCGAGCGCAAAAACAGCAGCGGCAAGAGATAACCAGCGCTTCATATCCACTCCTTGGTGTCGAACGCGCTTACCCCAGTCGGCGAGAATTCATTATCCCTCGATCAGCGCCTGAAACCGCGACGAAAATCGCCCTTCAGGCGAAGGCTTTTCGGGCCGCTTCGATCGCCCGGTCCATGGCTGCCCCGGGTGAGCGGATGGCTTCGCCGTGGCCCACCGCGAGTAGGGACGGCTCGAGGGCGCGCAGAGCGACCGCGCTCGTCAGCGCGGCCGGCTTGTTCCAGGTGGCCATGGCGACGAACGGAAACAGCAGCCGGTAGTCGCCCGACACCGCGATGCCGCCGCGGGTCTGAAAGGCGTCGCCGGCGATCAAAGCCCGATCGCGAACATCGAGGAAGGCGACGTGCCCAGGAGTGTGTCCGGGCGACGCCACGACCTCCAGCGAACCGACGCGATCGCCCGGCTCGAGCAATCGATCCGGCTTCCAGTCGATCTTCGCGAAAGAGCCCTTGACCGGGGTCTGCGGCTCGGACGGGAGGATGGTTTTGTCCCCGGCCAGGAGCCGCGCATCTCGCTGCGCGATCGAGATCTCGACGTTTGGGAAAAGCCCGCGCACGCCGGCCACTCCGCCGGCATGGTCGCCATGCGCGTGCGTCAGAGCCACGCGTCGCAACTCCTTGCCAAGCTCCTTGACCAGCACCGCGACATCGGCGGCCGGCGAGGAGATCGAGCTGTCGACGAGCGTGACACCGTCTTCTTCCACGACCAGGTAGCAGTTGATCGGAAACAGGACTGGCCATTGGGTCAGCTGAATGAGATTGGGTCCGAGCCTTGTGCTTTTC
>Ga0066797_1000633_pt1 | contig 10414 bp, 9 predicted proteins | sample PersoiDNA2013193_FD_76335 | JGI IMG/M metagenome (GOLD analysis project Ga0066797, IMG submission 76335) | Permafrost soil microbial communities from the Arctic, to analyse light accelerated degradation of dissolved organic matter (DOM) -... | ecosystem: Environmental > Terrestrial > Soil >... | reverse complement strand
CGCATGCGGCCGGAACTCCGAGAACTTCTCCGCCAGCCCCGCCACCACAGCCCCGTCAGCATCCATAGCACAATCCTGCCCGAACCACCCCGCAATATCAGGTAATTAACCGACGCGGCCTATAGAACGCTTTTCTGCCACCAAGAAAAAAGTCTCCACGATCATTAGGCGAACTGGGCTTTCAGATTTCACCCGATGTCACATGAGTGCGCAGGGGCATCATGGACATCCTTAGCTAAGTGGCATTTGGTCTGGTCCGCAGCATGCAGGTTCGCCAGCGGCGGACCCTCGGTACGAGTCATGAAAAAGTCAGGGTTGCAGGCAACCACAACCGCCTAAAACGGACAAAAGGCGCGTCGCTCGAATGGCGCTAGTGCGTTTGATTCAGGCTTCTTGAGCTGCATGGATACCCGGTTCTGGTGTGTTGTGGCGGGCTCCGGTTTTGGACTTGACAGATTGCGCAGCGGGCCGCGCTGTTCTTGAAGTGCGGTTCGTTTAGGTGGCCTTTTGGTTGATTGGTAGGGCTATAAAGCCATACGATGCCACGCGTGAGGAGAGGCGATCACCAACGCCGCGGGCCTTTCGCTCCTCCCGCCGCGCAGGGAGGTCATCAGCCGCAACTGGGCCCGGATAATACTCTTGGCAGCAGCATTGTGCTTCGGGACTGGCGTCTACTTCGGACCGCTGCAGAGCGGGCACACTGGCTTGCCCTTCGCCCTGCGCGAAGCCGGCGCCGTGCTGTACGTCGTCGGGGTGGGAATGCTCGGCCTCGCATTCCGCATCATCCGCGACCATCGGCGCAAACGCACTCGGCATACCGTCGCTGACGAGAATAACTAGCCACACCCGTACTGATCCGCTCGCCCCGGCGGGTGGCCCGCCGGGACGAGCGGTGCGTTACAGCTCGATCCCCGGGTAAAGCGGATGGCGGCCGAGCAGGTCGGCGCACCGGTCACGGCAGTCCGCGGCGACCCCGGCGTCGAGGACGTACTTCGCCTTGGCGGCACCGTTGGCGGGCTTGGTGGCGCCGAGCGCCGTGGCGCAGATGCCGGCGATCTCATCCAGCTCGTCAAGGCCGAATCCGAGCGTGGTCAGCGCCGGGGTGCCCATCCGGATCCCCGAGGTGTACCAGGCGCCGTTGGCGTCGCGCGGGACGCTGTTGCGGTTGGTCACGACACCCGCCTCGAGCAGGGCGGACTCGGCCTGGCGGCCGGTCAGCCCGAAGCTCGCCGTCACGTCAGCCAGCACAAGGTGATTGCTCGTGCCGCCGGTCACCAGGCGGACACCGCGCCGCAGCAGGCCCTCGGCGAGCGCTTGGGCGTTGCCGACGATCGCGGACGCGTAGGCGGCGAACGAGGGCTGGCGGGCCTCGGCGAACGCGATCGCCTTGGCCGCCATCACGTGCGGCAGCGGTCCGCCGAGCACCATCGGGCAGCCCTTGTCGACGAACGGGGCGTACTCGCCGGTGCACAGCACGAACCCGCCGCGCGGGCCGCGCAGCGACTTGTGCGTAGTGGACGTCACCACCTCGGCGTGCGCCACCGGGTTCAGGTCCCCGGTCAGCACGCCGCCCGCGACCAGGCCCGCGAAGTGCGCCATGTCCACCATGAACGTGGCGCCCACCTCGTCGGCGATCTCGCGCAGTACCCGGAAGTTCGGATTGCGCGGATACGCCGAGTACCCGGCCACCAGCACCAGCGGCCGGAACTCCCTGGCGAGGGCGGCGATCGCGTCGTAGTCGAGCAGCCCGGTCTCCGGGTCGGTTCCGTAACTCGCCTGTTCGAAGAGCTTGCCCGAGATGTTCGGCCGGAACCCGTGGGTCAGGTGCCCGCCTGCGTCAAGCGCCATCCCGAGCATCCGCTGCGAGTGCAGTGCCACCCGCAGCCGTTGCCAGTCCGCCTCCGGCAGGTCGTTCACGTGCCGGACGCCGGCGGCCCGCAGGGCGGGCTCCTCTACCCGGCGGGCCAGGATGGACCAGAACGCGACCAGGTTCGCGTCGATTCCCGAATGCGGCTGTACATAGGCGTGGTCCGCGCCGAACAGCGTCGCGGCGTGCCCGGCGGCGATCGACTCGACCCGGTCCACCATCTCGCACCCCGCGTACAGGCGGCGGCCAACGGTCCCTTCCGCGTACTTGTCAGACAGCCAGTTCCCCATCGCCAGCAGCACCGCAGGCGAGGCGTAGTTCTCCGACGCGATCAGCTTCAGCTGCCGCCGCTGCGACGCGAGTTCACCGGCGATCGCGGCCGCCACATCGGGCTCGGCGGCCGCGATGGTCTCAAGCGCCGCAGCATAAGCCGCGGCGGCCGAAGGCGAGGCGGTACGGGCCCCGGCGGCGGCGCCGGGTACGTGGATGGTCATGCGCGTGTCCTTTCAGGCGGCGTCGATTACGCTCGCCCAGGCGCACGGCTCACCCGGCCACAGCCGAGGGGCCGCTCCCCGGTGGTGCTCCACCCGAACGCCAGTCACGGCCCGCCACCACCGTAGTGCACGCCGTTTCCGCGGCACAACCCAATCAGCGAGCCCGGCGGCCCCGGCAAGACAGGTCGCTGAACCGGGCATACGAGCACGTAACATCCAGTCGGCGTGGCGGGGCCAGGCGAGCAGGGTGTCGACGACCTCGGGCGGGCCGTCGGCGCTGCCCTGGTCGATCGCCGCGTACCTGCCGCGGTAGAACAGCAGCGGCCGGTCCGGCGCAAGCGGGCCGAGCTCGGTAACGCTGCCCACGACGACATAATGGTCGCCTGCCTCGTGCACCGCGGTGACGGCGCACTCCGCCCAGGTGAGCGCTCCGGCCAGGATGGGCGCGCCCGACGGCGAGAGCGAATAGGCCAGCTGGGCGAACTTGTCCGCCCCCGAGGTGCCGAACCGCCTGGCGATGTCCTGCTGCCCGGCGGCGAGCACGTTGACGCAGAAGTGGCCGGCCCCTGCGATCGCCGGCCAGGTGGCCGATGACCTGCTCGGGCAGAACAGCACCAGGGGCGGCTCAAGGGACAGGGCGGCGAAGGCCTGGCAGGCGAACCCGGCCGGGCGGCCGTTCTCGGCGCCGGTGATGACGGTGACACCGGTGCAGAAGTGGCCGAGTACCTGCCGGAACCTGGCCGCCTCCACGTCAGGGCCCATCGATCTCAAGGCCCATCTACGTCAGGGCCCCGGGGCCGGCAAAGCTGTGTCCCCAGAGGCTGACCGCGGTGCTTTCCCTGCTGACCCACGTCGCGTCGTCCACGATGCGCCCGTCCGTGCCGTACTCGATGTCGAACCCGCCCGGGGTCCGCACGTAGAACGACACCATCAGGTCGTTGGCGTGCCGCCCGAGCGACGCCGACACGGGTGCTCCCCTGCGGGTGCACCGTTCCAGGGCACGGCCGACGTCGTCCAGGGCCGCCACCTCGATCATGAGGTGCACGATCCCCGCCGGGGCGGGCATCGGCGCCAGGGCGAGCGAGTGATGCCGCGGGTTGCAGCCCAGGAACCTGAACCAGACCGGCGGGTCCCCCGGCGACCCGCCGAAGAACTCAGGCGGCATCCGCATCGAGTCCCGCAGCCGGAAGCCGAGCACCTCGGTATAGAAGGCGAGCGCGGCGTCCGCGGCGCCGTGCACGGGCAGCACGACATGTCCCAGGCCCATGTCTGCGGTCACGAACTGGTTCCCGTAGGAGCTGACGGCCGGCCGGTGATCGAGGGCCGCGCCGCAGAACACCTCGATGGCGTTGCCCGCGGGGTCATCGAAGCGGAGCAACTCGCCCACCCGACGCGCGGCGAGCTCGTCGGGGGTGGCCGCCTTGACCGCGACACCGGCGTCCGCCAGGGCACGCCCCACGGCGGCGAGTGCCCCCGCGTCGGCCACCTCCCAGCCGGATACCAGCAGCCGCTCCCTGGTCCCCGCCGCGATCACCAGCCGGGCAGGGAAATCATCCATCCGGAGGTAGAGGGCGCCTTCCTCAGGGCCCCTCCCCTCGATCATGCCGAGGATCTTGACGCCGAATTCGCGCCACGCCGCGACATCGGCGGTCTCGATCCGCAGGTAGCCAAGAGACCCGATCAACGGTCCGCCCCCTCAAGGAAATTGATCGCCAGCTGATTGAACTCGTCGAACTTCTCCAGCTGCGCCCAGTGCCCGCAGCCGCCGAAGACGTGCAGCCGCGCCCGCCTGATCAGCTTGAGCGCGACCAGGGCGCCGCCGAGCGGGTTGCCCATCAGGTGCACGCGGTCGATGCCAAGCTCGTCGAGCAGGTCCGCAAGCGCCCGCGCGGCGAAGGTGAAGTAGTTCCCCTCCACCGGTGGCTTGTCCGACTTGCCGAAGCCTGGCTGATCGACGACGAGCGTACGGAACCGCTCGGCGAACACCGGCAGGTTCCGCCCGAAGTTCGACATCCCCGAGACGCCTGGTCCGCCGCCGTGCAGCATGACGACCGGGGCCCGGCCCGCCAGATCCGCTCCCGCTTGCTCGTGATGAAGGTGCATGACCGCCGTCCTCACACCATCGCGTCCGGCGGCACGTCGTGCCCGAACTCGCCTCGGCCGAACATCGACAGCGCCCGTTCGGGGTCGTTGATCGCGTGCACGCGCCCGGCGTGCGCGTCCCGCCAGAACCGCTGGATCGGCGTCCCGTTCTTCAGCGCGCGCCCGCCGGAGTTCTCGAACAGCAGGTCAACCGCGCGGATCGCCTGTCCCGTGCCGGTCACCTGGTCGCGCCTCACCCGCAGCCGCAGCGGCAGCGGCAGCTTCTCCCCCGCGCCCGCGCGGGCCATCAGCTCGGCCATGTTCCGCTCGAGCGCCAGCCACGCCGCGTCGATCAGGCCTGCCGCCTCGGCGATCCGCACCTGGCCGAACACGTCCTCCGCCGCCTTCTGCCCCACGTATGAGGCGCGTACCCGGTCGCGCTGGTAGGCCACGTGCGCGGCATACGCGCCGGTGGCCATGCCGATGATCGGCGTGGTGATGGCGTTGGAGAAGACCGATCCGTAGGGGATGCGGTACAGCGGGCCGGTGTTGCGTTCCTGCCCCGGGCCGGCGCACCGGGTGACGTCGGTGAAGCTCAGCGACCGGTACGCGGGGACGAACGCGCCGTCCACCACGATGTCGTTGCTTCCTGTGCCGCGCAGGCCGACCGTATCCCACACGTCGTCGATGGCGTAGTCGGTGGTGGGCAGCAGGAACGTGCGGAAGTCGATCGGCTTGCCGTCACCGTCGAGCACGATCCCGCCGAGCAGCACCCAGGTCGCGTGATCGCAGCCGGAGGAGAAGCTCCACCGGCCATCGAGCTGGTAGCCGTCGGGAACGGCGCGCGCCCGCCCGGTCGGCGCGTAGGAGGACGACATCCGCGTGCCGGGGTCGCCGCCCCAGACGTCCTCCTGCGCCTGCGCGGGGAACAGGGCGAGCTGCCATGGATGCACGCCGAGGACCGACGAGACCCAGCCCGTCGATCCGCACGCGCTCGCGATCAGCCGCACCGCGGTGTAGAACGCGATCGGGTCCGCCTCGAGCCCGCCATAGCTGGCCGGCTGGAGCAGCCGGAAGAACCCGGTCTCCGCCAGCGCCTTGACCGACTCGGCCGAGACGACCCGGTTGTCCTCGGTCTCCTGGGCTCGCTGCCTGAAGACCGGGAGCAGGTCGGCCACCGCCGCGACAACCGCCGGTTCCGGCCCCGTGTACGCGTTTTCGCCCACAAGCTTTCCCTTCCTCGTGCCCGCCCATCGCCACAAGACTAGAACATGTTCTAGTCTATGGGTATGGATGGCCCTCGGACTATCGACGTGGGGACGCCGCCGGACAAGTTCGCGCGCGGCTGGTACTGCCTTGGACTCGCGAACGGGTTCCGCGACGGTGACCCGCCGCGGCCGCACGCGGTGCAGGCGTTCGGCACCAAGCTGGTCGTCTTCGCCGACGCCGCCGGCCAGCTACACGTGCTCGACGCGTACTGCAGGCACATGGGCGGCGACCTGACGATGGGGACGGTCAAGGGCGACCAGGTCGCCTGCCCGTTCCATGACTGGCGCTGGGGCGGCGACGGCCGGTGCGCGAAGATCCCCTACGGGCGGCGCGTGCCGCCCGCCGCCAGGACCAGGTCCTGGCTCACCCTGGAGCGGAACGGGCAGCTGTTCGTCTGGCATGACCCGGAGGGAAACCCGCCGCCCGATGACGTGACCATCCCGCGGATCGAGGGCTCCTACTCAGCCGAATGGACCGGCTGGACCTGGGATTCGATCCTGGTCGAGGGCGCCAACTGCCGCGAGGTCGTCGACAACGTGGTGGACATGGCGCACTTCTTCTACATCCACTTCGCGTTCCCGACCTACTTCAAGAACGTCTTCGAGGGGCACGTCGCCTCGCAGTACCTGCACACCCGATCACGTCCCGACGTCGGTGCGGCGTCCAACTATTCGGATGGCGGAGAAACCACTCTCCGTTCCGGAGCATCGTATTTCGGCCCTTCCTACATGATCGACAACCTGTGGCATGACTACCGCGGGATGGCCGTGGAGAGCGTGCTGATCAACTGCCACTACCCGGTCACCCCGACCTCGTTCATGCTGCAGTGGGGCGTGATCGTCAAGCGGCCCGAGGGACTCAACGACGGCCAGGCGGCCAGGTTCGGCGCCAAGTTCGCGAAGTTCGTCGGGATGGGCTTCGAGCAGGACGTGCAGATCTGGCTGAACAAGAGCCGGGTGGACAACCCGCTGCTGTGCGCGGAGGACGGCCCGGTGTACCAGCTTCGCCGCTGGTATGAGCAGTTCTATACCGACGTCGCCGACATCGAGCCGGACATGGTCGCCAGGTACGAGTTCGAGATAGACACCACGCGCCCCGTGGCGGGCTGGGAGGGGGAGGTCGCGGAGAACCTCGCCGCCAGGCGGCCGGAGGCCGGGCCAGTGACCGAAGACCAGGCCGAGGCGGGCTGAGGTGGCGGGCGGCAGCCACACCCCGGTCCGCGCCGACGAGCGCCACGCGAGCCAGCAGCCGGTCGGGTGCGCTCGCTGCGGCGCGACCGTGCTCGTCGCGAAGTTCAGCCAGCAGCACACGTCGGTGCAGTGGACCGCCGCGGCGGCGGCCGCCTGCGCGGAGTTCCGCGCGGGGGCCGCCGAGGGCACGACAGGCGCCCTGATCGAGACCTGCGGCGCCCTGCGCGGCAGCGTTGACGCCGCGGTGGCGGCCGGCCGGCTCGCGGTTTCCCCGCCGTCCTATGAGCGACCGGGGGGCGCCGACGGTGCGCGAGTATTACCAGGTGCCCGTGGCGAAGGTGATCCGCGAGACGGGCGACACGTCATCGCTCGTGCTTGACGTACCGCCCTCGCTGGCCGGCACCTTCGCGTACGGCCCCGGCCAGTTCATCACCGTCCGCGTCCCCTCCGACCAGACCGGCTCGGTGGCCCGGTGCTACTCGCTGTGTTCCTCGCCGCACGCCGCAGACCTGCCCGCGATCACCGTGAAGCGGACGGCCGGAGGGTACGCGTCCAACTGGATTCTGGACAACGTCGCGGCCGGTACCGTGCTTGACCTGCTCCCCCCTGCGGGAACCTTCTGCCCGCCGTCGCTTGACGGCGATTTCCTGCTGTTCGCGGCGGGCAGCGGGATCACGCCGGTCATCTCCATTCTCAAATCCGCGCTCGCCGCGGGGCGCGGCCGGGTCGCGCTCGTGTACGCGAACAGGGATGACCAGTCGGTGATCTTCGGCGACGAACTGCGCAGGCTCGCGGCCTCGGCCGGCGGCCGGCTGCTCGTCCTGCACTGGCTCGACTCGCTGCAGGGGACTCCGGCGACCGCCGCCATCGCCGAACTGGTCCGGCCGTATGTCTCGTGGGAGCCCTACATCTGCGGTCCTGGCCCCTACCTGGAGGTGGTCAGGGCGGCGCTCGGGCAGCTTGGCGTGCCGGTGAAGCGGATACGGGTCGAGCGGTTCCTGTCCCTGGCGGAGAACCCGTTCGAGGAGACGCCGGCGGCGGGCGGCATCGCCGCCACCCTGTCCGTGGAGCTGGACGGGCAGACGCGGGTCCTGCCATGGCCGGCCGGCCTGCGGATGCTCGACGTGCTCATCGCCGCCGGGCTTGAGGCACCCTACTCGTGCCGTCAGGGAATCTGCGGCGCGTGCGCCTGCCAGCTCACCGGCGGCACGGTGGAGATGGCGCACAACGCGGTGCTTGAGGCGGCGGACCTGGCTGACGGCTACGTCCTCGCCTGCCAGTCCGTGCCGCTGACTCCGGACGTGAGCATCATCTACTGAATGGAGCAGGGACATGACAACGGAGCCGTCAGCGGAGGGGGACGCGCTCGCCGAATTCGACATCGTCGTGGTGGGCAGCGGCGCGGCGGGCATGACGGCCGCGCTGACCGCGGCGCACCTGGGCCTGTCGTCCATCGTGCTGGAGAAGACGGGGGCGTTCGGCGGCTCCACGGCCCGTTCCGGCGGAGGGATATGGGCGCCCGGCAACGCGGTGCTGCGCCGTGCCGGGGTTGCCGACACGCCCGAGGAGGCCGGCGCCTACCTGGCGCATGTGACGGGCGACGACGCGCCCGCCGAACTGCGGCGCGCACTGCTCGAGCACTGCCCCGCCATGATGGATCTCGTGCTGGCGATGACGCCGCTGCGCTTCTCGTGGGTGCCCGGCTACGCCGACTACTATCCAGAAGCGCCGGGCGGACGGGCCTGCGGGCGCAGCATCGAGCCCGTGCCGCTCGATGGCCGGGTACTCGGCGGGGAACTCAGCCGGCTGAACCGGCCCTACCTGCCGGTGCCCGCCGGCGTGGCCGTTACTCAGGCCGACTACCGCTGGCTGAGCCTTGGCCCCCGCCATCCGCGCGCCGTGCTGGCCGGCGTGCGGGTCGCGGGCCGCCTGGCGCGCAGCCGCCTGCTCGGGCACCGGATGCTCAGCCTCGGGCAGGCCCTGACGGCGGGGCTGCGGGCCGGGCTCGCCGCGAGCGGCGTCCCTGTGTGGCTGGACACCCCGATGAGCGGCCTCGTGACCGCCGACGGGCGGGTCACCGGTGTGCGCGTGGTCCATGGCGGCAAGCCGGCGGTGCTCAGGGCCAAGCGCGGCGTGCTGATCGCGACCGGCGGATTCGAGCGCAATGAACAGATGCGGCAGCGGTACCAGCGGTCGCCGATCGGCACCGACTGGACGACAGGCGCGATGGGCAACACCGGCGACGGGATCGTGGCCGGCCAGGAGCTCGGCGCCGCGGTCGGCCTGATGGACGACGCATGGTGGGCGCCGGCGATCCCGCTGCCAGGCGGGCCGTACTTCTGCCTGGCCGAGCGGAGCCTGCCAGGCTGCGTCCTGGTCAACGGCGCGGGCCAGCGATTCGTGAACGAGTCCGCCCCCTACGTCGACGCCGTGCACGCCATGTACGAGGGGAACACGCAGGAGAACCCGCACATACCCGCCTGGCTGGTCTTCGACCAGCGGTATCACGACCGGTACGTCTTCGCCGGCCTGCCGCCGCGCAGGCCGTTCCCGCGCCGCTGGTACGCGGCGGGCGCGGTGTTCCGCGCGCCTGACCTCACCGCGCTCGGCGACGCGATCGGCGTCGACTCCGGGGCGCTGGCGAAGACCGTCACGCGGTTCAACGACTTCGCGCGGGCGGGCCGCGACGAGGAGTTCCACCGCGGCGACTCGGCGTACGACCGTTACTACGGCGATCCGCGCCGCCGGCCCAACCCGAACCTCGCGCCGCTGGCCAAGGCACCGTTCTACGCCGTCAAGATCGTCCCTGGCGACATAGGCACCAAGGGCGGCCTGCGCACCGACGCCAGGGCGCGGGTGGTGCGCGAGGACGGTTCCGTCATCGCCGGCCTGTACGCGGCGGGCAATGCCAGCGCGTCGGTGATGGGCCACAGCTACGCGGGCGCGGGCGCGACGATCGGCCCGGCCATGACGTTCGGCTACATCGCAGCGCTCGACCTCGCCTCGGCTGCCGAAGAGTAACTAGAACATGTTCTATTTGTGTACGCTAGTCCCGTGCTGAACCGGCTGGTAACGAACCCGCGGACACGGGTCGGCCTGCTCGTGACCTGCCTTATATGCTGCGGGTACGGTCTGTACGCCGCGTGGCCGCAGGCCATGGCGGCGCTGGCACGGCTGCACTGGTATTCCGTGACGCTCTCGCTAGCCGCGGCGATGGCCGGGGCATGGTGCATGATGCTCGCCTGGCGGGCCATCCTGACCGATCTCGGCTCTCCGCTCTCGCTTGGCGCGTCGGCTAGGGCCTGCTTTGTCGCACAGCTCGGGAAATACGTGCCGGGAGCGGTGTGGGCGTTCGCGGCTCAGGTTGAGCTCGGTCACGACGCGGGCGTGCCGCGCCGGCGCGGCGTCGCCGCCGTCGCCGTCTCCCTGGCCGTCGCCGTGGCTGCCGGACTCGGCGTGTCCGCACTGACCCTGCCGTTGACCTCACCCCAAGTGACCAGGCACTTCTGGTG
>Ga0066797_1000630_pt1 | contig 10441 bp, 8 predicted proteins | sample PersoiDNA2013193_FD_76335 | JGI IMG/M metagenome (GOLD analysis project Ga0066797, IMG submission 76335) | Permafrost soil microbial communities from the Arctic, to analyse light accelerated degradation of dissolved organic matter (DOM) -... | ecosystem: Environmental > Terrestrial > Soil >... | reverse complement strand
GCACGCCCTCGTCGCCGACCGCATGCAGCCGCGAGCCGGCCGGGCACACGCTCGACGCGGCGCACCTGTACCGGCTGGCACTCGAATCAGCACCGGCCGGCTCGCGGCTGCATGCGGTCGGCGACGAGGGCGTGCCGTTCAAGAAGATCGCCGAGGCCATCGGCAGGAACCTGAACCTGCCTGCCGCGTCGGTCGCGCGCGAGGACGCCGCCGCCCAGTTCAGCTTCCTTGGCGACTTCGTGCAGCTCGACAACCCGACCTCGAACGAGCAGACCCGGGCGCTCCTCGGCTGGAAGCCTGAGCACCCGGGGCTGATCGCGGACCTCGACGAGGGTCACTACTTCAACGGCTGACCGGCCGCCACGTAACTGTGCCAAGTGCGCATTTGGGCTCACTCTTACCTGCCCAAATGCGCACTTGGCTCGCCAGTCGCTTAGCCGACCTTCAGCGTGCGCGGCGCGGAGTAGCCGTACATCACGTAGCCGGCCAGGTCGGACGCCACCGCCCGGTAGACATGCGAGCCGGCCGCGCTGCCCTTGATCGTGAAGGCGAACGCCCCGCTGCCGTTCTCGTGCGTGGTGGCGATGGTGTACCAGAGGCCGGACCGCTCCACCTGAAGGGTAACGGTGCGGCCCTTCGCCGCCGGGCTGCCCTTACCGTAGGCGGTCGTCGCGTGCCCCTTCGCGATCGTCGACGCCTTGAGGCCGAAGGACACTCCCTGCGGAGCCAGCACTGGGAATCCCCACGCCGGAGCGGTACCGATCACCAGGCCGCTGCCGTTGGAGTCGAGCCCCACGCCGAACGTGTTGTCCATGATCGCGTTGCCGAGATTCACCGCGCCCGTCCAGGTCGCGCCGGTCCAGGTGGACACCTCGTACAGGTCGTAGGAGACCGGGGAGAACGCCCGCTCGCTGAAGACGAAGGTCTTGCCGCTCGGGTCCTGGTCGACGGCGAACCACTCGGGACCGCCGCCCGAGGTGCCGGGTACCACGTGCGCGGGACCGAACGTCGTGCCGTTGAACAGCCGCAGCTTCAGCGCCTCGCTGCCCGAATTAGCCTCGGTGAGCAGCGCGTCGCCCGACATGTCGTCGCCGGACAGCGGGGAAAGGGTGAAGAGGCTAGGGTCCAGGGTCACAGGTGAGGAACCAGGGAAACATGTAATCCCGACGGTCCCCAGCCGCCGCTTACGACCCGAGCGCTATAACACCGCCGCTACGCCACCGCGAAGTCGGCGGCAAGCCTGTCCATGAGCGCGTCGAGCGTGGAGTCGGTGACCTGCCGCGAGGCGTCGGCGAGATACCAGTCGGCGATCTCGCGTGCGCCCCGCTCGAACGGCACAGTCGCCCGCCAGCCGCCCGCGATGACGCGCACCTTGGCGTTGTCGAACACCATCGAGTGCGCCTTGTCCCCGAGCAGGCCCGCGCCCCATTCGGCGTCCGCCGCGGCGATTGTGTCGGAGGGCACGTGCACGATCGTGGCGGTCACGCCGAGTGCCGACGCGAGGGCGTACGCGATCTGATCCCAGGTGAGGAAGTCGTCCGACGTGATGTGGAACGCCTCGCCGAGCGTCCGCGGGTGCCCGAGCAACGGCACGAACGCGCGCGCGAAGTCGGTGTTGTGGGTCATCGTCCACAGTGACGTCCCGTCGCCGTGCACGATGACCGGCTTGCCCGCCATCATCCGGCCGAGCGCGGTCCACCCGCCGTCGAACGGCACGAGCGTCTTGTCGTAGGTGTGGCTCGGCCGCACGATCGTCGCCGGGAACGCCTCGTCCCTGTACGCCGTGACCAGCAGGTCCTCGCAGGCGATCTTGTCCCGCGAGTACTGCCAGAACGGGTTGCGCAGCGGCGTCGACTCCGTGACGGGCAGCCGCGCAGGCGGCGTCTGATACGCGGACGCGCTCGAGATGAACACGTACTGCCCGATCCTGTCCCGCAGCAGCTCGATGTCGGCCCGCACGTGCCCGGTCGTGAACGCCACCCAGTCAACGACAGAATCAAATTCGAGACCTTCAATAGCATCCCGAACGGACCCCGCGTCCCTCACATCCGCCCGCAACTGCCTGACGCCGGCCGGCAGCGGGCGCGCGCTGCTCTGTCCCCTGTTGAGCACGGACAGCTCAATCCCGTCGTCGACCGCCTGCCGCGCGCACGCCGAGCTGATGACCCCGCTGCCGCCGATGAAGAGGACCTTGAGGTTGCTCATGCTCCCACCTTAAGCAGCCGTCCTGCGCATCTCGCATGGCGCTGGCGGCAACTTCCCCGAAATCATGCGGCAAAACCAGCGGTTACCGTTGATGTTGGCTTATGACGATGGAAGGCGCCGCATGCTCACGTCGGTTCACATCTATCCGCTGAAGGGGTGCCGGGCGGTTGACCTCGGCGAGTCGGCCGTCGAGCCCTGGGGGCTGGCGGGCGACCGCCGCTGGCTCCTCGTCGACTCGGACTTCCGCTTCGTCAGCCAGCGGGAGCATCCGGCGCTCGCGCGCCTCGTCATCAGGTACGGCCCCGGCGCGGACATCACCGCCTCGTCGGACGGCTATCCGCCGGTGCGGTTCGCCGCGCCTGGTGGCGAGTCACCTGAGCTGCTCAAGGTGACCGTGTGGAGGTCCACGGTGCTGGCCGCCGCGGCGGGGCCCGCGGCGGACGCCTGGTTCTCCGCGTACCTGGGCGAGCCGGTCAGGCTTGTCTACCTGGACGACCCGACCCGGCGAGCGGTGGACCCCGAATTCGCCGCGGCCGGCGACACGGTCAGCTTCGCGGACGGGTACCCGCTGCTGCTCACCAGCGCCGGCTCGCTCGACCAGCTCGGCGAGTGGCTCACCGCCGCCGGGGACCAGCCCGTGCCGATGAACAGGTTCCGGCCGAACGTCGTGGTGACCGGGTACGGGCCGTGGGCAGAAGACCGGTGGCGCCGGGTCAGGATCGGCTCCGTGTCCTTCCGCGTCGCCAAGCCCTGCGGGAGGTGCGTGGTCACCACCACCGACCAGGCAACGGGCGCGCGGGGCGCGCAGCCGCTGCGCATGCTCGGCGCCCGCCGCAGGTTCGGCAAGAACCTCGTCTTCGGGCAGAACATCATCCCCGACTCCCCCGGCGTGATCCGGGTCGGCGACCCGGTGGAAGTGACTGAATTCATTTCCGCGTAACACGGTTCGGTCGAGACTTAACATTCCGGCGCTTGCCGGTCCGTTATTTCGCTGGGGACAATCGATTGGGGATGCGAAGCCGCCTCCCGGATCTCGCCTCGGAGAAAGGGACCGGCAGATGGCCGTCGCTCCGGCTTCCTGCTCGCCTACTTCCTGATCACCATCGCGGCGCCCGTCTACCTGCACCGCCGAGGCGAACTTCGCGCCAGCCACGTGGTGATCGCCGTGATCGCATGCGCGTGCCTGCTCGTGCCGACGATCGGCAGCTTCTACCCGCAGCCGCCGACGCTGCGCTGGCTGACCCCGACGCCGCCACCGCCAGCGCCTAGCGGGCGAATCGGCTCGCCGCACGCTGCGCGGCTACCAGTTCGGGCGGAGCGCTCGACGGGGAGCCCGCGTCGTGCGGCGGGCGGGGGTCGTACTCGATGCCGAGCTGGATCCGCTGCGCCATCTCATCACCCGCGATCCGGCCCGCGAGGGCGAGCGACATGTCGATGCCGGCGGAGACGCCGGCCGAGGTGACGTACTTGCCGTCGAAGACATAGCGCTCATGGCGGGGCTTGGCGCCAAGGAAAGCCAGTTCCTCCTCGGCGGGGCTGACGCCGATGCCGCCACCCGATTGTGCAATCGGGGTCGCTATTGCGTAATTAGGCCCGCTCGGTGATCATAGTCGTTTATGTCTGTTCATCTGCCGGACGTGAGTGAGTACCCAGATGGTCATATGCCGCTCATAGGTTCTGGGACGTGACCGCAAGCTCGCCCGGAATGGGCCCCGTGGTTGAGGTGCGCGGAGTAACTAAATGGTTTGGCGAGACCACCGCGCTTGATGAGGTTGACCTGACCGTGCGCGGCGGGGACGTGCACGGCCTGCTCGGCCCCAACGGCGCGGGCAAGACGACGCTGCTGTCCGCGCTGTTCGGCCTGGTGCTGCCCGATGAGGGGACGATCAGGCTGTTCGGCAGGACGCGGGCGCAGGCGGGCGCCGGGTGGCTTGACGGGGTGGGCGGGTTCGTCGAGACGCCCCGGTTCTACCCCTACCTGAGCGGGCGCCGCAACCTCGCGGTCCTGGCCGGCCTTGACGGCGGTGACGCGGCCTCGCTCATCGACTCGGCCCTGGAACGGGCCGGGCTCGCCGGGCCGGCCGCGCGGCAGAAGGTCCGCGGCTACTCCCTCGGCATGCGCCAGCGCCTCGGAATCGCCGCCGCGGTGATCCGGCGGCCGCGGCTGCTGATCCTCGACGAGCCGGCGAACGGCATGGACCCGGCCGGCATCCGCGACCTGCGGGCGGCGCTGCGCCGCGTCGCCGCTGACGGGGTGTCGGTGATCTTGTCAAGCCACGACATGGCCCAGGTCGAGGAGATCTGCGACAGCGCCACGATCTTGTCCGCTGGCCGGGTGGCCGCCGCCGGGCGGCTCGACGCGCTCCGCGCCGCGGCGCCCGACCCGGTGTGGCGGGTGCGGACAAGCGACGACGGGCGCGCGCTGAGCGTGGCGACGGGCCTGGACGGGGTCAAGGCCGCGGTCGGCGACGGCGGCGGACTCGTCGTGCACGCCGCGCAGGGCGAGATGGACTCCTACGTGCTCGCGCTCGCGGCGGCGTCCGTGGCGCTGCGCGGGCTCGAGCTCGACCGTACGCCGCTCGAGGCACTGTTCTTCCAGCTCACCGATGGCGCGGCGAAGCCGGTTGCGACAACCGCGGAGGTCACCTCATGAGCTTGGCCGCCGAGCCATGGCCGGCATACGCGGGCGCGACCTCGGCCAGGACGGGCGGTGTCGCGGGCGCGCTGGCGGTCTGGCGGGTTGAGCTGGTGAAGCTCTCCGGCAAGATCGTGATCCGCGCGATCATCGCGTTGTCGGTGATCGGCCCGTTCCTCGTCGTGGGGTTCCTGCACCTGCAGAGCGCGACGCCGGGTGATACACCGTTCGGCCAGTGGGTGCACGCCTCGGGGTTCGCGATCCCGATGACGATCCTCGGCTTCGGCGGGCAGTGGATCCTGCCCGCGCTGACCGGCGTCGTGGCGGGAGACATCTACTCGGCCGATGATCACCTCGGCACGTGGAAGACGATCCTCACCAGGTCGCGCGGGCGCGCGGAGCTGTTCGCAGGCAAGTTCCTCGCCGCGGCGACGTTCGCGGTCACCGCGCTGCTCGTGCTGACGGTGACCGACCTGCTCGCCGGTCTCGCGGCGGGCCGGTCGCCGGTGGTCGGGCTCAGCGGGCAGCTGGTGCCGGCCGGCCACGCGACCTGGCTGGTGGCGGCCAGCTACCTGTCCGACCTGCCGCCGCTGCTCGGCTTCACCGCGCTCGCGGTGCTGCTCTCTGTGGCCAGCCGCAACAGCGTGGTCGGGATCGGCGGGACGGTGGTGATCGGGGTGCTGTTCCAGATCGTGACGCTGGCGAACCTGCCGCAGTGGGGGCAGCAGGCGCTGCTATCCACCCCGTTCATGTCCTGGCACGGGTTCTGGGGCGCGCCCGCGTTCTACGGGCCGTTCCTGTGGTCCCTGCTGACCTGCGCGGCCTGGTTCGCCGCGTGCTCGGCGGCGGCCTGGCTGATCTTCCGTCGCCGCACGATCGAGGCGGCAGCATGAAACGCCTTGGACGTGTGGCGGGGACCTTCGCGGTGGCGGCGCTCGCACTGCTTGCTACCTCGTGCTCGTCGTCTTCCAACCTGACGCCGGACCGGCTGCAGCCCTCGCTCGGCCGGGCGTTCGCCAACCTGTATGCGCTCCAGCAGTCGGAGATGGGCAATCCGCGGGTCACCTCGGCCGCCCTCAAGGCCCGCGCCAGCTGCGAGAAGGGCGGCACCCTCGACGTCGCCCAGCAGGGCTCGGGCGTCTGGCTCTGCCAGATCACTTACCTGGTCGCCGGTCCCGGCTACCCGGTGATCGCCAAGTACAACGTGGACCTGCAGACCGACGGCTGCTACGCGGCCGACGGCGACGGTCCGGCCTCGGTCAACGGGTCGCCGACCATTACCGGCCCCGGGTACCGGCAGGTCATCAACCCGCTATCGCTCATCGACGGGTGTTTCGACACCACCTGATCCGCTCTGCCCAACCCCCTACCGGGAGTTCGTTATGTGGCCTGTCATGCGAGCAATGATGTCTCCGCGCTGGCGCCATCAGCACCGCCGCGCCCTGAGAACCGTCGCCGCCGCGAGCGCTGCCGTGCTCGCGCTCAGCGGCATCGGAACGGCCGCCGCGGCGGCGACCGGCGCCTTCAGCCAGTCCAGCCCGTTCGGCACGGAGCAGGTCGGCACGACGTATGCCAACGGCATCCTGCTGCCGACCAACCAGTGGATCAACCCGATCGGCAGCAGGCTGCTCGTCAACGACGGCCGCGTGCTTTCCTCGGCGATCAGCCCCAACGGCGAGTTCCTCGCCGCGCTGACCTGGAACGACTTCACCGGCTTCCTGACCATCGTCAACCTGAAGACCGGGAAGATCGTCGAGCAGGTCGGCGCCGCCTACCCCAAGGTCATCGGCGACGGCACGGTGGCGGCCGACGGGCCGCTGTGGTCGGCCGACGGCAAGACGCTGTGGCTGCCGCAGACCGAGGACCTGCTCAGGTTCGCCGTCGGCGCCGCGGGCACGGTCACGCTGGCGGCGGCGATCACCCTGGCGACGGAGACCGTCAACCTGACCACGGGTAACACGACCGCGCCCGACCTGCCCTCTGGCATGGCGCTCACCCCGGACGGGTCGAAGCTCTACGTCGCGCTCAACGGCGTGAACGAGCTCGGCGTGATCGACACCGCGACGAACGCGCTCGTCCAGACCATCCGGGTCGGCAACGCGCCGCGCCAGGTGGTGCTCGTCGGCAACCACGCGTTCGTGTCCAACGAGGGCGGCCGCCTGGCCAGGCCGGGTGACTTCACCAACAACTCCGACGGCACGAACATCGTCGCGAGCAAGGTCACCGGCGCCGCCACGACCGGCACGGTGTCCGAGGTGGACCTGACGACGGGCAAGGCGGTCAAGCAGATCAGCGTCGGCCTCGAGCCGACCGCCGAGTACCTTGCCCCCGACGGCACGCTGATGGTCGCCAACTCCAACGACGACACGTTCTCGCTCATCGACAGCCGCACCGGCGATGTCGTCCAGACGGTCAACGTGAACCCGCTGCCCGGCTCCACCGTCGGCAGCTACCCGAACGCGATCATGATGCCCGACCCCGGGCACATCCTGGTCAGCATCGGCCGCGACAACGCGCTCGCCGTCTACGGCTACAGCGGCGCCCGCCACGCGGTCCAGTATGAGGGCCTGCTGCCCACCGACTTCTACCCGGTCGACGTGGCCTACGACAAGGCGATCGGCAAGCTCCTCGTCACCAACGACAAGGGCATCGGCGCCCGCGGGCCGGTGAGCACGATCACCAAGGGACCGGGGACCAACCCGGCGACCGGCCACAACACCTACGACGACACCGGGTCGTTCACCGAGTTCGCCATGCCGAGCCAGGCCGCGCTCGGTGCCTACACGCACCAGGTGTTCACCGACAACGGCTGGGACCAACTGCTGGCGAGCACGCGGCTGTCGAACTGCAGCGCCGCCGCGGTCGCGGTCCCATCCCAGCTCGGCTGCCCGTCCACGATCAAGCACGTGTTCCTGATCGTCCGCGAGAACCGCACCTACGACCAGGTGCTCGGCGACATCAAGAAGGGCAACGGCGACGCGGCCCTCGCGCAGTTCGGCGCCAAGGTCACCCCGAACGCGCACGCTCTCGCCAGCACCTACGGCCTGTTCGACAACTTCTACGACCAGGGCACGCTGTCCGCTGACGGCCACAACTGGCTGGTCCAGGCGGACGCGAACGACTACATCGAGAAGGAGTTCGGCGCGTTCTACCGCAGCTACCCGGCGCAGGGCGGCGACGCGCTCGCCTACCAGCGCGACGGGTTCCTGTGGAACGCGGCGCAGGCCGCGGGCAAGTCGGTGAAGGTGTTCAGTGAGTACAACAACTTCATCACCGAGCCGGCCCCGATCCCGTCCTGGTCCGCTTACTACACGGACTCGCAGATCCTCGAGGGCAAGGCAACAGGCCCGCTGCCCGTGCCGCCCTCGGCGGTGTCGAGCTACGCCGACATCCCCTCGCTCAACGCGGTTGACTACCACCCCTACCCGGCGTTCGACCTGGCCATCCCCGACCAGTACCGCGCCGACATCTGGCAGCGGTCCTTCGCCACGAGCGAGAAGACCGGGAACCTGGCCAACCTGAACATGATCTGGCTGCCCGACGACCACACGGCCGGCGTGGGCACCGGTGACCCGAACCCGGTCGCCGAGGTCGCGGACAACGACCTGGCCCTCGGGCGGATCATCAGTACCATCTCGCACTCCAAGTTCTGGCATGACTCGGCCGTGTTCGTGGTCGAAGACGACGCGCAGAACGGCGTGGATCACGTGGACGGGCACCGTGCCCCGCTGCTGATCGCCTCGCCCTACGCCAAGCGCGGCATCGTGGACAACACCTACTACTCGCAGATCAACGCGGTGAAGACGATCGAGCAGATCCTCGGCATCGCACCGATGAATCAGGAAGACCGGGCCGCGTCGCCGATCTTCGACGGGTTCACCAGCACGCCGAACGATGCTCCGTTCAACGTCCTGCCAAACCAGATCCCGCTGACCCAGGGCCTGACCGCCACGACGAGCGGCAAGCTGGCGCCCGCCTCTGCCGCCAGTCAGGGCATCCCCGCCGCGGTCCGCGGTATCTACGCGCAGTGGGAGGTATGGAGCAGGAACGGCCGGTTCAACGGCAAGGGCGCCATCCAGGACTGGGCCAACCCGGCCCAGCTCAACCGGCTTGACTGGTACAGCGCCCATGGCTGGAAGGTGCCCTACCCTGGCGACAAGAAGATCCTGCCGCCGAGCGCGGTGCCCGGCGCCAACCTGCCCGCGGGTTACCTGGGCGACTAGGCGGCCCTGGTAAGGCGGCAGCGTCCGGCTGAGGCCGGGTAAGCAGATTCCCCGCGGTTCTCCTTCTGGAGGCCGCGGGGAGTCTGCTTGCGGGACCGGTGAAGCCACGGGACCGTTCGGGATAATCCGATTATGGATTTTGAATGTGATCGCGCCACGAATAGCGGGGCTCGTAGCCGATGACCTGCTTGGCACGGTCGATCGCCAGCAGCGTGCCGAACTCGCCGATCTCGCGGGTGAACGGGACGTCGGGGAAGACCTCGGCGAAGAACTCGCGCGACGGGCGGTTCATGACCGTGTCCGCCGCGGCGATGATGACGTTCTGGCTGCCCGTGACGTCCGCCTCGAGGCCGAGACGGCAGGCGGCCGCGACGTCACGGACGTCGACGTAGCCCCACAGGTTCCACTTGCGCAGGTGCGGGTCCGGCCAGTACGACGGGAACTGCTCGTAGTCGCGGGGCGCCATGATGTTGGAGATGCGCAGCCCCACGAACGGGATCCGTGACCACCGCGAGATCTGCTCCGCGATCGTCTCGCTGACGACCTTGGACAGCGCGTAGGTCGTGTTCGGCACCGGGAAGTGGTCCTCGTCGACCGGCGCGTAACGGGGCGGGCCGCCCGCGATGCCGGGGATCTGCTCCTGCACGCCGCCGAACAGCAGGCCGAGCGTCGTCTCGCTTGACGCCCACACCACCTTGGCCAGGCCGAGGCCCGCGGCGGCGTGGAACACGTTGAAGTTCATCGTGACGTTGGAGTTGAAGGTGACCGCCGGCGTGGACAGGCCGGGTGCCGGGATGTTCGCCAGGTGCACGACGGCGTCGACGCCGCGCAGCACCTCGGTCGCCTGGCCGTAGTCCGTCAGATCGGCGCGGAGCACGCCCGCCGCCACGTCGTCGCGGGTGACCGCCGTATCGGTCGGCACGACCTCGTAGCCGTGCTCGCGCAATTCCGCGACCGCTGCGCGGCCCGCCTTGCCGGTCGCTCCCGTCACGCAGATCCGTCGTACCGTCGTCACTGTCGTCGCAACCATGCGCACGAGCCTAGTCCAGCGTTGCGGTTATGTGGAGTTCAGGAGGCATCTGGCAGGCATCCGGGGCGTAGGGCACCAAAGCGTAACGGAACAGGGTTTCCTTATATCTTGATGATCATTCCCCTGATAGGTTTCTACCGCTTTCCCGATATGCCTGGGGCTGATGATAACTGTGTACGCCGTGATGTTCGACGCCAGACGCTGGGTCAATGGAAAACACTGGCGAGCCTAGCCGGGACGATCGGGCCGCAGACCCCGACTACCTGGTCAGGCCCTACGTCATCCATTCATTTGACAGTCCGGTCGATCCGCAGGATGAGCCGGAGGCCGCGGAGGCCGCGGGGGCCG
>Ga0066797_1000628_pt1 | contig 10444 bp, 14 predicted proteins | sample PersoiDNA2013193_FD_76335 | JGI IMG/M metagenome (GOLD analysis project Ga0066797, IMG submission 76335) | Permafrost soil microbial communities from the Arctic, to analyse light accelerated degradation of dissolved organic matter (DOM) -... | ecosystem: Environmental > Terrestrial > Soil >... | reverse complement strand
TGTAGCCAAATGAAGCCATAGTAGGACCTGAAAGCACTGTAACACCCGTTGGTGGCTTGTGAATCAGCACTGGTTCGGATGCGTGCGCTGGCACGTAGAGGCACACCACAACAACGGCAGCCAGGTAGATCACCAACACGATTCGAGTCCATACACTCATTGATCTCATTCTCATTGTCGCTCCTTTCCCTACCCGCTCCTATGCATTGCGCTTCTTCTCTCGAGCCACGTCACCAGCAGTAGTCCCTCAGTATGCCGAATCAGTATAACATCGCAGCAGAGATCACTCTCTACGAGAAGTATGACCTGATGGCAATGTTTTCGCTAATCGGCGGGAGAAAAGGGCCAAATGGCAGTACGTTGATCCCTCATTCCAAGAAACCCCTCACAAAGAGGGGCTTCTTCGTCGTCCGCAGGTGTCTGGTGTTACCGCAGGATCGGCCCACAGTACGAGCCGTAGTAGCATTCAGCCAATCGTGCATCCAGTCTGTTGCCTAGCCAGTCTATTATCTAAGTGCTGCAGAGCGCGTATTCTTTCGGACATTTGGGCGTTTAGTCTGCATGCATTTCGTCATATAGACATCCAGTGTCCAGCCGGTTAGGCTTCTATGCGTCTCGTCTCCATGTGTTTAGGCATTTAGTCGTGCACCGTGTCACCGCAACGCAGAATAGGTGTTGGTTTGCCCCTATCTCCATCACGTACTTGTGACCCACTCTGGGACTAACTCTAGGGCATAGTGTCCTTGCGGGATCTCTCCAACGGCCGCGTCCGAAGTGCACCAACTAGCGCATTAACAGAGAGTCGTGAGAACCCACTCTTCCCCCATATCTCCACCAGAACAGCATCACTACTGCGTTTGCTGCACTGTCTGCAGACTCCGTCAGCCACTCTCGCTCAAATGTGATGTTGCCATTCATGGCAAGGACTCTTGACACGAAGACTAACATACTTTACAATACGTTTACCAGACAGTACACATTGTAAAAGGGAGTGTTGACTATGTCTTATCAAAGCAAGAAGACAATAACAAGTATGGTTGGGGGAGCCCTGGTTCTTGCCGCCTACTGCATCTATGCATTCGGTCGCTATTCTTCGGGCGCAATTGCTGAAGGAAATCTGAAGTTCTGGGCCGGGACAATGCTCGTCTTTATCGGTATCGGAATCGTAGGGATCATCCTCCTCCAGATCGTCTTCCATATCGCCCTTTCGATTGGCATTGCTGTCAAAGAACGGGCATGCGATGAAAAGGAGATTGACAAGAGAATTGAAGCCACCTTGGAAGCCACCGTGATCGAAGATGAGATGGACAAGCTGATCGAGCTGAAGTCCTCGCAGATAGGCTTCGTTCTCGCCGGTGTCGGATTTGTTGGCGCGCTGATCCTTGTGGTCCTCGGTCATTCAACGGTCGTTATGCTGAACGTGATGTACCTTTCATTCCTTGTCGGATCGTTGATGGAAGGCGCTACGAGCCTGTACTTCTATGGAAAGGGTGTCAGCAGTGGCTAAGAAGTTCGAAGTTACGAACAACATTCGTACGCTTCGTTTCTTTGCCAGCGAAATGACCCAGCAGGAGCTCGCTGAAAAAGCAGGCGTCTCCAGACAAACGGTCATCGCTGTGGAAGCAGGAAAATACTCGCCCACACTCGAACTGGCATTCCGCATCGCCGATGCATTCGGCCTGCCGATCACTGAGGTGTTTGGGTACAAGGCTAAGGAGAATACGTGATGAGGACCGGCAACGATCAAAGAACGATTTCAGAGCATGAGGAGAGTGGAATGAAAGCAGTAGTCTACGACAGGACATCCCCCGATCGCCTTTCTTACTGTGACGTTGAGAAGCCCGTGCTCGGCGATGGAGAAGTCCTGATCAAAGTTCATACGACTTCACTGAATGCGGCAGATTACACGACGAGACAACAGGGAGTTGCGATATGATCTCTCAGGCAATTGGCTATGGCTGGCAGAAGGCACGTTTGTGGGTGTGGGTGTTCCTCCCGGCAATTCTGCTGCAATCAGCATTGAGCAACACGTTCACGTGGCACGAGGAGTCGGGGCGCCAGTCCCTGCATCTTTGGTGGCACAATCTGGGTCCACAGACGCTGGGGATCATCGTCGCCGTTTCCGTTCTCGGCATACTGATCTGTGTCGTCTCAATGTGGGTACAGATGGGCGTCACCAGTGCCTCCGTCAAGGCGGCCCGCGGTGAAGACATTGCCATTGGCGACTTCTTCCTCACATGGGACAAGGTGGGACGATACATAGCGGGCGAGATGCTGTGCTGCCTCATCGTGGGCGTGGGGATGATTCTCCTGGTTGTCCCAGGCGTCATCTGGGCAATGCGCTACTGCATGTCCGGCTACTATATCGTGACACAGGATGCCGGACCCATCGAAGCGTTGAGGCTGAGCGAGGCCGCTACCGAGGGTCACAAGGGCGAACTGTTTGGCCTGGCGCTCCGATCGCTGGGCGTTATGGTGCTGGGCGCTCTCTGTCTAGGCGTGGGATTGTTGTGGGCGATGCCAACCGTGGAAATCGCCTGGGCCTCAGCCTTCCTCACGCTCTCCGGCCAGCAACAGGTCCCGGCAGCGCCCTGAGTTCGTCATTCGTGCAAAGGCGGGAGTCTGTCCCTATTCTGGTTCACAGGTTCCCGCCGTGGTCTGACTGACACAAGCACATGCCAGTTGGACACTACTCGCAAAGCGCGACCTCAAGTCCTCACTTCTGGCAATTACATCGACGTCAATTCTTGGGGTCTTTCTGGCTATCACATATCTTGCGGGCGGACGTAATCTGGGGCCCTGCATATTTGCACACGTAATGATAGATGTTGCCATCGAACCGTGGCTGATGTTGTCTGCAGTCTCAGGTAAGTGGCGTGCCTGAGAGGAGGAAACATTGAATTCAAAAAGAAAGGCAGCAATAATTATGGGAGTGTTGCACGCTGGCAAGTGAATGTTATTCTGAGCACTTTATACGTTGTGGGTATTGGCCTGTCGGGCTATTCCATCTTCAAAGGAGACAAAAAATGAATTCAAATAGAACAAGAGCAACAATTGTAGGAATCTTAATTCTTGTTGCGTATAGCATGCTTGCCAGTGCAGCCACCGACATCAAATGGGTAGTTACACTTCTTGACATTGTCAGTGGGTTGGCGGTGATTGGCACTGCAATGATAATGTTCCCGTTCTTCAAGGTTTCCAACAGGCAACTTTCTATCGGTTACACTTCTTTGAAACTTTTAGAGGGAACACTGATGATCGCGGCTGGGGTTTTTTTCTTGAGCGACTCGTTTCAAGGTTGGCATGCTTGGATATATAACTACCCGCAGACTTATGTCTTTATTGTTAGCGCATTTCTGTTCTACATCTTGCTGCTCAAAACTGAGTTAGTGCCGCGTTTCATTTCTATTTGGGGAATTGTCGCTGTTTTCACCCTATTGATAGCCAACGTTACCAAATCACTGGGTGTGAACTCTCCGGCACTAGATGCATTGATGGCTCTTATTATAACCAATGAGATATTTCTTGCTATATGGTTGATGGTTAAAGGTTTCAATCCGACTGCAATCACTTCCGCGTCTGCCAAGCAGGACTAAACGAGATAAAACGAGTACATCCAAAACAAAGAAGAAGGAATAGAGTGGAATTCACATGGAGCGGTAAGGCGTTGGTTGTGACGTTATTCTTTCGCTTGCTATTTGGAGGGTACTTGATAGGTATGGATCAATACCGCTTCAATGATGTTGAGAGCGCGCTGACAGTCCTGTTGATATATGGCCTGGTAGGCCTCTTCGCATCTCTGTTCCTAACGGGTAAACGATATGGACTTTTAGGTTTAATAGTTCTGGATGTCATTTTCATAGTATTAGAGTCTGTTTTTATAACACTTGCTTTAAGTCGAGTAATTGACCCGGGTTTGCATGATCCGTTGGTTAATTGGTGGGGCACATTGTTGATGTATCTATTCTCCCTGCTGACAATCACACTCTCCGTCAAGACCTACAGAGAAACCGGCCGGTCCCGAGCGCATATCCCAAAACAAGAGGCTGTACACGCGCGCACAAAGGGGATAAAAAAATGAATTCAAATAGAAGGATTGCAAAAATTGCAGGGCTCATGTATCTAGGTAATATCATATTCGGCATCTTCGCACAAGTTGTTCGCTCCAGACTTATTGTGCCTGGAGATGTCGCAACAACAGCCAAGAATATCATGGCTTCTGAGTGGCTGTTCCGTATCGGATTTGTGAGCGATCTAATCATGGTTACGTTTTATTTGTTGATGGGTCTGGCTTTTTATGTGTTACTCAAACCAGTAAACAAAACTGTTGCTTTGCTTATGTTATTACTCAATTTGGCCGGTGTCCCTATGCTGGGCATTAATATGCTCAACCAATTTGCTACACTACACCTTATGAGCGGCGCCGGCTACCTGTCTGTATTCTCAGCAGATCAATTGCATGCTCTGGGGATGTTATTCTTCAATTTGCATGAATATGGATATAGCATCGCTGTCATATCTTGGGGCTTCTATTTACTTCCCCTTGGTTATTTGGTTTTCAAGTCGGGCTTCCTTCCCAGAATTTTGGGCGTCTTGGTGATGCTTGCAGGTTTCTTTGATTTTATCCAATTTATTCAGGTTTTTCTTTTTCCGAACTACGCAGTGATAACTTACCCGGGTCTCGCGGTTGCCATGATTGCGGAATTTGGGCTTGCTTTGTGGCTTCTAATTATGGGTGCCAAGGATCAAAAATCAGCCCTGGTTGAGGCTGGCTGAGAAACTCATCCGTATTATTCAAAGAAAGAGAGAAGAATAAAAGCGATCATATGTACAAAATACGGACCGCCGAGGAGGTATGCAGATACAGGACATACAAAGGGAAATGTAGTGATAACCGTGGGACATAACAACAAAATCCAATAAGAAAGGAGAAGACAATGAATACAAATTGGACGACCGCTGGAATAGAAGATGTGAAAGTAAAACTTTCAACATTCTGGGTATTTGTCATGTTCAATATGCTGGCTGCGGATATTCTTATCTTTGAGTATCCGGGCTTCCTAAAGGGAATAATGACAGGCTATGCAGAGAAGCTTCGAATCACGCCAGGATTATTGTTGATAGCCGCAATCATGATGGAGATTCCGATTGCTATGATCTTCTTGTCCCGGGTATTGAAATATAGCGTAAATCGCTGGGCAAACATCATCGCAGGTGTCATAACGATCGCGATTGTCATCGGTGGTGGATCGACTGTTCCTCATGCTATATTTTTAGAAACCATGGAAGTTGTAGGTATGTTGCTAATTATCTGGTATGCATGGAAGTGGCGTAACCCTGAAGGTAGTCCTGATAACAAAATCTAATAGCTTCATAGCGTTCCATGTTGAAGTACTTCTTGCCCGTTACGTGAGTACATCATCAGCCGGTGGACGGGCAGGGTGTTCGCTTGCAACTCGAACGCCGACGTTCGCAAGTATCGCTAGTCTACGAATCCTGACTGGCTGACTGCGATGTCCCAGGGGGCTGCGTGCAAACGTGGCCCCCGTATCGTTTTGCAGCGCACCAGAGTGTGGCGATGCGTTCCTCTTCCTCGGGAGTCAGCTTGTAGTTGGTGAGGTGTGGTGACTGCACCACGCGTATGTTCCACAGCACCCGGTCCTGCAATGTACCTCATCGTCCGAATACATCTCTTCGCCGGCGCGCTTCTGCCGCACGTGCCACGAGACCTCGGTGTAGTTGCGAAGATAGTCGTCGAAGGCTGGGAAATCCTTGGGACTCCGCCCGAACCAGCAATAGGTTGCTAGGCGACGATTCTTTGCGACACCACAATACATAGCGAAATGATGTAGCATAGAGACACAATTATGAATGCTGATAACATCCCGTATTGGAGAACAGGGTTCATTGAACCTTGTGGATAAACAAGCTGAAATGCCAACCTCGTCATCCACAAAACACATGTTGCAGCAAGCATTACAATTATCGAATATCTATTTGATCTGTCTCCGTAGATAAATAGTAAATTTACTATTCCAAACAATACCAAAGACAAAGAAAAGAACACATTAATAGCACGAACAGCTACTGCCAACTCTGTCGCATTGATATCAATATATGAGTACCACTTCCATGCCTCAGGTACAAAGAAGTGCCACACTCCAAAACCAATAGAAGCACTACTACCAATCATCACCAAGATCTTAACAAGCAGATTCAAAGTCATACCTCCTGGCAATATCTCGAGTACGCCTAACGGTTGGGCTCAGCCACGTTGCGGAGCGCAGCAGAGTAACGCCGGCCGGTATCGATGATGGTTGATGGTTCATACAGTCACCCCATTTCTCGTTGGTTATTGTGCCTTCGAGTGGAGTCGTCACCGTTCGACGGACCGCCTGACACAGTATAGGCCACAACAGCCCTGGTACTACACCGCGAGTTGCATCACGTTAAATCATCGCGAACTCCCTTCGTGACATTTCGTGCTGTGAATCGTATATTACGCTCGTAGGGCATGATTCGATGTGTCCATACTTGAAAACGAGGGGGAAACAATGGAAATGATTGCTGCCTGCGGAGTTGATTGTTCATCCTGTCCTGCCTACGTCAACCGGAACACGACCGACCAGGAGGTCCTGGAGAAGATTGCCGCGGGGTGGTCAGCTCAGATGCATCAGGAGATCAAACCCGAGAATGTTCCCTGCGACGGATGTCTGCTGGTTGGCGAGGTCAGATTGTCCCCATATTGCCACACCTGTGCCATCCGCGCGTGCGCGCACGGCAAGAGCTATGTAACGTGCGCTGAGTGTGGCGAGTACAACGAGTGCAAGACCATCAACGGGTTCTTTGGGCTCTCCCCCGAGGCGAAATCGGTCCTGGACGGACTGAGAGCGAAATAGCAGCCGGCCCGGTGACCGCTGCAGCTACAGCCAAAAGGGATATGACATACGTTGGATACAACATCGGGATGTTCGTCCAGCCATGCGTACGTGTCGCGATGTTAGGGTATCTTCTTCTCTGGTTTCTTCTTCGGGTTGCCTCGTGTCGCGTGAGGCCGGTTTGTGGATTGCACCCTGGAATGATTGTAACCTACGGCATCATGGATAAGAACCTTTAGCGATCTCTCATTGATTTTGTCGTCCTTGTAGATATCAATGGCTCTCCATTGCTTGCCTGTGAGTCCGTTATTGAAGAGCTTGTCAGGATCTGCAAGGCTCGCTCCCTGTGAGAAGGTTAGCTTCACTTTGTCCTTGAAGGCATTGGCATTACAGACTATCCCATCGTGGGACCATACCGGAGTTCCCATCCATTTCCACTCCTCTATTATATCGGGATCAGCTTCATGGATAATCCTCCTGATACTGGCAAACGTGGTGCCGCGCCAATCAGTGAGATTGGCAATTAGATCGTCAATAAGTTCACTTGCGCTCATTACTCTATTACCTCCTAAATTGCACAATGTCATGTGCCGAATCAACATCGGGATGTTTCTCTTTTAGAGGTTCCATAGAATATGTTCACAACAAATTGCGATTTCGTAAAGCCCTGACCAAATTGGCACATAGTAGCTTTCACTCCATTAATGCTTTCTGGTTTCAGTAATGCTATCATCCTAGGAATGAAGCCATCCAAGTATGTCTGATCAAAAGTCCCACTAGCTTGCCTGCCAAAACTCTCGTTAAGTGATGACTTGCCATGCTGTCTGGGGGATACCAGGACGACGTTCTTGCCCGTTGTGAGCACGCCTGGCAAGATCGTCCAGTTCACGCGTGCGGTCGCAAAGATCGGGGCCACGCACGAACCCAAGCACGAAGGGATTTGCAGCCACTACACACCTCCACCGTTCGAACATTGCCATAGCGCATACTGCGTAACGCACAGTGCAGTACGTTCGATGATAGTTCAGATCAGACCTCGGTCAAGGCGACAGGCGCACAGCGGAGACTAGGCAGCTCCAGGTGACGTTGAATTCTGGGGAGTACAATCCAGAGAAGAGGACTACCGAGAGGACTGGATAGTGCACAATCCGCTCCCAAGCTGCTCACCGCGTCGCTATCACAGAACGCCTGCTCTGTCCCACTATCGCTTGACAGACATGTTGGACCCCAATCCCTCAAGCACGCCGATCAGAGCAACTACAAAGTGGTTGTCAGGCTGGCCAATCCCCCCTATCTCCAGCACATGCAAGAATACTACGTTTTCAGTACTTCCCTCGAACTCCATCGACCCCCCTGCCTCATCGTGGCTCCGGAGCTCACGTCGTGCAGCGCCCCACGCGGTCCCTTCTTATGCTTGCCTCTGGTGCGCTATTTCCGTTGCCGGAAACTATAGGCAGTAGTGCTTGAGCGGTTGAAACCCATCCCGCAGACTGGACACCGCACCAAAGCGTGGGATAATCATCAGAACAAAGTCTTCAGACCAACGAGGTTATGCAATGGCATTTCACAGCGGTATGCGGGGCATGATCAATGCTCCTGATGAGAAACCGAAGATTACGTGGCAACTGCTCAAGCGGGTCCTGCACTATGCCAAACCCTATCGCTGGCTGATCGGCGAAATGCTGGTGCTGATCCTGGCAAACACGGGCTTGATGCTGCTCACGCCACTCGTCTTGCGTGACTTGATTGACAACACGATCCCGGCTGGGAACGTCAACAGGTTGATACTGCTAGCTGCGGCGCTGCTTCTGATCCCTGCCTTGACTAGCGCAATCAATGTATCCCAGAGGCGCATAAATGCTCGCGTTGGCGAGGGCTTGATCTACGATTTGCGCATGGCGCTGTATGCCAGTCTGCAGCGCATGTCGCTACACTTCTTCATTAACACCAAAGTCGGCGAGTTGATGAGCCGCCTGAACAACGACGTGGTGGGAGCACAAGACGCTATCAGCAGTACTGTTGTCGGCATTGTCACCCAGATCGTCCAGGCAGCAGCGGTATTGGCGATCATGCTGACACTTGAATGGCGGTTGACGTTGATCAGTGTGGCTATTCTGCCTCTGTTCATCCTCGCGGCGCGCCTGTTGGGCACTCGCCTTCGCGACATGGCCCGCACACAGATGGAAGCCAGCGCACAGATGAACGCTATGATGAACGAAACACTCAACATCGGCGGTGCACTGCTTGTCAAGCTGTTTGGCCGCCGGCAGCTGGAGGGTGCGCGTTTTGGCCAACGGGCAGCACAGGTGCGTGACCTGGGCGTGCGGCGGACATTTACTGGATCAATCTTCATAGCCATCATCGGTCTGATCAGTGCAGTGGGCACCGCCCTGGTATATGGGCTGGGAGGGTACCTTGTCATCAAGGGTACCTTCACAGTCGGAACAATTGTGGCCTTTGGGGCGTATCTGAGCAACTTGTATGGCGCGCTGCAAGGGCTCTCTAATGCACCTGTGGCGTTCGCCACCTCGATGGTGAGCTTCGAACGCGTGTTTGAAGTCGTTGACCTGCCTGTGGATATCATTGAAAAGCCGGAGGCGGTGTCACTCCAAGACATCCAGGGCGAGATCGTCTTCGACAACGTCTCTTTCAACTACGAAGCCGGCGATGAGAACTTGCTCAGTGATGTCCACCGCTATGGCAGTATGGACAACATCACCACGGTCCTCTCGGGGGCACGGACAAGCGTCGATGATGAGGAGACTACCCCGCCTAGTCAGGCGCGCAGTATTGCGCTGGAAAACATCAGTTTCACGGCTGCGCCAGGTCAGCTCGTGGCACTTGTGGGCCCCAGCGGCGCTGGCAAGACGACCCTCACGTACCTCATCCCACGTCTATATGATCCATCAGCCGGGGTCATTCGCATCAATGGTCACGACTTACGTGACGTGACGCTCGAATCACTCTCTGCCCAAATCGGCATGGTCACCCAGGAAACGTATCTGTTCCACGATACTATCCGTACCAACCTGCAATATGCCCGGTTAAATGCTAGCCAGGAAGAACTCGAAACGGCCTGTCGGGTTGCCAATATTCACGAATTTATCCATGCGCTGCCAGAAGGGTACGATACGATCGTCGGCGAGCGTGGTTATCGCCTGAGCGGCGGCGAGAAGCAGCGCATTGCGCTGGCGAGGGTGATCCTCAAGAATCCACGCATTCTGGTGCTGGATGAAGCCACCAGCAGCCTGGATAGCGAATCTGAAGCTCTGATTCAGGATGCACTTGGCTATGTGATGGCACAACGCACAAGCATTGTCATTGCCCACCGGCTAAGTACCATCCTGGCTGCGGACCTGATTCTGGTCATGGATCGGGGAAAGATTGTGGAACGTGGCAATCACGTCACTTTGCTTGCGCAAGGCGGGCTGTATGCCAGCCTTTACCAGACGCAGTTCCGAAAAGGCACTTAGTAAAGACGTTTATTCGATGACGTCATGCCCTTTCTTTAGGAACCAAAACCCTGATCGCCTCTGGAATGACCTTGATATGAAGAGGCATTTCTT
>Ga0066797_1000627_pt1 | contig 10451 bp, 7 predicted proteins | sample PersoiDNA2013193_FD_76335 | JGI IMG/M metagenome (GOLD analysis project Ga0066797, IMG submission 76335) | Permafrost soil microbial communities from the Arctic, to analyse light accelerated degradation of dissolved organic matter (DOM) -... | ecosystem: Environmental > Terrestrial > Soil >... | reverse complement strand
GTGAGCAGTTCTCGATTCGGGAGCTGGCGGAGCGTCATGGGGTGCATCGGCGCACGGTGCGTCAGGCGTTGGCGTCGGCGCTGCCTCCACCACGCAAGGCGTATCGGGCTCGACCGCGACCGGTGATCGATGCGTGGGCTGCGGTCATCGACGCCTGGCTGGTGGCCGACCAGGACGTACCGCGTAAGCAGCGCCATACCGCCCGGCGGGTCTGGCAGCGGCTGGTCGTCGAGCACGGTGCGGTGCTGGCCGAGGTGACGGTCTCGCGGTACGTCGCGCGCCGCCGCCTCGAGCTTGGTCTGGCAGGGGTGGAGGTTGCGATCGGGCAGACGCATCTACCTGGGGCGGAGGCCGAGGTCGACTTCGGGGAGTTCTACGCCACCATCGCTGGGCGGGCGGTGAAGTGTTGGATGTTCGTGCTCCGGCTGTCTCACTCAGGCCGGGCGTTCCACGTCGCGTTCACTACCCAAGCCCAAGAAGCGTTCCTGGAGGGCCACGTCCTGGCGTTCGCCCGCCTCGGCGGGGTCCCAGCCCTGGTGCGCTACGACAACCTGGGGCCTGCGGTGACCCGGGTGCTGCGCGGGCGGGACCGGGTCGAGTCGGAGCGGTTCATCGCCCTGCGCAGCCACTACGGGTTCGACTCGTTCTTCTGCCGCCCCGGCATCGCCGGCGCCCATGAGAAAGGCGGCGTCGAGGGCGAGATCGGCCGGTTCCGGCGTACCCACCTCGTCCCGGTCCCGGTCGTCGCGTCGTTGGCGGCGCTCAACGAGCTGCTCGCCGTGGCCGACGCGGCCGACGACGCCCGCGTCATCACCGGCCGACCCACCACGATCGGTGCGGTATTCACTGCCGAGGCCACCCAGCTGGGGGTCCTGCCGGCAGGGGACTTCGACCCAGCCCGGTTGCTTCAGGCCCGGGTCGATCACCGGGCCAGGGTCTGCGTACGGCAGTGCTTCTACTCCGTGCCGGCCCGCTACGCCGGTCGGCGCCTACCGGTCCGCTTGGCCGCGACCACCGTGGAGGTCTTCGACGGGCCCACACTCGTCGCCTCCCACGAGCGGGCGGTCGGTCGCTACGTCGAGGTCCTGGCCCTGGACCACTACCTCGAGGTCCTGGTGGTCAAGCCCGGTGCCCTGCCCGGGGCAACCGCGTTGGCCCAGGCCCGTGCTGCCGGCGTGTTCACCACCTCCCACCAGCACTACTGGGATGCCGCCCGCCAGATCCGCGGCGACGCCGCGGGAACCCGAGCGCTGATCGAGATCCTCCTCGCCCACCGCACCCTGCCCGCCGACGTGCTCAGGGCGGCGATGGACCGCGCGGTGGCTTCCGGCGCGTTGGACCACCACGTCGTGCTGATCGACGCCCGACGTCAGGCCAGCCACGTCGCCCCCGTCATCCCGATCGGCGCCCTGGCCCGCTACGACCGCCCAGCGCCCACCCTGACCGGCTACGACGACCTACTGACCGGGAGCCGACGATGACCACCACGACCACCAAGGCGAGCACGGTTGACGCGGCCGCACTGGCGTCTATCGGCGTGGCCACCCGCGAGCTGGCTCTGCCCACCGTCCGCACCCAGGCCGCACCCCTGGCTCAGATCGCGGCCCGAGAACGCCTGACCCACCTGGCCTCCCTCGCTGAGGTCTTGGCCGCCGAGGTTGACGACCGCACCGAGAGGCGTCGGGTCCGCCGGGTGGGCGAGGCCAAGTTCCCCCGCCCCAAACGCCTGGCCGACTTCAACCTCGACGCCGCCCCGACCATCGCCTCGGCCACGTTGGCCCACCTCGCCGCCGGAGCCTACCTGGACGCCGGAGAGCCCGTGGTGCTGCTCGGCGACTCCGGCACCGGCAAAACACACCTGCTCATCGGACTCGGCCTAGCCGCCTGCGAACAAGACCGCCGGGTCCGCTACGTCACCACCGCCCACCTCGTCAACGAACTCGTCGAAGCCGCCGACGACCGCGTCCTGTCCCGCCTCGTCGGCCGCTACGCCCGCCTCGACCTGCTCTGCCTCGACGAGCTCGGCTACGTCCAGATCGACCCCAGAGGCGCCGAACTGCTCTTCCAGGTCATCACCGCACGCGAGGAACGGGCCTCCATCGCGATCGCCACCAACCTGCCCTTCTCTAAGTGGGGGACCGTCTTCCCCGACCCGAGACTGGTCGCAGCCATCGTCGACCGCGTCACCTTCAACGCCCGCATCCTCGAGACCGGCACCCAGTCCTACCGCCTACGCACCAGCAAGACCGCAGAAGCCCGCCGGCGCCAACATTCATGACGACACGCGGGGCCAAACCACTTGACGACACCCATGCCATCACAGGCGCGCATCTGCGCGGCTGGTGCCGCGTAGGCTTGGCCCGTGAGCACAACCCCGCGCGTGAAACCGCCTATCATCGCCGATGTCGCCCGCGTTGCCGGCGTGTCGGTGGCCACGGTGTCGCGTGTCCTCACGGGCACTGTCCCGGTCACGCCTGAGCTTCGCGCACGGGTGCTCGCCGCTATCCGCGAGCTCGGTTTTCGTCCGAACGGGGCCGCACGCGCGCTCTCCATGGGGAGCCAGTCCATGCTGGTGGTGTTCGCGGGGAACACGACACGATTCGGTTACGCGTCGACGATCCAGGGGGTCGAAGAGGCGGCTCGCCAGGCGGGCTATACGGTCGTGATCTCGGTCGTGGAGAGCGACACCCGTTCGACTGTGGAGACCGCGGTCGACCTGGCGCTCGGTCAGCCGGTGGCCGGTGCCGTCGTCCTGGAGTACGACCCGCCGGGCGTCGCGGCGCTGGCGGCGGTACCGCCCTGGCTGCCTGTGGTCGCCGTTGCCGCGGGGGCCTCCGACGGCGACACGGTGCCACACGCCTACATGGATGACCACGAGGCTGCTGCGCGGGCCACCCGGTACCTGCTTGACCTCGGACACGTCACCGTTCACCACGTCGCCATCCCTTCGGCCGGTCGGCCCAGCTCGCGGATGCTCGGCTGGCGCAGCGCGCTCGAAGCTGCCGGTGCGCCCGTCCCGCCGGTCGTGGAGGCGGACTGGGCCCCGACCTCTGGCTACGACGCTGGTCTGCACCTGCTCGCGAACCCTGATGTCACAGCGGTGCTGTGCGGCAATGACGAGCTCGCCATGGGGCTAACCAAGGCGTTCGCTGACAACGGCCGGTCTGTGCCTGGCGACATCAGCGTGATCGGCTTCGACGACCACCCGTTGTCCCAGCTGTGGACGCCCCCGCTGACGACCGTCCGGCAGGACTTCGTGGCCCTCGGCCAGCAGGCCTTCAAGCTACTCCTCGCCTCTTTTGGCTCCGAGGGGACGGTCCGGTCGGTGCGTATGACGCCCGACCTCGTGGTCCGCGCGTCCACTGGGCCGGTGCCCGCAGGACGTCGCTGAAGGTGCGTCCGCTCCGCAGGTAGTGCCGAGTTGCCGGGCGTGCACAGGTCGCCGAGCCCGAAGCGTGTCAGACCGCGCGGCTCCTCCGATTCGACGACCCGGCCTCACGCTTTGCTCCGGTCGGTCGGTCAGGTGTCGAAGCAGGACTTTCGTCGAGGCCGGTAACGCGCTGTCGGTCGCGGCCCGTCTTCTACCGGCTGCGCGCCCGAAGGAACGGGCCGCGGTCCACGAGGTGGTCCCGCGCGGCGTCGCGCACGTCTGCCCGCGCGATGACCACGCGCCCGTCTTGACATCGCTCTGAGGGTCCGATGGGCCTGCTCGCGGACTTCAGAGCCGGCGGCAGGCCTCAGTTCCACCGTTCGGGGAGCGCGTGACCGGGCTTGTACCCTTGATCTGGCTCACTGCTCTGAAAGCCGCTATCAGTACTCTGACCTGCCCATTTGCCCATTGTGCTGATTTGCGGTTTCATGAGTACTGCAACGACACCGACCCGGGAGACGCACTCCGCCATGACCAACGATGCTGCCGAGGGCTTCTTCATCTGCCTGCATGAAGACGGGGCCCCGACCCTGCGCCTGGAGGGTGCACCTGACGGCGTCGTCAGCCTTGCGGGCAACGGGGGGGCGGGATCGGGTGTGCACGGGGTGCAGGGCGCGCAGCCGCTCGTGGAGATCCTCGCAGTCGGTCACGGTCGCGCGGCGGCGAACCTCCGCAACACGGCCACGGCGATCGGCTCTCGGCTGCGCTACGTCGCGCACGAGGTGCTGGACGACGACCTGGTTCGGACCATCCACGTCGACCAGCGAGACGCGGTCTCTGGGCTCGAGATCCGTTCGACGCTCCGGGTACCGGTCCGCGGGCGTTCGCTGCAGGCGTGGACGACGGTGCGGAACGGTGGGAGCGAGGCCGTCCACCTGCAGTCGGTCTCCTCGGTCATGGTGAGCGAGCCGCTCGGCCCGGTGCCGCTCGAGGCGCTCGACAGCATCGACGGGTACAGCGACTGGGTGGGTGAGAACCGGTGGTCGACCACGCCGGTCCGCGCCCAGGACGGTCTTGTCTCGCTCGATCTCCCACTCCACCAGCACCAGGACGCCCGTGGCTCTCGAGCAGCGGTGAGCCACGGCACGTGGTCGTCGGGCGAGCGCGTCCCTGCCGGGGTGCTGACCGACCGCGGCGCGGGTACGGCCATCGCGTGGCAGGTGGATCACAACGGCGCATGGCGGGTCGAGCTGGCCGAGCGGCTGGGGCCCGACGACGGCTCGCTCCTTGCTCTGGGGATGTTCGGTCCGACCGATGCCGACCACGGGTGGCTGCGGACCCTGCGGACAGGCGAGGCCTTCACGACCGTCCCGGTCTCGGTCGCGCTCTCGGGCGAGGGCTGGGCGGGTGCGGCCGCCGAGATGACGCGTCATCGGCGGACGCTGCTCGACCGGCGGCGGCGGCCCGCCGTCGTCTTCAACGACTACATGAACACGATCATGGGTGACCCCACCACCGACAAGCTCCTCCCGCTCATCGAGGCCGCCGCGGAGGTGGGCGCCGAGTACTTCTGCATCGACGCCGGCTGGTACGACGACGACGGCGACTGGTGGGACTCCGTGGGAGCCTGGGAGCCGTCGACCTCGCGCTTCCCCGGACCGGGTCTTGCCGGGTTGCTGGAGCGGATCCGATCCGCGGGGATGGTCCCGGGGCTGTGGCTCGAGCCGGAGGTCGTCGGCGTCCGGAGCCCGCTCGTCGACCGGCTTCCAGCGGACGCGTTCCTCCAGCGGCGGGGCGTACGGATCGTCGAGCAGGGCCGCTACTTCCTCGACCTGCGCAGCCCCGACGCCATCAAGCACCTCGACACCGTGGTCGACGGGCTCGTCGACGAGATGGGTGTCGGCTACCTCAAGCTCGACTACAACGTCACACCGGGTCCCGGCACGGACCGCGACGCCGACAGCGTCGGCGACGGACTCCTGCGACACAACAGGGCGCACCTGGAGTGGATCGACGGCGTGCGCGAGCGCCACCCGCAGCTGGTGATCGAGAACTGCGCGTCCGGTGCGATGCGAGCGGACTACGGGTTGCTCTCGCGGCTGGACCTGCAGTCGACCTCCGACCAGCAGGACCCGCTCCGCTACCCGCCGATCGCGGTCGGCGCCCTGCTGTCGATCCTTCCTGAGCAGGCGGCGAACTGGGCCTACCCGCAGCCCAACATGGACGACGAGCAGATCGTCTTCACCATGTGCACAGGGCTGGCCGGGCGCCTGTACCTCTCAGGCCGTCTCGACGCGATGCAGCCGCGCCAGCGACAGCTGGTCCGGGAGGGAGTCGACCTCGCGCGGTCCTGGAGCGACGATCTCCTGCGCGCGACACCGGTCTGGCCCCTGGGCCTGCCCGAATGGTCGGCGCCATGGGTGGCCTCCGGTCTGCACACAGCCCATGAGACTCTCGTCGCCGTCTGGTGGCGAGGCAGCGGCCCGCGGGAGGTCGTCCTGGACCTGCCTGCCGGGTCGATCGAGATCGCCTATCCGAGCATGCCCGCCCACCCGTGGCGCATCGCTCGTCAGGCTGACGGCACGACCCGCATCCAGGTCGCTGACGACCAGCCGCAAGCACGAATCCTGAGGGTCGCGCACCCGACGAACGACCTCCCCCTGACACACTGACCGCCCGGCCAGTGCGAATCTCGAACCGACGTCACCGAGGACGCTGGAGAAGTGCGAGGAGTCTAATGAAGAGGTACCTCACCGCAGCCGCGGCCATTGTCGCTGTCGGACTGCTGACCACAGCGTGCAGCGACCCCAGCATTACTGGTCCAGGGAGCTCGCAGTCGAGCGGCACGGCCACGGTTCAGTGGCCCGACGCCACCGCCAGTCTCAGCGGCGTCACGCTCACCATCTGGGCCGCACAGAACTCCAACACGACACCCAAGGCCGTCGTCGCCGCGTTCGAGAAGGCGACCGGCGCCAAGGTCAACATCGTGACGATCCCAGACCCCTATGAGCAGGGCGTCCAGACGAAGGTCGCCACCGGGGACAAGCCGGACCTCGCCTTCTGGCAGCCGACCGGTTCGATGCTCACGGCGCTCAACGCGCCCACGAACCTCCAGCCGCTCACCGGCGCGCCGTGGATCACGAACCTGAACCCGGCGCTGCAGGACATGACCGGGATCCTGAAGGGCACCCGCTACGCCGCGCTCATCACCAGCCCCGCGGTCGAGGGGGTCTACTACAATAAGGACGTCTTCGCGGCCAACGGCATCACGACGCTCCCCAAGGACTGGAACAGCTTCATCGCGGACGCCCGCGCCCTCAAGGCTGCCGGCCAGACACCGTTATTCGAGATGGGCGGCGACCGCTGGGCAACCCAGTGGTGGGTCCAGGTCCAGCTGGCCGACGCGGCCAAGAGCGGACTGTGGGACAAGGTGAACACCGGCAAGGAGAAGTTCACCGACCCGACGATCCTCGATGCCATCAAGACCTACAAGTCGCTGATCGACGAGGGCCTGTTCAACAAGGACATCGCCACAGCCAACTTCGCGGACCAGGGTGCGGCTCTCCTGTCCGGTCAGGCCGCCATGGTGGTCCAGGTGAACTCCTTCTTCAGCGAGCTCCAGGCCAAGACGGACACCGCGACGCTCAACAAGAAGATCGGCTTCTTCCCGATCTCACCCAGCGGCAACACGGGCACCTTCATCCCCGATCAGTCCAACGCGCTCGTCGCCTTCAAGACTGGTGACGCCAAGCGGGAGGCAGCAGCTCGCCAGCTCCTGAGCCTCTGGATGGGAAAGGGATACCCGGCGTTCATCAAGGACCTGAACACGGTCTCGCTGGAAACCTCCGTGCCCTCACCCGCCACCGTCCCGCAGGCCCTTCTCGACGTGAACGCCAGCCTCGCGAACTCGGTCGGCTCGATGCAGGCTCTCGCCGTCGCCAACCCGGATCTGTACATCTACCTGGCCGACATGATCCAGGGAACGACAACTCCGGAACAGGTCGCCCAGCAGACCCAGGACCAGTTCGCTCAGCTTGCCAAGGCCCAGGGGGTCGCAGGTTTCTGACCGCCACCGTGCCGGGCCGGCACAGCTGCCGGCCCGGCACCTTCCACCTGAGGTGAGACTGGTGACCACACGGACACACTCCCTGCGACGCACCGTCGGGAGTCCGCCCAGGACGGGCGGCGCCCCTCGCGCCCGTCGCCTCGGCGTCCGCCAGCGCGGCTCGTACCCTGCGTCATTCCTCGTCCCCGCCTTCGCCGTCCTGGGACTGTTCTTCTTCCTTCCGACGATCTACAACTTCGTCTACGCACTGACGAGCTGGTCCTCGTTCTCCAGCAGCATCCACTTCGTCGGCCTGCAGAACTTCACGGACCTGATCAGCAGTGGCACGCTCTTCAGGTCGCTGCGCATCACCGTGACCTACGCGGTGCTCGTCGCGGTCTTCCAGAACGTGTTCGGCCTGCTGCTGGCCCTGCTCCTGGAGCGCGACACCCGGGTCAACCGGTTCGCCCGGGTCATGTTCTTCATCCCGGTGATCATGTCGGCTCTCGCAGTCGGGTACGTCTTTCAGGCCATCCTCAAGCCCACTGGCGCCCTCAACACGATCCTCGGGGACATGCTCGGGCATGCCGTGACGATCCCGTGGCTGGGGAACACGACCTGGACGCTCGTGGTCATCACGCTGATCCACGCATGGAAGTGGATGGGCCTGTCGATGCTGATCTACCTTGCCGGCCTGAAGACCATCAACGACGACGTGCTCGAGGCCGCTCGGCTCGACGGCGCCTCAGCATGGACCACCTTCCGCGACATCAGGTTCCCCCTCCTCGCCCCCGCGATCACCTTCAACGTCGCCACGGCACTGCTCGGGTCGATGAACGGATTCGACGTCGTCCAGGCGACCACCGGCGGAGGCCCCGCACGCTCGACAGAACTGCTGAACATCTTCATCTTCCGCACGTTCGGTCAGGGTCTCTTCGCCCAGGCCACCACGATGAGCCTCGTCCTGTTCCTCGTCGTCGCGATCTTGGCCTTCCCGGTCATCCGGGTGCTCCGCAAGAGGGAGGAAGTCCTGTGACCGGTGCACCAACGACCGCGCTCCCCGTGGAGATGCCCCAACGAAAGCCGAGAGTTCGAGTCGGTGACCGGCACGGTCCATGGCGCCGGCTCCAGCCCGTCGTCGCCCTGCTGGCAGTCGTGGCGCTCATCGGCGTCCCGCTGTGGATCGTCGTCGTCACCGCCGGCAAGTCCCAGGGCGAAGCCCTCAACCCCGACCTCACACTTCCGTCGACCTGGCACTTCGGCCCGAACTTCAGCGAGGTGTGGCAGCAAGGTCGGGTTCCGATGGCATTCTTCGGCAGCCTGTTGATCATGGTCCCCGCAGTGATCGGGGTCCTCGTGCTCGGCTCGCTGGCTTCCTGGATCCTGGCCCGCCGGAAGAGCAAGGCCATGGCCGTCCTCTACGCACTGGCCATCAGCGGGATCGTGCTGCCGCCCGCTGTCGTGACGATCGTGCTCTTGCTGCGCCAGCTCGGGTTGGCCGGCACCGCGATCGGGATGATCGGCGTCTACATGGGGATGTACATGTCCACCGTCATCTTCTTCGTCACCGGCTTCGTGAGGACGGTCCCGATCGAGCTCGAGGAAGCCGCGAGGATCGACGGCGCAGGCCCCGTGCGTGTCTTCAGGACGGTGATCCTCCCGCTCCTCGTACCCGTCCTGTCCACCGCCACGATCCTCATCTGCCTGTACGTCTGGAACGACGTCTTCTACGCCTTCTTCGTCGTCGGAGGACGCCTCGACACCCTGCCGCTGAACCTCTTCCAGGTCGCCAGCGCCGGGCTGTACCTGAACAACTGGCACCTGATCTTCGCCTACGTGATCCTGATGAGCCTGCCGCTCCTGATCGTCTTCACGTTTGCCCAGCGGCGGATCATCTCGGGCATCACGAGCGGCGCCGTCAAGTAGGCAGCAGGATCCCCGCCACCGGTCCGTCGTCACTACCCCTCGCGCCGGTCACCCGGTCTGCTCACGTCCGCGCACAGCTGATGGCGACGTCCGCGAAGGGCAGGCAACCATCGCGGCAGGCGGCGTGACGCCCTTGATCGAGGTGTAGGCCGAACGGCGGCGTCGCGCTTGAAGCACGAGATCGTCCGGGCCCCGCCGGCCAGGCACGCGCTCACCTTGCAGCCGCCGCCGTCGGTCGCCGCGGCGGTCGTCGAGTTCATCTCCTGGCCGCTCGCCGAGGACCCGTTCTGGGTTGGCAATTCGCTACGCAACGAACTCGCGGGTACGCGGTCGGCCAGGCGCGGGCGGTGCCGAATCCTCTACGCGATCAACGCACGCGTCGTGACCGTCACTGTAGTGGCCATAGCGCACCGCCCTGACGTGTTCCGGACTCGATGACGGCGACGCAGTGACGACGACCTCACCGAACCGGTCGAGCGACTGATCACCGAAGCGGGCCGCGTACGGCGAATTCGGGGCGGTATCGGCAGTGTGCGGGATAGCGGGTCACGGTCAGTGCTTCGAGGTCCACGACCTATGTCGCGGTGCGGTTGCGCACCTCCCACACGCGGCCCGCCGTCCCCCGGGCAGCTCCTTGAAGCGCCCGGCCTCCGGGTCGTCATGTGGGGAGTTCTGGTTGTGTTCCTTCATGAGCATCTCCTACCTCGCAGCGGATGGTGTCGGCGACGCGTGACTGAGCTGTAGTCCCGGTCGAAGGGCTTTCCAACTGACTGCCCCTGCCGTCCCACGCGGCGGTCCAAGTCCGCTCATCGGCTACTTGTTCCATTGACCAAGAACCGGTGTCTGGCAAGGCTCGGTTCAGGTGCCCGCGTTCGGCAACAAGTGGCCGACAACCTCGATGCCAACCGCGCCGGCTGGAACCGGTGGAAGCACCACGCGAACCCAGTGGCAGGGCGGGACGTTCCCGAGCTCGCCGGGCTGGGGACGCTGAGGACCGGCTCCGCCGATAGCGTCGTCCGCGAGTCCAGGCCGCCGCGATCGATCCGGCACAGGCGCCCTGCCCTCGCAGGATGACAGTCATGGGCCCCGCTGGGAGTTTCCAGCGGGGCC
>Ga0066797_1000625_pt1 | contig 10456 bp, 8 predicted proteins | sample PersoiDNA2013193_FD_76335 | JGI IMG/M metagenome (GOLD analysis project Ga0066797, IMG submission 76335) | Permafrost soil microbial communities from the Arctic, to analyse light accelerated degradation of dissolved organic matter (DOM) -... | ecosystem: Environmental > Terrestrial > Soil >... | reverse complement strand
GGCCAGATTGTCGAGGAGCCGCTGCGCCACTTCTCGGACGTGAGCGCGTCGCAACGGTGGGCTGAGGTATGCCGCGCTCTCGACGACGTGCGCCTCGACGAGGAGTTCGCTGGCAAGTACCCGGATCAGCTCTCGGGAGGTGAGAGGCAGCGCGTCGCGATCGCGCGGGCGCTGATCACCGGTCCGGAACTGCTGATCTGCGACGAGGTGACATCGGCACTGGACGTGTCCGTCCAGGCCGCGGTCATCGAGCTACTGCGGCACCTGCAGCAGGAACGAGGGCTCAGCATGATCTTCATCACGCACAACCTGGGCTTGGTGCAGTGCATCGCCCAGCGCGTCGTGGTCCTTCACGCCGGCGAGGTGGTCGAGGATGGACCGGTGCTAGAGGTGGCAAGACACCCTGTGGACCCATACACGGTGCAGCTGATCAAAGATGCACCTTCCCTGTAGCGTCGTCGCGTGGCGGCCAGCCATCGCGTACTCGGCTGCATGTGGCCACGCGCTGCATGCGGCACGAATCAAGGGGTGAGGAGGAGACCATGAACGAGTCATGGCCTGCAGGAGACGCTTCGAGTGGTCGAGGCGGCAATTACACGCGTCGACAGGCTCTGCAGCTGGCCGGGGCAGGAGCCCTTGCTCTCGGCCTCGGCGGCGGCCTCGGGAACATAGCGGCGGCGTGCGGCGGATCGCAGCCGAGCACGACCAGCAGTGTCACGAGCGCCGCGTCACCGACTCGGGGCGGCGTCCTGCGCGTCGGCGCCTCGGGCGGTGGAAGCCAGGACATGCTCGATGGGCACCAGATGCTTTCGAACGTTGACTTTGCACTCGGCTACTGCCTGTACGATGTTCTGACTTGGTGTAACGAGAAGGGGGAAGTCGAACTCCGCATGGCTGAGGAGTTCTCGGCGAACAAGGACGCGACCGAGTGGACGATTCGTCTTCAGCCCGGCACCAAGTGCCACGACGGCAGGGACTTCACCGCCAAAGACGTCCTCTGGAACTTCAAGCGGATCGTCGACCTCAAGCTGCCGGGAGGCTCCTCGATCGGCCCGATCGACCTTGCGGCGTCCAAGGTTGTCGATGCGCGGACGCTGCGAGTGGTCTTTAGCACGCCGTACTCCATCTTCCCGGAGGCCATCTCCGTCCCGTACTTCTGCATGATGCCGGAAGGGTGGACTGCCAAGAACCCCGTGGGAACCGGCGCGTTCGTCCTCAAGTCCTTCACGCCCGGCGAAGGGATGGAGTGCACGCGCTTCGCCGACTACTGGGCCGAGGGCCTGCCCTATCTGGATGGGGTCCACATCATCAACATCGCCGACGAGCAGTCTCAGGTCAACGCCTTGCAGTCGGGGCAGGTTGAGGTGATCGATTACCTCTCCCTCTCGTCAATCCAGGCCCTGGCAAACACAGACATGACCGTGATGATCGCGAATTCTGCCGGCTGGCTCCCCTTTACGATGCGCGTCGACACGCCGCCTTTCGACGATGTGAATGTGCGGCAGGCCTTGCGGTTTGGCTGTGACCGCCAGCAGTACCTCGACCTCATCTATGGTGGGCACGGGGCGCTTGGCAACGACATCTCCTTCATGAAGCCGGGAGTGCCGCTCTTCGACGAAAGCATTCCCCAGCGTGAGCTTGACGTGGAACAGGCCAAGTCGCTTCTGAAGAAAGCGGGGCAAGAGAATCTGAGCCTGACCCTGATGAGCCCGCCGGTCGCACCCGCTGAGCAGCAGATCGCGCAGGTCTTTGCGCAACAGATGAAAGCCATCGGAGTCAACATCAAGATTCAGACCGTCACCGTCACGGAATTCTTCGCGAAACACTACCTCAATTACCCGTTCACGCAGGACTACTGGTACTACGTACCGTATCTGTCCGGCGTTTCACAGGGGCAGATCCCCGGGGCGCCGTTCAACGCAACCCATTGGAACGACAAGGAGTATGGGTCGTTGTGGCAGCAAGCGACTTCTACGACCGATACCGCCCTTCAGGCGGACCTTGCCCACCAGATGATGAAAATCGAGAACGATCGAAGCGGCAACATCATCCCGTTCTTCTACCCGGTGACTGACGCCTCGCTTCCCACTGTTCACGGGCTCGCGAACAGTGTGTCCGCTCAGGCTTTGGACAACTTCAACTTCAGATCGTTCTGGATGGAGAGCTGATTCGACCGGGACCGCCAGCCGTCGCGCGACATACGGCAGCATATGCGGGTGCCGGGGCAGGCCTAGCCGCCGCTGGGCTACCACGCAGTGGCTTGGCGCGGATCTGGGCGTGTCGATTCCGCGGTCCGACGGCTGCGACGCGATACCTAGACTGCCCGGAGGTTCTCGCGTCGTACCGTCGCGGTTCACTCAAGCCTGGTCGGCGGAGCGGGCCAACCATCAAGGGAGCCGAGGCGAGAGCCTGTGCTCAGTCTAAGCTGGAACGGAGGGCTCGGGTAGAAATGTTCATTGAAGGAATGTTCCGATGACGAGTCAGTTTGCCGGGGAGTCAGTGCTCATCACCGGCGCCGCAGGAGGCATAGGTCGTGAGCTAGCGCGATCGTTCGCCGAGAGCGGGGCAAACGTGCTCATGTGCGACGTGGACGAGTCGGCTGTCGCGTCTGCTGCAGACATGGTCTCGGCCTCCGCAAAGGGGCGGGTCGTGCCGCAGCGCCTAGACGTGTCCATCGAGGCGCAGTTCGAGGCTGCTGTGGAACGCGCCGTCGCCGAGTTCACCACGCTCGACCATCTGGTCAACAACGCCGGTGTGGTGCACGTGGCGACAATCGTGACTACGCCCGAAGAGGCCTGGGACCGCGTCATGAACGTGAACCTCAAGGGTAGCTTCTTCGGCGTGAAGACGGCCCTTCCCGTCATGCTCGATCAGGGACACGGCACGATCACCAATGTGTCTTCTGGGGTGGGCAAGCGGGGCAGCGCCATGCTGTCGGCCTACTGCGCATCGAAGGCCGCAGTGATCAGCTTGACTCAGACAGCCGCGTTGGAGGCGGCGCCGAACGTTCGTGTGAACTGCGTCTGCCCGGGCGTCCTCGATACACAGATGCAGGAGCAAGAGTACGAGATCATGGCGAGGACGACCGGAAAGGATCGTGACGCGGTGCGACAGGAGTGGGTCGAATCGATTCCTCTGCTCGCGCTCCAGCGACCACAGGATATCGCCGACGCCGTCATGTTCCTTGCATCCAGGGCAGCTTCTCAGATCACTGGAGAATCGCTGAGCGTCAACGGCGGCTGGCTGATGGACTGATCGGCTGCGCCTCTGAAGCACCGACCCTTCTGGTCTTCCTTCAGAGCCAAGCTGCTTTCCTCAAGACCACAGCGCACCGCCCAATCGAAGGGGAGTTGAGATGATCACGGGCTTCCATCACACTGCACTCACGGTCAGCAACATTGAAGAGGCACTTCGATTCTACTGCGATGAGCTTGGCTTCACGGTGGTTGACCGTGGTCGTTGGGCTGACTCGGAGTCATACGATGCCATATGGGAGCTAGAGGGTTCGGCTGGCGAGTATGCGATGTTGCAGCTCAATGACGCGCACCTGGAGATCTTCCGGTTTGACTCGCCTGAGTCTCGGTCAGCTCCGTCTGATTGGCGAGTATCGGATCTCGGCATCACACATCTGTGCTTCTCAGTCGATGACATAGCGTCTGAGTTCGAGAGACTGACCAACGCGGGCGTCACGTTCGCTTGTCCGCCCATAGACGCTGATGGCCTGTGTGCGTTTGGCTCCGACCCCTTCGGCAATGTCATCGAGCTCTATCAGCCTGCATGACGGCGACGAGCTCTGTGCCATCTCTCGGGCGTTGATGCTCGCTTCCGCGATCTCTCCGCTGCACGGAGGAGAGTCGCTCGCTGGTGCGTGAGGTCGACGTGCGAGAATCGACTATGGTTGCGGTGGTGTGGCAGCTTTGGAGTCAGCCTGACAAAGGATACCGAACAGACCATCGGGGAGAGGGGATTTCGCCATGAACGACATGGCTGGCAGGGTGGCGGTCGTCACGGGGGTCTCAAACGAGAACAGTATCGGGTTCGCGACTGCGAAGACACTGGGTGAACGGGGTGCCGCGCTCGTCATCTTCGACGTCTCGGAACTGGTCCACGAAGCCGGCCGTTCGCTCGCCCATGCAGGTCTCACGGTCCACGCGGCTGCGGTCGATCTGACGGATGTGCAGACGCTAGGCCGCGCGATGAATGATGCCAGAAAGGCCCTTGGGCCCGTTGACGTCCTCGTGAACAACGCTGGCCTTGCCCCCGCCGGGCAAGCGAAGAAGCCGGCCGCTGGCCTGGTGGAGACGACCGAGGAGAACTGGGACTACGGCATCGCCATCAACCTCAAGACTCAGTTCAACTGCTGCAAGGCCGTGCTCCCGGACATGCTCTCACGTGGATGGGGCCGCATCGTGAACATCAGTTCCACCACGGGTCCGCTGATGGCCCTCAAGGGCGTATCTCCGTACTGCGCCGCCAAAGCCGGCGTACTGGGGCTGACGCGAGGCCTCGCACTCGAGGTCGCGAGGAGCGGGGTCCTCGTCAATGCCGTTGGCCCCGGATGGGTGGATACGGGCGGGCTCACCAAGCGCGGGTACGCTGGCGCCGCGGCCGTGCCGATGGGTCGGGCCTGCCGCCCGGAAGAGATCGCCAAACTCGTCGCGTTTCTGGCGTCGGACGACAACAGCTACGTGACCGGGCAGCTGATCATCATCGATGGCGGCAACAGCATTGATGAATACCGTGGACCACTCGACTTGGAGCTGGCGCTGGACTAGTAGCGCGCACAGCGGCAAGACGTGCGCCTGCGTACGGTGCTCCTCTGACTGGAACGCACACATCGCGGAGGCAAATCATGAAGGAATCAGACACCGACAGACGGCCTCAGACCGGCTGGAAGGCGGTCGTGGATGCACTCAAGGCAGAGGGCGTCCCCTATGTGTTCGGACTGCCCGGCGACCCGCGGAATCTCTACGATGACCTCTATAGAACTGAGAGGGAGGGGGGTCCGCGGGCGATCGGCGTACGCGACGAGAGGTCTGGAGCGTTCATGGCCATGGCATACGCGCGCGTGTCGGGCAAGCTGGCGGCTTGCTTCGGCTCGCCGGGGCCAGGGATCGCCTACCTCGTCCCGGGCGTCCTTGAGGCCTTCTCGGGCTGCACCCCGATGCTCGTGCTAGGTGCCAGGGCCAGTCGTAAGAACTATGGGATGGGAGCCTTCCAGGAGACTGACCAGCTCGCCATGATGCGGCCGATCACGAAGTGGGCGACCACGGCGGAGACTGCGGAGCGCATCCCGTGGACAATGCGTCGCGCTGTCCAACTCGCCACCACGGGTCAGCCTGGGCCCGTGTACGTGGAGTTGCCTGACGACATCGGCCAGCCTACGATCGAGATGCCCTCGTACGTGCCGGCGAACACGGACTTCCGGCCAGCACCTGCAGCCGACGCCGTGACTGCCGCGGCCGCCCTGATCGCCGCTGCCGAGCGCCCGCTCATCATCACTGGCGGCGGGAGTGTCGTCTCGGGCGCGGGTGATGCCGTGGCGCAGCTTGCCGAGACGTTCGGTGTTCCCATCCAGACGACGGCCAGCGGCCGCGGATCGGTTGCTGAGACGAACCCGCTCTTCTGTGGCCTGGTGGGACTGTACAGAACGACATTCCCGCGCAGGGTCTACGAGGCCGCCGACCTCCTCATCACGATTGGGGCACGCATGGAGGCTTTCGCCGGAGGCTTCCTTGCTCGGAATCCTGCCGCGAAATACGTCCAGATAGAGATCGACCCGTTTGAGATCGGGCGCAACTGGCGGCCCGACGTCGCAATCCAGTCTGACGCTCGCCTTGCCGTCCAGGCCTTGGCCGGCGCCCTCGCCAACCAGAAGATGGAGCGGAAGGACGCGCTCGCGACCGAGATTGCCGAAGGACGGCGCGCGGCCATCGCTGGGGCTAGGCGCGAAGTCGAGGCCTCCATGGTGGATGGTTCCATGCCTATGAAGGGCGAGGCGATCGTATCCGAGGTCAACAGGGTCTTCGGCGAGAACACGATCCTCTGCAAGGAGAATGGCTCCCAGGACCTGTGGGCCTACTTCTGGCCCTACTATCAGGTGCTTGACACGGGCTGTTGTGTGCCTCCGGCCGAGCAGACGGCCATGGGTCTCGGCGTCATCGGCTCGATGGCCGCCAAATTGGCGGCCCCGAAGAGGCAGGTAGTCTGTACGTGTGGCGACGGCGCCTTCCAGATGGCGTGCCACGAACTCGGAACTGCGGTACAGAACCATCTCGGTGTCACTTGCGTGGTCCTCGATGACGCGGCGTTCGGGTGGATACAGTGGCACCAGCTTCGCCGCTGCGAGGGGCGTATCGTAGCCACGACGTTCGACCCACCCATGGACGTCGTCGCCACGGCAGTCGCCGCAGGCTGGGAGGGCGTGCGCGTGGCCTCGCCGTCCGAACTGGGCCCTTCCCTGGAGAGAGCGCTGGAAGCGAACGGGCGGAGAGTGCCCTTCGTCGTGGACGTGCCTGTCGACCAGTCACACCACCATACGGAGTTCGAACGATTCTATGGGTACGAGCCGGCGGCTGGCAGCGCTCTGACCTAGCCGTTCTGACTCGCGGCATCGTCTGCGAGTAATGGCGGGTTCCCGCTGAGTCGTTCTAGTGAGCCATGAGGAAGGGCGAGAGTATTGCCCGAGAATGAACGCCGCCAAGCAAGGCAAGGAGGGATTCGAGATGTCGTGGAGCAGTCTTGAGGGAAAGGCCGGGTTCGTGACAGGGGCCGCACGAGGCCTTGGTAGGTGTTGCGCCGTCGCGCTCGCTGGCGCCGGTGCAGATGTGATCGGGGCTGACATCCTGGACGACGAGCTGGAGGAGACCGTGCGGCTTTGCGCTGACTTGCCCGGCCGGGTTGTTGCTCGCCACGTCGATGTCACGCGCGAAGAGGATGTTGTCGGACTCGTTCAGGCGGTGGTCGGCGAATTCGGCTCGCTGTCGTATCTCGTCAACGACGCGGGAATGCAGATCGAGCAGTACCTGCTCGAGACGACCAATGAGGCTTGGGAGCGCCAGCAGGCGGTCAACGTCAAGGGGGTCTTCTGGGGGTGCAAGCATGGCATAAAGGCCATGCTGGAACAAGGACGGGGGGGAAGCATCGTGAACATAGCGTCGTCCCTGTCGCTCGCCGCTGACCCCATGCTGCCGGCTTACACGAGCTCCAAGCACGCTGTTCTCGGTCTCACAAGGACGATCGCCGTGACCAGAGACTACGCACGCCCCGGAATCCGAGCGAATGCGGTGTGTCCCGGGGACATGGATACGCCTCTCGTGCAAGCCTACTTCGAGGCTCACGACGATCCGGCGGAAGCTCGAAGGGCGATTGCCGCCGCCTATCCCGTCGAGCGCATCGCCGACCCGGCCGAGGTTGCCAACGTTGTCGTCTTCTTGGTGTCCGACGACGCATCGTTCGTCAACGGCACAAGCATCGTCGTGGATGGTGGTCTGATGGCCGCCCTCTACACGTCCGCCTGAAGGATCTTGCCGGTGGGGAGAGGAGTACGAAGCGTCGGACGGCGAAAGACGGAATGCCTGTGGCGAGGACCGGTCTACGAATACTCAGTAAGAGGGCCAGCACGGGAGGGTCGGCCGATCATATTCATCGCACGCATGGACCAGATCAGGACCGAGGATTTGGACCATGGTCCGCGCGTGCCCCACAGGTGCGTGGACGTCGTCGCCTAGCCGCAGAACGCACCGTTCTCCGCCGGGGTGGCCGAGCATTGGGTGTTCGAGCCCGCGCCGTTCGACTACGACCACGACGGCGAGGCCGCCTTCCGCCTTGAGGGCACGCTTCACCTCAGGGACCAGGGGACCGGCGAGGAGTCTGACCTTCTCCCGGGCTACGTCTGGTTCGTCGGTCAGAAGAAGGGTGTCGTCTTCGAGTTCAGCACGCCTGACTACTGCACGTACGTCTGGGTCCAATACCCACATTGGCGCTAGTGTCCTGAGTCAGAGATTCGCTCGCAATATGCAGCGAGGCTCTCCAGAATCTCGTCTCTGGTCTTGTGCCACACGAACGGTCGCGGGTTCTCGTTCCAGTCGGTGATCCAGGTGCGGATCGAGGCCACCAGCTCTTTGGTCGAGCGGTGGCTGCCACGGCGCAGCCACTTGGTGGTGAGCTCGGCGAACCAACGCTCCACGAGGTTGAGCCAGGAGCTGTAGGTCGGGGTGAAGTGCAGCGTGAACCGGGGATGGCGCAGGAGCCAGCGCCTGATGGCGGGGGTCTTGTGCGTGGAGGAGTTGTCCACGATCACGTGCACCTCAAGGTCATCCGGAACGCTGCGGTTCACCAGGTTCAAGAATCGGCGGAACTCCTCGGTGCGGTGCCGGTCAGTGAGATCGGCGATGACGTTCCCGGAGGCGACGTCCAAGGCCGCGTAGAGGTTCGTGATCCCGTTCCTACGGTAGTCGTGGGTGCGTCGCTCGGGGGTACCGGGGAGCAGCGGCAACACCGGGGCGGTCCGGTCCAGGGCCTGGATCTGGGACTTCTCGTCGACGCAGAGCACCGCCGCGGCGTCCGGCGGGTTCAGGTAGAGCCCCACGATGTCGCGGACCTTGTCGATGAACTGTGGGTCCGGGGAGAGCTTGAAGCTCTCCGCGAGGTGTGGCTTGAGGCCGAACGCCCGCCAGATCCTGCTCACCGCGCTCTGGGACATGCCGGTCGCCTGGGCCATCGACCGGGTCGACCAGTGCGTCGCGTCCCGCGGGGACTTCTCCAGGGTCTGGACGATCACCCGCTCCACGTCGGCGTCAGAGATCGTGCGCGGTGCGCCGGGCCGGGGCTCGTTGTGCAGCCCGTCGAGGCGCTGGGCCACGAACCGCGCCCGCCACTTGCCTACCGTGGCCTGGTGCACGCCCTCCTGCACGGCGACCTCCTGGTTGGTCTTGCCCTCGGCGCAGGCCAGCACGACCCGGCAGCGTAGCGCGAGCGCCTGCGCGCTCGTGCGCCTGCGGGCCCAGCGCTCGAGCGTCGCGCGCTCGTCCTCGGTGAGCACCAGCTCTGCCTTGGGCCGTCCTCTTCCTACCATCGCCGCCTCCCATCGTCGCCGACAACTAATGAGAACACGAACGATGGCATCATTCAAGCGAACTAACGACTCAGGACACTAGGCGCGGGATACGGGTCCTGTCGCCACCAGCGCGGTAGGCTGCCGACGGACCGGCAGGCGATGTCTGGGGATGGCGGTTGCTCTTGGACATCGACCTCCTTCGCGCACATCATGAGGCAGGGGAATCCGAGCTCAGGAGCGAGCGAGCCGACGGGCTGCTTGCGAGAGTCTGAAAGGATGGGTGGTCGAGAAGATGCCTGGCAAACGCACCGATGAGCTCGTCGCCTACGATTGCGAGCACATCCTGCACGCCTCGATTCCCCTGGGGGAGACTCTGGGCGTGATCTACGACTGCGCCCAGGGAGTGCGGCTGTGGGACACGGAGGGCAAGGCCTACCTCGACGCCTCCTCCCAGATGGTTAGCTGCAACCTCGGGCACGGGCGGCGCGAGATCATCGACGCCGTCAAGAGCCAGCTGGACAAGCTGCAGCACGCCGCCCAGTACTACGGGCACTCAAGTACGCCCATGGTCGAGTGCGCAATGAAGCTGGCCGAGATCACGCCCGGCGACCTCGACCACTTCTGGTTCACCTCCGGCGGCGGTGAGACCACGGACGCCGCGGTTCGCCTCGCGCGCCGCTACTGGTCGGCCCAAGGCAAACCAGAGAAGAACAAGATCATCAGCCTGTACATGAGCTACCACGGCGTGGCCAACGGGCCCATGAACCTCACCGGCATCCCCAAGATGCGGGCGGGCTACGGCCCCGAGTCCGCGGGCTACCTGCACATCCCTGCGTACTACTGCTACCGCTGTCCCTTCGGTCTCGGGTACCCGTCGTGCGACCTCCGCTGCGCGCGCTTCCTCGAGACGGTCATCCTCTCGGAGGGTCCGGACAACGTGGCCGCGTTCATCGCCGAGCCCGAGCTGGGGTCGTCCGGGTTCCTGGTCCCGCCTGACGAGTACTGGCCGTTAGTCAGGGACATCTGCACCAGGTACGACGACGTGCTGATCGCCGACGAGGTGATGAGCGGTTTCTGCCGTACCGGCAAGATGTTCTGCATCGAGCACTGGGACGTGGTGCCTGACATGATGGCCATGTCCAAGGGCATCACGGGCGGGTACGTGCCGTTCGGCGCCCTCGCCATCAACGACCGCGTCTGGGAAGGGCTGCGGGGCGTCGAGCTCATGCATCAGTACACGTTCAGTGGCTCGCCGGCCGGCTGCGCCGCCGCGATCGCTGCGGCCGACGTCTATGTGAAGGAAAACGTCGCCGAGAACGCGGCGAGGGTTGGCGCCCACATCGTCGACCGCATCGAGAAGGAGTTCATGCCGATGCCGTGCGTCGGCACGTATAGCGG
>Ga0066797_1000622_pt1 | contig 10465 bp, 11 predicted proteins | sample PersoiDNA2013193_FD_76335 | JGI IMG/M metagenome (GOLD analysis project Ga0066797, IMG submission 76335) | Permafrost soil microbial communities from the Arctic, to analyse light accelerated degradation of dissolved organic matter (DOM) -... | ecosystem: Environmental > Terrestrial > Soil >... | reverse complement strand
GGTCTTGGCATCGCGGAAGATCTGGACTCTCTTGCCCCGCTCGTCGCGGCCGTTTTCGACGATCGCCTGATAGACGCCGCGTTTCTCGTAGTAGTAGATGCGTCCGGTGGCCATCAGGAATCCTCGGTCGTGGCCCTCTCAGCCTTGTGGCGGCGGCGGTACTCCCGGGAGGCCTGTGCCTTCGAACACTCGGTCGAGCAGTACTTCTCGCCATGGAACTCGCCGCTGCCATACTTCTCGCGCATCGGCACGGGGAGAAAGAGCTTGCCGCACTTCTCATTCGCACAGCGCCGGTAGATCCGGCCGGAGGCGACGTCGTTGAACAGCTGCAGGGCGAGAGCCTCGTAGGTCGTGACCTCCGGTTCGTCGCGGGTGCGCAGCTCGTCGTCGCGGAGCTCGACGCGCACGCGGAACTCGGCGAGGCCGGCATTCAGCGTCTCGCGCAGGTAGACGCGGGCCGCCCGATCGACTTCCCAGCCGCTGGCGAGCAGCTGCGGCAGTCCTGGCCGGAACCCATTCGTCGGTCCACTTCCTATGTTAGTGCCAGAGTCACCTCCGGTGTGAGCGACGGGGGGCTGTAGTCTGCCAGTGAGAAGCCCGGCCAGGTGATGGTCTCGGGCGCCGGCGGCCGTTGCCCGAGAGAGCTGTGCGGCCGCAGACCGTTGTAGAGCCGCCGCCAGCCGGCGATGATGATCTGCGCCTCCTTGAGCGTGTAGAAGAGCTCGCCGTTCAGCAGTTCGTCACGCAGCTTGCCGTTGAAAGACTCGATGTAGCCGTTCTCCCAGGGGGAGCCGGGCTCGATGAACAGGGTCATGACGCCGAGGTCGGCGAGCCAGCCGCGCACTGCCTTGGCGACGAACTCAGGGCCGTTGTCGCTCCTGATGTGTTCGGGCACGCCGTACTCGAGGAAGAGGTCGGCGAGCGCCCAGAGCACGTCGTTGGCGGTCATGCGGCGCTCCACGCGGACCGCCAGGCACTCGCGCGTGTACTCGTCGACGACGGTGAGCAGGCGCAGCTTTCTGCCGTCGTGCGTGGTCTCGGCCACGAAGTCGTAGGCCCAGACGTGGTTACGGTGCTCGGGCCGCAGACGGATGCAGGAGCCATCGGCGAGCCAGAGGCGCCCGCGCTTCGGCTGACGCTTGGGCACCTTGAGGCCCTCGGCGCGCCAGATGCGCTGCACGCGCTTGGCGTTGACGTCCCAACCGGCCATCTGCAGCAGGCCGGTGATGCGCTTGTAGCCGTAGCGGCCGAAGGAGCGCGCCAGGCCGATCACGGCCGCGGTCAGGGCGTCCTCGTCGTCGCGCAGCTGCGCCTGGCGACGCTGGCTGGAGCGATGCTGGCCGAGAGCACGGCAGGCCCGGCGTTCGGAGACGTGCAGCCCCTCACAGACCGCGGCGACGCACTTGCGTCGCCGCGAGGGGCCTAGAAGTTTCCCCGGGACGCCTCCTGCAGGATGAGCTTATCGAGAGTGAGGTCGGAGACCGCTCTGCGCAGGCGGGCGTTCTCACGCTCGAGGTCCTTGAGCCGCTTGGCCTGCGAGACCTTGAGGCCGCCGTACTCCTTGCGCCAGCGGTAGTAGGTGACCTCGTGGATCCCCAGAGCCTTGACGACCTGCGGGACTTTCTTACCTTCGCCGAGCAGCACCTCGGCCTCACGCAGCTTGGCGATGATCTCCTCCGGGCGATAGCGCTTCTGAGGCATGGTCTGACTCCTTCATCGGTCGCGAAACCTTACAGTCAAGGTGGACCGATTTCAGGGTTCCACGCCAACCTCACCTTTCAGGGGCAGGGGTGTTGCGCTTAGTATCTGAATTCGCCACGCACTTCATGCGCAACCTGCTGACCCGCGTGCCGAAGAGCGCCCAGCCGTTCGTCGCCACCCTCGTGCGCTCGATCTTCGCGCAGCCGGACGCCGCCTCAGTGGTCGAGCAGCACGCCCGCGTCGTCGAGCAGCTCGCCGAGCGCTTCCCCGCGGCGGCGGAACTGCTGGCGGAGGCCGGGCCTGACATCCTCGCCTTCACGGCAGTGCCCAAGGAGGTCTGGCGTCAGGTCTGGAGCAACAACCCCCTGGAGCGCCTCAACCGCGAGATCCGCCGGCGCACGGACGTGGTCGGCATCTTCCCCAACCGCGCTGCGGCCCTGCGCCTCGTTGGCGCCGTGCTGGCCGAGCAGAATGACGAGTGGGCCGACTCAGGCAGGCGCTACATGAGCCTCGAGGTGATCGCCAAGACGCTCGCTCCGCACAGCACCGAGCCCGTCCTGGAGGTGGCGATGATCGCAGCCTGAGCGCTACGGAAGCGAGGATGACCCTACGGTCCACCTCGTACACCACTTGACGGAACGCGGCCCAGCAGTAGCTTGATTTCTATCGGACGTCCGTATATCTTCTACCACAATGTTATGCCTAGAACGGCTTGATAGCCATAGCGTGCCTGAGTGCTGCACAGTGGACCCGGCCTGTCGGGGCCACGTCCCGTCAAGTGGTGTACGAAGGAGCCTGCTCCTCCTCGGTTGATGTCTTCTAGGCCACGGCGGCCTCCAGCAGTGGGCTGACGGCGTCTTCGTCCTGCTCCTCGCTCGGCTCGAGTCTCAGCGAGCGCTTCGTCGCCGCGGCCAGCGAATCGGCGCTCATGTAGCGCCGCGAGACGGCCCACTCGTCGTGCTGCTCGGCGAGCACCATGCCGATCAGGCGCACGATCGCGTCGCGGCCCGGGAAGATGCCCACCACGTCGCTGCGCCGGCGGATCTCGCGGTTGAGGCGCTCCTGCGGGTTGTTCGACCAGATCTGCCGCCAGTGCGCGACCGGCAAGGCGGCGAAGGCGGTGATGTCGGGCGCGGCGCCCTCAAGCATGCTCGCCACCTCGGGGAAGCGTCCTTCGAGCTGCTCGACCACGCGCGCCAGCTGGGCCGCCACCTCCGCCGCCGAGGGCTGCGCGAAGATGGTGCGCACCAGCGTGGCGACGAAGGGCTGCGCGCTTCTCGGCACGCGGCAGAGCAGGTTGCGCATGAAGTGCGTGCGGCAGCGCTGCCAGGCGGCGCCGGGCAGGGTCGCGTCGATCGCCCGCGTGAGGCCCCTGTGGTCGTCGCTGACGACGAGCTGCACGCCGGAGAGGCCGCGCTCCACCAGGTCGCGCAGGAACGCCGTCCAGGCGGCGGCGTCCTCGGCGGTGAACACGTCGAGGCCGAGGATCTCGCGGTGGCCCTCGGCGTTCACGGCGCTGGCCACCACGCAGCAGACCTTGCAGATGCGTCCCTCCTCGCGCACCCTGACCGCCAGGGCATCGAGCCACAGGTAGGCGTAGGGACCCTCGTCGAGGGGCCGCGAGCGGAAGGCGGCGACCTCGGAGTCGAGGCTCCTGGCCATCTCCGAGACCTGGCTCTTGGAGATGCTCTCGATGCCCAAGGTCTTGACCAGGCCGTCGACGCGGCGCGTCGAGACGCCGCGCACGTAGCACTCGGCCACGACCGCCACCAGGGCGCGCTCGGCGCGCCGCCGGCGCTCAAGCAGCCAGTCGGGGAAGTAGGAGCCGCTCCTCAGCTTCGGCACGGCCAGGGCGATCGTGCCGGTGCGCGTGTCGAAGGGCCGCTCGCGGTAACCGTTCCTACGGTTCACGCGCTCGCCCGAGCGCTCGCGGAAGGCGGCGCCGCAGAGCGCGTCGGCCTCGGCGCCCATGAGCGCCTCGGCGAAGCTGCGCACCATCTCGCGCAGCAGGTCGGGCTCGGCCTCTTGAAGCTGCTTGCGCAGCCAGGCCAGAAGGTCCATCTTGTTACAGGCCACTGTCTCCTCCTCGATCTCAAGGGCTTCGTCACCCTCGAGGATGGAGCAGTGGTCACCTCTTCTTCAAGAGAGGCGACCACGAGACGCTTCGTACACCACGTCTGTGGACGCTAACGCCTGTCGGTGTTCTTGGTCCCGAGTATGCAAGGGTCCGTACAGACCCAGGTTCAAAGACGTCCACTCGATCCTTGCCCGAGAAGGCCGGAGTTGTCCACGGCGTCGTGCAGGAGCGGACCATGTCGCTGGAGTCAGTCGAAGAAGCGGAGTGCCTCGCCGAGAAGGTCGGCGTTCGCCCATCAACAAGTCCTGACCACCGTGGAGCTGGCAACCCAGGATGAGCAGGTCAAGGCGCGCAAGATGATGCCGAGGGTAGATCAGCCATTTGCCGGGCCTATGTTCATGTGCGGCAGTCCACTTACGATGTCGGGGTTTCCCTGCGGCATGCAGGACTGCGCTCCACTTCCTGGCCAGCACAATCGGGGGGCTCTGCGAGACGTTCTCGGCCGGTCGAGCGAGGAAACCGACTCGCTCTACACGAGGACGTCCTCTACCGCTGAGTTGCAGTGGATCGACTCCCGGCATAGCTGGCATCCGCGACGGGTGGCGAGCAGTGCGACCAACGTCACGGGCCCCGGGGACCTCGGCATGAACGGTGCTAAGGAGGTAACCCGTTGACACGTTCGGAATGCGCGTTGGGAATCTACGTCGGTACCAGTGGCCCAAAGGCTGCCGTCGTCGCGCTGGACGGCCACGTACTCGGCACCGGGCAGGCGGGGATCATTACGCGGTACCTTGCGGATGGCGGTGTCGAACAGGATCCTGAGGAGATGTGGGCGGCCGTGAAAGACGCGCTGGCGGCCGCATTGCGTACCTCGGGGATCGGGCCAGCCGACATCGCAGCCATCCTAGTCTCCAGCCAGTTCGGCTCGGTGGTGCCCGTGGACAGCTCGGGGAAGGCGACGGGGAACTTCATCATCTGGCAAGACCTGCGCGGCGCGAAGAAGTTGTTGCGGACCTTGCCGGGTTACCCCCGACGCAGCGACACACCCCTGCAACTGCTGCGCTGGGTGTGGGTAGCGGGCGTCCCGCCGATAGACAACTTCTCGCTGTCCCATATGCGGTACCTCAAGTACGCGCGGCCAGACGTGTACGAGCGGGCGGCCACGTTCCTCGAGGTGATGGACTACGTGGCGATGCGGCTGACAGGACGGGTGGTGGCGAACCAGTGCACGGCTTGGACGATGATACTGACCGATAACCGGCGTCACAACGTCACGGCCTACGACCGCCGACTGCTCTCGGCGTCGCTGGTCGACGAGGAGAAGCTGCCCGAACTGGTCCCGGTCGACAGCATCGTCGGGAAGCTGCTGCCCGGGGTCGCCGCGGAGCTCGGTCTCTCCCCGAATACCCCGGTGGTAGCGGGAATCAACGACACCATAGCCGGCGCCATGGGGACCGGTGCGTTCACCGGCTCGCACGCCGGCATGCAGGTCGGCAGCAGCAGCTCGATGATCGCCCACGTGAAGGCGAAGCACACCGACCTGTTCAACTTCCTGTTCACGATGCCAAGCCCCGTTCCGGACCTGCACTGCATATTCGCGGAGAACGGCATGGCCGGCGCGGCCCTCGAGCGGATCCTCTTGAACCTGATCTACGCGGACGACTGCTTCGGCAGGATCGACCCGGAAGGCCGGTACGAGGCGCTGGGCGAAGCCGTCGCCCAGGTGCCGGTCGGCAGTGACGGACTGCTCTTCTTGCCTTGGATGACCGGATCTCTGGCCCCACAGGAGGACGGCCGGGTCCGCGGCGGCTTTCTGAACATCACTCCCGAGACCACGCGCTGCCACCTCGCCCGCGCGGTACTCGAGGGAATCGCGCTGAATATGCGCTGGCTCCGGCGTCCGGTCGAGAAATTCGCGAAGCGCAAGTTCTCGCACTTCGTGTTCTATGGTGGCGGCGCCGAGTCACCCGCCTGGTGCCAGATCATGGCCGACTGCCTCGACGCGCCGGTCCATCAGCTGGACCAGCCGCTCTACGCCACCTGCATCGGCGACGCGCTCCTCGCCTTCCAACGGCTCGGCATGCTTGGCTTCAAGGACATCGGCGACCGTCTCCGAGTCCGCCAAGTGTTCGAACCAATGCCCGCACACGTACCTTTGTACGAGCAGCTCGGCGAGCAGTTCTTGAAGGCGTTCAAGGCCAACCGGCCGGTCTTTCGCGCGCTGAACGGCGACGGGTCCGGGTGACCACCGTGTCTGTGTACGGGTCACGTGGGCAGGCGCGGAGTCCTCGACGGCTCAGCGGCGCGACGGTGGCGACGTCCGTCGACCGCCAGACGTGCAACCACGCGCGGGCTACCCTGCGCCGAGACAAGGGAACATCCACATGAACATCGACGAGTACGTGCGCGATCTCTATCCGTACACGAGTCGCTACGGCGCGATCCGCGCCTTGCCCGATGAGGGCCAATCCCGTGACGTGATTCTCGGTCAGCTCGCGGAAATGGCCCGCGAGGAGGACGCCCGATGGGAGCACGGAAAGTGCTCCGGCACGATCTACCACGGTGACCACGACCACTACGCATTCCTCAACCAGTGTTTTGGACTCTTCAACCACACGAACGCGCTGCAACGGGACATGTGCCCGAGCATGAACAAGCTCGAGAGCGAGATCGTCGCGATGACCCTGGATATGCTGCACGCTGAGGCGGTCACGGCCAGCACCCCCGGGCTGACTCCGGGCGGGACTCTGAGCTCTGGAGGAACTGACTCGATTCTGACCGCAATGCTGGCCTACCGGAACCTGGCCAACGAACGGGGCATCCGCCGCCCTGGCATGATCTGGCCCGACACAGCACATCCGGCGTTCACGAAAGCGGCCACCTATTCGGCATGGACGTGACGGTCGCTCCAACCGACACGGTGACGACCAAGGTGGATATCGACTTCGTGCGCGAGCACGTCACGAAGGACACTGCGGTCATCATTGGCTCCGCCGCGAACTACCCGTACGGGACCATCGATCCCATCGCTGACCTTTCGGAGATCGCGCTCGAGCACGGAGTTGGCCTGCACGTCGATGGCTGCCTGGGCGGGTGGATCCTTCCCTGGGGCCAGGAGCTCGGCTACCCCAACATCCCCATCTTCGACTTCCGCATCCCCGGCGTTACCTCGATTTCTGCGGACACGCATAAGTACGGCTACGGGCTCAAGGGCACCTCGGTTCTCGCCTGGCGTGACGCCGCCATGCGGCGGCATCACTACTTCATGCAACCCGACTGGAAGGGTGGCGCCTACGCTTCTCCCGGCATAGCGGGGAGTCGGTCCGGCGGCCTCATCGCCGCAACCTGGGCGGCGATGGTCCACCTCGGCAAGCAGGGTTACCGTGACCGGGCGAGGCGCATCTTCGAGACTGCGTTCGCCATGCAGAACGTCGTGACCAGCCATCGGGAGCTGCGACTGATGGGCCAGCCTACGTTCTGCTTCTCATTCACCTCCGACGAGTTCAACATCTACCACGTCAACGACGCGCTCGGGAAGCGCGGCTGGCGGCTCAACGGCCAGCAGCTTCCGGACTCGATCCACATGGCAACCACAGGCCCGCAACTCCAGCCGAGGGTCGTCGACGCCTTCGCTGAGGATCTTGCTTTCGCAGTCGAATACGCGAAGAAACCCGCGCAGTCATGGCCGCTGAGCGCAGGAATGTACGGTGGTGGTACGGGGGCGCCGGTGCCCGATCCGCAGATCGTGGCAGAGATGTTCACTATGCTGCTAGACGCGTTCACGGATGGCGCGCCCTCACCAGACACCGCCTGAAGTCTCCGAGACCCGCGATTAGGCGATCCCCGGCTCGGCGATGGTACGTCTGCGATCTCCACTAGATGTCGCCAGTCGTCGCCAAAGTCGTAACGATAGACGAACGCGCACGCGGCTCTCCGGGCCCTCCATCACCACGGTCTGGTCGCTGCCCGGCAGCGCGCCGGCTGTCGCGACGAAGTCACCTGAGGAGCGTGGGGGGGCGCCAGTGCAGCGGAGGCGCGTTGCGCACCTCCCATTTGAGCTTGACGTAGTCGCACTCGCGCCGCGCGTGGAAGTGAGCGAGTTGCGGGCCGTTGCTCAACCTCCGCAACCCGGGAGAGGCGGGAGCTACCTCGCGTCACACTCGACGCTTGTCGGAGTGTCACTGCCGGTGTGAAACTGACCCACTACGGCCGGTTTGAAATGAACCCCCTCTGAGCCTGCAGGAGAAGGCTCGCCGCAGTCCGAAAGGCGGCCGCGGGAGGGGTGTTCGTGATCACACGGGAGGAGTGGGTGGACATCGTCTCGCTGCATCGCCAGGGCCTGTCGATCCGGGCGATCAGCGCTCGCCTGGGTGTGAGCCGCAACACCGTGCGCGCCGCCTTGCGCCGCGAGGGACCGCCGAGCCGTCAGGCACGCGCCCTGCCGAGTGCCCTGCCGAGCAAGCTCGACCCCTACAGGGACTACCTGCTGGCGCCTGGCCGAGTTCCCCGAGCTCTCGGCGGTCGTCTTGGCAGAGGAGATCCGTGCCCTGGGCTATGAGGGCGGCCTCTCCATCCTCAAGGAGTTCACGTTTCCCTACCGCCAGCGCCGCCGCGAGCCGGTGGTGCGCTTCGAGACCCCACCGGGCCGCCAGGCCCAGGCCGACTGGAGCGGCCTCGGGCGCCACCTGCTCGGCGACGAGAAGCGCAGCCCGCAGCTGTTCGTCATGGTCCTGGGCTTCTCTCGCGCGCTCTACGCCGAGGCCGTCTGGCGGGCCGACCTGGAGAGCTTCCTGGCCTGCCACGCCCGGGCCTTTGCCTACTTCGGCGGTGTGCCTGCCGAGGTCCTCTACGACAACGGCCCAGCCGAGGCGTAGAGTGTTGATCGATCGAGCCCTGAGTGAGATGAGTCCGGCGCTCGATGACCACGCCGATCGCGCGCATTGGGTGATCGGCTGGCACGACATCCTCGAGGGGTCGTCATTACGATGAACCCCTACCGCAGCTGCTCGTCCCCGCGCACGCTTTCCCTCCAATACGTGATTTGCAGGGACTCTTCTATCAGCCGAGCGCGCTGCGAGGCAGTTTGGCCAAGGCTGGGTACACGCGCGAGCCACAGAGCCGCACGACTATTTCAGCAGCCTGCAAACGCCTCTGAGCCGGAAAGACGCGGATCGCTCTCGGCGGTAGTGCGGTCCGCGGTGGAGGCCAACGACGGCGGCAAGCTGGTGAGGCCTGCCTGGGCCAGTTGGACCCTACCGTGCCGGTGCACCTGGTGCGTGCAGTCCCGCAGGGCCTCCCACGGTGACGCGGTCACATCCCAGCCCGTTCCGGCCGTAGGTTCCGACAAGGCCTGCCGGCAACTGGATGTGCGCCCAGGCCAGGGCCGTCAAGCATCCGCCGGTACCATGTCGGCTTTGTCGACCTTCAAATCCACGGCCAGCACGTTCTCGTTCTGGCAAAAGGCGATGCACTGCGGTTCGCCGTCGCAGAGGTCACACTTGAATGCCACATGGCGACTGGGGTGCTCGTGGATGACGTCTGTGGGGCACACGTCATAGCACTCCCCACAGTTGGTGCATTTGCTTTCGTCGACCACGAGCACGTGTCCCTCGACGAAGCCGCCGTTCTTCTCCTTACTGGCGAAGAGACCAAGCGGCGTGACCGCAATGCTGCGCGTGACGATGGCATCGTTGGGACACGCCTCCTGGCATTTGGCACAGCCAGATTGCAGGCACGTACGACCCTTGATTGTCGCAGATATGGGGTTGACAGCGGCGAAGAGACGCGCGCACGACGGCTGGAAGGCGCCCTCGTGGAAGGCAGAACAAGCAAGCTCGCACATGTGGCACCCGGTGCATTTCTTGCTATTGATCGCTACGTAAGGCATCTGATCCCCTTCGTCTCGGCCGGCCGCTAGAGCCGAACGTCGATGCCTAGCTCAACAAGCTTGGCCTCAGTTGGCACACCCTGTGCGTCCCATCCACGTAGTGTGTAGTACTCAGCGATGGCGTCGCCCAGTGCCTTGGCGCCAATCGATCTTCCGGCCGGAGGGCCCTCGGTGAGCGCGTATTCCTCCGCGTAGAACTTGGCAGGGACGGCGTCCGCCTCAATGCCCTCACGCAGGTTGAAGAGGCGACCGAGGTTCCAGACACATTCGCCGACTGCCCTGAGCTCCTTTTCGGTGACCTCGCGCTTCCACACGTGGCTCATGAGCAGCGCCATTTGATCGAGCCCTGCCGCCCAGAACGCGCACCAGATGCCCGTGAACTCCATCGCCTGGTAGTCCTGCCCGTCAATCACGTACGCAGCTTTACCCTCGAGGCTGTCGGGCGCCAATGTGCCGGTAATGATCTCGTCGCCGACCGGCCACACCCGCATGTGGCAACCGCCACGGTCCGAAGTCGCATACGAGAGACTCATCCCGAAGGCACCGCGTGCGTCGTAGCCTGGCAACTCAAGGTTCTTGACCTCCATCGCCAGCTCCGGCCGGCCATACTTGGCGGCGAGGGCGCGCGAGCCCAGAGCCAACTCGGCGCCGATACCTTCGCGATTCGCGATGAGTTCAGGGGCCTGCAGATATGGCCCAGCCTCGCCGAAGTGCAGCCCGAAGTCCTTGACGCCCTTCTCGGTGAGGTCCATCGCAAGGCCCACAACGCTGCCGCTCGAAATGGTGTCCAGGCCCAGTTC
>Ga0066797_1000621_pt1 | contig 10474 bp, 7 predicted proteins | sample PersoiDNA2013193_FD_76335 | JGI IMG/M metagenome (GOLD analysis project Ga0066797, IMG submission 76335) | Permafrost soil microbial communities from the Arctic, to analyse light accelerated degradation of dissolved organic matter (DOM) -... | ecosystem: Environmental > Terrestrial > Soil >... | reverse complement strand
CTATGTCGCCTCGTCAATCGCCGCGATGGACGCGACCGCGCGGGACGGGGCAGCGGAGGGCTACGGCGCCGTCTACTCGGGCTCGGCTGGTCAGGTCGAGCTTCGTGCCCTGGCGTGGACCACCGCGGATGACGCTGACGCCTGGCTCTCGCGCTACGAGGCGAGTGCACCGGTCGACGCCGTCGTCGATCGCGCACATGTCCTCGGGACTGACGGCCAGGCGATCGGTCGCTCCGTCCTGGTGCGGGCCAACGCGAGTGCAACCCAGTGCGCCATGGCATGGAGCAACCAAACCTCCACGCTGATGCTGGCGGGGCCGTGCGCCGGTGTCGCGAAGATCTTCGACAACTACCCGATCTAGCCGCCGTCGTGGCCCGGATACTCTTGGGGCGTGACCCCCGCCGAACTGTCCGCCGCCATCCGCGCCTGCCTGGCCGCCGCCATCGCCGAGGGCGATCTGGCCCTCGACCCTGCCGCGCTCCCCGCGGTGATCCAGGTCGAGCGCTCCCGCCAGCGCGAGCACGGTGACTGGTCGACGAACGTCGCGCTGCAGCTCGCCAAGCCGGCGGGTGTCGCGCCGCGCATCTTTGCGGAGGTGCTCGCCGCTCGACTGCGCGAGATCGGCGGCGTCGCCGCGGTAGGCGTGGCCGGTCCCGGCTTCCTCAACATCTCGCTCGAGGCCGCGGCGGCGGGGGAGCTCGCGCGGAGCATCGTGCAGGCCGGGGAGAGCTACGGACGTGGCGAGCAGCTCGCCGGTCGCCGGATCAACCTGGAGTTCGTCTCGGCGAACCCGACCGGACCGATCCACCTGGGCGGTACCCGGTGGGCCGCCGTCGGCGATGCCCTGGCGCGGGTCCTCGAAGCGGTCGGCGCACACGTCACTCGTGAGTACTACTTCAACGACCACGGGGCACAGATCGACCGGTTCGCCCGGTCGCTGCTCGCGCGGGCCCGCGGCGAGGCGCCGCCGGAGGACGGTTACGGCGGCCAGTACATCGCCGAGATCGCCGACACGATCGTGGCGGGAGTCGGGACCGACGTGCTGAGCCGGCCCGAGGCCGAGGCGCAGGAGTACTTCCGCTCGCGCGGGGTCGAGCTCATGTTCGCGGACATCAAGACCTCGCTGCACGACTTCGGGGTCGACTTCGATGTCTACTTCCACGAGGACGACCTGCACGAGTCCGGCGCGGTCACGGCGGCGGTGGAGGAACTCAAGGGCCTCGGCCACCTGTACCTCAAGGACGGCGCGTGGTGGCTACGGTCGACGGCATACGGCGACGACAAGGACCGGGTCGTGCTCAAGTCGGACGGTCAACCCGCGTACATCGCCGGTGACCTGGCCTACTTCAAGGACAAGCGGGCCCGCGGTTTCGACCTGTGCATCTACCTGCTCGGCGCGGACCACCACGGCTACATCGCCCGTCTCAAGGCGGCGGCAGAGGCCTTCGGCGACAACCCGGACACGGTCGAGGTGCTGATCGGCCAGATGGTCAACCTGGTCAAGGATGGAAAGCCGTTGCGGATGTCGAAGCGCGCGGGGACCGTGGTGACCATGGAGGACCTCGTCTCGGCGGTGGGGGTCGATGCGGCGCGGTACTCGCTCGCGCGGTCGTCCACGGACTCGACGCTGGACATCGACCTCGACCTGTTGACCAAGGCGACGAACGAGAACCCGGTCTTCTACGTGCAGTACGCGCATGCGCGCACCGTGAACGTCGGACGCAATGCCGCCGACCTCGGCGTGGCCCGGGACGACGGCTTCGACCCGTCGCTGCTCGACCACGAGTCCGAGGCGGTGCTGCTGGGCGTCCTCGGCGGCTACACCCGGGTGGTCGGACAGGCAGCCGAGCTGCGCGAGCCGCACCGGGTCGCCCGCTACCTCGAGGAGCTGGCCGGGGCGTACCACAAGTGGTACGACCAGCGGCGCGTCACGCCGGTCGGGGACGAGCCGCTGACCGATGTCCATCGGACCCGGTTGTGGTTGAACGACGCGACGCGCACGGTGCTCGCGAACGGGCTCGCCCTGCTGGGCGTCAAGGCTCCGGAGCGGATGTGACAGACCTCGACTCGGCCGTGTGGCCGATGGGCGTGACCCGCGCCGCCGGAGGCGTCCTCGCAGTCGGGGGCGTGGACGCACGCGCGCTCGCGGCGGAATACGGGACCCCCGCGTGGGTGGTCGACGAGACGGATTTCCGGGCTCGGGCCGCCGCGTTCCGCGAGGCGTTCACCGAGGCCTTCGCGCCCTTGGGTGCGGCCGTGGACGTCTACTACGCAGGCAAGGCGTTCTTGTGCACCGCGGTCGCGCGCTGGGTGACCGAGGAGGGGCTTCGGCTCGATACGTGCAGCGCGGGCGAGCTCGCCGTGGCGATCCGGGCGGGGGTTCCCGGGCCGGACATCGGGCTGCACGGCAACAACAAGTCCGATGGCGAGATCGCGCGGGCCCTCGACTACGGGGTGGGCCGGATCGTCTTGGACTCCGTGCCGGAGATCGGCCGGGTGGCCGACGCCGCAGCGCAGCGCGGCGTGCGAGCTCCGGTGATGCTCCGGATCACCACCGGGGTGCACGCCGGCGGGCACGAGTTCATCGCGACGGCGCACGAGGACCAGAAGTTCGGCGTGGCGATCGCGGGCGGCCAGGCGCTCGCGGCCTTGCGCGCCATCCTGGCGCGTCCCGAGCTCGAGCTGCTCGGCATCCACTGCCACATCGGCTCGCAGATCCGGGAGGTCGCGGCCTTCGAGGCCACCGCGCGGCGGATGCTCGAGCTGCGCGCCGAGCTGGTCGCGAGGACGGGTGTGCTGGTGCCTGAGGTGGACCTCGGCGGCGGCTACGGCATCAGCTACCTCCCTGGTGAGCGCGCTCTGCCGATCGGTGTCGCGGCCCGCGCGCTTGCGGAGACGGTCGACACTGTCTGTCAGGAGCTCGGCACGCGCGTGCCACGGATCTCGATCGAGCCCGGACGGTCGATCGCGGGCCCCTCGACCTTCACCCTGTACCGGGTGGGTGTGGTCAAGCCGGTGACCCTCGAGGACGGCACGGTGCGGACCTACGTCTCGGTGGACGGCGGGATGAGCGACAACCCACGTCCGATCATGTACGGCGCCGAGTACACCGCCGTGATCGCGGACCGGGTCAGTGCCGCCACCCCGGTGCTGTGCCGGGTCGTCGGCAAGCACTGTGAGAGTGGCGACATCGTGATCCGTGACATCAAGCTGCCGGGGGACATCGCTCCCGGTGACCTGCTCGCGGTGCCCGGGACAGGCGCCTACGGTCGGTCGATGGCCTCGAACTACAACCACGTGCCGCGCCCGCCGGTGGTGGCCGTCCGCGATCAAGCCTCGCGCGTGATCGTCCGCCGGGAGACGGTCGCCGACCTCCTGGCACTCGACGTCGAGTGACCCGCGGGCACTCGACATTGACTGACGCCGAGGCCGTCAGGTGGCTTGCAGCACCGGCCCCGCGCGATCCGAAGTGGAGCGGTCTGGCACAGGCGCGCCGTGCGCGTGTGCCAGACCGCTCCACTCGGGTGGCTATTGACGTCGGTGCCGCGGCGGGTGCACCCGTATCCTGGAACGGCTGCCCGTCGCCTCCCGCGGCCTGGCACAGTGTGATCGTCCTGAGCACGCATGAAAGGCGGACCGACCGTGGTTGTACCGCACGAAGGTGGGCCACTGCGCGTCGCGCTGTTGGGCTGCGGCGTCGTCGGAACCGAGGTTGTTCGGCTTCTGACCACGCAGGCCGAGGATCTCGCGGCACGTGTCGGTGCCCCGCTGGAGCTCGTCGGCATCGTCGTCCGCGACCTCAGGGTCGAGTTTGACCCGGTCGTCGACCGTGCCCTGCTGACCGCCGACGCCGAGGGTCTGGTCGAGCGGGCCGATGTCGTGATCGAGGTGATGGGCGGGATCGAACCGGCTCGGAGCCTGCTGCTGCGCGCGATTGCCGCGGGCGCCTCCGTCGTGACCGCGAACAAGGCGCTGCTCGCCGAGGACGGGCCGACGCTGTACCGCGCCGCCGACGAGGCTGGCGTCGACCTGTACTTCGAGGCTGCCGTGGCCGGTGCGATCCCGATCGTCCGCCCGGTCCGCGAGTCGCTCGCCGGTGACCGCGTGCGCCGCGTGCTCGGCATCGTCAACGGCACCACGAACTATGTCCTGGACCGGATGGCGACCGAGGGGCTCGACCTCGACATCGCCGTCAAGGAGGCCCAGCAGCTCGGTTTCGCCGAGGCCGATCCGACCGCCGACGTCGAGGGCTTCGACGCCGCGGCCAAGGCCGCGATCCTCGCCTCGCTCGCCTTCCACACCCGCGTCAGCCTGGACGACGTGGCTCGCGAGGGCATCTCCGGCATCACCGCCGACGACGTGTCCTGGGCCGCGCAGACCGGGCACGTGATCAAGCTGCTTGCCGTAGCCGAGCGGTTCGACGACGGCGTGAGCGTCCGCGTCCACCCGACTCTGGTTCCGCGCGAGCACCCGCTGGCCGGTGTGCACGGGGCGTTCAATGCCGTCTTCGTCGAGGCGGAGGCGGCCGGTGAGCTGATGTTCTACGGTCGCGGTGCCGGCGGTCGGCCAACGGCCTCGGCAGTGCTCGGCGACGTCGTCTCGGCGGCCCGGCATCGCGTGCTCGGCGGCAAAGGCCCGATCGAGTCGAGCTATGCGGACCTGCCCGTGCTTCCGCCGTCGGCCGGGCTCAGCCGCTTCCAGCTGCGTCTCGACGTCACCGACCAGCCGGGCGTCCTCGCGCAGGTGGCCCTCGTGCTGGCGGAGCACGCCGTGTCGATCGAGACCGTGCGTCAGGCCCCGCTCGCCGGCCGTGGTGGCAAGAAGCTCGCGCACCTGGTGATCTCAACCCACCTGGCACCCGTCGCCGCCTTGAGCGCGACGGTCGACGCGCTCGGCGAGCTCGAGGTCGTCGACCATGTCACGTCCGTCATGCGGGTCGAAGGAGCGTAGATGGCACACCAGTGGCGCGGGATCATCGCGGAGTACGCGGATTTCCTCCCGCTCGACGACGGCGACACGATCGTCACCCTGGGCGAGGGCGGCACGCCCCTGGTCCCGGCGCCGACGATCTCCGCACGCATCGGCGCGGAAGTGTTCCTCAAGGTCGAGGGCGCGAACCCGACCGGGTCCTTCAAGGACCGCGGGATGGCGATGGCGATCACCAAGGTCGTCGGCTCCGGCACGTCCACCGTGGTCTGCGCCTCGACCGGGAACACCTCGGCATCGGCCGCGGCCTATGCCGCACACGCTGGCTTGACCTGTGCCGTCGTGCTGCCGGCGGGGAAGATCGCGGCGGGGAAGCTCGCCCAGGCGATCGTGCACGGCGCCCAGCTCATAGCGGTCGACGGGAACTTCGACGACTGCCTCGAGATCGTCCGGGCTCTCGCCGAGAAGTACTCGGTCGCGCTGGTGAACTCGGTCAACCCGTATCGCCTCCAGGGGCAGAAGACGGCCGCGTTCGAGATCGTGGATGTGCTCGGCGACGCACCCGAGATCCACGCCCTCCCGGTCGGAAACGCCGGCAACATCTCCGCCTACTGGATGGGTTACCAGGAGTACGCGGCTGCCGGGAAAGCGAGCCGGACCCCGGCGATGTGGGGATTCCAGGCTGCCGGCGCGGCGCCTTTCGTCCAGGGTTACCCGGTCGCAGAGCCTGAGACGGTCGCGACCGCGATCCGGATCGGGAACCCGGCGTCCTGGGACCTGGCTACGGCCGCGCGGGATGAGTCCGGCGGCCGGATCACCGCGGTGACCGACGAGCAGATCCTCTCGGCCCAGGCGCTCCTCGCGCGCGAGGTCGGCGTGTTCGTCGAGCCGGCCTCGGCGGCGCCGATCGCCGGCCTCCTGCAGGCCGCCGAGCGCGGCGAGGTCCCGCAGGGCGTTCGCATCGTGTGCACGGTCACCGGGAACGGCCTCAAGGACATCGAAACTGCGCTGCGCGGGCGCGACATCGCGCCCGTTCGGATCAAACCGGTGGTCGAAGACGCCGCCGCGGCGCTCGGTCTGCTCTAGGGTCGCCTCACGGCATTCGGACCGTGGAGGCAAGGGGAGACATGCTGCTCGGATCGGACCACGTGCGGGTGCGTGTCCCGGCGACCAGCGCGAACCTGGGACCCGGGTTCGACGCGCTCGGCCTCGCCCTCGGCATCTACGACGTCGTCGAGGTCCGCGCCTTCGGGTCGACCGAGCTCCTCGTGGAGGTCACCGGCGAGGGCGCCGGTGAGGTACCCACGGACGAGGAACACCTGATCGTCCGGTCATTGCGGTACGCGCTCGACTATGTCGGCGCCCCGCAGGTCGGACTGCACCTGCGTTCGCACAACCGGATCCCGCACGGCCGCGGGCTGGGCTCGTCCGCTGCTGCCGTCGTCGCCGGGGTGCTCGCCGCGCGACAGCTCATCGCGGAGCCCGAGGTGCTCTACAACACCGCGGCGTTCCTGCTCGCCACCGAGATCGAGGGCCACCCGGACAATGCGGCACCGGCCATCCTCGGCGGGGCGACGGTTGCCTGGCGGTCGCCGGACGGCCCGCACGCCGCGAGCCTGACGGTGCACCCGGACCTCGCGCCGATCCTGCTCATCCCCTCGACGAGGTTCTCGACCCGGACCGCACGCTCGGTGCTCCCAGCCTCCGTGCCGCACGCTGACGCCGCCTTCACCGCCGGTCGCGCCGCCATCCTGACCGAGGCCCTGTGCCGGCGCCCGGACCTGCTCATGCAGGCCACCGAAGAGCGGCTGCACCAGTCCTACCGCGCGGAGGTGATGCCAGAGAGCTGGCAGCTGCTCAACACGCTGCGCGAGCGTGGTCTGCCCGCGGTGATCTCCGGCGCCGGCCCTACCGTGCTCGTGCTCGGTACCCGACCGGACGTCGAGGGCCAGGTCGCGGTGTGCGAGGAGGTCTCGGCCGCGGTGGCCATCGACTTCCATCAGGATGCGTCCGCGCGCACGACGTGGCGCGTCGTGCAGCCGGGTGTCTCGGAGCGCGGCGCCCGGTCCGTCCGGATCGGCCAACCAGAGTGATCGAGTTCAAGACGACCGAGCCTTGGTGCTAGGCTGCTTTCGCATCCCTGGATACTGCGGGAGCCCGCAGCGCGGTCGTTCCGTGCAAGGGATGCAATCCCGCCACCGACGACTCCGCCCAGAGGCGTGGTCGATTCACGACGTGGCACTCACAGCTGCTCGACGACTCCCTGCCGAGCGGAACCCGGCTGAGTCGCGCACATCGCGCCAGCCGCCGACGAGGGGGAAGGATCCTTCGTGATAGACATCATCAACGCCGCAGCAAGCAGCACCTCAGGTGCAGCCGGCGGCAGCACCCGCGCACCGGCCCTGTCCGCGCTGCGCCTGCCTGAACTGCAGGCGCTCGCAGGCGACCTGGGTGTCGCGGGAACCTCCAAGATGCGCAAGAGCGACTTGGTCACGGCCATCCAGGAGCGCCAAACCGGCGCCTCCTCGGACGCCCGCTCTGCCGCACTGGAGACGCGTCGCACCAGCGAGGCGAGCGAGAAGACCAACGGCCCGACCGAGAGCGCGGTGAGCTCCGCGGAGCGGACCGACGGCGATGCGGCGCGCGGACGGCGCGGTGAGAGCCGCGCCGAGCGCTCGGCTCGCGCCACCGCCGCGGTGAACGGCGCGACGGGCGAGGGGCACGTCGAGACCGGCGGGTCCGCTGGACGCAACGAGGACGGCGATCACCGTCAGCGTTCGCGCGGCGGTAACCAGGGCGGCGGCAACCAGGGCGGTAACCAGGGCGGTAACCAGGGCGGCGGCCAGCGTAACTCCGGTCAGCGTTCCGGCGAGTACCTGCCGGACGATGACGAGCGTGGCGGGCGACGTCGTCGCAGCCGCTACCGCGACCGGGACCGCAAGCCTCGCGGTGGGCGACCGGGCGCCGAGCCCGGCGCCTACGAGGACGTCGAGGTCACCGAGGACGACGTCCTGCTTCCCGTGGCCGGCATCGTCGACATCCTCGACAGCTACGGCTTCATCCGGACCTCCGGTTATCTACCCGGTTCGAACGACGTCTACATCTCGCTCGGCCAGGTCAAGAAGAACGGCCTGCGCAAGGGCGATGCCGTCACCGGCGCGGTGCGTCAGCCGCGCGAGGGCGAGAGCCTGAACCAGCGCCAGAAGTTCAACGCGCTGGTCCGCCTCGACACGGTGAACGGCATGCCGCCCGAGTCGGCGATGGACCGGCCGGAGTTCGGCAAGCTCACGCCGCTGTACCCGCAGGAGCGCTTGCGGCTCGAGACCACCGAGAACATCCTCACCACGCGTGTGATCGACCTGGTCGCGCCGATCGGCAAGGGTCAGCGCGGCCTGATCGTCTCGCCGCCCAAGGCCGGCAAGACGCTCGTCCTGCAGGCGATCGCGAACGCGATCACCACGAACAACCCTGAGGTCCACCTCATGGTGGTGCTCGTCGACGAGCGCCCCGAAGAGGTCACCGACATGCAGCGGACGGTCAAGGGTGAGGTCATCGCCTCGACCTTCGACCGTCCCGCCGACGACCACACCACGATCGCGGAGCTGGCCATCGAGCGAGCGAAGCGTCTCGTCGAGCTCGGCCAGGACGTCATCGTGCTGCTGGACTCGATCACCCGACTGGGCCGCGCCTACAACATCTCGGCACCGGCCTCGGGCCGCATCCTGTCCGGTGGTGTCGACTCGAGCGCGCTGTACCCACCGAAGCGATTCTTCGGCGCGGCGCGCAACATCGAGCATGGTGGTTCGCTCACCATCCTCGCGACGGCGCTCGTCGAGACGGGCTCGAAGGCCGACGAGGTCATCTTCGAGGAGTTCAAGGGCACCGGAAACATGGAGCTCAAGCTCTCCCGGATGCTCGCTGACAAGCGGATCTTCCCGGCGGTGGGCGTCGACGCGTCCGGCACCCGGCGCGAGGAGATCCTGATCCCCGCGGATGAGCTCAAGATCAACTGGAAGCTGCGCCGGGTGATGTCCGCACTGGATCAGCAGCAGGCCATCGAGCTGCTGCTCTCCAAGCTGCGCGACACGCACTCGAACATCGAGTTCCTGCTTCAGGTCCAGAGCACAACAGCCCCCCTTGCTGGCGAGCGGTAGACGCCCAGCTGGTGTGTGTGCCGCCCCCGACAGTCGTTCGGGGCGCGCCAGCTGACGGTGACGACCCGATCGCGGGCGTGATGCGCAAGGACCTCAGCCAGGAGCGCGCACAGCAGGAGTCCTGGTTCGGCTTCGTCCGCGCAGACACAGGTCATCAGCGCCGGCGGTCCCGTGCGCTCGCACCGAGCGCTTCGTGGTTGCGAACAATCGGGTTCGCCGCCATCACCTGGCGTCGTCGCATCCGCTGTGCCAGGATTCGACGTTCTCCGAGTGCTCGACCCAAGTCCGCGCTCAAGCAACGACTGCATGACTTGTGAGTTGTGCTCACGCAGCAGCTGATCTGAGTTGGCGACGGTCGTGCCGGTTCTCGCGAGCGACGCGCGCGTTGCCCCGCCCTCCGATTCCGGTGTGCTAACGGGCCCGGTTGGACTGATCGGCGGCGGGCTTGGGGGCATGATGGGGCGCGTGAAGGTTCAACTGCTGTATTTTGATGGGTGCCCAAACTGGCGCGAGGCCGACGGCAAGGTCCGTGCGGCGCTCGGGATGGTCGGGCGCGGTGACGTCGAGGTTGAGCGCGTGCTGGTCTCGACGCCGGAGGAGGCTGAGGCGGTGCGCTTCCAGGGATCGCCAACGGTGTGGGTGGATGGAACGGACCCGTTCGCTCGGCCGGATGCTCCCGTGGGGCTGTCGTGTCGCCTGTACCGCACGAGTGCAGGGCTGGCTGGCTCTCCGACCGTTGAGCAGCTGGTCGAGGTCCTCGCCGGTCGCTGACCCCGGGCGGCTGGTTGCCCGCCGAGCTGTTCGGTGTGCTCGCAGGCGAACAGGCACGGCGCCGGTCCGGCCGACGGTGGACACGTCCTACCTGCCGCTGCGCGGAGGGTCTTGTCGTCGTCAGCAACTACGGACGCCGGTGTGGTCAGCGGGCTGCCGTGGCGGGTCCGGTCAGACCCCGAATCGGCGCCGTCGGGTCATGACTATCCATGCACCGCCGACGATGAGCGTCAGCGTGCTGACCCCGGCGGGGATCACCCGGTTCGGCGAGGCGTCCCCGTTGGCTGCGCCGTCGGCGATCAGGAGTTCGGCGTCGGTCGCTGCCCCCGATGCCGGTGAGTCGTTCCACGTCGGTACCGATTGGGACGCCACACCGCCAGTTGGGGTGGGCTGAGATGACCGCGCGGCGTTCAACCCGGCGGCTGGGTTCGCGACCGGCTCAATGCGTGAAGCGGCGCTCGGCTTCGGGGTGGGGGTTGGCGTGACCTTCGGCATGTGCGGGGCTGTCGGCGGCGGTGCCGGTACGGCGGGTTTGCTGACGGTGATCTTCTTGGTCGCGGCTGGCGCCGTCTGCTTCGTCGTAGCCGGGGGAGCCGCTGACTTCGTAGCCGGGGGAGCAGCTG
>Ga0066797_1000620_pt1 | contig 10480 bp, 8 predicted proteins | sample PersoiDNA2013193_FD_76335 | JGI IMG/M metagenome (GOLD analysis project Ga0066797, IMG submission 76335) | Permafrost soil microbial communities from the Arctic, to analyse light accelerated degradation of dissolved organic matter (DOM) -... | ecosystem: Environmental > Terrestrial > Soil >... | reverse complement strand
GTTACCGTCGGCGGGCGCAAGCGCCGCCGACGGTAACCGGCCGCTTGGGCAGGGGTAGAAGGTACTGCCGTCCAGGGAATTGCTGAACTTGACCGCGGCGAAACCGTGCGGCGGCGCGTAGACGGTGCGGCAGAAGGTGCTGAACTCGCGCGGGGCCGGGCACTTCTGCCCGGGGTTGCACACGTAGCCGTCCTCCGCGTATTCGGCCTCGCCGACCCACTTCCCCGCCGGCTGCCGGCTTGTCCCGTCCGTGGTGAAGTCGTCCCAGCCGCACGGCGTGGCGCCGGTCAGCGCGGTGCAGGTGATGCCGTACTGGCTGCTGCCCTTGAGCTGCGCCGCCGTGCAGGCGTTGTTGACGTAGCACTCCTCGACGACCGCGCCGTCCGCGTACTCGCGTCCCCACGATGACAGGTAGGGCGAGTTCTTCCACAGCCCGGTCATCCCGTAGCGGTGAATCTGGTTGAAGGCGTAGGCGAGGAAGTTCTGCGCGTCGCCAGGCGTGAGATGGAACCCGGTGGTGGACGGCGGGTCGAAGCTGTCGATGTCGTCGAGCTCGACCGCGTCGAAGCCCTTGCGCGCGCACATGCTCAGGCGCTCGTTGAGCATGGGCTTGAGCTCATCGAGCTGCCGGAAATCGACCCAGCGCTCCTCGAGGTAGCCGTAGTACACCGCGCCGAGCGTGGCCGCAGGGAAATACCCGCCCTGGCTCGCGTCCGGGCGGTAGTCCTCCCAGGCCAGGTCGATGTAGCAGACCGTGCGCGGGTTCGGCAGCGTGCTCGCGTGCCACGTGGTCTTGATGGCGCGGACTTCCGCCGCGGTGGTGAGGAAGCCGTCGATGTCATAGATGTCCACCGCGTCGCGGCCGGTCCGCTGCAGCGGCGTGACCAGGCCGATCTGCCAGTCCCAGCGCATCGGGCGATCGTTGCTCGCCAGATGCTGCGGATACCAGCACCCGCCGGGCTGCGGTGAGCGGCGGCAGGCCGCCGGGGCGGGCATCGGGATCACCCGCCAGCCGAACCTGATCACGGTCGCGCCCGCCCGGTTGGCCGTGCGGACGGAGACCTGGTGCGGGCCGACGGCGAGCTTGCCCGTGTAGAACACCCGGAGGGCCGGCATCCGCCGCCACCCGCCGTTGTCGATCCGGTACGACTGCGCGACCGTGCCGTCGGCCCCGTTCGCATGCGGGGCCGCCACCTGAAAGTACTCCTCCGCCGAGGCGGTCTGCCCCTCGGGCATGCCATCGACGAACGCGGACACGGGCGGCGCGTGGCGCGGGTAGGCGCGGACGGCCGTGCCGGCAAGCCGGCTTACCGAGCGCCTGACGACCTGGAACGTGAAGGTGGACGGCTGGGTCTCCACGACCTCGGACACGGTCTCGGTGACCCGAAGCAGACGGCCGGTGTCGCCGTGCCCGACGACGTGGTCGCCCGCGGCGAACGGCGTGGCGGTCGAGTCAGCCGCGGTCGTGCAGGCCTTCCCGCCTGGCGCACAGCTCCGCCAGGTGTAGGCGACCTCGAAGCTGAGCAGCGTCATCCCGTGCGGCAGCCGTGGCTTGGACCAGCTCAGGCCGGTGGCGGCGACCGTCGCGCCGTCCCTGAGCACGCCGGAGATCCGCAGCGCGCCGTGGTGCACGGGCGCCGGGATGCCCGAGTCCACGGTCGCGGGGGCCGACGTGGCCGACGTGGCCGACGTGGCCGACGTGGTCGCGAAGGATGCCGGGGCGAGGGCTCCGGCGCCGAGCGACACGACCGCGATCGCCGCCATGGACGCTACTGCCCGGGCTGCCCGGGCCGCTGCTGTCATCGGATTAACGGCGCAGCGCCGGGGGAAGCAGGTCCCGGTGCGCATCGAGCAGGTCGTCGCACATCGCCACGATCTGCGTGGTGGTCAGCGTGGCGGCGGTGTTCGGATCGAGCAGCGCCGCCTGGTAGACGTGCTCGCGGGACTCGTCGAGCACGGCCCGGACGGTCAGCTCGACCACGTTGAGGAACGTCCGGTTCAGCGCGGCGAGCTGCGGTGGCAGCGCGCCGACCGGAACCGGCTTGGCGCCGGCCGCCCCGACCAGGCAGGGCACCTCCACGCAGCACTCCTCTGGCAGGTTTGAGATCAGGCCGCCGTTGCGGATGTTCACGTGCAGCTCGCGCTCGGTCCCGGTCTCGAGCGAGTGGATGAAAAGCGACGCGAGCTCGTTCGCCGGCTCGAGGTCGAGCGGGGCATCCCCGGCGAGCTGGCGCTCGAGCGACTCCAGTTCGCGGAGGTTCTCCTGCGACCGCTCCAGGTAGTCGCCAACGAAGATGCGGAACTGCTTGACCTGGTCGTCGTGGTTCATGAACCAGGGCACGTACTCGGCGGAGTGCTCGCTCGACTCGGTCGGGAAGTACCCGAACCTGCGGTAGATCTCGACCCGTACCCGGCGGCTGAGCTCGGGAGTCGAGTCGATGACCTCCGCAAGCCTGGGGTACAGGGACTCGCCGTCCTGCTCGAAGCGGAGCACGAAGGCCTGATGATTGAACCCCGCGGTGAGGAAGCGCACCCGCTCGGGGTCGGCGCCGACCAGGGTGGTCAGGAACGACTGCGTGTCCCTGACCGAATGGCACAGGCCGAACACCCGGCTGAAGCAGGTCCCCTCGTAGACCGCCCAGGGCAGCATGGCCATCGGGTTGCTGTAGCTGAGCAGGTAGGCGTCGGGGCACTGCTCGGTCATGTCCCTGGCGAGGTCGAGCACCACGGGAATGGTGCGCAGGCCACGGAAGATCCCGCCGATGCCGAGGGTGTCACCGATCGTCTGGCGCAGCCCGTACCTGGCCGGGATGTCGAAGTCGGCCCTGGTCGCGTTGTACCCGCCGACCTGGATCTCGTTGATCACGTAGTTCGCGCCTGCGAGCGCCGTGCGCCTGTCCTGGGTCGCGGTCACCACCGCCGCGGCGCCGGTCTGCTCGGATATCCGGCTGACAAGCCGCTCGGCGTGGGCCAGCCGCTCCGCGCTGATGTCGTACAGCGCGAAATGCAGGTTGCCGCGGAACTCCGGGTAGCTGCACAGGTCGGTCGCCACGTTGCGGGTGAACTCGACACTGCCTGCACCGATGAAGGTCACCTTGATCACAGCTCGTTAGTGTTCCATTGAAGGCGATTTCGCGCAAGTTGTTGCATCCTGACCCGATCAGGCTGCACAATACTGCTCAATTCATGATCGGTTGCAGCATCATCTGAAGCATCATCGAGCGGAGTGCGGGATGACGAAGCATCGTCTGCGAGGCCCCACGGCAGGACTTGTCACCGCACTCACGGCGGTGGCCGTCGCGCTGGCCGTCGCGCTGGCAGGGTGCGGCTCTGACGCGAGCGGCAGTTCCGCCGCCGGCTCAGGCTCGGGCACGATCCAGATCTGGGAGGGCTGGACCGGCGCCGAGGCCAAGACCTTCGCGCACATGGTGTCGCAGTACGAGGCATCCCACCCGGGCCAGAAGGTAGAGAGCCTGTACGTCAACAACGACAACACGCTGCAGAAGGTGCTGACCGCGGTGCGCGGCGGCAGCACCCCCGACATCGCCTACCTCTACGGCTCGTGGGCGCCGAACGTCGCCGAGATCCCCCAGGTCGTCAACCTGACGCAGGTGGTCAAGAAGCCGGGTGTGAACTGGAGCGACTTCTGGACGGGCGAGCGCGCCGTGGCCACGGTCAACGGCAAGGTGATCGGCATCCCGGCCCTGGTGGACAACCTGGCCGTGGTCTACAACAAGACGCTGTTCGCCAAGGCCCACCTGCCCGTGCCCGGCCCGAACTGGACCTGGGCGCAGTTCGTCGCCGACGCGAAGAAGCTGACCGTTGCCTCGACCAAGCAGTTCGGCACCGCGTACGTGACCCCGGGCAGCGAGGACACGGTGTGGCACTGGGAGGCACTGCTCTGGGAGGCGGGCGGCTCGCTGCTGACGGCGGACAATAAGAAGGCGGCGTTCGACTCGGCCGCCGGGCTTGCCTCACTTGAGACGCTGCGCACCATGGCCGTGACGGACAAGTCGATGTACCTTGACCCCGCCGACTCCGCCTACGCCAACCTGTTCAACTCGGGCAAGATCGGCATGCTGGTCACCGGGCCGTGGGACCTCTCCGCGTTCCCGAACGTGAAGTACGGCGTGCAGGTCATGCCGTCATACGCGGGCACGAGCGGCGGTCATCAGACCATTTCAGGTCCCGACAACTGGGTCATCTTCAATAACGGCGCGACCCAGGTGACCAACGCCGAGCAGTTCCTGCTCTGGCTCACCGCCCCGGCCCAGGTCAAGTACTTCTCGCTGCAGACGGGCGACCTGCCGACCCGGGCGTCGGTGGCCGATCAGGCCAGCGTGGCCAGCCGGATGAACACCGCGCTGCCCGGCGTCGGCACCTTCGTTTCCAACCTGGCCGAAGTCAAGCAGGCTCGCCCGCAGATCACGCAGTACCCGAAGATCTCCCAGATCCTCGGCACCATGATCGTCTCGGTGCTGCTCGGCCAGAGCCAGCCGCAGGCGGCGCTGGCCTCCGCGGCACAGCAGGTCAACGCGGCCCTGGCGGGCTGACGTGGCGGTCTCAGTCGCCCGCGCGCACCAGCGCGGGCGTCCAGGCGCCCTGCGGCGGGCCGTGGGCTCGGAGCACTTCTCCGGGTGGGCGTTCGTCACGCCGGGCGTCGTGATCATCTTGCTGTTCGGCGCGGTGCCGATCATCTGGTCGGCGGTGATGTCCTTCCAGAAGAACAACCTGCTCTCGCCGAGCACTCCGTTCGTCGGCACCGCCAACTACCGGCAAATGCTGCACGACCCGATCGTGGTGCAGGCCATCAAGCACACGCTGATCTACACCGCGCTGTTCGTGCCGGGGACGATGATCGTGGGCCTGTTCCTCGCCGTCGCGATGAACAGGAAGATCCGCTTCATCTCGTTCTACCGGACCGCCGCCTACGCGACGATGGCGATCTCCACGATCAGCGAGGCCATCGTCTTCATCTGGCTGTTCGACCCGTCCTACGGGGTGGTCAACTACTTCTTCAGCCTGATCGGCCTTCCGCAGCAGCAGTTCCTCAACTCACCGTCCGAGGCGCTCTACGTGATCGTGGCGATGACGATCTGGGGGTGGACGGGCTTCTCGGTGGTGATCTACCTCGCCGCCCTGCAGGGCATACCGCAGACCCTGCTCGAGGCGGCCTCGATCGACGGCGCGGGGCCCTGGCGCACGTTCCGCCGTATCACGCTCCCGCTGCTCAGCCCGGCCTCGCTCTTCCTCGCCGTCTGGCTGACGATCAACGCGCTCCAGCTGTTCGACGAGGTGTACCTGAGCACCCAGGGCGGCCCGCTCAACGCGACCACCGTCCTCGTCTACTACCTCTACAACCAGGCGTTTCAGCAGTTCAACTTCGGCTACGCGTCCGCCATCGCCTACTTCCTGTTCCTCGTCATCATCGTGGTCACTGTCATCCAGTTCCGGGTTGGCAAGCGACTCACGTACTACCGGTCATGACGGCGACCTCCGCGCCCGCCCGCAGCGGGTTCAGAAGGCACAGCGGGTTCAGAAGGCACAGCGGGTTCAGAAGGCACACAGGGCACGATGACGTCCCGCACGCCCGCCGTCGGCGGCTGCCGTTCAGCCCCTGGCACCTGGTGCTGATCCCCGCCACCGTGCTGCTGATCTTCCCGTTCTTGTGGCTGCTCGTCACCTCGGTGGAGACCTCGAGCGAGGCGCTGCGCTTCCCGCCGCTGCTCGACCCGCGCGTGATCCGGTTCGCCAACTACTCGGACGCGCTGGCCAGCGCGCCGTTCGTGCGGTTCTTCATCAACAGCGCGATCGTCGCCGTGCTCACCGTGCTGAGCAACCTGGTGCTCTGCTCGCTCGCGGGGTACGCCTTCGCACGGTTCCGCTTTCTCGGCAGGACCGCGCTGTTCGCGGTGCTCATGGCCACCCTGATGGTGCCGTTCCAGGTCACGATGATCCCGCAGTTCATCATCACCAAATGGCTCGGCGTGCACGTTCTCGCGGCGGTCGGGATCGACCACCTCGGCGCGCTCATCCTGCCGAACGCCGCGACCGCGTTCGGCATCTTCTTCCTGCGCCAGTTCTTCAAGACGCTGCCGCTCGAGTACGAGGAGTCCGCCCGGGTGGACGGGGCGAGCAGGCTCACCGTGCTGGTAAGGATCGTGCTGCCGCTGGCCACGCCGGCGCTTGCCACGCTGGCGGCGCTGACGTTCATCGACTCATGGAACAACTTCCTGTGGCCGCTGATCGCCGTCACCTCCACGAACCAGATGACGCTGCCGCTCGGCCTTGCCACGTTCCAGGGGGCGCACCAGACCGAGGTACCCCTGCTGATGGCGGGCAACGTGATGAGCCTGCTGCCCATGCTGCTGATTTTTTTCCTGGCGCAGCGCTACTTCATCCGGTCGGTCGCCGCCACCGGGCTCGCCGGTACGTGAGCCGGGCGGGAACCGTCATCGCCGACGCCGTGAGCGCCGGCGGCATCAAGAGGGAAGAGGGTAATCAGTGATGGGCAAGGAGGCCCCAGCGATGCACGAGGACATGGTCGCAGGCGACCGCACGGAGCAGGAGATCGCCTCGCAGCCAGCCTGCTGGCGCCGGGCGGGAGCGCTTGCCGCGGACGTGGCGTCCGCCCTGCCGGCCAGCGGGGAGCGCGTCGCGGTCGTCGGCTGCGGTACGTCATGGTTCATCGCGCAGTCGTACGCGGCCGCGCGGGAGCAGACCGGGCACGGGGAGACCGACGCGTTCACCGCCACTGAGATGCCGCTCGGCCGGAAGTACGACCGCGTCGTCGTGCTCTCCAGGTCAGGAACCACGACCGAGATCCTTCAGCTGCTTGACCGGGTGCGCGGCACCGTGCCGACGGTCGCGATCACCGCGGTGCCGCAGACCCCCATTTCACAGGCCGCCGATCAGGTCATCGACCTGGGCTTCGCCGATGAGGAATCCGTGGTGCAGACCAAGTTCGCCACCACCGAGCTCGCGCTGCTCCGCGCGCACCTGGGCATCGATCCTGGCCCGGCGGCCGACGCGGCCGAGCGGGTGCTCGCCGCGCCGCTCCCTGCCGAGTTCCTCGCGGCCCGCCAGTTCACCTTCCTCGGCACCGGCTGGACCTATGGCCTGGCCAACGAGGCCGCGCTCAAGCTGCGCGAGGCGGCAGGGATGTGGACCGAGTCCTACCCGGCGATGGAGTACCGGCACGGACCCGCCGCGGTGACCGGCGAGGGCAGCGTCGTGTGGCTGTTCGGTAGCGCGCCTGACGGGCTACGGGAGGATATCGCGGCGGCCGGCGGCACCGCCTGGTTCGGACCGGAAGATCCCATGGCCGAACTGGTCCGTGCGCACCGGCTCGCCCTGGCGCTCGGGCGGGCTCGCGGACTCGACCCGGACCGGCCGCGGAACCTGGCGCGCTCTGTCATCCTCACGCCCCGGTGAACGCCGCCGAGCAGGAAGGCACACCGTGATCGTCGTTGTCTGCCTCAACCCGGCGCTAGACATTACCCATCATGTGCCGGCCGTGAGCTGGGGCGGGGTGAACCGCCCGAGCGCGGTCTACGCCCGCCCCGGCGGTAAGGGGCTGAACGTGGCGCGGACGCTGCACGCCCTGGGGGCGGACGTGCTGCTCATGGGGCTCGCGGGCGGACCCACCGGTGCCGGGATCGAGGCCGCCCTCGACCGGAGCGGAGTGCCGGCGGCCCTCACGCCGATCGCCGCCGACACCCGGCGCACCTTCACCGTCGTCGATGGCGCCGCCGCAGGCGGACGGGGCGACGCCGCCGCAGGCGGACGGGGCGACGCCGCCGCAGGCGGACGGGGCGACGTCACCGCGTTCAACGAGGCCGGCCCCGAGGTCAGCGAGCGCGAGTTCGCGGAGTTTCGCGGGCAGTACGAAAAGGCCCTGGCCGGAGCCTCGGCGGTCGTCCTGTCCGGCAGCCTCCCGACGGGGCTGCCGGCCGGCGCGTACGCCACGCTGATCGAGGTCGCGAGGGCGGCTTGTGTGCCCGCGGTGCTCGACACGCACGGGGAGGCGCTGCTGCGCGGCGCGGCCGCGGGCCCGGCCATCGTGAAACCCAATCTTGACGAGCTTGAGAGCCTGGCCGGGCGACGGCTGTCGGCCGGGGACGGCCCGGACCTTGCGGCGGTGGCGGCCGCAGCCGACCAGCTCAGGGCGTTCGGCGCCCAGGCGGTCGTGGCGTCGCTCGGGGCCGACGGGCTGCTCGCCGCGACCGGGGACGGCCGCTGGCAGGCCCGCCCTGGCGCCCCCGTCGCGGGAAACGCGACGGGGGCGGGGGACGCGGTAGCCGCGGCCCTGGCGCACGGGCTCGTCCTCGGCCGCCCATGGGACGAACGGCTGCGGCACGCGGCCGCCCTCGGCGCGGCCTCCGTCGCGGCACCGGTAGCCGGAGAGTTCAGCCACGCCCATTACGCCAGCGCGCTGAGCGCCGTGGCGGTACACCGAGATGAGGTGAGCTGATGCCGCTTACCGCTATGCCCGAAATCATCGGGCCCGCGCGGGCCGCGGGCCGCGGTGTCTGCGCGTTCAACGTCATCGGCATCGAGCATGCCGAGGCGATCACCCGAGGGGCCGCGGCGGCAGGCGCCCCGGTCGTCCTCCAGATCAGCGAGAACTGCGTCGCCTACCACGGCGGCCTTGAGCCGATCGCTCGTGCCTGCCTGGCGCTCGCCGGGTCGGCGGCGGTGCCCGTCGCGGTGCACCTGGATCACGCGGCCAGCGCCGAGCTCGTGCACGCGGCCGCCGGGCTCGGCATCGGCTCCGTCATGTTCGACGCGTCCGGGCTGCCGTACCAGGAAAACGTCAAGGCCACCGCCGACGTGACGCGCTGGTGCCATGACGCGGGAGTCTGGGTCGAGGCCGAACTCGGCGAGATCGGCGGCAAGAACGGCGTGCACTCGCCGCTGGCCCGCACCGACCCTGGCGAGGCCGCCGAGTACATCGCCGCCACCGGGGTGGACGCGCTCGCGGTCGCGATCGGCAGCTCGCACGCTATGCTGACCCGCGACGCAATCCTGGACCTCGGCCTCGTCGCCGCGATCCGCCGTGCCGTCAGCGTTCCGCTCGTCCTGCACGGCTCGTCCGGCGTCCCTGACCGGGACCTGGCGGCCGCCGTCGGTGCCGGGATGACGAAGATCAACATCGCGACCCAGCTGAACAAGGTATTCACCGCCGCCGTCCGGCACTACCTGTCGGCCGAGCCGGCGGCCGTTGATCCGAGGAAGTACGGCAGCGCCGGGCGCGACGCGATCGCGTCCGAGGTGACCAGGCTGCTTGAGCTGCTTGGCGGCGGGGACATGATGGGCGGCGGGGGGATAGTGCAAGAACACGACGTGATGGCAGGAGGCGCCGGTGAGTCGTTATCGCCGGTGGAATGAGCTGCTTGAGCTGCTCGGCACGGCAGGTCAGCTCCAGGTTGAGGACGCGGCCAAGGCGCTGAACGTGTCCGCGGCGACGGTCAGGCGCGACTTCGACGAGCTGGCTGAGCAGCAGATGCTCACCAGGATCCGGGGCGGTGCCGTCGCCCAGGGGGTGAACTATGACCTGCCGCTGCGCTACAAGACGGAGCGGCATCCGTCGGAGAAGCAGCGCATCGGCGAGCTGGCCGCCAGCATGGTCAGGGCCGGCCAGGTCGCCGGGCTCAATGGCGGCACCACCACCACGGAGGTGGCCAGGGCGCTCGCTACCCGTTCCGACCTGAGCTCCGGGGTGCCCGCGCCGGCGATCACCGTGGTCACCAACGCGCTGAACATCGCGACCGAGCTCGCCGTCAGGCAGCACATCAAGATCGTGACGACCGGCGGGGTGGCCAGGCCCCAGTCGTACGAGCTCACCGGGCCGCTGGCCACCGGGGTCCTTGAGCAGGTCACCCTCGATGTGGCGATCCTCGGCGTCGACGGTATCGACGCGGTGGCCGGAGCGACCGCGCATCACGAGGGAGAGGCGAGCATCAACCGGCTCATGGGCCGCCAGGCCCGCAAGGTCATCATCGTCGCGGATAGCTCCAAGGTCGGGAAGCGCGCGTTCGCCCGGATCTGCAGCCTCGCCGAGATCGACGTTCTCGTCACCGACAGCGGCATAGCGGCCGAGGAAGCGGCGCTTCTCAACGACGCCGGGGTTGACGTTGTCACGGCCTGAGGCGGCGCCGTCCGCCGGCCGGGACGTGGACCTGCTTGTGCTCGGTGACTGCAATCCGGACGTGCTCGTGCTCGGCGGCGACGTGACCCCGGCCTTCGGCCAGCAGGAAAAGCTGGTGGACAACATCAGCCTTGTCGTGGGCGGATCCGCGGCGATCACCGCGGTCGCCGCGGCGCGGCTCGGGCTCCGCGTCGTGCTTGTCGCCGCGGTCGGCGCCGACCCCGCGGGGACGTTCATGCTCGACCAGTTGACCGGGGAGGGGGTCGATGTCAGCGCCGTCGCCATCCGCGACAAGACGCCGACCGGCATGACCGTGGCGCTGTCCCGTGG
>Ga0066797_1000618_pt1 | contig 10502 bp, 10 predicted proteins | sample PersoiDNA2013193_FD_76335 | JGI IMG/M metagenome (GOLD analysis project Ga0066797, IMG submission 76335) | Permafrost soil microbial communities from the Arctic, to analyse light accelerated degradation of dissolved organic matter (DOM) -... | ecosystem: Environmental > Terrestrial > Soil >... | reverse complement strand
GGCGAAGCTGGGCTGGTGCGTCATGCCGGAAGTTTAACCCGCCCGCTCCCCAGCGTCGCCTCCAAAGCCAAGCAAAATGATTAAATCAGTGTTTCCCTAGGGAAACATAAATATGGCAGACCCCGATTTTCGGCTAAGAATCGATGCTCACGCGCTTGTACAGCTGGGGGAGCAATTAATAACTGATGATGAGCAAGCCTTACTCGAGCTAGTAAAAAACAGCTACGACGCAGATGCTGATTGGGCAAAGATTTCAGTAAACAGCGATTACATCCCGTCACCAGAAAAGGACCATGTTCCGGTTGCTTGCATAGGCCTGATCGAAATCGCTGATAACGGTACAGGCATGGATCAGCGAGGCATTGAACGTGGTTGGTTGTTGATAAGTTTATCTCCAAAACGAGAACAAAAGGCTCGAGGCATTCCGACAAAAAAGCATGGCCGGTTGCCGTTAGGGGATAAAGGTCTTGGGCGACTTGGAACGATGAAACTCGGCAAGTGTATTTCTGTCGAGACGCGGCATTCACCAATAGAAGAAGGGTGGCTTGTCACATTTCAATGGTCAGACATTCGAAGCGGCACGCTTCTCGATGAGGTGCCCATTGTGTGGCATCGGGTACCTGCAAATGGGGAGACTGGAACCAAAGTTAGAATTTTTGGTCTTCGAGACTCAGAGGGTTGGCGAACTGAAAAGCGCAGAAGGCGACTTGGAACCAAATTGTCGGGGCTCATTTCACCCTTCGAACAGCCGGATGGCTTTGAAGTCACACTGACTGTTAATGATCATACTATAGATTTGGTGCGCATTAGTGGTAAACTCCGTGAAACGGCCACTATGGTATTATAGCCTAAAACCAAGTAACGTCATTGGGTTCTTTCGGCTTTCCGTTGGAAAAAATCCAGAACTCATTGAAAAATCCGACCGTGAAGGTTTTACGGACAACGCGGCGTGGCGAGGGTTTTCCGCACTTACGAAAACGATTACAGGGTCCATAAATAAGGCATTGGATCGACTCGGAAGAACTTCCACGAAATTCCTGAACGAGATAACCGGCGCTCACGCAACGGAGGAAACCATCCCCTTCAACGAATACTTCTCGCGCCCGCCAACCCCTAAAAAAACCCATATCACCTTTCGCGACCTCAATCTTTAATTTTCCGGTTTCTTGGCGGAATTTTCTAGACGCCCGCACTTGATTTTGTATGACAGCGTCTTGAAGAGCTTGGTTCAAAGCATGTCGCTGCTCAATTTCAAAGACACGTAGCACTGCATCGTATTCTAGAACACCTTCATCGTCAGCATTTTCAAACAGCGCTTGTTCAATGTCAGAAACTGCCTGTTTCATAAGAATACCAGCAGTTTTTGAAGCAGTAGCCTCAATAGTCCTGCTAATGGTGAACGCGATTTCGCCATTGAACCTATGAGTCATAATAGTACGAATAGCGCGCGCGAATCTCGGGTCAATGGGGAGATCCGTGTGTTGTTGTTTTGATAACACACAGAATTTATGCGGCGGGAGGCCATTGGCATTTGCTATACTTAGACGTCTTTCTTCTTGCTCCGCTTCGACCCAAGTATGCGTAAGCATAATACAAAACGCGCTTGTGGTATTAACAAGGTCTTTAAGTATAAGAGTTCCATCATAGTCAGGATTTTCACGCTTATATTCTTTGTCTATTAGGAAAAGCGTATTCTCCGAGGCTGAAGCGAACTGCTGAACGCCTTCTGATGTCCACCCTCCCAAACAAAAAGTGCGTAAGCCAGCACCAAACGCTTGCTTTAAAGCTGTAAAATCCTCAATCGACAAATCGTCTGGCAGTGCTTTTGGTCCAAGAGGCGGCAAATGAGCAAGTTCTGTCAAACGATTTGCGGCTTCGCCAATTTCTTTCTCCGGCATTTCCTGTAAGATTTCTTGGACGTCATCTTCAATTTCATTTTTTGAGCGAGTAAGATCTATGTTTGAGAATGAATCAAATTGAATTTCCGTAAGTCCTTCTTCTTTAAGCTTCTGAACGGACGTGAGAATCACATTAAAAAGCTCATCCTGCGTTGGTGGGTCAAAAAAATCATCAATCCATACGACCTGGGTGATGCCAGCAGCGGAGAGACATTGAGATGTCATGGGGCTCATTTTTTTGCTCCAGAAAAATTTATTATGAAACGATACAGACGATTGTGTTCGTTCCGCTCCGAATCAAGGGAAATGCTGCAATTGTCTCGCAACAGAAGTTGACGCGTGATGAAGAGACCAAGACCACTCCCTTCATTTCCATCTTTCCCGCTCACGAATAACTCAAATAATGATTCCTCAAGATCGGGCCTAATCCCCAGCCCATTGTCATAAAAAACCAACTCGGGATCACGTATTTCTACATGAATTTTCCCTTGGCCCTTCTGGCCAAGGGAATGCTCAATCCAATATTCACTATTTGTAGTGAGGTTATCCAGGACTTGAGTAAAACGGCCCGGATTCCCGACGCGCAGAAGTTGGCCTGCTTGTTCAGATTGGAGAACCGCGGAAAATGGAAGCGGGTCAGGTTCCGCCATCTCCAGATTACCAGTACTATGATTTGAAAGACGCACTCGGAAGCGATAAAAAGTCATTTATCAATTTTCAAAAGTTGTTTGTGGCGGATTTATTCATTCTTGATTTCGCCGTTTTTAATCCAGATGGCACAGTGCAGCTAAAGATTAATCAACCAGACCCGTTAATTGCTCTAACGGAAGGGTGGACTCATCGGTTAAAGACAGCTAAATGCCGGATATTCCCAAAGAATAAATCCCCGCTGAATCCGAGCCTTGGCATGGGTAAGCAAGCACTGAAATTGGCTGGGACCCTTTCGGAGGGTTGCTTAAAATACCCATTGCGTCGTTTTGGTAGATTGCAATCCGGAACCGCAACTGCAATTTTGGCTGCATGGGCTACTTTTCAAACTCGCGCTGCTTTCGATCATGATTTCGCAAAAATAAAATCTCCCGCTGCCCCGGAAGGGCCATGAAAGCGTCAGTTCTTGAAAGGGTCGTTACTAAAAAATGACAATCCGTCGGACCGCCGCTCAACATCCCCGCCATTTCAACCGCCCCCAAAAAATATTTTGCTTGGAAATTTTTTTATTCAGCGTAGAACTGTCTCCGTTCTTTGAAACGGCGGAAGTGATTCCGCCGATATCGCAGTCAAATGTCTGGGAACCCGGTGAAAATCCGGGACGGTTGCGCCACTGTAACGGCTACAATTCCCAATGCCACTGAAGTGGTTGATAGTGAAAAGTTAATGATTGATCGGAGCAAAGCAGGTTGCCCCTCCATCAACCATCAACTAAAGCCTATCAACTAGTTTGGGAAGGCGGGAAAAGGTCTGAAGCCTGAGTCAGGATACCGGTTTGATTGCGCTCGTCGTGGGGCGAGCTGATGGTTTTTAGTGGATGGTTGCTAGTCCGAAAGCGTGGTTGCTTGGCTATCAACCAAAGACTTTTAACTGTCAACATCCCCACAACTTCTCCGCAAAGAGAAGGATGGAGCCAGCCTGCCGATCTGTTTTCGGCAGGACTCGTTGAATGCCTTCATTCCCCGTTTTGTGGAAGTGAAGGCTTTTTTATTGAGACGTTGCCGGGATACGATGTAACCCTTCAACGCTTCAACCAATCGCTTCATTTCCCCCCTGGTCTTCCCACTAAAAATCCGTCCCGTGATGTGTCACGGGGCAGAAAATGAAAGATCAGTGCAAATGAAAATCCGTTCGCTGGCCGTTGCCGGCCTGTTCGTCCTGTCCGTCGCGTCCCTCAACGCCGCCACCATCACCGAAAATTTTGCCACCGACCCGTTGCAGCACGGCTGGCACGTTTTTGGTGACACCAACCTGTTCCAATGGGATTCCACCAATCACGTTCTCGATGTGACCTGGGATTCATCACAATCGAACAGTTTCTTTTACAGCCCTCTCGGCGGCCTGCTTACGAAGAACGATGATTTCACCTTCTCGTTTGATTTGACGCTGTTGCAGGCCAGCACGGGTGACAGCACGGGGCCGATGCAAATGGCCTTGGGGTTCTTGAACCTGACCAATGCCATGGACCCCGGTTATTTGCGCGGTGCCGGCACCGCTGCGGATATCACTGAATTCGACTATTATCCGGCCGGGTTCTTTCCGGGCTTTGACTCCCCGGCCGCGGCCACGCCAGGCTTTGTGGACAGCACCGCCATGGCCTACGCGCCCAATAAAGTTTCCCCATACGAAATTGAGCTGCCGACCAATGTCCTGATGCACATCACGCTGGCCTACACCGGCACCAACCAGACGGCCTCCCTGACCATCACCACCAACGGCTTGCCCCTCGCCCAATTTCCCAGCCTGTTGATCAACACCAACGGCAACGGGGGTTTTGCCGATGGAATTGACTATCAAGAGGACACCTTCTCCATCACCAGTTACAGTGAAGCTGGACAATTCGATCCCTATGTTGGCTCCATCTTTGCCCGGGGCACCATCGGCAACCTGGTTGTGACCCTGCCGCCGCCCGCGCAAAACCTCGCCGGTTCATTCACCAACGGTAACTGGCAGGTGCAATTTTCCGCCCGCACCAACTGGCTGTTCACCCTCGAACGCACGGTGGATTTTCAGACGTGGACCAATGTTTCACCGGCCATTTCCGGCATCATGGGAAATCTGTCCTTGTCTGACACCAACGTTCTGTCCGGCCATGCCTTTTATCGCATCGGGGCGAAACGTCCTTGAAACCAGATCACAAAATGGCATGAAAGAAAAAGTCGTCTTCTGCTGGAGCGGTGGGAAGGATTCTGCGCTGGCGCTGAACCGTCTCCGACAGGACGACCGTTATGAGATCGTCTCGCTGCTGACCACCTGCAACGGGCATTTCCAGCGCGTATCCATGCACGGCGTGCGGCTGGAACTGCTCGCTGCGCAGGCCGCAGCCATCGGCCTGCCGCTCGAAAAGATCTTCGTCAGCCAGCGCAGTTCCAACGACGAATATCAGCAAAAGATGGCCGCCTGCCTGTCCGCGCACAAGGCGCGCGGCGTGACCGCCTGCGCGTTCGGCGACATCTTTCTCGAAGACCTCAAACGCTGGCGCGATGAAAATCTGGCGCAGGTCGGAATGCGCGGGATTTATCCCATCTGGAAGATCGATTCGCGCGAACTGATCCGCGAATTCATCGCGCTTGGTTTCGGCACCGTCATCTGCTGCGTGAACGACGCCTATCTGGGCGAGGACGCCGTGGGCCGGAACCTTGACGAAGAATTCATCCGCACGCTGCCGCCGGAGGTGGATGTGTGCGGCGAAAACGGCGAGTTCCATTCCTTCGCCTTCGCCGGCCCGGTGTTCAAACAGCCGGTGAAGTTCAAAATTGGCGAAAAGGTTTACCGGCCGGTCGAGGTGACGCATCCCGGCAATACCAGTTCAACCTACGTCTGCCCGTCCGGCCCGCGCCGCACAAAAGGCTTTTGGTTTTGCGATTTGCTGCCCGTCGAAAATTAAAACCATCTTAACCAGCCAACCAGAAATAAAAATATGAACAAACCCCGATTCACCCTGCTCGCGTCGCTGATCCTCGTGGCGGCGGCTTCACGACTGATCCCGCATCCGCCCAACTTCACCCCCATCGCCGCCATCGCGCTCTTTGGCGGCTCGCAATTCGCCAGCAAACGCGCCGCGTTCCTGGTGCCGCTGGCCGGGTTGTTCTTGAGCGACCTCGTGTTCGGGTTTTACGCCATCACGCCGGTGGTTTACGGATGCTTCGCGCTCACGGTGTGCCTTGGTTTCTGGGTGCGCCAGCAACGTTCGTCGCTGCGGGTGGCATCCGCCGCCGTTGCCAGCGCGGTTTTATTTTTTGTCCTGACCAATTTCGGCGTCTGGGCACTGGAGCAGTTGTATCCGAGGACGGCCAACGGACTGGTGGAGTGTTACGTCGCCGCCATCCCGTTCTTCCGGAACATGCTGGTGGGCAATCTGCTCTATTCGGCGCTGCTCTTCGGTACCCTTGCCCTGGCGGAAAGCCGCTTTGTCCGGCTGCGTGAATCCGCAGTTGCCGCCGCCTGATTCACCTGCAAGAAATCACTTTTCCCATGCCAACCGCCGCGATGCTCTGGACCGGAGGCAAGGACTGTTCCCTGGCGCTGCATGAAGCCCGGCGGGACGGTTATGATGTCCGCTGTCTCGTCACGTTCGCACCGCCGGAGCCGAAATTTTTGGCGCATCCGCCCGCCTTCATCAAACTGCAGGCGGAGGCGCTGGCGCTGCCGCATCACCTTGTGTCCATCAGCGAACCCTTCGAGAAAAGTTACGAAACCGCGTTGGGCCGGCTGCGGGACGAACTGGGCATCGACACCGTCATCACCGGCGACATCGCGGAAGTGAACGGCAGCCCCAACTGGATCCGCGAACGCAGCCGGCCCGTGGGCCTGCAGGTGTACACGCCGTTATGGGGCCGTGACCGGCTCACTTTGCTCCGGCAACAGCTGGCCGGTGGCTTCAAAATAATTTTTTCGTGCGTCAATACCCGCTGGCTCACGCAGGACTGGCTTGGCCGCGAGCTGGATGACGCGGCCATCGCCGGTCTGCGCGGCGTTCGTGAACAGACGGGACTCGATCTCTGCGGCGAGGAGGGCGAGTATCACACGCTCGTCACCGACGGGCCAACCTTCAAGCGCCCGGTCCGTATCCGCTCCCATTCAAAACGCACGAAAGACGTGCTGGCCTACCTGGAAATCCACGAGCTGGAACTCGCCACCCCATGACCATCGAATCTCCCTGCATCAATGTTTGTCAAATGTCGGCCGACAAAACGGTTTGCACCGGCTGTCACCGGTCATTGACTGAAATCGCGAACTGGCGACACTTGACCGATGCGGAAAAGCTCCGCGTCATTGCCGCCGCCCAGGAACGGCGTGATACGTTGGAATGCAAGCTGACCGCAACGCAAATCTCATGAGCGACCTGCGCATCATTTCGTTTCTGCCCGCCGCGACCGAGATGGTTTTTGCGCTCGGTCTCGGGGATTCGCTGGTCGGCGTCTCGCATGAATGCGATTTCCCGGCGGCGGCAAAGACGAAGCCCATCGTCGTCAAACCCGCCTTGCCTCTGGAAAAGATGTCGCTGCGCGAGATCGACGTCGCGGTGGCGGAGCGGATCGGCAGCGGACAGAACCTTTACGAGGTGGACGAGCGGCTGCTCGAACAGCTTGCGCCCACGCACATCCTCACGCAGGAGCTGTGCGCCGTCTGCGCGCCGTCCGGCAACGAAATTACCCGCGCGCTCCAGACGCTGCCAACCCGGCCGGAAATCCTTTGGTTCACGCCGCATTCCCTCGGGGAAATTTTCGCCAACCTGCGCGAGCTGGAGGCCGCCACCGGGCATTCGGACCAGGCCGAACAGATCATCGCGGACGGGACCGGGCGGCTGCAAAAAATTTCCGCGCTCACAAAACTGGCCGCGACCCGGCCAAAAGTGTTCTGTCTCGAATGGATCGATCCTTATTACTGCTGCGGCCATTGGGTTCCGGAAATGATCGGGCTCGCCGGCGGCCGGGATGCGCTGGGACGCCCGGGCATGGATTCCGTGCGCATTCCGTGGACAGACATCGCGGCCTGGGCGCCGGAAATTTTGATCGTCTCGCCGTGCGGCTTTAGCACGGAAAAAGCCGTCGAACAGGCGCGTCTGCTGTTGCAAAATCCGGGCTGGAGCGAACTGCCCGCCGTGCGCAACAACCGGGTTTTCGCCGTCAACGCCAACGCCTATTTCGCCCGGCCCGGCCCGCGGGTCGTGGACGGCGTGGAACTGCTCGCGCATCTGATCCACCCGGAACTGTGCGGGTGGAACGGACCGGCGGACGCCTTTTATCAGGTGCAAACCCGGCTGGCGTGGCCGTTGCCAGCGCGCTTGAAATTGTGTTCCGGCTGCGGTGTCAATTTTTTCTGCGGCCCGCAAGCCGGCAAAGACCATTGCTGGTGCGACGAACTTCCAGCGCTGCCGCCGTCCCCCGCGCCGGGCGCGGACTGCCTGTGTCCCGTGTGCCTGGCAAAGGCGATCGAACACAGCAACACCGGCCAGCCATGAACGCGCCGCAATTTTTCAACCCGGCCGGATGCCCCCTGTGCGGTGGCGCGAACGAGTGCCAGCTCTGTTCCCCCGCCGCCTTCAAGGGCCGGTGCTGGTGCGCGCAGGCGGAGATCGACGGCGAACTCCTGGCGCGCGTGCCGGAAAACTTCCGCAACCGCGCCTGCATCTGCCGGCCGTGCGTGGAAAAATTCCGGCGGGAGAAAAGTTTCTCCCCTTTGCGCACGCCGCAGGCCGCGCGCCGCGATCCGGCGTTCACTCTCATTGAATTGCTGGTGGTCATCGCCATCATCGCCATTCTGGCGGCGATGCTGCTGCCGGCCTTGGGCCGGGCCAAGGCGACCGCCAAGCGCGCCGACTGCCAGAGCAATCTCCGCCAGCTCGGTCTGGCAACGGAGCTATATTGGGGCGATTACGCCGGGAAATGTTTTAAAATCTCCGATGGCAACAGCAACGGCGGCACCACCTGGTGGTTCGGCTGGCTGGACAACAGCCAGCCCGAAGGCCAGCGCCCGTTCGACCTCTCCGCCGGGAAATTATTTCCGTATCTCAACGGTTCCGACGTCCGGCTTTGTCCGGCGCTCGACGCCTCCAGCCCGCAGTTCAAATTGAAGGCCACCAATGTGGTTTGCAGCTACGGCTACAACCTCCAGCTTTCACCCGCCGGCCCGTCGCTGCGCATCAGCCAGATCCATCGGATATCCGATACCGCGATCTTTGCCGACGCGGCGCAGGCGAATGACTTTCAAGCCCCCGCCTCGCACAATAACCCGATGCTGGAAGAATGGTATTACCTCGACGCCACCACAAATTTTTCCAATGCGGGTTACTACGCCCACGGCCATTTCCGACATGCGGAACGCGCCAACGTCACCTTCGCCGATGGGCATGTGGCTCCGGAAAAAATGATGGACGGCTCGCTTGACCGCCGGCTGCCCCGGCAAAACCTTGGTCAGCTGCGGACGGAAATTCTTACCGTGCCCTGACGGGAGCGAGGACGGAAGTTGAAGATGGAGGATGGCACGGCACGGTGAAACGCAGAGAGAAATTAATGGCCGTGACGTTTTCACCTCTGCGCCTCTCAGCGTCCTCTGCGTCTCTGCGTTTATTGGAGGGTGGACAAGCGGTTCACTTCACCGGAGCGAGGTCTTTGCCAATGGCGCGATCGAAGCTGGCCCGGGCGGCGGCGTAGTCATGCTCGGCGGTGATCTGCGTGGTGCGTGATTGCGTGAGCGACGTTTCCGCATCGAGCACGTCGAGCTGGGTGCCGGTGCCGGCTTCGGCGCGGGCGTTCGCCTCGCGCAAGGCTTCATCGGCTTCCTCCTGCACCTTTTCCTGTGATTCGAGGGTTTCGCGGGCCTGCACCAGGTCGGAATACGCCGTGCGCACACCGAGTTCGATCTGCCGCTGCTGGTCGGCGAGGTCGGTCTTGGATTTTTCCAACTGCGCCTTCGCTGTCTTGGTCCGGCCATAGGTGCCCCCTCCGTCAAAAATGGCCCAGTCCAGTTTCGCACCCGCCACCCAGCCGTTAAAGTGGTCGCCCAGATCGGCGGAAAACTGCGAGCTCTGCCAGTCGTACCCGGCAAAAACGGAGATGGCCGGCTGATAGCTGGAGCGCGCGCTGACGACATTAAGCTTTTGCAGATCCACGGTGCGGCGCAGCGCCTCGAGTTCCGTGCGCTTTTGCAAGGCTTCCTGGATGGCATCCGGCAGGTTCACCTGCATGGGCGAAGTGTTGAAGCCGTCGGTCAGGTTGAACGGGATGTCTTCCCAGATTTCGCGGGGCAGATTATAACCGAGCAAGTTCGCCAGATTGTTTTTGGCGATGCGATAGCTGTTGCGCGCCTGAATTAACGGCGGACGCTGGTTCGCCACCGCCACTTCGGCGCGGAGGACATTGAACTTCGGCACCGTTCCGGCATCCAGACGATGCTGCTGATCCTCGAGTTCCTTCTGCAACAATTTCACGGACGCTTCGTTCACGACAATCTGCTGCTCGGCCAGCAGCACGCTATAGTAGGCCAGCCGCACCTGCAGCAAGGTGTCCGCCACGGCCGTCTGATAAATGGCGATGGCCTGCTTTTTCGTCACGCTGGCGGACCGCAGCGCGGCAATGGATTTGCCGCCGTCATAGATCGTCTGGGAAATCTGGATGTCCGTGCTCCAGTTTTGATGCGGTTGGGGCATGGTCGCGCCGGGGAAACTTTGCACGAGGGACGTCTGTTCATCCCCATACTGTCCGGCGGCCGTGACCTGCGGCAGGGCCACCGCACGGGTCGAGATGACCAGCCCCTGCGAGGCTTCAAAGTCGTTCTTGGCCTTGAGGATGGTGGCGTTTTGGATGAGCGCGGTGTTCAGCGCATCCGCCAGCGAGAGCGGGCGGGAAAGCCACGCCGGCACAACCGTATTGGTGTCGGCCGCCGCAGATGCAT
>Ga0066797_1000617_pt1 | contig 10513 bp, 6 predicted proteins | sample PersoiDNA2013193_FD_76335 | JGI IMG/M metagenome (GOLD analysis project Ga0066797, IMG submission 76335) | Permafrost soil microbial communities from the Arctic, to analyse light accelerated degradation of dissolved organic matter (DOM) -... | ecosystem: Environmental > Terrestrial > Soil >... | reverse complement strand
CCGTAGCCGCCATGACGTGGACCCGGTTGCCGTTGGCGCGCGCGTCGCTCTGCACCGCGGTCCACCGCCGCGCGCGCCAACGGCAACCGGGTCCACGTCATGGCGGCTACGGTACGGCTCGCGCAGGGAGGGGACACGCCGCCGCGGCGCGCGCGCACGGCGGCTCGGCGCCTAGTCTGTTGAACGTGACTCGCTCGCCCCTAGCCCTCGCTGCCCTGGCGACAGTTGCCGTCCCCGGGCTCGACGTCTTCGACGTGCGCCGCCCGCCGCACATCGGCAGTGACTGCGACATCGCGATCGTGATCGACTCCGAGCGAAGGCGCTGGTACGTGCGCGCGCCGATCACCGCCGTCGCGGGGGCCGCGCTGGAGGCCGAGGTCACCCTGCTCGACGCGATGGCCGAGTCCCTCGACGCCGACGCCTTGCCCTTCGTGTTCCCGCGTCCGGCCGGCTTCGCCCACCTCCCGGAGGGCGGCCGCGCGGTGGTCTACCGCAGCCTGCCAGGGCAGTCGCTGAGGCTCGACGTGCTCGGCCCCGGGCCGGGGTTGAGCGCCTCGCTCGGCCGCGCGCTCGCCTCGATCCACGAACTGCCGATCGCGATCGTGGAGAACGCAGGCCTGCCGGTCTACGACGCCGAGACCTACCGCCAGCGGCGCCTAACCGAGGTGGACGAGGCCGCGAAGACCGGCAAGGTGCCCGCATCGCTGCTGCGTCGCTGGGAGAACGCGCTGGAGAACGTGGCGATCTGTCGGTTCCGGCCGACCGTCGTGCACGGCGACCTGACCGCCGACCACGTCCTGACCGGCGGCAGCGAGGTGACCGGGATCCTCGGCTGGTCCGAGGCCAAGGTCGCCGACCCGGCCGACGACCTCGCCTGGCTGCTGGTCGCGGCACCGCGCGACGCGGTCGACTCGATCACCGAGGCGTACGCACTGCGCCGAATGGAGTTCTCCGACCCGCATCTGACCGAGCGTGCGCACCTCGCCGGTGAGCTCGCGCTCGCGCGCTGGCTGCTGCACGGGGTGCGCACCGAGAACGAGGAGATCATCGACGACGCGGTCGCGATGCTCGCGGATCTCGAGGACTACGTCGCGGACGCGCTCATCACGACCTAGCGTTCGGCCTCGCGCCGGGGCGTTCCGGCGTCGCCCCCGCTCGGCATCGTCGCAGCCTCGAGGAGCGCCTCGATCTCGGCGGCGTCGCCGAGCCGATCCGGGGTCATGGTCTCACCGCTCTCCGCGTAGAAGAACGCGGCCCGGACCAGCTCGAGCGGCACGTCCCGCCAGCGCGACCACGCCAGTCGGTAGCTCGCGAGCTGCAGCTCCCGGGCAGCGCGGCCGCTCGGATCGCGCGAGGGCCGACCGGTCTTCCAGTCGACGACGACGAAGCCTCCGTCCGGGTCCTCGAACACAGCATCGATCCGGCACCGCAGGATGTGCGCTCCGACCGGGGTCTCGACGTCCACCTCGACCGCGACCGGGCGGCGCGCCGCCCACGGCGAGGCGGCGAAGCTCGACTGCAGTTCGGCGAGGTCCTGGTCGAGCCGGATCACGTCGTCGTCCGCCCCGGGCAGCGCGTCGACGTCGACCAAAGACGCCGACGAGTAGAACGACTCGACCCAGCTGTGGAACGCCACGCCGCGGCGCGCCGCGACGGACGGCTCTTGCGGCATCGGCCGACGCAGCTGCTCGGCGAACGCGCGCGGGTCGGCCGCGAGCCGGACGACCGCCGAGGCCGAGAGATGGCCGGGCATCTCCACCTCCGCGACCGGCCGGGCCCGCTGCTGCCGCTCGGCGAGCAGGGTGCGCGCGTCCGCCTCGAAATGCGCGAGCCGCGAATCCGCCGCCGCGCTCTCGCGGATCCCGGGCGCGGCCGGCCCGGTGGCCCGCAGCGCGTCCGTGACAAGGTGCGCGGCCGCGCGCAGCGCCGCGGCCCGCCGGTCGCGCTCGGTCGCGCTGCGAGCGGTGGAGGAGCCGGCCGTCGTGGGCCAGCTGGCGACGCGCGGCTCCCCTTGCGGCGACTCGAGCCCGCTCGCCCGCTCGGCCGCCGCCGGACCGATCGACGCGCCATCGACCAGGCCGTGCTCGGCGAGCTCGGTGAGGAAGATCGATGGGATGGTCGGTGACGCGCCCGAACGCCACCACGACCCGGTCAGCAGCAGTGCGCGCTTCGAGCGCGTCGCGGCGACGTACATCAGGCGGCGTTCCTCGGCGAGCTCGTGGGCGCCGTTGTCGCGAAGGTATGTCTCCCGAGCGGTTCGGAGGTCCAGCTGTGAGACCGCGTCCCGGTACCGCCACTCGGCCAGGTGCCGGCGGTCACTCCGCATCGGAGCGGGCAACGCGCCGAGCTCCGTCAGCCATCCGGTGTGCTTGAACGTCCCCGGCTCGGCCGGCACCGGCCGGACCGACGGGAAGTGTCCCCCGCTCAGTCCGGGCACCGCGACGACGTCCCATTCCAGGCCCTTCGCAGCGTGGACCGTGAGGATCTGCAGCGAGCCTGGCGCCGGCTCCGCGGGTGCGACCTCGAGGCCGCGCTCGTGCGCGCGCGCCGCGTCGAGCCAGGCGAGGAAGGCGCCGAGAGTCGCGCGCTCCGCGCTCGCCGCGAAATCGTGCGCCACGTTGACGAGGCTGTCGAGGTGTGTGCGCGCCCGCCACACCTCGCGTTGGGGCCGGGCCATCAGCTCGACGTCGAGCCCGAGCAACCGCTCCGCCGCCAGCACGACGTCGGGAACCGACAGGTAGGTCTGGCTGCGGATCGCCCGGATCGTCGCGGCGAGCTCGCGCAGCCGCCGGAGCCCGGGATCGCTGAGGGCGCGCCCGGTGCGGCTTCGCCAGCGCGGCCCGGGCAGGGAATCGAGCGCGTCGACGAGGCTCCGTTCGTCCACGACGTCGGCGTCGATCGCGACCAGTTCCGCCGACGGGGTCGCGGTCGCGGTCCGGGTCGCGGTCGCGGTCGCGGTGGCATCGTCCCGGTGGGCGAGCTCGCGAGACCAGTCGCCCAAGGCGGCGAGGTCCGCCGCGCCGAGCATGAGTCGCTCGCCGGTGAGCAGGCGCATGAGTGAGTCGCCACGAGACGGGTCATGCGCGACCTCGAGTGCCGCCACCAGGTCGACGACCTCCGGGGTGTCGAGCAGGCCACCGAGTCCGACCACCTCGTACGGCAAGCCCGCGTCGCGCAAGGCGTCGATGATCGGACGGAACTGTGCCCGGGTCCGGCACAGCACCGCGGCGGAGAGCCGTTCGCCCTCGGCGCGCGCTTCGTTCGGTTCGTGCCACTGCTCGCGCAGGTAGTCGACGACGACGCACGCCTCCTCCTCGAGATTCGTGGCGTACTCCGCCCGGATCACCGCGAACGCCTCGGGTAGGCCGAGCTCGGCCTCGCGAGAGCGGAGCACCGGCAGGTCGCGGTGCGCGTCGCCGCGGAGCGGAGCGGCGACGAGGTTCGCGAGACCGAGGATCGACGCCGGGTTCCGCCAGGACACCGAGAGCGTGAGCGTGCGCGGCACCACTTCGTCGACGCCTCGGAATGCGGACAGGAAGTCATCCATGCCGGCCGCCGAGGCGCCCCGCCAGCCGTAGATGGCCTGGTTCGGGTCACCGACGGCGGTCACCGGGTGCCCGGATCCGAACAGTCTGGCAAGCAGCTGCAACTGGGCGTGCGAGGTGTCCTGGAACTCGTCGAGCAGCACGACGCGATACCGGGACCGCTCGGCCTGGGCGACCGCCGGGATCGCGGCTAGGCGCGCCGCGATCGCGACCTGGTCGCCGAAGTCGAGGACCGAACGCTCCCGCTTGGCGCGGCGGAACGCTTGGACGAGGTCCATCAGCTCGGCACGCGCGTCCAGGGAGGCGAGGACCGGTGCGATCTCCGCGTACGGCGCGCCCGGCCCGCTCCCGTCAGCTGTGCGTGGCAGCGCCCGGATGTGTGCGGTGAGCTCGCGGATCTCGTTCTGCACCTCGGCCGGTTCGCGCAAGTGCTCGTGACACGCCTGCGCGAGAGAGATGACCGCAGCCGTCACCGTGCTGACCGCATTGTCCACCGACAGGTCCTCGGTCCAGGACTCGACCAGCTGGGAGACCAGCTGCCACTGACCGGCGTCGCTGAGCAGAGCCGCATCCGGATCGACGCCGAGCCGCAAACCGTGCTCCTTGACCAGGCCGGCGGCGTAGGAGTTGTAGGTCGCCATCGTCGGCTCCCCCAGGCCGAGCGCGGTCGGCCCGGTCCTCGACCCGGCTCGGGCGACGGCGACGGCGTCGGCCGAGCGCAGCCGCCCGAGGTGGCGCCGGACCCGCTCCGCGATCTCCCCGGCAGCCTTCCGGGTGAAGGTCAGGCACAGCACTTCCTCGGGCCGCAGGTCGTAGTTGTCGAGCAACCAGAGCACCCGTGTCGCCATCGTCTCGGTCTTGCCCGACCCGGCGCCCGCGATCACCCGGAGCGGCTCGGCTGGTGCCTCGATCACCGCTTCCTGCTCCGCGGTGGGCAGCCTCGTCGGATCGATCAGGCGGGCGAGCTCGCCGGCGGACCTGCCCGGGACACGGGTCAGGTTCATGGCTGCTGCCCTTCCGGCTGGATCGGGCAGCTGCGCCGGACCGGGCAGGTACGGCAGGTCGGGTTCTCGCGTCCGTCGAACTGCGCCGCGCTCATTTCCCGCACGGCCGAGGACAGCAGCTCGGTCATCGTGGCGCCGAGCCCGTCCGCCCCGAGCGGCGGCTGCGGCCGCGTCGTCGGCGTGGTGGCACCGTTCCCGAGGTAGACGAGTGCGGCGCCCGCGCTGGCCGCGATGCCCTCGAAGGCACCGTGCTCCGCGGCCAGCTGATACGCGCCGAGCTGCGGGTTCTCGGCGGCCTCGGCGATGGCCATCGGCGCCCCGGTCTTGAAGTCGACGATCCTCGCCGCTCCGTCGGGCCCGAGCTCCAAGCGATCGACCCGACCCCGGAGGCGCGCCCGGTCGATGACGACGTCGAACACGTCCTCGGTCCGAGCGGGTTCCGGGTGATCCTGGTAGTAGGCGGCGAGCCGCGCGACCATCGCGTCGGCGTGCTCCTTGTGCCGTCGCCCGAACCAGGTGTCGGGGATCCCGAGCGCCGGCCAGAGCCGGTCCAGCTCGGCCTGCATCTCAGCCTGGGTCCCGGCCGGGAACCGCGCCGCGATGTCGTGCACGAGCATCCCGAGACTCTGCGCGGAACTGGCGGCGGCACGCCCACCGGCGCCCTCCAGCATCCAGCGCAGCGGGCACACCGATGCGGACTCCAGGGCGGACGGCGAGACCGTCACGAGCGCGTCGTCCGGCCAGAGCGACGCGTCCGTCGAGCGTTCGGGCACCCCGCGCCATTCGGCCGGGTCGGCGCCCTGCACCCCGCCGCGTGCCAGCTCGGCGAGGACGCCGGCGAGCCGGGCGGCCACCTCGCCCGAGCCATCGATCGCCGGCGAGACGTCCGTTCGGACCGTCGTCTCGAGCTCGGCGCGCAGCGCTGCGACAAGACCCCGGAGGTCGAACGGTCGCTCGACGGCCGCGAGACGCGGTTCGACCCCGGCGGCCTCTGCCGCAAGCCGGAGCAGTGGTGAGGGGTTTTCGTCCGCGTCATCGACGGCGCACACCACGAGCCTTCGACGGGCGCGCGAGACGGCCACGGCGAAGGCGCGGACCTCGTCGGCCAGGACGGCCCGCCGAGCCTCCGCCGCCGTTTCCGCAGCACCCGCCTCGCCCGGCGCGCCCGCGGTGCGCCCAGCGACGACATCGACCAGGTACTGCGCGCCGAGCAGCGAGTCCCGCAGCCGGAGGTCCGGCCAGGTCCCGTCCTGCACCCCGGCGACGACGACAAGGTCCCACTCGCGCCCGGCCGCACCGGCCGCCGTGGTGAGGGTCACCGCCGGACCCGCGGCGGCCGAGGCCGCGAGCGTGTCACCGGCCAGATCCTGAGCGCCGAGGTACTCGATGAAGGACGCCGGCGACGCGAGCGGGAGCCGGTCGGTGAACTGCTCGGCCGCCCGGAACAGGGCGACGATCCCGTCGAGATCGGCGTCGGCGCGCGCCCCGGCGGCGCCGCCGGACAGGGCCGCGCGACGCCACGGCTCGGCGAGTCCCGAGGCCTGCCAGACCGCCCAGAGCACGGAGACGGCGGTCGCGCCGGGAGCGTCGAGGGCCGCTAGCGCAGCCGCGAGCACGCCCGCGACCGTTCGTGCCGCGCGCGCCTCGGGCACGGCGAGAGAGGCGAGGCGCGCGGGATCGGCGATCGCCTCCTGCAGAAGCGCGTCGCTCGACCGGCCACCGCCGGTGGTCAGCTCCTCGCTACGGAGTGCCCGGCGCAACCGGCGCAGGCCGACCGCGTCGAGCCCGCCGAGCGGCGAGGCGAGCAGCTGGGTGACGACCTCCGGATCGGGAGCCTGATCACCGAGCGCGATCCGGACGGCGGCGAGCAAGGGACGGACCGCCGGCTGCTCCCGGAGCGGCAGCTCCTGAGCGGAGACGTCCACCGGGACCCCAGCGTTCACCAGTCCGCGCCGCAGCTCCTCGAGCTGCGAACCGGAGCGCACCACGACCGCCATCTGACGCCACGGCCGCTCCTCGCTGAAGTGCGCCCGGCGCAGGACGTCCGCGACGAGGGCGACCTGTTGCGCGGACCCGCGGGCGAGCAGCACGTCGACCGCCCCACCACCGTCGACCGCCAGCTCCGCCGCGGACCCGGCCTGCTCCGCCGAGCGCGCGAGTCGGTGCGCCACGACACCGACACTCGGGATCGCGTCCGTGACGGTCGCCGTGACGGCGCGCAGCTGGGGCGACTGGCGCCAGGCCCGCATCAGCACGAGACGCTTCGCGCCGAGCTCACCCAGGCCGCGGCCCGTCACCTCGGCCCGCCCGACGAACGCCGGGCTCGCCCCGCGAAAGGTCTGTACCGCGGCATCGGGGTCGGCCAGCAGCACGAGACCGGCGCCAGCGCCGGCGAGCTCGTGCAGCAGCCGCACGGTGGCCGCGGTGGCCTCCTGGTAGTCGTCGACGACGACGAGCCGCCAGGCCGGCCGGGTCGCTTCCGGGAGCTCCGCGCCCCAGGTCGCCAGGGCCTGCGCCGCCTCGTCCACGACGACTGCCGGATCGAACCGCGCGCCCGCGTCGGGCGTGGACTGCCGGAGCGCGGTCACGTCGAGGTACTCCTGGTACGCCACGGCGGCGGCTCGCCACTCGTCGCGGCCGAACCGCTGGCCGAGCTCCGCCAGGTCTGCTGGGCCGAGCCCGCGCTCGGCGGCGCGCATCAGCAGGTCCCGGAGCTCACCTCGGAACGCCGGGAGGGCCAGCGATTCCGGCGGCACCAGCCGATCCCAGGGGTTCGGCGGACCATCGTCAGCCAGGTGACCCTGCAAGAGCTCGCGCAGCACGACGTCCTGCTCCGGTCCGCTGATCAGACTCGGCACCGGCTCGCCGAGCAGCAGGGCGCGGCTGCGCAGGATCGAGAAGGCGATCGACGCCGCGGTGCGGACCACCGGTTGCCCGGTGGTCCGGGCCAGCATGCTCGAGAGCCGGTCGCGCAGCTCCGCCGCGCCCCGCCGGGTCGGCGCTAGCACGAGCACGTCCTCCGGGGTCAGCGCGCCGCGATCGCAGCGGTCCAGCACGAGCTCGAGCGCCACGGTCGTCTTGCCGGTCCCTGGCGCGCCGACGACGAGGAGCCGCGCGTCGCCACTCTCGACCACCGCGCGCTGATCCGGGTCGAGGTTCGGCCGCCTCACCTGCCGGGTCGCCGGGCGGGTCAGGCGAACGCCGCGGCGCCGGTCGGCCGTCCCGGGCGTACTCACCCCGCGATCACACCACACCGGGCCGACAACGGGTGGTCAAGCGCCGTCGGGGTACGGCCAGGCGTTCGTGGTACATGGCGCGACCTGAGCGGTCTGTTGCTGCATCACCGGCGCTCGCTGTCCTGCCCCGGGGCACGCGACATGCGGGTATCCGAGCAGGTGACCGACCTCGTGGTTCACCAGGTACTGCCGGTACGCGGTCCAGTCGCCGCCGTACGACTTGATCCCTTGAACCCATCGGGTGAAGTTCAACGCGGCGACGCCATCGTGCCCGCAAGAGAGAACGCCCTTCGTCGCGATCGGCGCGCAGATGCGGTCCACGGTGGCCGGGGAAGCGAGCACGACCCGGATCTCAGCGGCACCGTCCGTCCGAGAAAAGGTCATCCGGCCGTTGACACCCCAGGATCGCGGATCGTTCAGGGTCGACATCACGAAGGCCGCGAACGCCTCGCCGTCGACCGGGAGGTCGGACTCGACCTCGACGCGGACACTCCGGACCGGCCCGCGCCCCGGCCCGGCGACGTCGCCCGGTACCACTGCGAGCGAGCCATCGCCGTAGGCGCCGATCTTGGTCGACAGCAAGCCCGCCCGCACATCCGCTTTGGCGAGTCCGGCCGCCGGCGTCGCAGCAGCCGCCGCCGCCTTGTCGAGGGGGGCGACGCTCTCGCCAGCCAGGGCCGGAGCCCCCCGGCGGCCATTCGCGTCCCGCTCCGACGCGGTCGACGCCGCGACCCGGCCGGACAACGTGGCGGGCAGAACCGCGGGAGCAAGGAGGTAACCGCTGGCCAGGCCGGCCAGGGCGAGCGCCAAGCCGCCGAGGCGTCGAACCCCGATCACCGGCCCGACACGAGCAGGGCGGCGCGACGGGGTCACCGACGCAACGTACCTTTGCGCGGCGGATCGGCGGGGCATCGTCAAATAGTTGCATGACGGGTCGGATCGCGTGGCTACGATCACCATCGTGACCCGCCCCCCGGTAGCTCGCCCACGCGCGGCCCGGATGACCCGCGACGCCCGCCGCGCTCAGGTGCTCGAGGTCGCCCTGCACGAGTTCGCACGTGATGGCTACTACAACGTCTCGATGGACGACATCGCGGCTCGCGCCGCGGTGAGCAAGCCGGTGCTCTACCGGCATTTCACCTCCAAGCTCGATCTCTACCTCGCGGCGGTCGAGTACCGGGGCGCGCAGCTGGCCCGGACCGTCCGCACCGCGCTCGCGTCGGTGGACCTGAGCTCCGCGACACCCGAGGAGGCGCACGAGCTGGTCCGCGCCCTCGTCCGGACCTACTTCGAGTTCGTCGACGACGTCGGGGAAGGCAGCTCGCTGCTCTTCGAGTCGGACATCACCCGCGACCCGGCGCTCCGGCTCCGGGTCGAACGTGCGGCCGAGGGTGCGTCACAGATCATCGCCGACACCCTCGAGGAGATCACCGGGAGGAGCGCCGAGGACGCCGCTCTGATGGCCTGTGCCCTGACCTCGATGGCTCGCGCCGCGGCCACCAGCCGGTTCCGGGCGGACGACGGCCACCGCGTCGAGGACGCCGTGGTGCTCGTCGCGCAGCTCGCCTGGGGTGGTGTCCGGCACCTCCTCCCGGACGACGCGTCCATCCGGTCGTGAGCACTCGACCTAGGATGGGCCGAGCAGACAACCCACCAGGACGCGCGACACCGCGCGCACCGGGATCGAAGGAGTAACCGTGGAGATCACGATTGGCGTGCAGAACGTCGCACGCGAGCTCGTGCTGGAGTCAGACCAGACCGCCGATCAGGTGGCGGCCGCGGTGAGCGCCGCGATCGACGGCGGTGTCTCGCTCACTCTGACCGACGCGCGAGGCCGCCGCATCGTCATTCCCACCGCGGTCCTGGGCTACGTGGAGATCGGTACCGACGAGCAGCACAGGGTCGGCTTCGGCGCCATCTAGCCCAGCCGCGTCGGCCCCTCGCCGAGCGCGAACAGCGCCGCCAGGCAGCGCGCCACGACATCGTCCAGGGGTGCATCGGCGGCGATCGTGACACCCGGCTCGTCCGGTCCGAGCGGCTCGAGCGCCTCGAGCTGCGAGGGCAGCAGCGCGCTCGGCATGAAGTGCTCGCGTCGCGCCATCCGCGCCGCGAGAGTGCCGACGAGCGCGTCGAGATGCACGTGCACGACATCGGGCCCGGCCTCGCGCAACACGTCGCGATACGAGCGCCGCAACGCTGAACACGCGACCACCGCACCGTCGGGCCGGTCCCTCAGCCACGCCGCGACCCGCCGCAACCACGGCTCGCGGTCCGCGTCGGTGAGCGCCTGACCGAGGCGCATCTTCGCGAGGTTCGCCGCGCCGTGCAGGTCGTCGCCGTCGACGAAGACGTAGCCGAGTGCGTCGGCGAGGCGGGCGGCGACAACGCTCTTGCCGGCGCCCGAGACACCCATGACGACCACCCCCATCGTCACCTCGTCATCCTGGGCCGCGGAACCCGGTCGGAGCCGGTCCGACCGGCGCGCGAGAACATGCGGACCAGCGTAGCTACCCGCGGCAGGCCCCGATGGTGGGCTCCGGCGAGCCGCAGGGTAGACTCGCTGTGTTCAGCGGTTGCCCGGTCGTCTCGACCAGCCACGGCCCTGCAGGCCCATGCCTGCGCGATCAGGCCACGTACCTTCACGATCGGCTGCCGAATCAGCGGCACGGCCCTGCCCGCCCAGCACCCCGGTGCGAGCGCACGCCGGTGGCCTGCCACGAGACGACGT
>Ga0066797_1000616_pt1 | contig 10516 bp, 7 predicted proteins | sample PersoiDNA2013193_FD_76335 | JGI IMG/M metagenome (GOLD analysis project Ga0066797, IMG submission 76335) | Permafrost soil microbial communities from the Arctic, to analyse light accelerated degradation of dissolved organic matter (DOM) -... | ecosystem: Environmental > Terrestrial > Soil >... | reverse complement strand
TGAGATCTTCTTGGGGTACACGATCTTTCGCGGCCTCGATCTCGCAAGGGGCATGCAGGGTCTGCCTTCGGGCGCAAGGGATTTAGTCTCACGCTCACTCATTTACTCCCCGAGAATTGGGATCCCACGCTGGGATGACCGCGTGCGACGTGTGACCAAGCGCATTGCGGACTCCTTACTGTCACCGAAAGCTGCGTACTTGAGCAAGAGCAGGCCGTATGGCGGGATTGGCGCTGCCGCCTGTTTGAGCGCCGACGTGCGAAGAGCCACCGTCGCGTTTGATCCATTCGCACCTTTCGAGAAGGCATTCGCTGAAGCACCAGGCGCCGCCGACTCTGATCCACTTGAGCCGTTCGCCTATGCAGGAGCGAGAGTCGTTCTTACTGCCGATATGCTGGTGAAGGTGGACCGGATGAGCATGGCCAACTCGCTCGAAGTGCGCGTACCCTTCCTGGACCACAAGCTGGCAGAGTTCGTTTGTGGGCTGCCGATCAGACAGCGCTACTCGCGGCACCGTCTCAAGTGGCTTCTCAGAGATGTCATGCGCGGGGTGCTGCCTGACGAAGTGCTGGACCGGCCCAAGCACGGATTTACCGTTCCTCTCTCCTCTTGGTTCCGCGGGGACCTGAACAGCTATGCAGCGGATGTGCTTCTGAGCAGCGAAGCCAGGGGAAGTGGCTTCTACGACACAGGTGCAGTGAGCGCGCTGCTATCAACCCATCGAGACAACCGGTCGAACGTGAGCGGCGCCATCTGGATGCTCCTTGTCTTCGAGTTGTGGCGGATACAATCGACCGGCGGAGTGCTGCGCACGTGAGGACAGGCCGCACGTTGATAACGGTCCCATACGTTGCCCGGGGCGGTGGCGTTGCCCACTACTACGAGGTGGTCAGGTCGCATCTGGGTTCTGAGGTTGAGTACTTGCGCATTGGCGCTCCGTCGGATTGCCAGCCACGGGGCCGGCGCTTGCTCGGCGCAGTCGGAGGCAATTTGCGATTGGCCTGCGCCCTTGGCCGTTCGGGTGCAGACGTCGTGCATGTGAACCCCAGCCTCGATTGGGGCTCGCTGCTGCGGGACGGACTTGCCGTGATCGTGGCCAAAGTGATGCGGCGGCGTGTCGTGGTGTTCTTCAGAGGGTGGCCGCCCGAGGTTGAACGGCGCCTGAGCGGGCCGGTTCTCGCCGCGTTCCGCGCAGTGTTCTTCCGGGCGGACGCGCTGATAGTGCTCTATTCGGGTTTCAGGCAAAGCCTCAAAGCTTGGGGATATCGGGGGCCCGTGCACGTCTTGACGACGGTCGTCGCGGACGATTCCTTTGCAGCGATCCACAGCAGCGCCATTCGCGCCCGTTGCCAAAAGGCAGGGCCCCCGCGCCTGCTCTTCATGGCGCGACTGGTAAGGGACAAGGGGATCTACGAAACCATCGATGCCTACGCGTTGGCCCGAGACGAGATCCGCGAACTCGAGCTCATCATCGCGGGAACCGGACCCGAGGAAGCCGGGATAGTGCAGGCGGCCGCGCAACGAGGCGTCCCTGCAAGTGTATTCATCGGCGGAGTAGCCGGATCTCGCAAGCTACACGAGATGCTTGCCAGCGACATCTTCATTCTTCCGACGGCATTTGAGGGTATGCCTAACGCGGTCCTCGAGGCCTTGGCGCTGGGCCTCACGGTCATCGCGTGCCCAGCTGGGGGATTGCAGGATTTCTTCGTGGACGGCGTCCTTGGCCTGGTTGCACCTGACGCGTCTCCCGCCAGACTGTCGGATCTGATTGTCAAGGCCTGCAAGGACGCCAACCTGCGCCGCGAGCTCGGACTTCGAGGTCATGCGTTCGCGAAGGAGCACTTTACGGCTGCGGTCTCTGCCAGACGTCTCACGGCAATTTATGGCGCTGTTCGCACCAGTGGGACAAAGCCCGGAGCCGGCGTGTCCGAGTATGTGTGGTACGAAGAGGAGATAGTCTCCGCCAGACTGACCATGGAGACGGCTGAGTGACGCCGGTGCTATCCAGTGGACACGCGATGTGGTGCTAGACATGGTGCTGGGCTGACTTGTGGGTCTCGCAAATCGGACAGCGGCTCAAGAACGCCGCCGTGCTGGCACCAGTTCTGGAGCGGTCTGCCGCAGAACCTTCCGCTCTGGATTGCGGACGTGTGGCTACCGCACCGCCCAAGATTGCGTCGTCTGTCGAAGCGGACACTCCAGTCTCGGGAGTTCATCATGGCTTGACCTGTATGGATCTGTATCATGGCCGCGGACGTGAGGCGGACTTGGAAGCCGCCATCCGCGATGCCCTCGGGCAGCTGGCGGGTGACTCAGAACTGCGTCGGCGCCTCGGTGTGTCAGGAACGCCAGACTTGCATCTCGCGCCGTCACCGTAGAGACCGTTGCAGCCCGACTAGGCACGCTCTGCGAGGTGCTCGCTCACAGCAGGTTGGAGCCGGCAAGATGCGGGACTTGGTACGATTGCATGGACCCTTGTGATCTGATGGGAGGCAGCAGTGACCGCTGAGGTGACACTCGACGTCGTCCGTGAGTTCTGGTCGGAGCATCCCTGTGATTCTGACCGAAGCGTTGCCGAGGACAGACGCAGGTACTTCGAAGAAATCGAAGACTGGCGTTACTCAGAACACCCTTCCATCATCGCAGCCGCGCATTTCACTGACTTTGCTGGTGCCGACGTGCTTGAGATCGGCTGTGGTGTTGGGACGGATGGACGCCAGTTCATGCGAGCTGGTGCGAGCTACACCGGCATCAATCTGGACGCAGGGTCAACTGCGCTAGCAAACGAGGCAATCCACACTCTTGGCTTGAAGGGCCAGGTGCTCCAGATGAACGGGGAGCAGCTGGGCTTCCCCGACCACTCGTTCGACCACGTCTACATGATGGGCATTCTGATGGCCACGCCTCATCCCGAATCGATGCTGAGCGAGGCACTGAGGGTGCTGAGGCCGGGCGGCTCCATCTGCGCAATGGTGTACAACCGCAGCTCCGTGAACTACAGAATCGAGATACTCGGCTTGCGACGCTTCCTCAGATACTTGCTGGTGCTACCCGGTGTCGTTCCGCTGCTCGCGCGGACCGGGTTCCATCGAGAGCTGCTCCGAAAGCATCGCGACCTGGTACTGAAGCGCCCGTGGATGAGCACGAACGAGTGGGTCAACCTGAATACGGATGGGCCTGAGTGCCCTCTCTCTGGCGTTTACAGCGCTCTCGAGGTGCACCACATGTTCTCAAATGCAGGCTTCGTGAAGATCGAGACGTTTGTGCGCTTCTTGAATCGCCATCACTACGGAGCCCTTGGACGTCTTCTTCCCGATCGGCTTGCGGAGAACCTGGGGAGTAGGTGGGGCTGGCACCGTTGGGTTTGGGCAAGGAAGCCTACTCTAGATGATGGAGACTGAGCGGCGCACCGCCCTGCGTAGGACTGCAGCTCTGGTCCTCCTCGAAGGCCTGGAGATTCTGCGACAGAGCGACTACCGATGCTACGACTACTCAGACTACTGGGCGACGCACCTAGGCCAGACCCTGAAGTCGCTTGCGTACCGCTACGAGCCCTGGGGAGACGTGTTCTTTGCGGCTCCCGTCATGGCGGTGGAAGTGTATGCTCCATGGGCTCGGCGAGCGTTCAAACTCCCCAAGCGAGTCTATCCGATCTCAGTAGCGCATCATGGCCTTGCCTGTATCCACCTTGCGACCGCACTCAATGCAGAGGAGTTCCTATGGGCCGCGCAGGAGGACCTGACACGCCTGTTGCACCTTGTCACGGACTCGGATGCCGGCCCGTGCTGGGGCTTCCCGTTCGCTTGGCCAACGAACCAAGGCGTGGTACCCGCAAATGTTCCAGCGGCTACTCAGACCGCATACGGGTTTGACCTGGCAGATGCTTTGTGGCGGGTGACTGAGGACGCCGGTCTACTGGGAAATCTCGAGGGCATTGCCCGCGCCATGGACGAGGAGTATCACGACCTAGGCAGGACTGTCGGAATCGCGAGTACCTACCACGCGCGCGGCTACGGCGACGTCGTCCTCAACGCTGTGACGTATCGCATCCACATTGCGGCACGAGCGTCGGCGGTACTTGGCGAGGGTCGCCATCTCGACAAGGCCCAAACACTGACAGACTACGTTCTCTCCAGGCAGAACCAGGATGGGAGCTGGTACTACGGGGAGTCGTCGAAGAACCGCTTCATCGACCACTTCCACACCGCCTTCGTACTCAAGAACCTCGCGAGGGCCAACCAGGTGATGCGCCGTTGGGATGTGGAGGCCGCCATTAGGCGGGGGATAACTTACTACTGGCTGCACCTGTTCGACGATTCGGGCCTCCCGCAGCCGTTCGCCAGGTCCGTCCGGTTCAATCCGGTGCGCTATGAGAGCTACGACTTCGCCGAGTGCCTGGGGCTGTTCTCTCTCTTTGGGCCCGATGAGGGTTTCACCGATGAGGCTCTTCAGCGTGTGCTCTCAGGGTTCCTCGCATACTTGGAGTTGCCCTCTGGTGCGGTTCGCTTCAGGGTCTACCGTGTACCTGCACCGGCCGGCGTGCCCTACTATCGTTACGGAATGAGTGCTGCTCTGCTGGCTCTCGCCGCACTGCTGACGACTCGACTGGCCCCGGAGGTGAGGAATGCACGACCTGCGATTTGAGTTGGACCAGGCGGTCCTTCGCGACATGTTCTGGTTCAATGCCTCGCTTGGCGCCTACCGGTGCGTCAAGGGCATCGACTATGTTCGCACGGTCGAGTTTCCGGTGGCGGCCGCGTGTCTCATGCGTCAGCTCGAGCGGGGCGGCAACTACCTTGACGTCGGGTCAGGCGATTCGCTGTTGCCGACGTACATCGCCGCACGCACGCCGGCACGTGTCACGGCTCTCGACAAGTTCCAGTGGGTCACTGCGCAGTTCCGGTACCTGAAGCGCCTCAAGAGGACTGGCTGGCTCGACGGCGGCAGATTCGCAGTCATTCAGGAGGACTTTCTGAGGTGCGAGCGCTTCGAGCCAGCGTCTTTCGATGCGATCTCCGCGGTGTCTGTGCTCGAGCACATTGAGGGGGACGGCGACTCCCGGGCGGTCGCAAAGGCGTTCGATCTTCTGCGCCCTGGCGGCCTGTTCTTCGTCTCGTGCCCGTATGACCACGACCGCGCACAGGACTTCAGAGTGGACGGTGATGTGTACGGCGAACACGCAGGCGCGCAGGGCGCGTTCTTCCAGCGTCACTATAGCGCTGAGACGTTCAGTGAGCGGATTCTCGGAGCAGCACCGTTTGATCTCGAGAGCTGCTTCTATGCCGGTCACTACGATGGCTTCAACTTCGCGAAGCGCTTCTACACGCTCAACTGGCCGTGGAAAGCGTTCAAGGTGTTCTACAACTGGGCTGCGCCGTTCTACGCCCCAAGATTCCTGAAGGTCTCAGAAGTGCCGCCCAGCGACCCCCATCCGCAGATGCTCACGGCGGACACTGTTTTCGCTGTGCTTCGGAAGCCCGAGGCCTGACGCAGTGTGCGGCATCTGCGGCATCTACAACTTCCGGACACATGAGCCCGTTGATGCCGTCAGGCTGGCGGCCATGTCGGCCAGCGTCGCTCACAGAGGCCCTGATGATGAGGGCGCCCACATCGACGGCGACGTCGGCCTGGCGATGCGTCGCCTCAGCATCATCGATCTTGAAGGCGGCGCTCAGCCCATCGTCAACGAGACGGGCACCATCTGGACCGTGTGCAACGGCGAGATCTACAACTTCCGCGAGCTGCGCCGCCGGCTCGAGGCACGAGGGCATGAGTTTCGGTCAAGGACCGACACTGAGGTCATCGTCCACGCATACGAGGAGTGGGGCGACGACGCGCTGAGCCGTTTCAACGGCATGTTTGGCCTGGCCATTTGGGACGCCCAGCGCCGTCGCCTACTCCTGGCCCGCGATCCGTTCGGCGTGAAGCCCCTGTACTACCACCACGATGATCGTCGGCTCCTCTTCGGTTCGGAGGTCCGGACGATTCTGACCGACCCGGGAGTTCCGCGCACTGTCGACCTTACCGCCCTCGATCACTTCTTGCGCTTCACGTTCGTGCCGGCGCCCAGAACAGCGTTCGCAGGCATCCTCAAGCTCCGTCCGGGCAGCAAGCTCGTGTGCGACTCCAGTGGTTGTCACGAGGCGCGCTTCGACTGGGCGGTACCGCGCACGGTGCGCCCGCCGTCGCGAGTGACGGCAGTCGCAGAGACGCGCGGCCTCGTCGAGCGAGCGGTCCGACGGCAACTGGTCGCTGATGTGCCTGTCGGGGTGATGTTGAGCGGGGGCGTGGACTCGTCGGCGATCACAGCGATCACTTGCGAGGCGCAGGGGAGCGTCGACACGTTTACAGTCGGGTTCGAGGAGGACTTTGCCGACAACGAGCTGGAAGAGGCGCGCCTGGTGGCGAAACGGCTGGGCTGTCGGCACCACGATGTGGTGGTGACGTCCCGGGACTTCGCCCACTTCCTGCCGGTCGCCGTGAGGACGCTCGAGGAGCCCATCGCCACCGCCTCGACACAGCCCTTCTACCGGGTCTGCCAGCTGGCGCGGGAGTCGGTGAAGGTGGTGCTCACCGGGCAGGGCGCCGACGAACCGTTCGCAGGCTACGACCGCGTCACTGCAGCCCGGTTCGAGCGGCTCTACCGCGCACTCCCGCATGCACTTCGCGACCGTGTTGTCCGGCCGCTGGCACATCGCGTGCCGCGCAGTGAGCGGCTGCATCGGGCGGTCGATGCTCTCGACATCGACGATCCGGCCGACCGCCTGGCGGCCGTGTACTCGGTGGTGAGTGCCAACGAACGGGCACTCCTCTATGGGGATCAGCTCTCGCAAACACGCTGGGAGAACCCCGTCGCCCAGTGGCAGGAGGGCGCCGGCGCGCTCGACCCGGTGTCGCAGATGCTCTATGTGGACGCGCGCTTCTCGCTGCCGGACAACCTCCTCACGTACTGCGACAAGATCTCCATGGCCGTCTCTCTGGAGGCTCGCGTTCCGTTCCTCGATCTTCAACTCATGCGGTATGCGGAGAGCCTGCCGCCTGACTTGAAGATTCGCGGGCGAACGCGCAAGTACGTACTGAAGAAGGCCGTCGAGGGCTGGGTATCGCCGCAGACTCTTCGTCGTCGCAAGGTCGGCTTTCGCACACCGGTCGACGAGTGGTTCAGGGAGGGAACGCAGCGTGAGCTCACCGATCGGCTCTTCGCCGGCGACTCGGCGTGCACTTGCTACCTCGACGCAAGCGAGGTGAAGCGGATGTTCGACGCGCACAGGCGCGGAACGAGGGACTTCAAGCGCATCCTCTTCAGTCTGCTGACCTTCGAGTTGTGGCATGCGGAGTTCATCGCCGGCCCTCGAACGCGATAGGGTGTAGTCGATTTCCTGTCGGAATTGATCGCACAGGGGCAGCGAGCGTGAAAGTCAGCATCTTCGGCCTTGGGTACGTGGGCGCCGTCACGGCGGCATGCTTGGCGCGCGACGGCCACGAGGTCGTCGGCGTCGATGTTAACGCCGAGAAGGTCGCGCGTGTGGCAGCCGGTGCGTCGCCGATTGTAGAGGCCGGCCTGCCCGAGCTGCTCGCTGCCGGGGTGGCCGCCGGGCGGATCAAGGGGACGGTGGACGCAGTTTCCGCCGTCGCTGGCACCGACGTAAGCATCATCAGCGTGGGCACGCCGCCCGGTGAGAACGGCGTGCCCGATCTTGGCTACGTCGAGCGTGTCTGCCGCGAGATCGGGGCGGCAGTGGCCGCCAAGGGAGTCGAACACGTGGTGGTGGTGCGCAGCACTGTGCCGCCGGGCACCACAGAGCGCTGCGCGGGGCTGCTGGCTGAAGCCGCTGGCGAACCTGGGCCCGTCCACGTCGCCTTCAACCCCGAGTTCCTTCGCGAGGGCTCCGCGATCCGCGATTACGACCAGCCGGCGTACACCATCATCGGTACCGAGGACGCGCTGGCCGAGGCGGCCGTGCGCAAGCTGTACGCGAGTGTGGAGGCGCCCGTGCACGTAGTTCCACCTGCGGTTGCCGAGATGGTCAAGTACGTTGCCAATACCTGGCACGCCACCAAGATCGGTTTTGCCAACGAGGTGGGGAGGGTGGCCAAAGCGTTCGGCGTCGACGGCCGCGCCGTCATGGGCCTCATCGCGCGAGACACCAAGCTCAACGTGTCGCCCGTGTACATGCGCCCGGGCTTTGCCTACGGCGGCTCGTGCCTGCCCAAGGATGTGAACGCGCTGCTGCACTACGCCGGTGAGATGCACGTCGCTACGCCGTTGCTCTCCGCCGTGCCGGCAAGCAACCAGGCGCACATCGAAGAGGCCGTGAAGGCGGTGCTCAAGCACGGCCGCCGCAGGGTGGCCGTGCTGGGCCTCGCCTTCAAGCCGGGAACCGATGACCTTCGCGAGAGCCCTGCGGTGCCGCTGGTCAAGCGTCTACTCGGGGAGGGCTGCGAGGTACGCATCTACGACCGCGACGTGCATACTGCGCGGCTCATGGGCACCAACCTCGCCTACATCCGCGCCCACGTCCCGCACTTTGAGGCGCTGCTCACTGAGACCATCGAGGATTGCCTGGCTTGGAGCCAGGTCGTTGTTGTCACTTACGCAAGCGACGAGTTCGCGGCAGCTGTGTGCGCCCGCGGGCAGGCTTGTCCGATCGTTGACCTTGCCGGGCAATTCGACGAGGCGCCTGGCGGATGTGAGTACGATGGCATCGCCTGGTAACGTCCTCATCCTTGACGAGAACCTGCCCGTGCCGTTCGACCGGCGCGTCTGGATGGAGGCGCGGGCGTTGCGCGCGGCCGGCTACAGCGTCACGGTGGTCTGCCCTCAGACGGAGGCGTATCCGGCCGCCCACGAGCGGCTTGAGGGCATCGACATCCTGCGACACCCGCTGTCGCTCGAGGCAACCTCGCCGCGCGGTTACCTGCGCGAGTATGCCGAAGCGCTCTACTGGGAGGCGCGGCTCGCTCTCCTGGCCGACGGTCGGCGTCCTGTGGACGTTGTTCAAATCTGCAACCCCCCGGACGTGCTCTTCCTCTCCGGTGGCCTGCTCAAGCTGCTCCGCGGCGCTGCCTTGATTTTCGACCAGCACGACATCAGCCCAGAGCTCTACGAGACGAAGTATGAGCGTCGAGACGCCTTCTACCGCGCGCTCGTGCTTGCTGAGCGTGCGACGTTCGCCTCCGCCGACGTCGTGATCAGCACGAACGAGACGTACCGTTCGATCGCTCTGGGGCGCGGTCGCACGCGCCCTGAGGACGTCTTCGTGGTCCGCAACGGGCCTGATCTCTCTCGATTCGTCGAGACGACGGCCGACTCGGCCTACAAGCGCGGCAGGCGATATCTCGTCGGCTACGTCGGCACGATGGGCGAGCAGGAGGGGATCGACATTCTGCTTCGCGTCGCGAAGGCGATCTGCATCGACGGCGGCCGTGACGACGTGGGCTTCTGCATCGTCGGCGGTGGGCCTGCTCTCGACGGGCTCAGAGCCATGTGCAGTTCGACGGGCCTTGACGAAGTCGTGCAGTTCACGGGCCGCGTCTCCGACGAGGAGCTCCTCGCCAGGCTCTCCACCTGCGACGTCTGCGTCAACCCTGATCCCAAGACGCCGTTCAACGACGCCTCGACGATGACCAAGATCATGGACTACATGGCTCTGCGTAAGCCTGTCGTCCAGTTCGACGTGGTCGAAGGCCGGCGCTCCGCCGGCGAGGCGTCGCTGTATGCGCGCGGCGACGACGAAGCCGATTTCGCCGCCAAGATCGTGGAGGTCATCGATGATCCCGAGGCGCGCGAACACATGGGCGCTGTCGGGCGCGAGCGCATGGAGTCGGCGCTCGAGTGGCGGCTGCAGATCCCTAGCCTGCTGGCGGGTACGACAGAGCGCTGGAGAAGACGGAGCGCCGGCGGGGCCGCCGCAGGCGGCCATTCGGGCCCTGACGCGGCCACGACGTCGGCCGTAGTGTCTGCGTCGTCGCACTTTACTCGTCTTCGATCTTGTATATAGTTGACCCAGTGAGTATTCGGGGGGCCGCCCGCGCACGCAAAGGGCCGAGCGGCGCCCGTTGACAGGGGCAACTCTTGGGGAGGTCGCGTGACCCAAGTTCCGTTCGTCGACTTGCGTGCGCAGACGCGCGAGCTGCACGATGAGCTCCATGAGGCCTTCGAGTCGGTGCTCTCGCGAGCCGCCTACACCATGGGGCCCGAGCTCGGCGAGTTCGAGGTCGCGTTCGCCGAGTTCTGCGGCGCGGGGTACTGCGCCGGCGTCAGTTCAGGGACAGACGCGGTGCGTCTGGCGCTGCAGGCCGCCGGCGTCGGCCCCGGCGACGAGGTCATCGTGCCGGTCAACACGTTCATGGCCAGCGCCGAGGCTGTAAGCCACTGCGGCGCTGCCCCCGTGTTCGTCGACTGCCTGCCGGGCACGGCCAACCTCGACCCGTCGCTGCTCGAAGGCGCGATCACCTCAAGCACCAAGGCCATCCTGCCGGTGCACCTGTACGGCCAGCCGGCCGATATGGATGC
>Ga0066797_1000615_pt1 | contig 10529 bp, 10 predicted proteins | sample PersoiDNA2013193_FD_76335 | JGI IMG/M metagenome (GOLD analysis project Ga0066797, IMG submission 76335) | Permafrost soil microbial communities from the Arctic, to analyse light accelerated degradation of dissolved organic matter (DOM) -... | ecosystem: Environmental > Terrestrial > Soil >... | reverse complement strand
GGCGGATATGACTTTTGGTCTGGTTGAAGGCCTGGGTCAGCGCCTGGACGACCTTGATGTCGTCGCTGTTCGCCGGCCCGACCGCGATCCGCAGCGTCTCCGGCCGCAACGCGAAATAATACGCGCCCGCCAGCGCGCCGATCACCGCAAGGATGCCCGCCAGCGTGATGAACATCATCTTCCGCTTGGCCGAGCGCGGCGAGGGTGGCGCGGCGGGCGTTGGCGGTCCGGCCAGCTCAAGGCCTCCGGTCATCGATCTGGCGAACAATCGTTTAAGGTCCAATTTCATAGGGCCAATGCCGTTGCAGCGGCAGTGTAGCAAATTTCCCGCCCACGCAGGGTTACATCTGCGTCATGGTTACCGGCGCTCCCACCGGAGCACTCCGGACGGGTTTTGACGCCCTGTTGGGGGATCCCGGGCCACCGGTCCGGTGTTAGGGTAAAGTCGGCGTGAAACAGGAGACCATCATGGCGGAGCGGTTGTCGGCGGAGGCGCGAAAATCGGCGCTCGCGGGGTTGCCGGGCTGGACCGAGGTGCCCGGCCGCGAGGCGATCGCGCGAACCTTCGTTTTCCGGGATTTCAACGAGGCCTTCGGCTTCATGGCCCGCGCCGCGCTGGTGGCTGAAAAGCAGGATCACCATCCGGAATGGCGCAATGTTTACAAGACGGTGGAAGTGGTGCTGGCGACCCATGACGCCGGCGGCGTCACCCAGCGCGATGTCGCGCTGGCGCGCGCGATGAACGCGATCGCCGGTCAATTCGGCGTCGCCTGATCCGGCTCGCTCCCGAGCTTGCGGCGGGTGAACCAGATCCCCATTTTCAGGGACGTCCGCTGCGGCGATCTGCCGCGCGGCTGCCGGAGAGCCGTCATGATGGCAACCGAACACAGCGTGGGCTTCGAGCCGGCCGACCGGCTGGCGGAAGATCGCGAAAGCGTGCGCCGGCGCTTCTGGAAAAAGCTCCGGCGGGTCGCGGCGCAGCTCCCCTTCGCCGAGGATCTGCTTAGCGCCTATTACTGCGCGTTCGACAAGCAGACGCCGCGCCACGTCCAGGCGGCGCTGCTGGGGGCCATCGCCTATTTCATCCTGCCGTTCGACTTCATTCCGGACATGCTGCCGGTGCTCGGCTTCACCGACGATGCCGCCGTCCTCGCCACCGCGATCCGGCTGGTCGCGACCCACATCACGCCGGAGCACCGCGACGCCGCCCGCGCGGCCCTGAATCGGGGATTGGACCGGGAGGAGTGAGCGCCTGCCGTGTTGACGCCGACCGCCAGGGAAGAGGCTCATCCGGTCATTCATTGGCTGATGACGGAGGCGCGCAGCCGGCTCGATTCCAGCGATTTTCTCGAGGCGTTTGCCCTTGAGCTGCGCCGCGCCGGGGCGGATGTCTCGCGCATTACCACCGGCGTGCCGATCCTGCATCCGCAGATCTTTTCCTTCAGCGGGCTCTGGCAGCTCGGCAAGAGCACCACCGAACGTTCGTTTCGCACCGAACCCGGAACCGCCTCCGCGATATCGAACAGCCCGATCAGGATCGCCTATGAAGGCGGCGGCCCGGTCCGCTGCGATCTCACCGCGCCACCGCGCGAGGGCGAATTCGCCATTCTCGCGGAACTGCGCCGCGAAGGTTTCACCGATTACATCGTGCATTCGGTTCCGTTCGCCGACGGCAGCCACAAGGCGCTTTCATTCGCCACCAGCCGCCGCGGCGGTTTCGAAGCCGACGAACTCGCGCTGTTTCAGGCCGTGATTCCGGCGGTCGGATTCAACCTCGAAGTGCAGGCGCTGCGCCGCACCGCGCGCACCTTGCTCGATACCTATGTCGGACGGCAATCCGGAGGGCGCGTCCTCGAAGGCCAGATCCGGCGCGGCGACGGCGAGACCATCCGGGCCGTGATCTGGCTCTGCGACCTCAGGGGATTCACCGGTCTGTCCGAAACGCAGCCGCGTGACGTGCTGATCGACCTGCTGAACGGCTACTTCGGCCCGATGTGCGATGCGGTCGCCGAGCAGGGCGGCGAGGTCCTGAAATTCATCGGCGATGCGATGCTGGCGATCTTCCCGACCGGAGCCGAAGCCGCGCAGACCTGCGCTGCGGCGCTGCTCGCCGCCCGGCGCGCGCAGGCCGCGCTGATCGTCGAGAACCGGCGACGGGAAAGCCAAGGTCTGCCGCGCATCGACTACGGTCTGGCGCTGCACGTCGGCGATGTCATGTACGGCAATATCGGCAGCGACTCCCGACTTGATTTCACCGTGATCGGCCCGGCCGTCAATCTGACGGCGCGGATCGAATCGATGTGCGCGCAGCTCGGCCGGCCGCTGCTGCTGTCTTCCGACTTCGTCAAGGCCGCGGGCATCTCCGCGCTGCCGCTCGGCGCGTTTCCGCTCAAGGGCGTTGGCGCCGAGCAGGAGATCTTCGCGCCGGCGCCGGCGGATTGATACCTGCTACTTCTGGTTCCTGGCGGGCCGCGCCTGCGCCCGTGCGTTCTGCTCGGTTTCCCAGGCCTGGAACTGCTTGAACAGGGCTTCCTTCTCGGAGTCGGAGGGCGGCTTTCCGGCCACCGCCGCGTTCTGTTTGAGGAATTCGTCGAACCGGACGCGCGCGACGGGCTCGATGCCATGGCTGTCCAGCCACTGCTTGGCGGCGGGGAAACGCTGCCAGTCCTGCAGCGGGGCCGACAGCGAGACCTCCTTCCATTTCGGATGGAAGGGCGGCTTCTGGAAGGCGGGAAACTTTGTGAAGAAGTTGTCCACGAACAGCGCGACCTTGCGATAACGGTCGGTGTTGGGCGCCCAGTTATAGGCCGCAAGCACCGCCGGCACCGCGATCGTATCCACCTGCTCCTGATCCGAGATCAGGTTGGGATAGTCCTTGGCGGTCAGCGTGGCCGGCAGGTAGTCGCCCTGCAATGGCTTCTCGTAGTTGACCGTCACCAGATGGAAGCGGTCGTCCTTGAAGCCGCTGACGGATTTATAGGGCTTGCCGCCGCACACGATCACGGCGTCGATTTCGCCGGCCTTCAGTTTCTCCATCGCGATCCGCTGCTCGATATAGACGACCTTCGGCTTCATTCCGAGCCGCTCGAACACGGTCAGCGCGGTGACGAAGGTGCCGCCATTGGGCAGGTCGACGCTGATGGTCTTGCCGTCGAGATCCCTGAGGTTGCGGACCGATTTCGAGGCGATGACATGCACCTCCTCATTGTAGAGCTTGGTCACATAGGTGAATTGCTTCTTGATGTCCTTGGCGAAGCCTTTTCGCTCCAGATAGTCGAGCGTGTCGGACCGCACGATACCGAGATCGACACCCTGGAGGAACAGGATGTCGGCGACGCTTTGCACCGAGCCGCGGCCGACGATCGGCAGCACGCGCAATTTGTTGCCGTCATCGAGCACCGAAGCGAGGTCGGCGCCGAACTGGACATAGGTGCCGCCGATGGTGCCGGATATCAGCGTTACCGTGTTGGCATTCAGGCTCTTCTTGGTCTCGGTCGATCCGAACTGGAAGATCGCCTTGAGGCTTTCGCTGACCTTTGCCGGGTCGAATTCGGTTTCTTCCGCCCTGGCCGCCAGGCCAAACGCCATCATCATGGCGAATACCGCCATCCCAACTATTCGTCGCATTGATGTCCCCTGCTGTCTTGAAAGCTAGTTCTGCATTTGCGCCAGGCGCTGCTTCGCATCCAGCGAACCGAGCCGTGCCGCCTTCTGGTACCAATCGCGCGCCAGCGCCGGATCCGGCGTGATGCTTCGCATGTCCTGTGTTCCGAGCACGGCGGGGTCGTAGGTCTGCGCCAGCAGCAGCGCGGCGCCGGCCTCCTGCGCGTCCGCCGCCCGCTGCAGCAGCAGCCGCGCCGGCGCGATGTCGCCGATCGCGATGAGGCCTTTGGCCCGTTTCAGCAGGGCCGCGAGTTCGTCGGCGTCGAGCCTTCGCGCCGGAGGTGCCGCGGCGGGCGGCGGCTCGGCCTGCACCGCGCTCAGATTCTGCTGGGCCGCCCTCAGGGCAAGCGCGATATCGTCGCGCGTCACCTTGACGGCGGCCGGCGCGGGCTGCACCCCGGCGGTCGCCGGCACCATCTGCGTCGGCGGACCGGCGTTAGCCAATTGCATTGCGGGCGCAGATGGCGGTTCGGATCTTTGCACGGCGCCCGACTGATCCGCCGCCGCGTTGGGCAACGAAGCCTTGGCATCGGTGAGCAGCGCAAACGGGTTGCCTACCGACACGATCGCGAAGGCGATCGTCGCCGCCGCGGCCGCGAGAAGGCCTGCCTTCAATATCTGCGGCCCGACCGTGGCGCCTGCCTGAATGCTTTCCCCGCCCATTCCGAAGCCGCGCTGCCTCGGCTCGTCGGCGTTATCGGAAAGAAACAGCGGCATCGGATCTTCCGCATGCGGGTAGTCCTCCGCCGCCGGCGCAGGCACCGATCCGTAAGCCAGGAATTCGGGGGCGTTTGCGTCGTCGTCAAACGCGCTGCCCCGGTGTTCGTCGTATGGAGTGAAGCTTGAATTTCGCGCCATGGGTGATGCCTCCACGCTACTACGCAACGTCGGGGCAATACCGGCATCAGCTTCTTGTTGTTGTCGGCCAAGCGCCCCGCTACCGAGCCCCTAACTCGCATTCTGAATCAGTCCAAAAAGCGACCTTCACCGGCACGATTTGGGAGATATCTTGATTTCATTGCGGCGTGCTGCGGGCTGCACACAGTCATTTCGTCGTCGCCGGAACAAAGCTGCGTGAGAATCGAGAGCGGATCGACCCGCAATTCGACGCGAATTTTCCGGGCTGTGCGAAGGGCAGGTTCGGCGCACGACACGCGCTGTCGTCATCCCCGCGAACGCGGGGATCCCGTATGCCGCGGCCTCCCGGCCTGTCTCCGCTGCCAGGGAATACGGGGTCTTCAGGTCATCGGCGAGCGTAAGCAACGCCGTCCTTCGGACGGCAGTGCCGGGCGATGACAGCCGATGCGGATCACGGATGCAGGATCACCTTGCCCATCGCCTGGCGGCCCGCCAGCACCTTCAGGGCATCGGCGGTCTGCGCCAGCGGGAAGGTGCGGTCGACATGCGAGGAGATCTTGCCTTCCGCCGCCCACTTCACGAGCTTCTCCAGATTGGCGCGGTTCTTCTCCGGATGGATCCGCGTCCAGGCCCCCCAGAACACGCCGCGGATATCGCAGCCCTTCAGCAGCGCCAGATTGAGCGGCATCTTCGGAATGTCGCCGGCGGCAAATCCGATCACCAGAAAGCGGCCTTCCCATGCGATCGAGCGCAGCGCGGCCTCGGCATAGCTGCCGCCGACCGGGTCAAAAATAATGTCGACGCCCTTGCCGCCGGTGAGCCGGCGCAGGCCTTCCTTCAGATCCTCCGTGGCATAGTTCAGGCCGAGCTCGGCGCCGTGCGCCTTGGCGAATTCGAGTTTTTCGTTTGAGGACGCGCAGGCGATCACCTTCAGCCCCAGCAGCTTGCCGAGCTCGCAGGCCGCAAGACCGGTGCCGCCGGCCGCGCCCAGCACCGCCAGGGTCTCGCCCGGCTTCATGCTGGAGCGGTCTTCCAGCGCATGCAGCGCGGTGCCGTAGATGATGATGATGCCGGCGGCGCGATCGAAATCCAGATTGTCGGGAATCTTCACGATCGAACTGGCGGGCAGCGCGATCTTCTCGCGCGCGCCGTTGTGGCCGCACGATGCCACCACGCGATCGCCGACCTTGAGATCGGTGACGCCGGCGCCGACGCTTTCGATCACGCCCGCGACTTCCGCCGCCGGCGAGAACGGAAACGGCGGCTTGATCTGGTATTTGCCCTGGATCATCAGGATGTCGAAGAAATTCAGCGCCGCCGACTTGATCGCGATCACGGCCTCATTGGGCCCTGCCACGGGATCGGGCACGTCAGCCAGAACGAGATCGTCGGGACCGCAATATTGCGAGCAGAGAATGGCTTTCATGGACACACCTGGTTTTCGGACGCAGAGTTGAGGCTGGAATGCTTCATGCCGGATTTGCAGCCGGGCTACAATCTGATTCGAAGAGCCCGGGAAGGCGTCATTCCGTGGCGCGCAAATAGCGCGAAGCCGGAATGCGGAGAAAGAAACGGGGAAGGGACGAAGCAATGTTTGAAAAAGGCCTGCTCAGGGGCAAGCGGATTCTGGTCACGGGCGGCGGGTCCGGACTGGGTGCTGCGATGGCGCGCCGCTTCGTCGAGCTCGGCGCCGAACTGATCGTCTGCGGCCGCCGGCTCGAATTGCTGGAAGCGACCGCGGCCCGGTTGCGCGGCGATCCCGGCGGCAAGGTCGCCGCGATCCAATGCGATATCCGCGACGGCGCCGCGGTCGAGGCGATGCTGGACGCGGTCTGGCGCGAGGCCCCGCTCGACGTCCTCGTCAACAATGCCGCCGCCACCTTCATCGCGCAGACCGAGCAGCTGTCGTTCCGCGCGGCGGACGCCATTCTGGCGCCGACGCTGCACGGCGCGATGTATTGCACGCTCGGCGCCGGCAGGCGCTGGATCGAGGCACGACACAAGGGCGTGGTGCTGAGCATCCTGTCGACCTCGACCATTACCGGCCGCGCCTTCACCGTGCCCTCGGCGATGGCGAAATCGGCGATCCTTGCGATGACCAAAAGCCTTGCGGTGGAGTGGGGACCGAAGGGCATCCGCACCGTGGCGATCGCGCCCGGCGCGTTTCCGACCCCGGGCGCTTCCGGTCAGCTCCGGCCCGAGGGCCGCGACGACAACTGGGCCTCGAGAAATCCGCTCGGCCGCGTCGGTGAACATCGCGAGCTCGCCGACCTTGCGAGTTTTCTGGTTTCCGATTCCGCCGGCTACATCAATGGCGAGATGGTCGTGCAGGACGGCGGCGCGCATTTGCGCAGTTCCGGCGCCGAGGATCTGCTGCAATGGACCGACGCGCAATGGCAGCAGCAGCGCGCCGCGCGATCGAAAGCGTGAGCATGAGCCGCGCTGCGGTCGCTGCAGCGTCGCAGGCCTGGCAACTGCCTTCCCAAAAAGCCATTTCCCGGCTATCCATCGCCGGTATGACGATGCGATGTCGGAGCCATCTTCCAGTCACAATATTGAGGGAACCAGACTTGGTGATGTCCGTGCGGCGAATCCTGGCAGTGCTGGTGGCGAGTGGCGTGATGTGCGGGGTTACGGACCTGGCGCAGGCGCAGGGCGCGTCGCCCAAGGATTCGAGCAAGGATTCGAGCAAGGCTTCGACGGGTGCGGCGAAACCGGGCTCTGCAAAACCCGAAGCGGCAAAACCGGAAACCAGGCCTGCCGCCGCCGTCGCGGGCGGCGCCGAACCGACGCTGATCGGCCAGTTCGGCACCTGGGGCGCCTATACGGCAACGCCGAACGGCAAGAAGGTATGCTTCGCGCTGGCAAAACCTTCGTCATCGAAAACCAATCCGCCGAACCGTCCGCGCGATCCGGCCTATGCTTTCGTCTCCACGCGTCCGGCGGAAAAAGTCACCAACGAAGTTTCGATCATGATCGGCTACGCGCTGAAGCCGGGGTCGGAATCGACGCTCGAGGTCGGCGGCGCGACCTACGCGATGTATACCCAGGGCGACGGTCTCTGGATCAAGAACGCGGCCGAGGAAGAGCGGATGGTCGAGGCCATGCGCAAGTCCGCCGATGTCGTCGTCAAGGGCGTCTCCGCCAAGGGCACGGAGACCATCGATACCTTCTCGCTGAAGGGCCTTGCCCAGGCGCTCGACCGGCTGGGGCAGGATTGCCGTCGCTAGTACTGACGATGTGAGATAGGTTAGTCGCTTGCTGCCATGCTTCGAGACGCTCGCGTCGCTCGCTCCTCAGCATGAGGTTGTTGTGTTTCAACAGGTTAATCCTCATCCTGAGGAGGCCACCAACGGGTCGCGCGAATGCGCGCCCGATGACAGGCTCCGTGGCCGTCTCGAAGGATGGGCGGCGATACCGATTTGTGATTCCAGGTACTAGCGCTCCCGGACCTGATCCGGGGTGGAAACCGGTTCGCGCCGGGAAAACGCGCCAGATCGGAAATCCCGGAGCCTCGTTTCGATTCAGTCGAAACCGGCCTGCGGGCGCCGTTTTGCCGTTAAGATCAATGCATTTGATGCCTTTCCAGCCGACCCTGGAAGGCTTATCTGATGTCCCATGAACGAAACCATGACCCTTAGCTCCCTCGACGCCGGTTCCAGCGCCGCCGCGCCCCTCGAAAAGATCGCGCTCGAAACCTATGTGCCGCCGGCAAAGCCCTCGCTGGTCGGACTGTCGCGCGCCGAGATCGCGGAGCAACTGGGCGCGATCGGCGTTCAGCCTTCGCAGCGCAAGATGCGTGTGCAGCAGCTGTGGCACTGGATCTATGTCCGCGGCGCCCGTGAATTCGCCGACATGACCAGCATCTCCAAGGAAATGCGCAGCCAGCTCGAAGCGCACTTCACCGTCGCCCGTCCCGAAGTGGTCGCCGAGCAGATCTCCAGCGACGGCACCCGCAAATGGCTGCTACGGCTGCCGAGCGGCGATTCGATCGAGAAGGCGCATGAGGTCGAGTGCGTCTATATCCCGGAGACGGACCGCGGCACGCTGTGCGTTTCCTCGCAGGTCGGCTGCACGCTGAATTGCTCGTTCTGCCACACCGGCACCCAGCGGCTGGTGCGCAATCTGACCGCCGGCGAGATCGCAGGCCAGGTCATGGTGGCGCGCGACCGCCTCAACGACTGGGCCGACCGCGAGACGCCGACCGGCAGCCGCCTCGTCACCAATGTGGTGATGATGGGCATGGGCGAGCCCTTGTACAATTTCGATGCGGTGCGCGATGCGCTGCTGATCGTCGCCGACAATGAGGGCATCGGCATTTCCCGCCGCCGCATCACGCTGTCGACCTCGGGCGTGGTGCCCAACATCGTCCGCACCGGCGACGAGATCGGCGTCATGCTGGCGATCTCGCTGCATGCGGTGCGCGACGAATTGCGCAACGAACTGGTGCCGCTGAATCGCAAATATCCGATCCAAGAATTGCTGCAGGCCTGCCGCGACTATCCCGGCTCGTCCAATGCGCGCCGCATCACCTTCGAATATGTGATGCTGAAAGGCGTCAACGATTCGCTGGATGACGCCAAGCTGTTGGTGAAGCTGCTGAAGGGCATTCCGGCCAAGATCAATCTGATTCCGTTCAATCCGTGGCCGGGCACGACTTACGAATGTTCGGACTGGGACCAGATCGAAATGTTTTCGGAATATATCTTCAACGCCGGCTACTCCTCGCCGGTACGCACACCGCGCGGCCGCGACATCCTGGCCGCCTGCGGCCAGTTGAAATCGGAGACCGAAAAACTGTCGGTGCGCGAGCGGCAGGCGCTGCGCGCCATGGCGATGACGGATTAGCCGTCATGACGCGCTTTACATCCCCGATCGTCATTGCGAGGAGCAAAGCGACGAATCAATCCAGCTGTGCGAGGGCGCGCTGGATTGATTCGCTTGCGCTCGCAATCACGGCAATTTCGGTTTGATCGCATGGCATTGATCGGCCGAATGTTCGTCATTCTGTTCGGATTTCTGGCGGCCTGTCTGGTGGCGGGAATGATCGTGGTCGTCGCGGTGCTGTTTCCGGAATTCAGCGATCTCGGCAGCGGTCCCGTCGATCCCGGCGCGCTCAATATCGTGCTCGGTTTCGGCTTCATCTTCCTCAGCGGGTTTGCGCTTCTGCCGGCGTCGATCGTGGTCCTGATCACGGAAGCGTTTTATATCCGGGGCGCGCTGACCTACGCGGTCGGCGGCGGCGTCGTCGGTCTCGCCTGCTATCTAGGCTTGGTTCCGTTCGACACCGACACGCTGCGCTTCGAGGGCATCGTCCGGCGCCACCTCGAAATCATGACCGGTGCCGGAATCGTTGCGGGCCTGGTCTACTGGATGGTCGCCGGCCGCAATGCCGGCGCCTGGCGCGAGCCGCCGCGCCCGCGGCCGCCGCTGCCTCCGTTGCCGTCACATTCACCGCCGTCGCCGTCGTGAGCAGCAGCTCGAAGCCTTTTCATCACGCCCTGCCTCGGCTAAACCCCGCGCCATGAACCGGACCGGACTTTTCATCGCGCTGGGCCTGGCGCTCGTGATCGGATTGCTGTTCGGGATCTATCCCGAGCTGGATCTGAAGCTTGCTGCCTTGTTCTATGATCCCGCCAGCAAAATCTTTCCGCTCAAGCTCAACGCGCTGGCCGCGATCGTGCGCGACGGCGCGATGTGGATCGCGTGGGCGCTTGCCGCGCCGGCGATCGTCGCTTTAGTGGTGAAGCTGGTGCGGCCGGACCGGCCGCTATTGATCTCCGGACGCGCGATCATCTTTTTGCTGTTAACGCTCACGCTCTCCGCGGGCGTTCTCACCAATCTCACCTTCAAGAGCTATTGGGGCCGGCCGCGCCCCGTGGTGGTGACGCAATTCAACGGACCGGATCAATTCGTGCCGTGGTGGGATCCGCGCGGGACTTGCGGCCGCAACTGTTCGTTCTTCTCCGGCGAGGGCGCCACCGCATTCTGGACCTTTGCGCCCGCGG
>Ga0066797_1000614_pt1 | contig 10537 bp, 11 predicted proteins | sample PersoiDNA2013193_FD_76335 | JGI IMG/M metagenome (GOLD analysis project Ga0066797, IMG submission 76335) | Permafrost soil microbial communities from the Arctic, to analyse light accelerated degradation of dissolved organic matter (DOM) -... | ecosystem: Environmental > Terrestrial > Soil >... | reverse complement strand
GGGTCCGCTGAGGCAGTAAGCCCGGTGCGTTCCTGATCATTCAAGATCGTTAGAGCAGGACCAGTGAGTCGGAACGGACCGGGCTGGCTCATCATGGGTTCATGACCCTGCAACAGTCGTGGTACGCCAGGGACGCACGTGGCTGGACATCCGAGCCGCCGGACGGCGACGCCGCGGAGTTCCACCGAACACTGCCCGGGTACGCGCCAACGCCGCTCGTCGAGGCGCCCGCGCTGGCCGCCGAGCTTGGCGTGAGGCGGCTGTTCGTCAAGGACGAATCGGCCCGCTTCGACCTGCGCGCGTTCAAGTTCCTCGGCGCGTCATGGGCCGGCTTCCGCGCGGTGGCCGCGCGGACCGGATACGCAGGACCCGTGGGGCTCGAGGGGCTGCGGGCCCATCTCGGCGCCATCGGCGAGGCACCGGGCGGCGCGAACAGTGGCGGCGTGCTGGCGCTGGTTACCGCGACCGACGGGAATCATGGGCGGGCGGTGGCGCGGACCGCGCGGCTGCTCGGTCTTCCGGCCCGGGTGTACGTGCCCAAGACCGTGCCTGACCTGGTGATCGACCGGATCAGTGCCGAGGGCGCGACGGTGACCGTCGTCGACGCGGACTACGACGGCGCCGTCGCGGCGGCGCGCGCGGACGCGGAAGGCAGTGGCGCGGAGTGCGGCGACCCCGGCGACGGCGCCAGCGGCGGCGGGGCCGCGGTGCTTGTCCAGGACACCGCGTGGCCTGGGTACGAACAGATTCCCGCCTGGATCGTGGCGGGGTACGAGACGCTGTTCGACGAGCTTGACGCGCAGCTTGCCGCGGCTGGCGCCGATGTTGGCGGGGCCGTTGTGCTGAGCGTTCCTGTCGGGGTGGGCAGCCTGGCGCAGGCCGCGGTCGCGCACTACCGGAGCCGGCTCACCGGTGCCTGGTCCCGTGCCCGGCTGCTTTCCGTCGAGCCGGACACGGCCGCGTGCGTGCTGCGCAGCCTGGCCGACGGCGCGCTCGTCTCCGTGCCCACGGAGAACACCGTGATGAACGGGCTCAACTGCGGCACGCCGTCATCGCTCGCCTGGCCCTACCTGCGGGACGGGATGGACGCGGCGATCGCCGTCACCGACGGCGAGGCGCGCGAAGCGATCGCCTCGCTCGCCGCGGCGGGAGTCTCGGCCGGCCCGTCGGGCGCCGCGGCCCTTGCCGGGCCCCGGGCAGCGCTGACCGGTCCCGGCGCCGCGGCACGCCGCCGCGACCTGGGGCTTGACGGCGACGGACCTTGTGACGAGCAGGCGATCGTCGTCTGCATATCCACCGAAGGGCCGGTTGTCAGCCGTTAGCGCTTTGCGCGGCCTCTGGACGGGGTGCTGAGACGGTAATCGATGAAGCCAATCCCCCGCCTGTATGGACGAAACTGATCAAACTGCACGCAGAAAGCCTCGTGATCCTACGATTTACCTATGAAGCCGCGTGGGGCCAGTGAGCTTGTGCGGGGGGAAATCGAGGTCGCTGGGGTCCGCCGGTCGTACTGGCTGGCTCGGGCGCCGCGACGGCCCGGGCAGCTGGCGGCTCCCCCGCTGCTGATCGCGCTGCACGGGCCGGGCATGGACGGGCGGGGCATGGCGTGGTTCACTGAGGTGCCCCGAGCTTCCCGGACAGTCACCGGGCAGCCTGCGGGTCGACGGCGTGCGCGGCGGCCGCCTTCTCCAGCGCGGGCAGCGCCATCCAGCCGTCGTGCGACCAGGTGATCTTGCCGGCCGCGTTCACGAGCACGAGCCAGGGCTGGTCCTGCACGCCGTAGCCGTCCGCGAGCCGCCCCGTCTTGTCCAGGGCAACCGGATAGGCAAGCGGTGCGAGCGTGCCGAGGTAGCCGGTCACCGCCGACTCCGACGGCTCTGTCGCGGTCTCGTCCACCGCGGTGAGGGCCGGCAGATGACCCTTGGCCGCGGCCTTCACATAGGCGTTGAGGCCGGTCAGCTGGGCTTTCAGCGCGGAGGTCTCGGTGAGCCAGGTAGCGAAGAACAGAACCAGGCGCGGCTTGCCAGGTCCCAGCGTCACCGCCGGCGCCTCCTTCGGCTTCCAGCTGTCCGGGTGCACCAGGGGCAGCGAGACCGTGGCCGCCGGCGTCTGCGCCGCGATGGCGGCGAGCGACCCCAGGGTAGACAGCTTGGGGTGGCTGGGCAGCAGCCCCGCCACTTCGGCCGCGAGCACCTGCGCGGACTGGATGACGCTCGAGTACGCCATCTGGGTCAGGTAGACCTTCTGCAGCATGCCCTGCGCGCTGATCACGTAGAGCGCGGGCGTGTGGTCGATCTGCCCCGACTGGATCTGCACCGCGATGTTGTACGCGCGCCAGACCGACGTGAGCTGAGCGGTAGAACCGGTCAGGAAGTCCCACTGGTTGACCATGCCGTGCACCCGGGAGTAGTCCATCACGTCGGACACCTTGGTGGCGTCCGGGTTGGCGTCCACGCCGAGGAGCTGGACGGAGCTGCCCGCCTTGCCGAGCAGTTCCTTGGCCAAGACCATCGACTCCGTGGTCAGCGGGCAGACCGTCGTGCACTCGGAATCACTGAACGCCAAGATGATGACCCGGCCGCGGAACTGGCTCAGCGACATCGGCTGGCCGAACTGGTTGACCAGCTTGATGTCGGGCGCCGGCTTACCGCCCAGTGAGGTGCCGAGGTCGAGGTTCGGGTTCTGCATGGCGGCCGCGCTCGCCGCGCTCATCGGAGAGGTTCCCGATGAGGACGCCTGCGAGCCGGACGACGCGCAGCCGGCTACCGCGACGGCGGCGATCACCGCCAGCGCCATGAGGCCTGGTTTCAGCACGTTCCGCCGCAGCATGCCAGCGAGACTACTACACCAAGTCGTAGTTCACCTTCCCTGGCCTGATCCGGCTTGCTTCTCGCCAGGCAGCGGCTCGGTCGGCTCGTCGCCGACGATCACGCCGCCGCCGTGCCCCCAGGCGACGTACCGCCAGGACAAGTTGATCAGCGTGGCGACCCGGTTCCTGTTGCCGAGCAGGTACATCAGGTGCAGCGCGAGCCAGGCGAGCCAGGCGAGCGTGCCGGTGATCCGCGCGCCCCTGGGGAATTGCACCACGGCCGAGCGGCGGCCGATGGTGGCCATCATGCCCTTGTCGTGGTAGCTGAACGGCTCGGTGGGCTCGCCGCGCACCAGATGGACGATCTGCCTGGCGGCGTGCCTGCCCTCCTGGAGCGCGGGCTGCGCGAGCTGCGGGGACGGCTCGGCGGCATGGAGCGCGATGTCGCCGACCGCGAAGACGCGGTCGCTGCCCTCGACGCGCAGGTCGGGGCCGACGAGCACCCGGCCGCCCTTGCCCTGGGGCACGCCCCACCCCTTGACCTCGTCAGGAGCGGCCACGCCCGCCGCCCAGACGGTGAGGTCGCTGCGCAGCGAGGTGCCGTCGCCGAGCAGCACGTGATCGGGCGCCACCTCGCGGATCTCCGTGCTCAGCCTGATGTCCACGCCCCGGTCCGCGAGCTGCTTCCTTGTGTACTCCCTGAGCTTGGGGTTGAAGGGCATCACGAGCTGCTGGCCCATCTCGATGAGCCTGACCTTCAGCCGGGCCGGCTCCACGTCGGGGAACGTGGCCCGCAGCACGTCGCCGCGCAGCTCGCCCAGGGTGCCCGCGAGCTCGACCCCGGTGGCGCCGCCGCCGACCACCGTGACGGCGAACTCAGGGCTGCCCTCGGGGTCCGCGCTCAGCCGCTCGAGGCCGTTCATGATGTGGTCGCGGAGCACGATCGAGTCGGCGCGGGTGTAGAGGCCGAAGGTGTTCTCCGCCGCCCCTGGCACGCCGAAGTAGTTCGCCGCCACCCCGGTGGCCAGGATCAGGTAGTCGTAGCCGACCAGGCGGCCGTCGGCGAGCCGCGCCTGCCGCGCTTCCGCGTCGATCGCGGCGAGGTCGCCCCGGATATAGCGGGCGGCACGCTTCGCGCTGAAACCGCCGACCGGGTAGGCGATGTCGCCCGGGTTGAGCCCGCCGGTCGCGACCTGGTAGAGCAGTGGCTGGAACGTGCTGTAGAGGTTCTGGTCGATCACGGTCACCCGGAGGCCTGCCTTGCGCAGGCCGCCCACGGCGGACAGCCCCGCGAAGCCCGCCCCGACGATCACCACATGAGGCGCATCCGTCATGCCGTCGTCCCTGCCTTATCGTCGTGTGCGGGCCTTTCGTCGTCCCGGCGTCATCGTCGCGCGTTATCGGCGCGCAGGCTTATTGTCGCCTGCGGTCCGGCCGGCCGCCTCGGCAGGCCCCGCGGATGGCGCGTCGTCGGGGACAGCTCGCTCGTCGCCTGGGGCAGCGGCGTCGTCAATGATCGAGCGCGGCCAGAGCCGCTTGGTGAGCACGACGTCGATCTCCGCCGCGTACAGCGTCACCTCGGCCTGGAGGTAGAGCCACGCGAGCAGGCCGAGCACCAGGCCGAACGTGCCGTACAGGTCGGAGGCGCGGTTGAGCTGGTGGGTGACCACGTACCCGCCGACAAACTGGAGGAGCTGCCAGACGGCCGCCGCGATGATCGCGCCGGTGCGCAGGTCGCGCCAGCGCACCCGGCCCACCGTGGCGATACGGAAGCTGGCCCAGAACACGCCGACGTTGAGCACCAGCGACACGACCACGGTGCCGATATGCGCGGCGACCCCCGTCAGCAGGTACCCGGCGCCGCCGGCCACGCCGGACAGGAACGTGGTCGCGATGAATCCGAGGCCGACGGTGAGGACGAGCCCTAGGCCGCTCAGCTGGTTCAGCGGGAAGCTCGGGCGGTCCTTCCGCGCGATGCCCCACACCTCGCAGAGCGCGTTCTGCATGGCGCCGGCGACGCCACGGGCGCCGAGCAGGAGCAAGACGATGCCGAAGACAAGCGGCAGGCCGGTGCCGGATATCGACGTACTCGGCTTGATGAGCTGCGGACCGATCACCGGGTACTGGGCGAGCGCCGAGTTCAGCAGGCTGCTGCGGAGCGTCGGGTCGTTCTTGAGCACGATGTTGAGCACGGTGACCAGGACCAGCAGCAGCGGAAAGAGCGCGGCGAATCCGTAATAGGAGATGAGCGCGGCGAGGTAGCCGGCCTGGTCGTCGCCGAACTTCTTCCACACCGCCACGGGGAAGGCCAGCATGGGCCGCCGCTGCTGAAGACCGTCGGCCGAGTGCACGGCGCGGGTAATCGCGTTCATATGCCTCCCACTTACCCGGTCCCTCGTTCTTAATCCGCTGGCTAGAGCGTGAATGCGACCAGTTCGGGCCGGGTGCATATCTTCGTTGCCTGATCCGCCTGCGGGCAGGCGGTGACGACCAGCACGTCGCCCGTCGTGTCGGTGCTCCCGCCGAGCCCGGACAGGTCGGAGAAGTAATGCGGCCAGGGCAGCACCGGGGATGTCCAGGTGACCCGGCCGGCCGCCGCGCTGTAGCCCCAGGCCGTGCCGTTCGCGCCGCTGTCCATGCCGAGCGCGACCCCGCCGCGTACCACGTACATGCTCGCGGAGCCCGCGGCCGTGGAACCGGAGACCGAGGCCTTCACGTCGCCGGTCAGCGGGTCGACGCCGGTCAGCGTGGAACCGGCCGACGTGAGGTAGATCAGGTCCGCCACCGGATCGGCGCCCTCGGGAACCGCGGCGGCCATCGTCCAGAGCGCGCCGCCCGTCGATCCGCTGTACGCCGTCACGCCAGCCGCGGAGGCGAAGAGCACCGCGCCGCCTGTGGCCATCGCGAGCGTGCCAGAGAAGGGCTGGCCGAGTGGGGAACCAAGGGTCCGTTCCGTACCCGACTGAAGGTTGATGACTCGCAGAGCGGTCACCGGAGCGGAGGCACGGTAGCCGCCGGCGGACTCCGCCACGTAGAGGGTCGAACCGTCGGTGCGCCAGGACCTGTTCACGCCGGTCAGGTGGCTCCAGCGGGCGCGGCCCGTCTTGTTGTCGTAGCCTGTCACGCCCGTGGGGCCGACGATGACCGTGCTGGCGAGCGACGCCGCGACCGCGCCGCCGAACACCGCGGCCTTGTACCGCCGCAGTTGCCGGCCGGTCGCCGCGTCGATGACCGCCTCGGTTCGCTCCCTGCCGTTGGCGGACAAGATCCCGGCCGTCACCACGCCAGGCCAGGCACGGACCGACAGGACGGCGGCGCCGATCGGGGCGGCCAGCGTAACCTGCCACCGCGGTGCGCCATTGGCCAGCGCGAAGGCGGTCAGCGTGAGGCCGTTCCCGAGCACGGCGAGGCCACCGCCTACCGCGACATAGGCCTGGCCGATGGCGGGCACCGTCCCCGCCGCGCCGCCCCCCGCGCCGCCGACCGTCCAGGCGCCGGACAGCGGGGCGGCCCAGCGCTGCGCGGTCGCGGGCTGGGCACGGCAGCCCCGGCAGGCGGGCTGCTGAAGCTGCCCGTTCGCGGCCAGGCCAGGCACGGGAAAAAGCACCACCGCGAGCAGGGCCACGGCGAGCAGGACGCGCCGCGCGAGCGGTGATGACGTCCTGGCCGCGCGCCACGGACGCCGGCGCGCTGTCTTGCGCATCCGCTAAGGGTAGAGCCCATTACGCGCCGGGAGAAAACCGATAGCGTTGGAGGCGATACAAGGAGGTACACACATGGCAGACCGCGCACCGCTCCCGTATGAATTTTTGCCGCCTGTGCCGTCGTTCGCCGTGACGAGCGAAGAAGTCACCGACGGCGTGCGCATGAGCGACAAGCATGTGTACAACAGCTTCGGCATGAGCGGTGAGAACGTCTCACCGCAGCTTTCCTGGTCCGGATTCCCGGCGGAGACCAAGAGCTTCGCGGTCACCTGCTACGACCCGGACGCGCCGACCGGGTCCGGCTTCTGGCACTGGCTCGTGATCGACATCCCGGCTTCGGTGACCGCGCTGGAGGCCGGAGCCGGCGGCGGCGGCGGCTCGCTGCCCGGCGGCGCGTTCCATGTGCGCAACGACTACGGCACCAAGGACTTCGGCGGCGCGGCACCGCCCGCGGGCGATGAGCCGCACCGGTACGTATTCGCTGTGCACGCCCTCGACACCGAGACGCTCGGCATCGACTCCGACGCGACGCCCGCGGTCGCGGGGTTCAACCTGCGGTTCCACACGATCGCGCGCGGGCTGCTCGTGCCCGTCTTCGGCCACTGATGTCACCCGGGGGGCGACCCCCGTACCCCCGGGGCTGGCCCGATGAAAGGCAATGATATCGGGCCAGCGGATATCACCCTGGTTATATCCGGGGGGCCGCTGCGGTCAGCGGCGCGGAGCGCTACTCCTCGTCGCTGGCCCCCGGCCCGCCGAGCGCGTCCTTGTGCCTGAGCTGGTAGTGCTTGGTCAACGCGGCGCTTGCCTCGCCGGGCCGGAAAGCGACGGTGCGCTGACAGATTTCACAGCGCGTAACGGGCAGCTGTGTCACCGTAACGGGAAAGCTTTTGCTTGCTGAGCGGGTCATGAGCCTTCACAAATGCAGGAGGGCCGGGCTATTTTGACCCGACGTTGCGTATTGTCTTCCCAAATGATAAGTGACGCAAGTGACTGAGCCGAAAGTATCAAGGTTTCGGCTCAATTCCCATCGGGATGCGGCCCTCCGGCAGATCGCCCAGCTGGAGCGGGAGTTCGCCGCGATCGTCGCCAGCGCCTCCGATGGCTCGGCAGGCGGCGACGACGAGCACGACCCCGAGGGTGCCACGGTCGCATTTGAGCGTCAGCATGTCGCGGCGCTACTCGGCCAGGCGCGCGCCCAGTTGGCCGCGATCGATACCGCGTTGCGGAAACTCGACGCGGGCAGATACGAAATATGCGATATATGCGGCGGGCAGATTGGCGCCGAGCGCCTCGCCGCGCGCCCGGCCGCCCTTACCTGCGTCCGCTGCGCCGCCAGGCGCTCGGGGGCCTAGCCCGGCCGGGCTGGGGAACGCCTCGCCGGGGCCATATCGCCGCGTTCCGGACAGGAGCCCTGGTCGCGAAAAAGATCGTGGTAGAAAAGCGTGCGCAGAGAACGCTTTTCTGCCACCAAGAAAAAATTTACCAAGATCTTTCGCTGAGCTGGGACATCAGCTGCCATCCGGTGTCACATGAGCACCCGGGGTGCGCTATGAGTAGTCGCGGAACGCGGGCCAGGCCGACACAAACCCACCGCGCGTGCCCGGGCACCAGGCCGCCCGCCTCACGAACGGGTACGGCCTCGCGGGGATCGCCGAGCGGGTGGCCTCCTGCGGGGGACGCTGAGGCTCGGGCCCGTTCCGTCGGGCGGTTTCGCGGTCACCGCCCGATTGCCCCTGCGGTGAACCCGCCGCTGCGCGTCCTCGTCGCCGACGACCAGGAACTGGTCCGCGCCGGATTCTGCGTGATACTCGAGGCCGCCGGGTTCGAGGTGGTCGGCGAGGCTGGCGACGGCGCCGCGGCGGCCGTGCTCGCGGTTGACGCGCACCCTGACGTGGTGCTGATGGACATCAGGATGCCGGTCATGGATGGCCTTGAGGCGACCAGGCAGATCATCGCCATCGGCGCGGGGGCGCCGAAGGTGGTGATCGTGACCATCTTCGACCTGGACGACTACGTGTACGAGGCGCTGGGCGCCGGGGCGAGCGGGTTCCTGCTCAAGGACGCGCCGCGCCCGCTCCCTCCCGGCTGGCGTCGCTGACCAGGCGCGAGCGGGATATCCTCCGGCTGATCGCCCGCGGCAACAGCAACATGGAAATCGCGCGCGAACTGGTGGTAACCGAGGCCACGGTCAAGACCCACGTCGGCCACCTGCTCGCCAAGCTCGACCTCCGTGACCGCGTGCAGGCCGTCATCCTGGCCTACGAAACGGGCGCCATCACCCCGGGCCGGTCCGACTAGCCAGGAACGGGGCGGGCCGCATCCCGCACGTCGCGGCGTCGTAGCCGGGCAGCCCGGCCAGCTGGGCGAGCAGCCACGGTGAGGCGAGGACCTTGAGCAGCGCCTGTACCTCACGCGAGCCGGTGTGCTCGGCCGGGATGACCAGGCTGAACCGCTCCTGCGCCAGCGGGATGAAGGTGAGGCCGTAGGCCCGCGCGGCGGGCTCGCTCGCCACCCCCGCGTCGGCCAGTCCCGCCGCGATGGCGGACGCGACCTGCAGGTGGCCGGCCGCGTGGCTGCCGTACCCGATCAGGTCGGACGGGTCGAGGTTGAGCCTGACGCGCTCGCGGTCGAGCAGGCGGCGGGCCTCCGCGCCCGGCTCCCTGTTGACAAGGCGAAGCCGGTTCTTCGCGATCGCGTCAAGGCCGGTGACGGTGGACCGCAGGTCGTCCCTGACCGCGAGCCCCTCGCGCCAGGCGGTGAAGCCGACGATGTCCGCGCCGGCCGGGATGTTGTTCTCGCTGTTCTCGCTGTTCTCGCTGTTCTCGCTGACGCTCGCCGGGGTATGGACGCCGGCCGCGTGCACGAGGCCCTGGCGGGCGAGCCGCAGCGCCTCGCCCGAGCCGCAGGGCCACCAGGCGAAGGCGACCGGCGGGTCGAGCAGGGACAGCGGCGTGGCGAGCAGCGGGAGCGCGGGGTCGCAGCCCGCCACGACGAGGGTCGGCCGCGGCGGCCCGATCGGGCGGATCAGGCCTGGCGTGGCGGCCAGGCCGCCGGCCGGCAGGAAGCCAAGGCCCACGCCCGCGTCACCGCGGAGCGGCAGCGCCACGAACCGGTCGCCGACAGCGGCGAGCGATACCCGCTCCCCCTCGCCCGCAAGCGGGGCGACGCTCGTCGCGGTCACCGGTGCGGCCGGCTCACCCGGGCCGAACAGCTCCTCAACCGACAGGCCGAGGGTCTGGGCGATGGCCAGCGCAACGCGCAGCGAAGGGTCGGAATGGCCCGACTCGACCGCCGACACCGCCTGCCTGCTTACCCCCGCCATGCCCGCGAGCTGCTGCTGCGAAAACCCGCGCGCCTGCCTGGCAAGCCGCAGTCCGGTGCCCGTCGTGCCAGGTCCCTCCGTCATGCCTAGGGATCGTAGGCGATGCGGCATCGGTGCTGCCGACCGGGGGAGCGGGATTTTCGCGCTGGCATCCGGGAGTACGCGGTTGAGCTGGTGCGAACGAAGTACGCAGACTTTGGCCCTACCCTCGCGACTGAAATTCTTCAAGAGAAGCATTCGATAACCATCGGTCGCGAGACGCTCCGGCGATGGCTCATGGCAGACGGTCTATGGCTCTCGCGCAGGCAACGGAAGACCTTCCATCAGCCGAAGCTGAGGCGAGAGCGCTTTGGCGAGCTGGTCCAGATCGACGGTAGCGACCACCGATGGTTCGAGGATCGTGGCGAGCTCTGCACCTTGCTGGTGTTCATCGACGACGCGACCAGTCGGCTGATGCAGCTCCGGTTCGTACTCAGCGAGAGCACGGACAGCTATCTGACAGCAGTCCATGGCTACGTGCAGGTCCATGGGTGCCCCGTGGCCTTTTACTCTGACAAGCACGTAGTCTTTCGCGTCAACAAGCCGAACGCGGTCGGCGGCTCTGGCATGACGCAGCTTGGTCGAGGACTGGCGGAGCTAAATATCGAGATAATCTGTGCCAACTCAAGCCAGGCCAAGGGCCGCGTAGAGCGAGTGAAT
>Ga0066797_1000612_pt1 | contig 10548 bp, 9 predicted proteins | sample PersoiDNA2013193_FD_76335 | JGI IMG/M metagenome (GOLD analysis project Ga0066797, IMG submission 76335) | Permafrost soil microbial communities from the Arctic, to analyse light accelerated degradation of dissolved organic matter (DOM) -... | ecosystem: Environmental > Terrestrial > Soil >... | reverse complement strand
CGGAATTCCTCCGCGAGACGACCTATTATCCCCTGCTCTGCGTCGTGCAGATGGCGAGCGCCGAGGAAGCGGTCGTGGTCGACACGCTGGCCGAGGGCATCGACCTCAAGCCGTTCTTCGAATTGATGGCCGACGAGAAGGTGCTGAAGGTTTTCCACGCCGCGCGCCAGGACATCGAAATCGTCTGGCACAAGGCCGGCATCGTTCCGCATCCGATCTTCGATACCCAGGTCGCGGCCATGGTGCTCGGCTATGGCGACAGCATCGCCTACGACCAGCTGGTCGAACGCATCTGCGGCCATCGGCCGGACAAGACCCACCGTTTCACCGACTGGTCGCGGCGGCCGCTGACGGACGACCAGATGCATTACGCGGTCTCCGACGTCACGCATTTGCGCGATGTGTTCGCAGCCCTGGACGCCGACCTCAAGAAGCGCGGGCGCAGCGACTGGGTGAGCGAGGAGATGGAGGTCCTGACCTCGCCGAAGACCTACGACTTTCACCCCGAACGCGCCTGGGAGCGGCTGAAGACGCGGGTCCGCAAGCCGAAGGAGCTCGCGGTGCTGATGGAGGTCGCGGCGTGGCGCGAACAGGAAGCCCAGAGCCGCGACGTGCCGCGCAGCCGCGTGCTGAAGGACGACACCGTCGGCGATATCGCCACCCACGCACCCACCAGTCTCGAACGGCTGGCGAATTTGCGTTCGCTGCCGAAGGGCTTCGACCGCTCGAAATGGGGCGCCGAGATCGTGGCGGCGGTACAGCGCGGCCTCGCGCGCGATCTTGCGAGCCTGCCGAAGATCGAAAAGCCGCGCGGCAATTCGAATGGTGCGGCGACCGTCGAGCTGTTGAAGGTTCTGCTGCGGATGACGTCGGAGCGGCATGCGGTGGCCAGCAAGGTGATCGCCACCGTCGACGATCTCGAACAGATCGCCGCCGATGATCAGGCCGATGTCGCCGCCCTGCATGGCTGGCGCCGCGAGCTGTTCGGCGAAGCGGCGCTGTCGCTGAAGCACGGCCAGCTGGCGCTGGCGATCGAAAAAGGCCGGGTGATCAGGGTCGATCGCAGCTAGCGCAAGCCCCGGGGCCTTTGCCGTTTCGGCGCAGCCGCGAAGCCGCGCCGCTGGTCCGCGGCGCTACCACTTCAACTCGACGCCGAGGGTGCCCTGATGCGACTGCGTCGCGGCGCGGAACTTGCCGTCATAGTTGAGATAGAGTCGCACCGTGTTGCTGAGGGAGAGCGAGGCGGACGCTCCCGCGTCGGCGCCGTAGCGGCTTTCGCCGATGCCCTGCACGCTGATGCTCTGGGGACCGAGGCTGACAGTGATCGAGCTGAAATTCTGCTCGACATTGTCGACGAACTTGCCGTAGCCGGACAGATCGAAAATCTTTCCGTCGAAGATCCAGTAATGGCCGACCTCGGCGCCGAGCAGGATGCGCGAACGCTCCACCGACGCGCCGGTCGCCATCAAGGGATCGAGACCGCCGCTCTCCTGAAACGATCCGGTGGTGGCGCGGACATATTCGAGCGCGGCCTTGGGCACGATGCGGCTCTGGTCCTGGTTCCAGTAATAGCTGAGCTCGGTCAGCGCGCCGTCGATCCGGGCGTTGTAGCTAGCGCTGGCGGTGCCGAAACCGGTGTCCCGGTTCGAATTGATGTTCCCGAACCCGTGGACCAGCGCGACCGCCCAGGTCCACGGCCCCTTGTCGACCGAGGCATTGAAGCCGAGCTGGGTGAGATCGAGGGACGCCGATTGCAGCGCCAGCGGAACGTCGATCGAGGTACGGCTTTGGTCGATCGAGGCGCCGATATTGACGCCGGGCGCGATCGTCACGCCCAGCCCCGCCACGCCGCCCCAGGTCTGGCGCCGATCGCCGACAAAATCTGCCTGCGCATCGGTCCTGGCCGAGATGCCATAGGCCTCGCCCCAGGTCCGATAGCGCGGCGCGTCGGTCGCCTCGGACGCGCCGCCGCCGCCCGGATTGTTCCGCAAACCACGCCCGACCCCGGCCTGGTTGCCCAGCCGTTCCAGAAAACTGCTGCCGAGATTGCTGACGGCCGCGCCGGCCGACAGGTCGGAATCGATCCCGGTGAGCGATGGCGTGGGCGCTGGCCTGCGCGCGGGGGCGGGCGTGATCGACTGCGCCAATGCCGGCGACGCTGCCAGGGCGGCCAGGATCAGGCCCAGGACGGCGGCCGTGCCCCGCCGCGGCCTGTCGCCGGGGCCGGTCTGCTTAGCCCGCGAAAGCCGCCGTGAGCAGCACATCAATGCATTTCCCGAAAGGAGCACGACGCGACAAAAGCTCAAAAAAATCCGTCGGCCGATTCCGATTTGCCTCCAGTTCTCCGGGAGCGTCAATCGGTCATGGTCGTCCTCGAAGGGCGATTGGCCGAAGTTGTTGTTCTGCTGCCACAGGTGAACGGGGAGCGATCCCGGAGCGGGGCCGGTTTCTCGCGCCCCCGCCGGAAGCTTGCTAAGGCGCGAATTTCGTGTTGCAATATCCGGCACAATCGGATTTTGGCCGATCGACTGTGCGTTTCGCGACTAAGAAATTGAGCAGACATCCAAGAAGCCCGCTTGTGGCGTGGCACGCGAAAAGCGTGGCCGCGTCTTTTTTACGTCTAGACCAGGAGACAGGCGATGCAGAAAGGCACCGTCAAGTGGTTCAACCCGACAAAGGGTTATGGGTTCATCAAGCCCACGGTCGGCGATAAGGACGTGTTCGTCCATATCTCGGCGGTCGAGCGCGCTGGGCTCTCAACCCTCAACGAGAATCAGGTTATCGAATACGACCTCGTGGAAAATCGCGGCAAAACCTCCGCGGAAAATCTGAAGGTCTCTTGAGCATCGTCACGATCCGCGCAAGCAATCCTGATGCACCCCCGGCCCTCGCCGGGGGATTTTATTTTCAAAGCCCTTCATAGCGTAGCCGACGCGCCGCCGAGCCCATACCAGCGCGAAGCTCAGGTCAAAGGCGGAGAAACCAACGTCTCGCCGCAACCACCGCCGCCGATCGTCTTGCAGAGACCGTCTTCCAGACGGATCTGGCCGCCGGCAACCAGCCGCAAGGCCGCCGGATAGATGCGGTGCTCGATCGCGAGGATTCGCGTCTCCAGCGTTTCGGCCGTGTCGTCGTCGCGAACTGCGACCGCGCCCTGCATCAGGATCGGTCCGGCATCGGTTTCGGGAATGACGAAATGCACGGTCGCGCCCGAAATCTTCACCCCGGCGCGCAGCGCCTGGGCCTGCGGTTCGAGGCCGGGAAACGACGGCAGCAGCGAGGGATGGATGTTGAGCATCCTGCCGTACCAGCGCTGCACGAATTCGGCTGTCAGTAGCCGCATGAAGCCGCCGAGGCAGATCAACTCGACCCCGTGCTGGTCCAATGCCTTCTGCAACACCGCCTCGAATGCCGCGCGGTCACGGCCGAACGGCTTGCTTTCGATCGTGAGCGCCGCAACGCCGCTCGCCCGGGCCTTTTCGAGACCGCCGGCATCGGCCTTGTTGGAAATCACCACCGCGATCTCGGCGGGAAAATCCGCCGCGGCCGCGGCCTGGATCAGGGCGGCCATGTTCGATCCCCGCCCCGATATCAGGATTGCGACGCGGCGCTTCATCGCCTCACCGTGCCAGATCGAGGTGACCGTTATAGACCACGCGGTGTTCGCCTTCGGCCGGGATCACCTCGCCCAGTAGCGTGACGCTTTCGCCGCTGTCGGTGAGGATCTCGGTGACCTTTTCGATCGCGTCCGCCTGCACGATGGCGATCATGCCGATGCCGCAGTTGAAAGTGCGCAGCAGCTCGAGTTCGGCGATACCGCCCTGCTCCGCCAGCCATTTGAAGACCGGCAGCACCGGCAGCCGCGCCAGGTCGATACCGACTCCGAGATGCTTGGGCAGCACGCGCGGGATATTGTCGGTAAAGCCGCCGCCGGTGATGTGGGCAAGCCCCTTGACCGCGCCGGTCTCGCGGATCGCGCGCAGGCAGGATTTGACATAAAGCCGCGTCGGGGTCAGCAGCGCGCCCCCCAGCGTCATGACCGGCGAGAACGGCGCCTGCGCCTCAAACCCGAGGCCGGAGGCCTCGACGATCTTTCGCACCAGCGAAAATCCGTTGGAGTGAACCCCCGAAGAGGCCAGCCCGATGACCGCATCGCCCACCCCGATGTCGGCGCGCGGCAACAGTGTGCCGCGCTCGGCGGCGCCGACCGCAAAGCCCGCGAGGTCGTAATCGCCGTCCTTGTAGAGGCCGGGCATTTCGGCGGTCTCGCCGCCAATCAAGGCGCAGCCGGATTCCCGGCAGCCTTCGGCAACGCCGGCAACGATGGCGGCGGCCGCCTCCGGGTCGAGCTTGCCGCAGGCGAAATAATCGAGAAAGAACAGCGGCTCGGCGCCCTGCACGACGAGGTCGTTGACCGACATCGCCACCAGGACGATGCCGATGCCGCCGTGCAGACCGGTCTCGATCGCGATCTTGACCTTGGTGCCGACGCCATCGGTGGCCGCGACCAGAACCGGGTCTTTGAAGCCCGCGGCCTTGAGGTCGAACAGCCCGCCGAACCCGCCGATTTCGGCGTCGGCGCCGCTGCGGGCGGTGGCCCGCACCATCGGCTTGATGAGATCGACCAGACGATTGCCCGCATCGATATCGACGCCTGAATCGGCGTAAGTAAGCCCGTTTTTACGGTCGACCATGGCTTGTTCCAAATGATGGCGGCTGGTTACGTCGGATTCCACTCATGTGCAATGGCTCGCAAGCGGTGCGCGCATATACTATGTAGACAGGAACCGGCTCACCCCGCAAAGGGCCGGATCTTTTCCAGACATCAGGCCGGTAGCCGGGAAGCGCCGTTTGAGTATTCCGAACATCATTACCCTGGGCCGCATCCTGCTGGTGCCGTTCATCGTCTGGGCGATCGCCTCCAGTCAGATGGAAATCGCCTTTGCGATTTTCATCGTCGCAGGCGTCAGCGACGCGATCGACGGCTTTCTCGTCAAGCGCTTCAATATGGCGAGCGAGTTGGGCGCCCTGCTCGATCCGCTCGCCGACAAGGCGCTGCTGGTCTCGATCTATGTGGCGCTCGGAATCTGGGGCGCGGTGCCGCGCTGGATCGTCATCCTGGTGGTCTCGCGCGACATCATGATCGTCACCGCCGTGATTGTGTCATGGTTGTTCGGCAAGCCGATCCCGATGAAGCCGTTGATGGTGTCGAAGCTCAATACCGTGGCCCAGGTGGCGTTCGCCGCCCTGGTGCTGGCGGCGCTAGGTTTCGGTTTTAAATCAACGCCGTACGATCTGATCCTGATGGGTTTTGTAACCGTCTTTACTTTGGTTTCCGTATCGCTCTATCTCGTGGAGTGGGTGCGGCACATGAGCACGATCGAAGCCCGCTAAACACCCGCCGGACGGTCCCGGCATGGAGTAACCCCAGGTGCCAGGCCGCGTTCAACCCCGCCAGCTCGCCTTTGCGCTGCCGCACGCCGAGAGCCTGACCCGCGACAATTTTCTCGAGGGACCGGCCAACGCCGCGGGGCTTGCGCTGGTCGACAGCTGGCCGGAATGGCCCAACGGGGTCATGCTGCTGGTCGGGCCGGAGGGCTCCGGCAAGAGCCATCTGGCGGCGATCTGGGCCGAGCAAGCCGGCGCCCGCTCGATCTCGGCGCATGCGCTCACCGCGGCCGCGGTGCCGGGAGCGCTGGCGACCGGGACGCTGGTGGTGGAAGACCTGAACGCGCCCGACTTCGACGAGCGCGCGCTGTTCCATCTCATGAACCTGGCGCGCGAAGATGAAGCGTTCGTTTTGATCACCGCCCGGGTGCCGCCATCGGCGGCCCAGATCGAGCTGCGCGATCTGCGGTCGCGCCTGCGCGCCGTGCCCGCGATCTCGCTGCTGCCGCCCGACGATCAGCTGTTTCGCGCACTGATCGTCAAGTTCTGCGCGGACCGCCAAATGACGGTTGATGAGAGCGTGGTCGGCTATCTCGCGACCCGGATCGAGCGCTCCTTCGCGGCCGCCAGGCGGGCGGTCGAACTCCTGGACACCGAAGCCCTGCGGCTCGGGCGGCCGGTAACCCGGGCGCTGGCCGCCGATTTATTGCGCAATGGCTGATGGTCAGGGGTCCCACCCCGCATCTTGACGGCGAAGCCGCGGGGAACATCAATGTCATTGAAAAGTCATTGCGATAAAAGATGGTTCGTACCATCCGTGCCGGGAATCGCTCCGGCGCCCATACCGGGATAGATTGAACCTTCATGGATTCCTCCCAAGCCATTGAAATAAAAGAAAAAGAATTGGAGGCCGAGGCTGGTCCGACGATCGCCCACAGCCCCGAACGCTTCATCAACCGCGAGCTTTCCTGGCTGCATTTCAATCGCCGGGTGCTGGAGGAATCGGTCAATCCCGGCCACCCCGCCCTCGAGCGGGTGCGATTTCTGTCGATTTCCGCCAATAACCTTGATGAATTCTTCATGGTGCGCGTCGCCGGCATCAAGGCGCAGGTGCGCGAGGGCATCACCGAGCGCAGCCCTGACGGGCTGACGCCCGCCGAACAGCTGGTGATGATCAACGAGACCGTCTCAACGCTCGCCAGCGACCAGCAGGCGATCTGGCGCGATCTGCGCGGCATCCTGGCCGAAGTGGGTATCGTTCTCGTCGATGGCCGCGATGTCACCAAGACCGAGCGCAGCTGGATCGAGGATCATTTTCTCCACAACATCTTCCCGCTGCTGACACCGCTGGCGATCGACCCGGCGCATCCCTTTCCGTTCATCCCGAGCCTCGGTTTCACCATCGCGCTGCATCTGGCGCGGGTCGCCGATGGCAAGCCAATGAACGCGCTGATCCGCATGCCCGGCAAGATCGACCGCTTCATCCGACTGCCCGCCAGCAAGGACGGCTCGGTGCGGCTGATCACGCTGGAGCAGGCCACGGGCCTGTTCATCGGCCGGCTGTTTCCCGGCTACACCGTCAAGGGCCAGGGCGCGTTCCGCCTCATCCGCGACTCCGAACTCGAAATCGAGGAAGAAGCCGAAGATCTGGTGCGGTTGTTCGAGACCGCGCTGAAGCGGCGCCGGCGCGGATCGGTGATCCGGCTCGAGATCGAAGCCAAGATGCCGGAAGAGCTGCGGGCATTCGTGCAGCGCGCGCTGTCCACCGCGGACGACGAAGTATTGCTGGTCGACGGCGTGCTGGCGATGAACGAGCTGTCGCAACTGACCCGGCTCGACCGGCCCGATCTCGAATTCGCCCCCTATGTTCCCCGCCACCCCGAGCGGGTGCGCGATCACGGCGGCGACATCTTCGCAGCGATCCGGCAAAAGGACCTGATCGTCCATCACCCCTATGAATCCTTCGATGTCGTGGTGCAGTTCCTGCAGCAGGCCGCCCGCGACCCCGACGTTGTCGCCATCAAGCAGACGCTCTATCGCACCTCGAACAATTCACCGATCGTGCGCGCCCTGGCGGAGGCCGCCGAGGCCGGAAAATCGGTGACGGCGCTGATCGAGCTCAAGGCGCGGTTCGACGAGGAAGCCAACATCCGCTGGGCGCGCGACCTCGAACGCGCCGGCGTGCAGGTGGTCTACGGGTTCCTCGAACTGAAGACCCACGCCAAGCTGTCGCTGATCGTGCGCCGCGAGGGCGGCAGCCTCACGACCTACGTCCATACCGGCACCGGCAACTATCATCCGGTGACCGCGCGCATCTATACCGATCTTTCCTACTTCACCTCCGATCCGATCATCGGACGCGACGCCGCGCGGGTATTCAATTACATCACCGGCTATGCCGAACCGAGCGACATCGAGAAGATGGCGGTATCGCCGCTGACCCTGCGCAAGCGAATGCTCGAGCATATCCGCGGCGAGACCGCCTACGCCCGTCACGGCAAGCCGGCGGCGATCTGGCTGAAGATGAATTCGCTGGTCGATCCCGACATCATCGATGCCCTCTACGAGGCCTCGCAGGCCGGGGTCTCGATCGAACTGATAGTGCGTGGCATTTGCTGCCTGCGGCCGGGCATTGCAGGACTTTCGGAAAATATCCGCGTCAAATCGATCATCGGCCGCTTCCTCGAACATGGCCGAATCTACTGCTTCGGGATGGGCCAGGGCCTGCCGAGCGCAAAAGCCGCTGTGTATATCTCGTCCGCGGACATGATGCCGCGCAACCTCGACCGGCGCGTTGAGGTGCTCTGTCCGCTGCAAAATCCCACGGTGCATCAGCAGGTTCTCGAGCAGATCATGGTGGCGAACCTCAAGGATACCGAACAAAGCTGGCAGTTGTTGCCGGACGGGACGTCAACGCGTATGAAGGCCGCGAAGGGCGAAGAACCATTCAACCTTCATGATTACTTCATGACCAATCCGAGTCTGTCAGGCCGTGGAAAGTCGCTTCAGGAATCTTCGCCGCGCCGCCTCACGCGCCGGACCGAACGCCAGCAGCATTCGTCATAAGGGGCCGTTGCGGTGAACCGGCCGCGCAAGCGCGCCTCCAGCGTCGCGGTCATCGATATCGGCTCGAACTCGGTGCGCCTCGTCGTCTATGAGAAGATGGCGCGCAGCCTGATCACGATCTTCAACGAGAAGGCGCTGTGCGGGCTCGGCCGCGAGGTCCAGACCACCGGCCTGCTGGCGCCGGACGCCGTCGCCAAGGCCTTGACGTCGTTGCGTCGCTTTCGCGCGCTGTGCCGGGTGATGAGGGTCGGCCGCGTGCACGCAATCGCCACCGCCGCTTGCCGCGACGCCAGCAACGGGCCGGATTTCATCGCCCGGGCCGAACGCATCTGCGGCGTCGGGATCGAAATCCTCTCCGGACCACGCGAGGCCAAACTGTCCGCGCTCGGCGTCGTATCGGGCGTCCACAGGCCGGACGGCATCGTCGGCGATCTCGGCGGCGGCTCGCTGGAACTGATCGACGTGCGCGCCAACCGCGTTCGCAGCGGCGTGACACTGCCGCTCGGAAGCCTGGCGCTGCAGGACCTTTCGCATAAATCGCTCAAACGCGCCGAGCGCATCGTCAGGACCGAGCTTTCCGGCGTAGCCCAGCTGAAGGCCGGCCGCGGCCGCACCTTCTACGCGGTCGGAGGCACCTGGCGGGCGCTGGCCCGCATCCACATCATCCAGAGCGAGTACCCTCTGGGGGTGATGCACGGCTATTCGATACCGGCGCAGGAAGCGCTCGATTTCGCCCAGCGCCTGCGCCGCCTCGCCTCGGCCAACATGCTGGCCAACATCGAATCCGTCGCCGATGCGCGGCGGCCGCTGTTGACCTATGCGGCCCTGGTACTCGAATACATCATCCGCGTCGCCCAGCCCAAGACCATCGTGTTTTCGACCTTCGGGGTGCGCGAAGGCCTGCTGTATGAAAAGCTGCCGGAGGCCGAGCGGTCCAAGGATGGATTGATCTGCGCCGCGCAGACGCTGAACGAGTTGTTGTCGCGATCCGCGCGCCACGCCAAGGAACTGATCGAATGGACCGATCGCCTGGTGCGGGTGGTCAAGTTGCGCGAGACCGACGAAGACCGCCGGCTGCGCCACGCCGCCTGCCTGTTGTCGGATATCGGATGGCGGGTGCATCCCGACCATCGGGGCGAGGAAACGCTCAATCTCATCACCAACGGCAATTTCGGCTCGATCAGCCATCAAGGCCGCGCGTTCGTCGCGCTTTCGGTTTTCTACCGCTATGCCGGCCTGAGCGAGCAGAATGAGCCGCCGGTGCTGATCAGGCAGGTGGTACCGCCGGCGATGGTCGAGCGCGCCCGCCTGCTCGGCGCCGCCTTTCGCGTCGCCCATCTGATATCGGCGGCGCGACCGGGCGTGTTGCCGGCAACGCATTTTCGAAGCCAGGAGCGCAAGCTGATGCTGGTATTCGAGCACAGGCTGGTCGATCTGGTCGCCGATCGCGTCGGCAGCCGTTTCAAGCAGCTGGCACGGCTGGTCGGGCGCACCGGGTCGATCGTCAGGCGGTAGCCGCCCTGGGACCGCAGCGGCCCAACCGGCGATCCGCACGCCGCCAGAAGGCCGTCACGGAGCCGTTCCCGCGCCAGCATGCAGCAGATTCGTTTCGGCAAACCGCTCCGTCGCCTCGAACACCTGCCGCAACTCGCGAACCGAGACTTCCAATTGCGCAGCCATGATGGTCTGGGCGCCGCGTTCGAGTTCCCTGGCCAGCCGCGACAGATCGTTGAAGCCGAAGGTCGCCGCGGAGCCCTTGACCGAGTGCGCTTCCCGCTTCACCAGCTCGCGATCCTGGCCGTTGACGGCGAGCTTTGCCATCTTGTCGGTCGTGTCCGCCAAAAATGCCTGCAGCACTTCGATGGCGTAGTCAGCTCCGAGCTCATCGCCGAGCAGTTTGAAAACCGCCTCATCGAACGAAAATGGCGCGCTCATGCGATCGCTCTTTCCTGCTGCGCCACGGACCTGGCGCGGAGCAGCGCCGCGCCCAGCCGGGCGCCGGTCACGGGCTTCGTGACAAAATCGTTCATGCCGGCGGCAAGACAGGCCAGCTGATCCTCACTGGGCATTCGCCGTCAGCGCAATGATGTAGAT
>Ga0066797_1000611_pt1 | contig 10549 bp, 10 predicted proteins | sample PersoiDNA2013193_FD_76335 | JGI IMG/M metagenome (GOLD analysis project Ga0066797, IMG submission 76335) | Permafrost soil microbial communities from the Arctic, to analyse light accelerated degradation of dissolved organic matter (DOM) -... | ecosystem: Environmental > Terrestrial > Soil >... | reverse complement strand
GGACGGACAGATCGGTGCTCTTGGGGAAGTACCGGCGCAGCAGACCGTCCGTGTTCTCATTGCTCCCGCGCTGCCACGCTGGCGTGGGCGGCCATCTCCGAGCCTTGGTCCCAGGTCAACGACAGACGCATCGGCTCGGGCAGACGCTCGAACCTGGCAACGACGCCAGGGCACACCTTCGCGGCGGTGTGGTCGGTGGCCAGGGCCGCGAACTGGACGTAACGGCTGGCGGGTTCGACCTGGGTGGCGATCGCGGTGGCGTTGAACGCACCGGTGATCAGGTCACCCTCCCAGTGCCCGGGAACGGCACGGCTCTCGACCTCCATGGGACGGGCGTCGATCAGCCGGCCCGGGTCGACCAGCCGCGTCGAGCGCCCGTCCGCCCGGCGCCGGGGCCGGGGCCGGTGCAGCGTGCGCCCGGTGCGCAGCTTCTTGGTCAGGTCACGGCGAAGCACCCCGCGGTGGGGCAGGTCCAAGCCCTGGTCGATCGTCTCGGGACTCACGACGCGCTCGGCGTAGTGGGTCCGCAGGTAGCCGACGATCTGCTCGGGGCTCCGCTCCAGCTCAAGGCGGGCCTGGACGACGTCGCACAACCACACATCCGCAGCGTCTGGATGCGTTCACGCTCGAACAACGACAGATACCGCGCCGACGGCGCGGCACCCTGGCCGCTGTCGTGACCGATGCCGCCGTGCTCCCGGCGTCGGCGACTTCACGGCGCGCGGTGCGCGCGTTCGGCTTCGGCGAGCGCACCGTGGTCCTCGACACGAACGTGCGCCGCGTTCTCACCCGGGTCCTCGTCGGTCAAGCAGTCCCGACCCCGCATCTCACCGCTGCCGACCGGGACAGCGCCGCCGCCTTCCTGCCGACCGACGCGGCAGAGGCAGCCCTCTGGAACGTCGGGTTGATGGAGCTCGGAACGCTCGTCTGCACCGTGCGAACGCCGGACTGCGAGGCGCGCCCGCCAGCGGCCCGGTGTGCCTGGTTGCGGGCCGGCAAGCCCGCGGACGTCGGCCTTCGACCGCGCGACTAGCCCTGGGCCGGCACCGACCGGCAGGCCCGCGGGCGGATCATGGCGGCGCACCCGGGAGTCGGCCGAGCCGGTTCCCCTCGCGGTGCTCGGGTGCGCCGTCGACGGCGGCGCACCCGGCGACGAGGCCTTCGGCTTGCCCGGGTCGATTGACCGGGGCACCCGCGCGCCAGGTGCCGGCTGACCTCGGCCTTCCTGCCGACGTGGTGGCCTTGACAGTTCCGAAGCTCGGTTCTAGTCTTGAGCAATCGATTACACGCGCCAATGGCCGGTTATCGGCAGGTGGGGATCTCAGGGTCGGCAGCTCGGTCAGGTCGCGGGAGGAGCACTGGCCTCGGTCGGCCTCGTGGCGGGTCGGAATCTTCGGACCAGGGCGCCGGTGACGAGCAGGGGCGGCCATCGCCGGCCCTGCTGCAGGTGCGTGCGCCAGGTGGCGAAGCCTTCTGGTAGGGACCGCTGAGAGGACGACAGTGACGTCAGCCGATTCAACTCAGACCACCCGGACGCGGCCGGCCTACCAGGACCTGCCGAAGTACCGCGACACGGAGGAACGCCATTCCTGGCACGTCTTCGGTGCCGATGACCAGCTTGGCACCATGAGTCTGCTGACTCCCGAGCGCGCGCTCCGCGCGGCCGGCAACGTCCAGACCGGCGAGAGTTTCGCGCTGAGCTGGCAGATGGAGTTGCCGGATCCGCCCTTCTTCGGCAGGCAGACGATGCGGCACACGCTCTACGACATCAGCGACACCCACCAGGGCAGCGACGACGTGTACGACAACTTCTACAGTCAGTCGTCGTCGCAGTGGGACGCGCTCAACCACATCGGAACGCCGGATACCGGCACGTTCTACAACGGGTACTCCAGTGAGGCGGTTCACCTCTCCGCCGAGAAGCCGCTCGGTATTGCCAATGTCGGCCGCCGGGGTGTCACCGGGCGCTACCTGCTGCTCGACGTCGCCCGGTATCGCAGCGCGATCGGACGACCGGTCGACCACGAGACACGCGACGCGTTCACGCCCGAGGACCTCGACGGCGCGCTCGAGATGCAGGGCGTCGAGATCGAGGAAGGCGACATCCTGCTCATCAACTCCGGCTGGATCGCCTGGTACGAGGGCCTCAGTCACCGGGAGCGGATCGACGTCTCCAAGCTGTCGGTGCAGTTCCAGTTCGAGATGCCCGGTCTCGAGGTGTCCCGGCGGTCCGCCGCATGGTTGTGGGACAAGGGCGTGGCCGCCGTCGCCTCCGATCTGCCGGGGCTGGAGTCGGGTCCGTTCAGGTTCGACCTCGACTGGGACGGCTTCCTGCACTACCGAATCACCCCGCTGCTCGGGATCACCATCGGCGAGTTCTTCGCCCTGGACGCCCTGGCGAGCGCCTGCGCCGCAGACCGTCGTTACAGCGGCCTCTTCGTGGCAGCGCCCTTCAACAAGCACGGCGGTTCCGGCTCACCCGCGAACGCGGTAGCCATCCGCTGAGTCGAGACGAAGCCGAAAGGAGTTCCGGATCGCCTGGGGTGGGTCTCCTTTGTTGGTAAGGCCCCGGGCGGCTCCGAACGTCGTCGCCTCGACCTGGAGCGATCGAGCGCGAGGACGACGACGGAGCCAGGACGGTCTCAGTCGGGCCTGACGGTGTGGTCTCGGCCGACTCGTCGGCTGTGCGCCAGAGTTGCGCCGTCAGCGTCACCCGGCAGTCACACCGGAGTCCGGCTGCCAGTCTTCACGGAACTGCCGCGGACCACGAGTTCGGGCTCGAAGATGATCTCCCGAGGTGGCGCATCCCGGTTCCTGATTCGATCGACCAGCAGCTGCGCGGCAGCGGCCCCGATCTCGTATGTCGCCTGGCGCACCGTGGTGATCGACGGCTGAGAGAAGTCGGCCCACGCCAGGTCGTCGAAGCCCACGATGCTGAGCTCGTCGGGAATCTGGACACCGGCCTCCATGCACGCACCGAAGGCGCCCACCAGCATGCGGTTGTTCGCCACGAAGAGCGCGTCCGGCGGCTCTGGGAGCTCGAGCATCCTCTTGGCCGCCCGGTAACCCCCGTCCTCGCGGAAGTTGGCGTACTCGAAGAGTTCGGGATCGTCCGGCAACGACGCGGCCGCAACCGCATCGCGGTACCCGCCCAGCCGTTCCTCCGCGGTGCTGACCGAGCGCGGACCCGTGATGCAGCCGACCCGCCGGGCACCGGAGTCGAGCAGGTGGCGGGTGGCGTTCCGCGCCCCGGCCCGCGAGTTGGAATGGACCGAGTCGGTCTGGAGAGCGAGTCTCCGGTCCAGTGCAACGATCGCGATGTCCTGCCGGAGCAACGGGCCGATGTCGGTGAGATCCGAAGCGGGGCTGATGATCACCCCGGCGACCGACTGCGACGCGAGCACGTTGACGTACTCGGTCTCCTTCTCGATGTCCTCGTCGGCATTGCACAGGATCACGGAGTACCCGTGCCGACGAGCGGTGTCCTCGGCACCGCGGCAGACCGAAGTGAAGAACGGGTTCTCAACGTCCGCGAACACCAGGGCGAGGACCGACGTCGTCTGGACGCGCAGCCCGCGCGCGATGAGGTTCGGCCGGTAGCCGAGGTCGTCAACCGCCTTGCGGACCCGGCGGGCGAGCACGTCGTCGACACCGGCGCTCTGGTTGATGACTCGCGACACCGTCGCGGTCGACACCCCGGCAGCCGCCGCGACCTCACGCATCGTCGCCAAGAAATCCCTCCACTTCTCCGGTGCGCGCCGACTGCTCGGCGCCCGCAGCAAGAGCGTGCGGCTTGCACGGGTCGAACGGCCCGCAGCTGACCCGCGGACTGCGACCCCTGGCAGTCAAGCCGAAACGTCGTCGTCGTCGTAAGTCCGAACACATTCAACCCCACAACGGGAGCGGCCACACGCTTCCCGGGCCGATGATCGACCGTTCGTCGTCGCGGCGTTCGGCCAGCCGTCACGACCACACCCGGCGTCGTGCTCTCGCGCCGACGCCGGGCCACCACATCGGGCCGACGCCGGGCCACCACATCGGGCCGATCGAGCCAGCCCGCGCCGAGCCCGGTCAGAGAGCCGGGTCCACCTGGACCTTGAGCCCCTGGCGGTTGCGGACGAGCTGCACGGCGTCAGCGAACTGCTCCAGCGGCAGCGTGTGAGTGATCATCGTCTCGGCGTCGATGGCACCCGAGGCCATCAGGCGCATCGCGGGTTCGAACGTGTTCAGCACGGCCATCGAGCCGATGACGCTGATCTCGTCGTTGTATACCTGGAACGGCGACAAGGCGAGCCGCACGTCGGGCGGAGCGACACCGAACACCAACATCGTGCCACCGCGCCCGAGCGAGCTCAGCGCCGTCTGCGCGCCCACCGCCACACCGGTGGCCTCGATCGCGTACTCGAAACCGAGACGACGACTACCCATCAGCTCGTCCAGGGACTCCACCGCAGCCTCGGCGCCCATCCGGACGGCCAGCTCGCGCCGAGCAGGATTCGGCTCGACGACGCTGACCTGCGCAGCGCCGCTCCGCCGTGCGGCCTGGATCAGGAGCAGCCCGAGGGTACCGGCGCCGACGACTAGAAGCTCCGAGCCGGGCACCATCGCGAGCCGGCGCAGGCCGTGCACCACGCACGCCAATGGCTCGATCAGCGCCGCCGCTCCCCAGCTCAGCGAGTCGGGAATCGCATATGCGTTGCCGGCAGGAACCGCGACGAGCTCGGCGAACGCACCGTCCACCGTGTCGCCCGTCGCACCCCAGTCCTCGCAAAGATTGCCACGCTGGCGCTGACAGTAGGTGCAGTGGCCGCAGAACAGGCTCGGATCCACGGCGACCCGCTCGCCGATCGACAGACCGGTGACACCGGCGCCGAGGGCGACGACCTCACCGGCGAACTCATGACCGGGCACGAGCGGGTACGGCGCCGGGGGAAACTCCCCATCGATGATGTGGAGGTCGGTACCGCAGATCCCGACCGCTCGCGGGGCGACGACGATCTCGCCCGGTCCAGGAGTCGGATCAGGCAGCTCCTGGACAGCGATAGTTCCCGGAGTGGTGACGACAGCTGCGCGCATCAGAATTCCCTTCGGCTAGGTGACAACACAGGTTGACAAGACTCGGCGACAGCGCGGGCGGGGTCTGGCTCGTTCGACGTCGCGGCGCTCGGGGCAGAGCGACCGATCCGAGGCCGAGATCGCTGCAGTCATCGGGTCACTCGGTCGGGATAGCGCAACATCCACGGCGCACTCGTCTGGAAGGCAGCACTGGCCGCGAGCACACCGGCGTCGTCGTGCCGCTGCCCAACGATCTGCAGACCGACCGGAAGCCCGTTCGCCAGACCCGCCGGCACTGACGCCGCAGGATGCCCGGTGAAGTTGAACGGGTAGGTCAGACACCACCCGATCGACGGATCGACCGGAACCCCGGCCACCGCGGTCGGACCCGTCGTCAACCCGTCATCGCGGTTCACGACAGCCGTCACGACCAACGTCGGAGTGGCAAGGAAGTCGTAGCCGTCGAACGCATCCTGAATCGCGTCGAAGACAGCAGTCCGCAGCCGTTCGTCCGCGCGCGTCTCCATCGCCGAGCGGGTCTGAGCAGCCACAAGCATGTCGCGGAAGGCGGGCGTGAGCTCATCCAGGTGGTCACGCAGCAGATCCACCCCCCAGCCGAGGACACCGGCCAGGCTATCCGCATACAGCACACCCATCAGCCGAACCCAGAGTTCGGCCAGCTCCAGCTGGTCTGCCGGAAGCCTGACCTCCACCGGCTCTACCACTGCGCCTGCCGACTCGACGCCACTCAGCGACTTGCGGATCACCTTGGCGACCTCCGGGTCGACCGGGAACCCGCCGAGATCCGGACTGAACGCGACCCGCTTGCCGCGCAAACCGTCTCGCGACACCTGTGCCAACGACGTCGCGGCGGCCGGAAGGCTGTGCGGGTCTCGCGGGTGCGGTCCCGCCATCGCCGACAGCATGAGAGCTGCGTCAGTTCGGGAACAGCGCCCATTCGCGCCGTTTCGCGCCAACCACGCAGGCCCCTCCGCGTTCAGGGTGACCCGGACAACGCTGCGCGGGGCCAAGACTGCCGACGCCGCGGCGAGCATCGAGACGCGCTTCCGCCAGGACCAGGGCGCCGGTCACGAACCCGCGGAGAGCGGACCGTGGGTTACGGTCTTGACACGGCGAAAGGATGCACTCTACGGTCTTACCATCATCACGAAAACGATTACATGAGGGTCGACCGATGAGTTCGAATGTGGACGGCACGAGAAGCGCAGCGAGCCCTGAGAGCTTCCGGGACGTCGCGTTCGAGGCGGCTGCCAACGCGCTGAGCAGCGAACGCGATGCGCTGGAAGCGGTCTCAGGTCGGCTCGATGACGGGTTCATTCGCGCTGTCAAACTGGTCACGGCCTGCCGCGGTCGAACGGTGGTGACCGGCATCGGCAAGTCGGGTTACATCGCGATGAAGATCGCTGCCACGTTGTCGAGCGTCGGACGCCCCGCACAGTTCTTGCACTCAACGGAGGCGTTGCATGGCGACTCCGGCGCACTCACCCCAGGAGACGTCCTGATTGCCCTGTCGAACTCGGGCCGCACCGCCGAGGTCTGTGCCTTCGCCCGGTACGCCACCGCGATCGCCGTCCCGGTGATCGCGATCGTCGGCGACCGAACCTCACCACTCGCCGTGCTGAGCGAGGCGGTGATCGATGCGTCCGTCGCGCGCGAGGCTGACCCCTTGAACCTCGCACCGACGGCATCGACGACCGCGGCTCTGGCGCTTGGCGACGCGCTCTCAGCCGCGACCATGGCAGTCGCCCACTTCACCCCCGACGAGTTCCACCGCCGCCATCCGTCCGGCTCACTGGGCGAGCAGCTCTCGACCGAGTCGGGCCGGCGATGAGCGCGGACGTCGTAGTGGTCGGGAGCTTCATGATGGACCACACCGCCTATGTGAGCCGGCGCCCGGAGCCGGGCGAGACCGTGCGAGGGCACGGCTTCCTGGTGTCCGAGGGTGGCAAAGGCTTCAATCAAGCCGTGGCCGCGGCGCGTACCGGAGCTGCGGTACGGATACTGGGCCGGCTCGGAGATGACGAGTTCGGCGGCCGGTTCATCGATCGGCTGCGAGAAGAGGGGATCGACACCACCGGTATCGAGTTCGATCTCGAGCTGGGGACGGGCGTCGGTTTCCCAGTAGTCGACGAGAAGGGCGAGAACGCCATCGTCGTCGTCCCAGGGGCGAACGACCGCATCACGGCGCAACAACTGCAGGCTTGCGCGCCGCGCATCGCCGACGCCAAGGTGCTGCTCCTCCAGCGCGAGGTTCCTGAATCGGCTGCCGTACGCGCCGCTGAGATCGCGCGCGAAGCAGGCGTGTTTGTGGTGCTCAACCCGGCCCCCGCAGGATCCATCCACGCGTTTCGCGGCTTGGTCGACCTCGTCATCCCGAACAAGGTCGAGCTCACTGCCCTTGCCCAAGAGGAGGACATCGAAGGCGCAGCCCGCGCCTTGGCTGCCGACCTCGGAGGCTGCGACGTCATTGTCACGCTGGGCGGTGCCGGAGTGCTGATCGTTGCTGACGGGATCTCGCTATCGATTCCGGCCGACGCGGTCGAGGCGGTCGACACAACGGGCGCAGGCGACTGCTTCTGCGGGAGTCTCGCGGCCCGCCTGGCGAGCGGCGACCGACTCGTGGACGCCGCTGAGTACGCCGTCGTCGCTTCAGGGATGGCCGTCGCGCGCCGCGGTGGAGCTGACTCGGCGCCGACCCTCGGCGAGGTGCTGCCGCGCCTTCGGACCCGCCGACAGGCGGGTAGGGGGCGCGGCGTGCCCCTCGCCGCGCCCCCTACCGAGGTCGGAACGGCATAGCGCGCGATTGTGCAAGCTCCACCCGGATGCTCAGGGGGTGCGCGGACCCGCCGGCCAGGCCGACCGGCTGCACGGTCGACGCGCGGTCGGCCATCCAAGACTCTCGCCGTCGGGGTCGAGGCCAGCCCAGCCGACGTGCTCACGGTGTTGACCGAGTTGAGGTCGACTCGTCCTGCTGCGGGCGATCCGCCGAACCGGTTCTGGGCCCGAACGGCCGGAAAGCGCGAGGCAGACGCGCATCGGGCTCGCGAGTCGTCACGCTCAGCGGCACCCGGCTCGGATGGGTCGCCGCCGAGGGCGTCGGTTTCTCCGACACCCTCGCTGCGACCGGCAAGGTGCTCCGAGCCGACAGCTCGGCAGGCCATCTCGTCGCGGCTGACAAAGGTGAAGCGTCCGACCGTCGTTCGTCGCAAGTCCGCTGCGACGGCACTTCCGCGGCCGAGCTCGTGCACGGCGATGACGCCGACGCGCGAATCTGACAACTGAAAGGCATCGCCATGAAGAAGACAGGCATCATCAACCGGGACGTGTCGGCACTTGTTGCCCAGATGGGCCACCTCGACGCGCTCATCATCTCGGACGCCGGGTTCTCCGTTCCTCGCGGCGTCGGGTGCGTGGATCTCAGCCTGGCGGCGGGTCGGCCGACGGTCGACGAGGTCGTGGCGATGGTCGCGCAGGAGCTGGAGGTGGAGCGCTTCCACTTTGCCGACGAGGCCGCCGAGGGATTCGCCGACAGAGCGGCCGACATCGGGGGTCTCGTGCCCAACGCGGTGGCGACGAGCATGCCGCACGCCGAGGTCAAGCGACTGGCGTCCGGCGCCCGCGGAATGATCCGCACCGGAGATTGTCGCGCCTACGCCAACGTCATCCTGATCTCTGGAGTCGTCTACTGAGCCCGGCCGACCGGAGCGGCTGCGTGTCACCTGCGGAGATCCTTCGCCCGCCAGAACAGCACCGCGAGGTCGACCGTACGTACTCCCCGACCTAGCCGAGGTCCAGCAGCATTCTCGTGTTGCCGAGAGTATTCGGCTTCATCCGAGCGAGATCGAGGAATTGCGCCACGCCCTCGTCGTGCGATCGCAGCATCTCCGAGAACACGGCCGAATCGACCGGGGTGCCCTCGATCGGCTCGAAACCGCTCCGGCCGAAGAAGGTCACCTCGAAGGTGAGGCAGAACAGCCGTTGCAGCCCGAGCCCGCGCGCCCGGTCGAGCAGGTCCTCGAGCAGCGCTCGCCCCACCCCCTGACGGCGCCAGTCTGGGTGCACGGCCAACGTGCGCACTTCCCCCAGGTCCTCCCAGAGGATGTGCAGGGCGCCGCATCCGATCACAGCGCCCTCGCCATCGACCGCCACGAAGAACTCCTGCACGGCCTCGTAGTAGCCGATGAGCTCCTTGGCCACCAGGAGTCGGCGGCGGACGAACGGGTCGACGAGCGTCTGGATGGCCCGGACATCTGTCGGGCGGGCGGACCGGATCGTGAAGGGTGCACTCGTCACAGAGCCACCGTAACGGTGGGTGGCGAGTGGCGATCACTCCCACTCCGTGCCTGGCTGGATGACGGGTGCCATGACGTGACAAGGTCCCGCCGAGACGGCAGGGCAGGCGCGCGGATCTCTCTCGGTCAGGCCTCGTCCTCAGCGTCGTCTCGACCTCGCCGGCGGTGCGTGCGACGGCTGGAACGTGGTGACCGAGGCGATCGCGGCACCGTCGTGCTCGTGTTCGTGGCGCTGCACGTCGGTCAGCCGCCTGACGGCATGGGACCGCTGCTGACCGGATGCCTCATGACCGCTCTGGTCAGGTCGCTCGACGGCCCGACCGGTACGGCGCTGAATCCCGCGCACGACCTCAGACCACGACTCGCGCACGCACGGCTCCCGATCCGGGCCAGGGCCCGAGCGACGGGGCGGACCCGTGGGTGCCGGTCGTCGGGCGCATCGTCGGCGGGGTCGCTCCCGCACGTCCGCGCCCGGGCGACGGCGCCGGCACCATCTGCGAAGATCGGACCATGACGACGATTGCGGTGACAGGTGCGTTCGGAAAGGCGGGGCGAGCGGTGGTGGCCGACCTGCTCGAGCACGGATACGACGTGGCGGCAACCGACCTGGCCGGCCCCCCGGGAGCCGACGCCGGCCTCGGCGTGGATCTCGTCCTCGCCGACCTCACCGACTACGGACAGGTCGTCGAAGTTCTGGCGGGCGCGGACGCCGTCGTGCACCTGGGGAACATCCCGGCACCGGGCCGCACGACTGCGCCCGAGACGATGAACCGAAACACGGCGATCAACACCAACGTCTTCCTCGCCGCCGCGCGGTTGGGGTTGCGCAAGGTGGTCTGGGCGTCGAGCGAGACAACACTCGGCCTTCCGTTCGAGACGCCGCCCCGATACGCTCCCGTGGACGAAGCCCACTTCCCGATCCCGACAAGCGCCTACGCGCTCTCGAAGGTCCTGGGTGAGGAGACGGCGCGCCACGTGTCGGCGTGGTCCGGAATTCCGTTCCTCGGGCTACGACTGTCCAACATCCACCGACCCGAGGACTACCCGGCCGTACCGGGCTACTGGGCCGATGCCCGGTCGCGCTGCTGGAACCTCTGGGGCTACGTGGATGTGCGCGACGTCGCGAACGCGTTCCGCCTCGGGCTGGAGGCCGACACGGGGGGCTCGCAGAATCTCATCAT
>Ga0066797_1000610_pt1 | contig 10561 bp, 6 predicted proteins | sample PersoiDNA2013193_FD_76335 | JGI IMG/M metagenome (GOLD analysis project Ga0066797, IMG submission 76335) | Permafrost soil microbial communities from the Arctic, to analyse light accelerated degradation of dissolved organic matter (DOM) -... | ecosystem: Environmental > Terrestrial > Soil >... | reverse complement strand
AGGTCGATCCGCTCAGCGGCGACCAGGAGCGGACTGACGACCGGCAGTGCATCCAGTCGACCTTGCACCCCATCTCGCGCCGCCAAGGAACGCTGCTGCGCAGCTGCCGCGTCCTCGAGACGACGTTGTGCGACCTGCACGCTCTCCGCCCAATCGGCCGACTGCACGACACCCGCTCGTTCGAGCTCCCGGATCTCATCCATCAAGCCCGAGCGTTTGGCCACGAGCGACAGCGCCGAGATCAGGCGTTGAAGACGACTCTCCTGCCCGCGCAACCCGACCGACTCCTCGCGCAGCCTCGTCGCCTCGCCACCGAGCTCCTGAAGTCTCCGGTCCGACTCCTCCCACTCCTTCGAGCGAACGCGGATCTGGCGGGCTTGCTTGGTGAGGTCGCGTGCCTGCGAGAGCGACCTCGCCACAAGCTGGGTCGAACCGCGCTGCCTGAACAGCCCATCGGCCTTCGTCTGAAGATCCTTCAGGACGCCAGTAAACGCAGTGGCGCCCAAGCTGGCGCCGAAGACCAGCCGACCGATCTCAGCGTCCGGATCGAGCAGATCGGCAGAGTGCTCATGGAGCTCGTCGTGATCGACGCAGAACAGCGCCCGGAACAGGGCGCGCTCCACGCCACCGATCATCGCGGCCAGCATGGCCTCGTCCAACTGCTCCCCGTCTGCATCAATAAGCTGCGAGCGTGCAAGGCCTTGGCGGACGATCTCGAGGGCATCCCCGCTGGCGTCCCTGACCGCAGCGCCGATCCGGAGGCTCTCTCTGCCCATGCGGTGGTCGTCGGTCGTGCCACGCTCGATGCCGAACATCAACGCGGTGATGGCGCGCATCGTGGTCGACTTGCCAGCCTCGTTAGGGCCCACGACGACGGTCAGCCCGGATGTCGGCTGCGAAAGATCGAGCGTCTGCTCCCGCATGTGCCCATACGAGAGGAGATCGAGCCGGTCGATGCGCATGGTCATCCTCCCTGCAGCTGCGAGAGCAGCAGTTGCTCGACGTCGTCCAGGAGAGCCGTCATGCAGTCTTCCGTCAGGTCCGGGCACCCAAGCTCCGTCAGCCGCGGCAGGTCGCCACCGATACGCGAACGGAGTGCGGCGAGCGTGGACGCAAGATCGGCTCTCGCCGTCTCATCCTCTCGCAGCGCCGCCAGCGCTTCTCGTACTGCGGCGATCGCCTCGCCCTCTTCTCCCGTCACGCCGGCGCCACGAGGTGGAGTGACGGCCAGCTTGACCTTCTCCAGCCACACCCGGCCGCGTGCCCCGGCAAGGTCCGCGCGCAGCTGTGCCTCCCAGGTCTCGCGGTCGCGCACCAGCTCGCCAGCGGCCGACGTCGCGCCCGTGAGCTCGAGACGCAACGCGAACAGACAGCCCGGGTCGTCGGCGGTGAGCGAGTCGACGGCCGAAACGGCCGCCGACTGAACGTCGTCTGCACTCACGGCGTCCGACACGTCGACCTCACAATGGAGCCAGCGCACGGTGTCGAGCTCGCGGCTCTCGACGCTCGTGACTCTGTCGCCGTCATACTCGACGAGGGTGGCGCCCTTGGCGCCGGTCTCACGAGCATGCCTGCCCTGCACGTTGCCGGGAAAGACCACCCAGACGCCATCGCGCTCGACTTCGTAGCGGGCATGGACGTGGCCCAGCGCCCAGTAGGCGTAGCCGCGGTTCAGGAGCCAGTCCAGCCGGCACGGTGCGTACGGCTCATGGCCCGGCCGGCCGTCGAGACATGTATGCAGGACGCCCACGTTGAGGTAGCCGGGAGCGGGGTCCGGGTAGGCGATCGAGAGGTCCTCCATGACTGCCCGCTTGCCGTAGCTCTGGCCGTGCGCCGCCATGCCGGCGTCTTCAAGCAAGATCGTCTCCGGTGACCTGTGCGAGAGGATCCTGACGTTGTCGGGCGGCCGCAGGCGACGCGTGATCTCGCTGGCGGCATCGTGGTTGCCGTAGGCGATGACGACCGGGATACCCTCCTCGCGAAGGCGTGCGAACTGACGCTGGAGGTAGATTGCCGTGTCGTAGTCGTCGCGATCGCCGTCGTACAAGTCGCCGGCGATGATGACCGCAGCGACTCCTTCGTCGATGGCCAAGGCGACCAGGTTGTCAAAGGCGGCTCTTGCGGCCAGCCGGATCTCCTCTGCCGGGACGCCCTCTCCCCTCGACAGACCCCTGAGCGGACTGTCGATGTGAATATCCGCACAGTGCAGGAACTTCACAGCACCACCCCCGCGACGGGCGTTGGCCGAGATGACGTAGACGATACTGCTGCTCTCGGACGGAGCACGATCACAGGACCTGCCCCGGCTGAACTCTGCGTAGGTACATCACGCATCATTGCCTGCATGTGAGCATGTCGTCGGGTCGATCGACTGCTCCTTGAACACGTCACTTGAGGGTCTTCGCATGTTCGAGGAGGCTGGCAATGTTCTGCCACTCCGGGGCGTCGCTACCGAACTGCGCAACTGCATCTGGCACGAGAAATGCGATGGCCGGACCTTTCACCACGTTGAACCTGTTTCCCCGGCCGTCCAGCCAAGACCGGTTGGATCCGCCCTCGTAGCCCCAGAGCTGGCTCACCTCGATCTTGACGAAACCTGTCGCAGGGCGATCCTTGCTCCTCGATCGCAGCACAAGGCCAATGCCTTTCTCTCGCGGCTGCGGATGGATCTGGGCCATGGTCGTCCCTTTGAGGTTCAGATTCACGTACCCTGACGTCCGTCCGCATTCGTCCATTGCTGAGATCTCAATGATCCGTCTGGCAAACTTGGCGCGATCTCGGAACACGCTTTCTACTGAGACGCGTTCATTCATGGGTCCCTCCTCTTTCCCGAGATGAGCCCCCCGGGCGATCCAGGGAGACAACGGGGTCGCGCCCCGCATCGGTAGTGGTCTTCATGAGTCCTCCTCCAAACGCTCCTCAGCCTCCGGGACCCGGGCCGGTGCCGGCTCAATCCGCGCCACGTTCAAGAGACTGAACTCACCTGCCGGGCTGCGCCGCCGAATCAGATCCGTCAACGACCGCTCGAGGTCGTCCTCGACTGCCTGCATCTCGGCCTGGGCGCGCTTCAGATTGGCCTCCCACACGGGCGCGATGCGCTTGACCTCGGAGTCTCCAGATTCCTCCAGTCGCTGCAGGGTCGCCCTGCACGACTCGATGCGGTCCTGGCAGGCCGCCTTGCGGTGCTCGTAGAGGGCGCGCATGCGCTTCTCCTCGACCTCTGCGCGATCACGGGCCTCCTGACGCTTGTCATCGAGAGCCCGGTCGCGCCAGTCTGAGGCGGCCTCGGTCGCAAGGGTCTCGGCGACAGACACATCGGGGAAGTGGCCGTTGCCCTCCCACCTCTGGTCCGCGAAGTCCCTGGACGCCTTGAGCAGCCTGCGTCCAGCCTCGAAGTCCACGGCGCCGTCGTCGCCGACGAACACCGGCAGCACGAGCTCGGTGCTACGCAGGCCCGAGACACGCATCATCCAGTTGAACTGCCAGCCGGGGCCGGACAGATCGAGCTCCTCGGCGTCCACGCAGCGCACGCAGGCGCCGCCGTCGGCGCATTCGTCGATCTGCTCCTCAACGAGCACGTCGATGACCGGATGACCAAACCCCAGGTACTCCACGCTCTCGGAATCCACGTTGAGATGTGGGTCGAAACAGACGTGCCGCCGCTCCTGACCGCTCGTCAGCTCGGGGTGGCGGGTCGTCACGGGAGGATGGAGGTAAATCTCCCGGACACCGTGGGACGTGAACGGGCCGATGTGCGTGTTGTTCGCGATGAGCAGCGTGATGAGGAACTTCTCGAACTGCTCCGGCGTGATCTCGGAGCGCTGCTGCGTCGCCCACTCGACGATCTGCCGGCTGTAGCTCTTCGAGTCCATGATAAAGTCCGCCAGCTCGCGCTCGGCTTTGCGTGCGTTGCTGACCTTCTTCTCGAGCTGCTCGCCCAGCTTCTGCATCGCCAGATCGCGCTCTTCGCGAACAAGCCGCAGCGCGTCGCGAATGTCGGACTCGGCCTCGCCCAAGATCGGGTCGAGACCGCCGACGGCCAGCTCGAACACGTGGATACGTCTGTCCAGCACGTCCAGCACTCGTCCCTCGATCGTGCCCTGCACGTGGAAGTTGAAGATCGAGACTGGGTGCTGCTGGCCGATGCGGTCCACGCGCCCGATGCGCTGTTCCACTCGCATGGGATTCCAAGGCAGGTCGTAGTTGACCACCACGTGACAGAACTGGAAGTTGCGGCCCTCGCCGCCGGCCTCAGTGCTGATGAGAAGCTGTGGGCCTGTCCCATCCCGGAAGCGGTCCACGGCCGCATCCTTCTCGTCGGCCTTCATCTGGCCGTGGAACACGTTGATTCCCCAATGTGGCGCCAGGATCTCGGCGAGGAAGTCCTGCGTCTCACGGAACTCCGTGAAGATGAGGACCTTGGCGTCGGGGTCGTCCTCTTTGAGCACGTTCAGATTCGCCAGCAGCACCTTGGCTTTTGTGTCGATCTCGACCTGTTCCACGGCTGCGATGGCCTCGTTCAGGTCGGTCAACTCGTCGACCGCCGCAGCGCCCAGCTCGCCGACGACGTCGGCGACAGGGGTTTCCTCATCCAGAGCCATCACAGCCATCCGTTCATCCAGCCCTGACGCCTGCAACTGGGCCGTGACGCGCGCCCGGCGTTTGCGAAGCGACGCCAGCAAGGCCCGAGAGGAGCTGGCCAGGAGCTTCTGGTAGATGACCATCAGGAACCCGACTGTCGCCTGACCCGACTGGTCGGCGCGCCTAAAGCCCTTCTGCAGGATCTCGTCCATGAGATCGTGGACCGTCCGCTCACGCGGAGTCAGGTCGACCTCCCACCGGGAGGCGTGTCGCGGCTGGAAGCCCCCGACCACCGACTTGCGATTACGGATGAGCACCTCTGACAGCCGATGCCGAGCCGTCAGCCGATCGATGAGCCGGTCGCGCCCGCCGTCCGTGCTGTCCAGCGCGAGCACGGCCTCTTCGCTGGCACCCAGGAAGCCCGCAACCGCCTCCACCACGTCGGGTGCAGGGTGCTCGGAGGGAGCCAGCGTGCGCAGACCCTCCACAGTCTGATTGAGGCCCGCCAGTTCGTTGAGGTGCTTGTTGAAGTCGCCGAGCGACGCGAAGAGCACAGGATCCAGCATCTCGCACAGGGAGTAGAGCTCGCTGGTGTCCAGCTGCATCGGCGAGGCCGTCAAGAAGAGCGCCGCCCGGCGGGCACTCTCGGGCCGTGCCACCAGGTCTGCGACGAGACGGAAGAGCAGCGTTCGGTTGGTGCGATTCCCCTGGCGACGTTCGCGCGCATGATGCGCCTCGTCGACGATCACCATGTCCCACGGCACGTCGGTGATCTGCTTGCGCCGTTCGGGACTCCACGATGCCCAGCCGTGGGAGGCGATGATGGAATCGTTGGCCATCCACGGTTCCGAGGCACCGTTGTCCTTCAAGTAGCGCAGCGTACCGGTGTTGTAGATGGCGAAGGTCTCGTTGAACTTCGTTTTGAGCTCGTACTGCCACTGCCTCGTGAGCCCCGACGGCACCAAGATCAGAACGCGGCTCGCGGCCTTTCGCGCACGCAACTCCTTGACCACCATGGCGGCCTCGATGGTTTTCCCGAGGCCAACCTCATCACACAGCATGAACCGGTGTGGGTAGCGCGTGATCACGCGATGGACGACGGAGACCTGGTGCGCCTGCAGGTCGACGCGGGAGTGCGCCAGGCAGACGAGCTCGTTGTGCAAGTGCGTCGTCCAGTAGTCCGCCGCGACCGACTTGAGGTTAAAGTCCCGCGTAGTCCCGAAGCGCCTCGTCTTCACGCGATCGATTGGGTCGTTGGGTACGTACTCACGCAATCCTGCCTCGGCTGCGTTCCTCCTTTGGCCGTCCGCGAAGACGACGACCCATGCCGGGTTGTCCGCGTCGGGGTCGCCAACGGCCTGGAGGACGACGCCGGCGACGCCGTCGTTGGCGCGCATCACTTGAGAGGCCGCGTGAAGAGCTATGCGCTCGATGGCGTCGCTGTCGGTGCTGAAGTTCAGCGACGTGCCGTCATCGAACGCGACGGTGGCGCACCCGTCTTCGACGCCCTCGACCACACCCCAGCGCCCATCCTGCATCCACCTGACGACACACCCAACGACGATGCGCATCAGCCCTCCCTGCGTCGATGGGCTTAGACCAGCCCCTTGATCCGCTCTGCCGTTTGGCGAACGAATTGAGAATCGAGGCCGCCCCCAGCGTCGTCCTCGGTCGTGAAGAGACTGTGGCCCAGTGTGAAGCCACTCGCCTGGTAGCGCTTCAGTTTCTTCTCCCACCCGGCCTTGTAGTCGGGCTTGCTGAGCATCCCCAGGTGTTCCCAGACGATGCGGTCGCCGGCCGGCGTGGCGAAGCTGAAGTCGGGCAGAACGGCGCCACTGCCATCAGATAGCGGCAGCCGCTGTTCGTAGTCGTACTCGATGCCCAGGTTGAAGAGCACGTTGGCGATGACGAGCTCGGACTTGCTGCGGACCATGTGGCCCTTGAGCGTGCGATGGATGAGGTAGTCGGCGAAGGGCACCACGTCGGCAGACTCGCGCACTACCGAAACGAACAGCCGTGTGTTTCGGCGCGCCGTCTCTGAACGGTCGGCCAGAGACAACTCGTGAAGGAAGCCGAGGCCGTCCCCCTGCACAAGCAAGACGAGCTGCTTCCGCGAGCGCGTCAGCGCGGTGTAGAGCAGCTCCCGGGAGATCAGGCGGCACTTCTCGGGGATGACGACGAACACTGTCTCGAACTCGCTGCCCTGCGCCTTGTGCACCGTGAGGGCGTATGCGAGCTCGAGCGGCCCCGTGCCGCCCGGGAAGTCGCGCCGACGCGAGTACGAAGCCGTCAGCTGCGGACGGCCCGCCAGCACGACGTCGTACCAGCCGTTCTTGGTCATCATCACGAGGCCGATCTCGCCGTTCGCGAGGTACAGCTTGGTCTTCTGTTTGGTAGCGTGGTTGTAGCCGTTGCGGGTCTGGTTCTGCAGCTGAATGACCTTGTCCAGTCGGACGATCTCCTCAGCGCCAAGTGTCGAGTGCCACCTGCGACCTTCCTCAAGAGCATGACCGCGATACCGCGCCTGCACCCACCTGTTGAGCTCGTACACGCCCCACGGGTGCATGCGCACGGGGGTGAGGACCCTGGAAGGCCTCCGCCCGGTCTGGATCTTCAAGAGGCACCTTCCAACCATCCTCGATGCCGAGCGCGGCGTTGAAGCCGGCCACATCGTCCGGTCCGGCCATTCCAAGGTGCGCCTGGAAGCATTCCAGAATCACGCTCTTCAGGTCCTCCGGCGACTCCCAGAACCTGACCTCGAGATCGTTGAGGCGTTGGCCTGCCTCGAGCTCGGCGAGCACGGAATCGGCGTCAACGCGCAGCGCGTCCCTGCTGAACCAGGCTGCCAGCCGAAGTGCGTCGGACTGCTCATCCGCGACACTGCGGACTTCCACCGTGAGCAGACCCAAGGCACCGGCTGCGTGCCGGACCTTCTCGTCGTCAGATGAAGCAGCCTGCTCGAGAAACCCGACGAGGTCGGTAAACGGCCGGCCGACGCCGATCGGCGGAAGCTGGCTCGGATCGCCGACCAGGATGATCCGGTCTACCGTGGTCATATCCAGTGCGGCCAGAACCGCGGCAAGGTCGTCGAGCGTCAGCATCGAGCACTCGTCGATGACCACCGTCTTGGCGCCGGCGTACTTGTCGCCCGTGAACAACGGGCGCTGATGGGCACCGTCGTACCGTTTGAGGCTGTTGAGGAACTGTGCAACGGTCTTGGCGTCTTCGGCCCCGGTAGCGCGGGCGAGGCGCACGCGCGCCTTGCCCGTCGGCGCCAAGAGAAGGACGCCGCCGATAACGATCTCGGTGCACCTGAGCAGGGCGCCGACGACCGACGTCTTGCCGGTCCCTGCCCGCCCCGCCAGCACGCTGAACTTGCGCGTGGTCACGCGCCGCAGGGCGCGCTCCTGCTCGGCCAGCGCTTCCACTTCGCGTGGCAACAGCTCATCGCGTCGCTCCTTCAAGCCCTTGATGGCCTCCACGAGGAGTTCGCGCCAGTCAGCGTCGATCGCTGGGATCTCGCGCTCCACGCGCGCCACCATGATCTTCTGCAGATCGGCTTCGCGCTTGGCGTACTCGCTCAGCTGCAGCGCAAGTCGCACAGGAGCATCGTCCGTCGACCCGGGTAGCTCCAGCACCTCAATCGACCCCTGGAGTTGGCCCTTGCGCGCCAACACCCAGTCGCTGGGCACCTCGCACGCTCGCGACAGGGCAAGCTCGCCGAGCCAGTGCATGGCCTCCTCGAGACTCAGGAGCGAGTCCCCGTCTTCGGCCGCGTCTCGCAACACGCTGACAAGCGCAGCGCGCACGCGGCGCTCGTCCAGAGGAGACTTGACTGCAGACGGCTCGGGAACCGGATGCGCGACTGCGATCACGTCGTCCGGCAGCACCCCTCGGTCGACGACAGTGACCGCCACGGCCTGTTCCTCCTCGTCGCCCAGGTCCGTCTCGGCGATCAGGTACGGATTTGCGAGGATTTCCGCATCCGAGACCGGCCCACCGCGAGTCGCCAGCGCGCGTCGCTGCGGGTCGAACCACCTCACCGCCTGCGCACGGCTCAAGCTGAAGCGGGACAGCAGCTGGAGGAGTCGGCGCCGTTCATCGGCTAACCCTTCCCACGTGACGGCCACGCTCGCGAGATCGTGTGCATATGCCGGCTTCGGTGGCTCTTCACGACCGCGCAGGATTGCGTCCACAACAACCCACGGGTCACGGGCCGCTTCGAGCTTGCCGGCATCAGCGAGGTCCAGCATCAACGACGTGCCGCAGCGCATCCCCAGGGCCTCGAGGCAGGCACCCAGCCCGGGATGGGGACCGCGGTCCTCCCACGTCTTGGCGATCTGGGCGTTCACCCACTCTTCGCGCTCCAGCCACAGGCCGGAGGCGATGCCGTGCTCGCGCACGGCTCGCACCGCGTCCAGCGTCTTCTTCAGGGTCGACAGTGCGACGTCGGCGTCGACGAGCTCGGCCGCGTATGAGAAGTCCCGGGTCTGCGCGACCTCCGGCACGACGGCGATCTCGCGAACCAGGCGTCGGCGACGATCGTCCTCATCCGGGTCGCCTGTCGGCTCGAGGTACTGATGGTAGGGCAGCAGCACGCCGTCCGTCCCATCAGACCGTATCGAGTGCGTGATCAGCCGATCCCACTCGGGATAAGTCGGTTCACGGCTGGCCTTGTGGTCGATCACCGGGTGGACTCGAGCGATGTTCCCGATCCCCACGACGAGCCGGCCGATATCGTCGTCGATCGGCTGGCCTTCCTTGGTGTAGTACATGACCAGCGAAGAGCCTTCGCGCAGCCGCTCGAAAAACAGGCGCAGGATGGCGCGTTGCCGTTCGGCGCTGAAGACCCAGGCCGTGTCGATGGGAGCTTCCTCGTCGGGCGGCAGAGACTCCGGCGTCATCTCGTCGACCTCGGATTGGCTCGAGCGGAGCATCCACCAGAAGGGCACGGCGAACGAGGTGTAGGCAGGCACGGTGACGGGCGTCGGGAGCAAGTGACCGTGCGTGGCTGCCAGCTTGTCGATGGTGGCGTACGGATGTCGGATGACGCAGGCCCACTCGGCCGGCGACATGAACCCGCCTGACTCGCGAGCGCAAGGCGGCAGGTCGGCGGGCGCGAGATCAGACCATGCCTTGCCTGCGACGCCGCCCTCGGCTTCCTCGTGGCGTTCTTCGCGGATGCGATCAAGAGCTACACAGAACGAGTTGTCGCACGGTGCGCTGCACACGGTGCCGTCCCATGAATGGTCATGCCAGGCCACCCTCATGCTGAGATGGGTGGTCAGCATTTCAATGCTCCGGCAACGGCCGACGCCAGGCTGCGTACACAGCCTCGAGTTCCGACTTCCAGAACGCCTGGTCAGTTACGTGGCCCTTGTGTCGCCCGCACTCTTTTGCCAGAGCAAAGAAGCCGGGACCCGGGCCTCCAGAGGCTCGCTCAACAACTGCGCTGAGCATCGGTCGGTCTGCGGCCAATTCGTCGACGACGATCTCGTTGAGGATCTGACCGACCTCCCGCCCCATCTTGTTGCCGGTCATCAGCAACCCCATCATGGCGGCGACGTCCTGGTATGTGGTCAGACCTCGGTATTGGGCCGCGCGGACCAGCTCCTCGTACACCCGCACATAGGTCGTCGTGCCCCGGTAGCTCGCCACTGTGATGCCTCCTTGGTCTTCTGGTCGCCCGAGTGAGTCGAGGAGACTACTCCTCCTCGAACCCGAAGTCCGAGAACTTCAGCGTCCGCGCGTTCTCGGTCACGTCCATCACGGTCTTGCTGGGGACTCCATCGGCCACGTCGGCGTCGATCTCCAATTTCACGCGTACTTTGGCGCCGGTGAGCTTGGTGAGGTGCTCGACGACGTGCTCCACTACCTCGGGCACCTGTTTGTTGAGCCGAGTCGGGTCGAGCTCGACGACGCCGTAGAAGCGGCGTGCCAGCTTCTGTACTGGCGGAGCGGCTCCGGTGCTGTCATCGCT
>Ga0066797_1000609_pt1 | contig 10565 bp, 10 predicted proteins | sample PersoiDNA2013193_FD_76335 | JGI IMG/M metagenome (GOLD analysis project Ga0066797, IMG submission 76335) | Permafrost soil microbial communities from the Arctic, to analyse light accelerated degradation of dissolved organic matter (DOM) -... | ecosystem: Environmental > Terrestrial > Soil >... | reverse complement strand
GCAGGGCGGCGGGCTCGTGGCGGGCGGGATGCGATCGATCCACGACACGTTCTGGGGCCGGTTCGTCGATAGGAACGTGCTCGCCGCGAAGACACCCCGGGTGGAGCGGCCCTACCAGGTGACCGCGGAGAGCTTCGGTGCCCGCGGATACAAGCCGCCGATCACCGCGAACGCGCTTTTCACCCGGTCCCTGTACGACGCGTGCTCCCTGGATGTGAACTGGGCTTACGGGTACGAGGACTACGAGTGGTTCTGGCGGCTTGCCAAGAACGGGCACGCGATCCTGCTCTCTTCCGAGCTGACCGCGGCGCACCACCACCGGAGATCCTTCAAGCACCTGGTGCGGGAGTACCGGCAGTCGGCTCATGGCTGCGCCCAGTTCATCCGCGCGCATCCCGACTCGCCGCTTGCCCGCAAGCGCTTCGCCCAGGCGTTCGGCCTGCCGCTCGGGGCGCTAGGAGGACTCGCCCTCAGCGCGCTCGCCGTGGCCGACGGTTACGGAGCCCTGGTCGCGAGCCTGTTCGCGATGGCCGCCATCCTCGTGTCCGGCCGCGAGGTCGGCCGCGCCCGATCGATAGAGGGCCTGACCTACCCTCCGGCGGCCCTCGCGCTCGGCGGCATCTACGCGGCGAGCATCGCCGGCAACCTGCTGCGCCCGCCTGACGGCAGGGCCGAGGCGCCAGCCTGGGAGGACTCCGCACCGGCCATGGATTTGCCGCCGGAGACCCACCGTCGGGAACCGCCAGCCAGGCGGAGCCAGTGGTGGCACCGGTGGTGGCACTGCCTGTCCTGGCCGCTGGGCACGATCCTTGCCCTCCAAACCGGCTTGTCGCTCTCCCTGATCTGGCGGAACACGGCCTTCGGCGACGAGGCGCTCTACCTCTGGGCCGGGCATATCGAGCTTGAGCACTGGCTGCATGGCGCACCGCTGCCCGTGGGCGCCGGCGGCGAGGTGAAATTCCACTCGTACTTCTCTGGTGCGCCGCAGATCTATCCGCCGGTTGGCGCGCTTGCCGATTCGATCGGCGGCCTCGGGGCGGCAAGGCTCATTTCTCTGGTCTTCATGATCGGCAGCACGGTGCTGCTCTATGCGACCGCGCGCCGCCTGTTTTCCACACGGGTAGCCATAGTCGGCTGCGCGCTGTGGGTCACGTCCGAGCCTTGCCTAAAGCTCGGCGCGTTCGCGACCTTCGATCCCATGGCGGTATTTCTAGTCTGCCTGGGCGTCTGGCTTTCCGTGCGCGCCTGTAATTCTCGATTCCATGGCGAGATGATTGCCTTGGCCGCCATTTCGCTGGCCGCGGGCGCGCTCACCGCCTATTCGTATCTTATCTACCTTCCTGTCGTAATCGCCGTTGCTGGACTATCGTGGGCGCCGTATAGAGGCCGTAGGCGTGCGATCATCTCATCGGCGTGGCTCGCGGGGGCGACCATTGGTTTCTTCTTCGCCGCGGCAATGGTGCTCAAGGTGTGGTCTGGTCTGACATTCACGGTACTTAACAGGCACGTTGATGTCCCGCAGGGGTACCGGCTTGTCGTTATGTCCACGTGGTCCTGGCAGGGCATCGTCACGTTCCTCGCGCTGATTGGCGTGGCCGTATCGATCGCCCTTGGCAAACGGCGATTGCTCATCGCGGTGCTCGCGGCAGCGTGCTTGATCGTCCCCCTGCAGCAGGCCAGAATCCAGACGGGCGTGTCACTTGACAAGCACCTATCGCTGGGCATCTGGTTCGCCGTAATGGTGGCAGGATACGGAATAGAATCTCTCTTCAGGTTCCAGTACTCGCGCCTTCTTATGGCCGTGTGCGGAGCCTTCGCGCTCACCTTCTCTGCCATATCGGGAGCCTCGGCAGCGCAGTGGGGCTTCGCGGGATGGAATAATTCAAGCGCTCTTATCGGGGCATTCGACAAGGTGTCTTATGGTGTCCATGGAGAGATAGCAGTCGAGAATTCTGATGATGCTGTCATGCGCTATTATACGTCACAAGGCCGCAATTGGTCACAATGGGCAGGCAGGTGGGCGGGGTTCTCGCTAGCGTCGGTTGTCGGGTCGATTAGCGCCGCGCATCGAGCGGCTGAGATCAGCCAGTACAAGGGCAAGCTCGATAGCGGCGCGTACGGCATGGTCATGGTCTTCTTTAACCAGCCTGATATCTATGCCCTTACCCAGACGGCGTTCGGTCCGCTGCCTCATTCTGTCGGCAACAGCTTCAACCAGGAAGTCGTGCGATTGCTCGCGGATAACCAGCAGCTCAGCGTCATAGTGACCGCCCTGCTTCAAGATCCCGCTTACCGCGTCGTGGCAGTTGCCCCATACGGGAAGAACCTCGGCGGCCACGCCACTGCCTGTGTCATATGGCGGCGCGTGTCAATCCCGCACACGGTCACGTCGCGGCCGGCTGCGCGCGTTAACGTCGATCCTCGTATTCGCCTTGCGGGCGTGGCGGGGTGACCACCGCAGAGCGGGCCGCGCACCGCGCCTCTCCTGCGCCGGCGGCCCTGCCGTCGCGCCTGCACCCGGTCCTTGGCTACGCGGTCCTCCTCGCGGCGGGCGCCGGCTTCCGGCTCTGGTCGCTGTCTTCCAGGCCAGGCTGGCAGTACGACGAGGGGGTTTATACCGGAGTCGCGGCCAACCTGCTCGCGCACGGGACCGTTAACGAGCACATCACCTACGGCGCCCCTTGGTCGCCTGACCTGTACCAGCCGCCGTTCTACTTCATCGTTCTCGCACGGTGGTTCGCGCTGACCGGAGTGTCCATTTACCATGCGCGGATCTTCGGGGTGCTCTGTGCGCTTGGCGCGCTGACGCTGCTCTGGCGGCTCCTCGTCCGGGTGCACGGGGACAGGACCGGGCTATGCGCCATGGTGCCGATCGTGTTCGACGGCTGGCTGATGTACGTGCAGCGGATCTCCTACATGGAGAACATGCTGCTGCTCCTGGTGGTGACCGGGATGCTGCTTTACCAGCGGGCGCTTGACAACCCATCGTGGCGGCGATTCGTCGTCGCGGGCGTCGTGCTCGGGTTCGCCACCGCGTTCAAGTACACCGGGGCCTACGTCATCGGAGCCGTGCTGCTGTGCTGGCTGATCACGCACCGCGCGCACCTCAAGCACGTGGCGCTGCTCGGCAGCGCAACGGCTTCGTTCTGTATCGCGATCTTGTATGAGGTTCTCTCTTTTGACACCCGTGGTCACGACTGGTGGCTGCAAGACACGATGGTGCAGGTCCGCCGGGTGCTCGGCATCCAGCACAGCGGCGGGACGCTCACCTCGCCGACGGCCGCGCTGCACCTGCTGTTCGCCGAGTACGACGTGTTCGCGCCGTCATTCCTGATCGCGCTCGTCGCGCTTGTCCTCGCGCTGCGACGGCTCTGGAGCTGTTACCGGGAGCGGGACTGGCGGCCGGTCAAGAACAACGTGCTGCTGTGGTCGTGGATGGCCTCGGCACTCGTGATCTTCGGCTCCTCCTCGCTCCGCTATCCGCAGTATTTCGCCCTGGTCCTGGTGCCGATGTACGCCTGGTTCTGGACGGAGACCAGGCACTGGCGGCTGCGATCGTGGGGCCGGGCCGCGCTGCTCGCCGTGGCGTGCCTGGCGGGCATCGCCTCGTTCAGCGGGCGGGTCGTCGGCTACGACGACAACGTGTTCTCCGATGTGCAGCAGTACGCGGCGACGTCCATCCCGCCCAACGCCGTCGTGATCGCCGACGAGTCGATCGGGGACCTGATCAGCCAGCCGTACTGCCGTGAGCAGCAGTCGCAGCCGTGCGCGGGTGCCGCCAGCTACGTCATCACCTGGGACACCTACCTCCAGACCACCCGGGCTCTTGGTGACCCCGCCTACAGGAAGGCCGTGGCAGGCGCGGTGCGGCTGCGGTCCTGGACTGGTTTCAACGGAACAGTGACCGTCTGGAGGATCCGCCGATGAAACGCGCCCGTGTGCTCATGACCGGTGCTGCCGTCACCCTCTCCCTGTCCCTATCCCTGGGCGCGGCCGCGTGCACCAGCGGCGTTACCCCGCCGCCCCGCGCCAGCACCGCGCATGCGTCCGCCGCGTCTGCGTCCGCCGCGGCGGCGCTGCATGGGCCGGCCGCGGCGAAACCGCTATCGCCGCTGGTGGTCGGCGTGAACCTGTACCTGAACAAGAATTACCCGATAGCGCAGGTCGAGGACTTCGGCGCGCGGGACCTGAAATACATCGCGCGGACCCTCAAGCTCAAGGCTGTCTCGATCGCCTGGGATTACAACGTGCCGAGCCCGTCCTCCGACACGGTGACCGCCTCTGCGTCCCGGACGCCGACGATCGCGGATCTGGCCGCGCTCACCTCGATCGCCAGGTCCTACGGCCTCCGGGTCGAATACCGGGTGCTGTACGCGGTCAACAACTCCGACTCGCGCGGCGGGTCGATCCAGCCGATAAACCTGAACGCGTGGCTGAACTCGCTGCTCACCGCGGAGGCTCCGGCGCTCGAACTCGCACAGCGGGAACACGTGAGCGAGTTCATCGCCGGCACGGAGATGGTGTCGATCGACCAGTCGCCGCTCTGGGGCGGGTTCTTCGCCAGGGCCGCGCGGATCTTCCACGGCACCCTGTCCTACGCGAGCTGGGGCGGGCGCTCGGGGCTCGGCGGGTTCTTCTCGCCACGGCGACGGCTGCTGCCGCTCGGCTACTTCGGCGCGTCCGCTTACCCGCCGGTCGACCTGCCGCCCACGGCCTCGGTCGCGCAGCTCACCGCGGCGTGGGTGGCGTTCCTGCGGCAGGCACCGGCACGGCTGCTGCGCCTGACCGCCCTCGACGAGGTCGGCATCCCGGCGGTGGCCGGCGCGTACCGCGCCCCTTACCGGTGGGACGGCCTCGGGCACCCAAGGCTGGACCCCGCCATCCAGGCCAACTGGTACAAGGCCGCCTGCCTGGCGGCGGACCTGGTGCATGTGCGCGCCATCTACTTCTGGAGCGCCGTGCTGAGCTCTGACCCCGCCAGCACGCGACCGTCGCTTGAAGGCTTCGAAGGCCATCAGGCGACGGAGGCCGCCATCAGGTCCTGCTCATGAAACGCAACGACAATCAACTGGAGGCTATGCCGATGAGGCGCATCCGCAAGATCTCAGCCGCCACCGCCCTGGCGCTCTCCCTTGGCGCGGTGGTCGGCGGGACCGTCGCGGTGCCGTCTGCCCGGGCGCAGACGGTCGCGACGTCGCAGGCGAAGGGGACGGTAACGGTAGACCGCGTGCGGTCAACGCCGACGACCGTCGCCGGAGTGAACTTGTATGTCAACAAGAACTATTCGCTCAGGCAGATCAAGGAGTGGGGGGCGCGGGACCTGGCGTACATCGCCTACACGCTCAAGCTGAAAGCCGTCCAGATCGACTGGGACTACAACGTTCCGAACAGGTTCGCCAACGTCGTGAAGGCGTCACGAACCAGGACACCGACGATCGCGGACCTGGAAGCGCTCACCACGCTCGCCAAATTCTTTGGGCTTCGCGTCGAGTACCGGGTGCTGTTCGCCATCAACAACAAGGACAGCCGCAGCGGCTCGATTCAGCCCAGGGACCTCGGCGTCTGGCTCGACTGGCTGCTCTCCACAGAGAACGCCACGCTCAGGCTCGCACAGCGGGACAAGGTGAAGGAGTTCGTGGTGGGCACGGAGATGGCGTCGATCGACCAGTCGCCGCTGTGGGGCGGGTTCTTCAAGAAGGCGGCGAAGATCTACCACGGCGTCCTGTCCTACGCACAGTGGGGCGGCCGTCCTGACGTCGGAGGGTTCTTCTCCAAGTACCGGGTGCCGCTCCCCGTCCACGCACTCGGGGTCTCCGCGTACCCGTCGATCCCGCTGTCGCCGCTTGCGACCGTGGCGTCGCTGACGGCGGCGTGGAAGTCGTTCCTGACCAGTAACACGCCCGCGTCGGTGCTGCGCCGCACGCAAATCGACGAGGTTGGCATCCCCGCCGTGAGCGGCGCCTACTACGACCCGTGGCAATGGGACGGGCTCACCGGGCCGGTCAACCCGACCGTCCAGGCCCGCTGGTTCACGGCCGCGTGCGCCGCGGCGCACGCGGAGCACATGCGCGGGATCTACTTCTGGTCGCAGACCCTGAACGACGACCCAGCCAAGCCCTTCAACTCGCTCGTCGGGTTCCTCGGGCGACCGGCGTCCCTGGCCGCCATCAGGTCCTGCTAACGAGAAGCGCCGCTTAGGACCGGCAGGCGCCGGGGCCCACGTCGGTGGGCCCCGGCGCCTCGCGCGATTCCGTCCCCGTCCCCCCGTGCCACCGCCCCCGTGTACTACAGTCACTGTTTCACTCTAAGCGAGCAAAGGCCACTGCTTGTGATAGGTGGAGAGGCTTGACGATGCCACCGGATATCACTCCTCGTGACCTTCTCGCCCCTTATGTGACGAGGCTTCGCTCGCAGTCACCCTGTGTCGCGATCAGCCGGAATTGCCAATATCACCCAAAGCGATACTCTAACCACAAAACGACAAACGATGACTGTAGTACCGGGGAGCGGCGGGGGGATCGGCGATGACGCATCCGGTAATGGTGGTCGCGACTCCCGGATGGATGCCGGTCACCAAGACTCGTGAGGAACTCAAGGAGTTTCGTTTCGAGGTCATTCCGTCCGACTCGATCTACCGGCTGCAATCACACGACTTTCGCCGCGGATCGGCGGCGGTCTTCGTGGATAAGCCGTCACTGGGCGGCGACACCGCCGGCGTCGTCATCAGGCTCCGGGCGAGGCCTCGTCGGTCGTCCCTGAGCCGGTGACTTCGGCCGAACGATCCGTGGGCGCCTCGGTCAGCCATGCCCAGAAGCCAGACTACGCGTTGCACATCACGCGAACCACCGCGGAGCTGTGGCACGAAAACGGCCCATACCTGAACGTGCGCCGCCTTCCCGGCGAGCTGTCCAACCAGGTGAGCGCGCTCGCAGCTAGCGTGTACACCAAGCTGCGCGACGCGTCACGAGAGTTCGGCCCAGCGAGCGATCAGGACCACCCGTTGCGGCTGCTCGAGCCCGAGGGGGGCATGCTCGCGCTGGCGAGGGCGGGTGCCACGCTGCACTACCGGCTCTTCAGGCAGCCCAAACCGTCCATCCCCGACGGACTCCCAGCGAAATGGGGCGAGGTGGCGGACTGCCTGCACGGGCTGGGGAGCCAGGATGCGCCGCTGCTGCTGCAGATCCATTCGTCAGACGACTACCCGTACCCGGTGCCTTGGGGGCTCCTGTACGACCGGTACGGCGACGGCGCTCCCGACCTGAGCCAGGCCAGCCAGGTCGAGCCCGAAGGGTTCTGGGGGCGGCGGTTCGATATCTACCGGACCGTATACGCGTCCAGCATGAACCCGCAGCGCGGTGATCGGCGCCTGGTGAAACCGGTCATCGGCCGGCACGTACCCCGCAATCAGGAGCAGCGGCATTTCGTCGACGGCCTGCGCTAGGACGCTGGCGGCGGGCTGGCCGTCGACAAGACCAGCCTGACGGTGAAGGACCTGAAGAACTGGGCCCGCGAGGGCGCCGCCAGCGATCTCATGTACCTGTTCTGCCACGCCCGGCCAGCCAGGTACGACGACACGAGCGACGGTGAGAGCTGGCTCGGCTTCGGGCTGAGCGAGAGCGACGACTCCAGCGAGGCGCGTGCCGGGATCGGCGAGCTCCGCGAGCTCCGGGGCGGGCAGCGGCCGACCAATCCCGTGGTGATACTCAACGCGTGCTCGTCAGCACAGCAGGACCTGGTCTACGGCGCGCCGTTCGCGGAGTTCTTCGCCGGAGAGTGGGGCGCGCAGGCCTTCATCGGGACGGACTGGCCGGTCAACTCGGGCTTCGCCGATGTCTTCGGCCAGCGGATCCTGAGCATGATCCTCAAGGACCAGATCTCCCTGCGCGATGCGCTGCGCCGTGCCAGCGATGAGACGGCGCAGGACTCGAATTACCTCCCGCTCATATACGCGGTATACGGGCTGAGCACGGTGCGCTTCGTCGATCCGCATCCGGCCGGGTGACCGGCCGCGGCCGTCAGGTGTCAGGCTCGAACGGATCGCCGGTGAACAGTTCGGCCGGATTGGCATCGTCAAGGAGCTCAGACCGCCAGTCGCCGCCGAACAGGCGCCTGCGCAGCCGGAGACAGTGATAGAGCGGCGTGCCTGACTGGCAGATCGAGCTGTACCCGCTGCCGCGCCAGCCCGACGAGGTCCAGCCAAGTGACGGCTTGGCGATCGTGACGCCCGCGATGTCGGCCGGGATCGCGGCCTTCGCGTGCAGGTCGATCCGGGAACCTCGCTTGGTCGCCACGGCCAGCGTCGCAAACTCGGCCGCGATCACCTCGGTGACGAGGATCCAGTGCGCCTGCCACCAGCCGCCCCGCGCAGAAGCCAGTATCGAGCGCCGGACCGAATCGACATCGCGGAACACGCTCCGCGTGCCGACGTCGTGCGCGAGAACGAACCCCGCCGAATGGGTGAACGACAAGGACAGCGTGGCCTCGACCCCGAGACCTCCGGGCAGCCCGACGCCTGCGCCTGCTGACGGGCCCGCCCTCCGCTCGCAGCCGCCGTAGTACGTCGCCGATCCCGCGACAGGCACGGAATCCACCGGCACGGTATTCTTCTGTCCACCCCGGCCAGTTCCGCGCGTTGCCCAGGCACCGCGGCACGCCGTCGCGCCTGAGCTCGTAGTAGTCGCCGACCCGCATTGCCACGATCAGCGGGTACGCCCCGCGCCAGCCGGTGACCTGGAACACAAGCTTGTTGTAGTCCTTGGCGGTCATAGCGATTCCCTCCGTGTCGAGGCGGTCCCGATACCCAACACCACAGACTTAAGGCTTATCGGGCGGCGATGGTGCCCTGACCTGTGGTTTTTCCGTGCGGCGTGCGGTGGTTTGCCCGTGTACGACAGTTATCGCCTGTCCTTTTGTAGTTAGAATATCACTTTAGGTGACATTAACCACTCCGGCTGATCGCAATACAGGGTGACTGCCGAGCGGAGCCTCGTCACATAAGGGGCGAGAAGGTCACGAGGAGTGATATCCGGTGGCATAGTCAAGCCTGTCCACCTATCACAAGCAGTGGCCATTACTCGCTTAGAGTGAAACAGTGACTGTAGTACGTGCCACCGGATTTATCCAGATAAAGACACCAAGATCGAATTAGTGCTTGGTGTTTGACCGGTGGGAGCCGGTCAAACACCAAGCACTATCGATTTCTTCTAAGAACGAGCAGTAGCCGCGTCCCATAATGTGGTGAAATGCCGTCAAATGGCCCGTCCGGCGTTGGCCAGGCACAGCGCTATTGGGTCGCGGATTGCGGATAATGTTAATGTCATTTGGTGACATAAGCGGAGCCCGGTGGGGAGGTGCGGTGAGCCAGGAGGCCGTGGCGGGTCCGGATAGCGGTCGGCGCGGGCGGCCCCGCGCTACGAGCCGCAGCGAGCTCCAGGCGATCGCGATCAGGCTCTTCGCCGAGCAGGGGTTCGAGGCCACCACGATCGAGCAGGTTACCGCCGAGGCCGGGGTGAGCGAACGCACATTCTTCCGGTACTTCACGACGAAGGCGAGCGTGCTCTGGGCCGAGTTCGAGACCGAGGTCGCCGCGATCCGTGCCGCGCTCGCCGTGGTGCCGGACTCGGTGCCGATGATGGACGCCATTCGAGGCGCGGTCGTGGCGGCCAATCACTACCGTGCCGAGGACGTCCCGGAGATGCGGCTGCGAATGAGCCTCATCGCCACCGAGCCCGCGCTGTCGTTCGGTGCCGCGGAGCACTACGCGGACTGGGAGCGCGCGGTCAGCGAATTCGCCGCCCGCCGCCTAGGCCAGCCCGCGGAATCGCTGTACTGCCTGGCCGTCGGCCGTGCCGTGCTCGCTGCCTGCCGCGCCGCCTACGACCGCTGGTCCGCGCGCGCGGACAATGACCTTCCCTGGTACCTAGACGCCGTGCTTACCGCCCTCGCGTCCGGCTTCGACCCTGCCGCCACCAGGGATGCCGCCGCGCTGCCGCCGCCCTAACTGAGTGATAGATCCCTGGCCAGGGGAGAACTCTCCGATTCCTGGGCGCGAGATCGCCGCCTGGCTCACCAAGCTCCCCGAGGAACTCCGCGACGGCACCGAGGAAATCCTCGCCGAAGCCGCGGCCGGCGCGTCCTTCGAGGACCTGGCCACGATCACCGCGCACGCCCTGGCCCAGTGGGAGGCCCCCACCCCGACGAGGACCGCGACGACGGGTTCCCCGACCGGTACCTGAAGGTCGGGACCACGTTCGGCGGCGCCGGGGTGATCCGCGGCGACCTGACCCCGCAGTGCACCGCCGCCGTGACCGCCGTCCTGGAGGCCCTCGCCAAGAAAGCCGGCCCGAGGACCACCGCAACGAGCCGCAGCGGTTCCACGACGCCCTCCAGCAAGCGTGAGGTGTCCTGAGGGTCTCGTGGTCGACTGCGGCCCTGGTCAAGGCAACGACGCGTGGTCTCGGGGGTAAGGCGGCCCAGATAGTGCTGATTGGGAGGGCGGTGATCCTGTCTCCGAGTGGGAAGGCGTGCGGGCCGGTGTGGAAGACGGCTCCGGCGATGAAGCGGTC
>Ga0066797_1000607_pt1 | contig 10583 bp, 9 predicted proteins | sample PersoiDNA2013193_FD_76335 | JGI IMG/M metagenome (GOLD analysis project Ga0066797, IMG submission 76335) | Permafrost soil microbial communities from the Arctic, to analyse light accelerated degradation of dissolved organic matter (DOM) -... | ecosystem: Environmental > Terrestrial > Soil >... | reverse complement strand
TCGTCAATCTCGTGCTCGCCGCCCTGCTGGCCGCGCTCTGGCAGGTCTCGCCGAACGGCAGCCTCCTCGGCCTGGTGCTGCTCTCGGGCGCGATCGCCAACGGCTTCGTCGGTCTCTTCAACCTGCTTCCCGGCCTTCCCCTCGATGGCGGTCGGATCCTCGAGGCCGCGGTGTGGGCGATCACCGGTTCACGAACCCGTGGCACCGTCGCCGCTGGGTGGTTCGGGAGGGTCGTCGCGCTCGGCGCAGTGGGCTGGATGCTCAGCCGCGCCGCGCAGAACGGCGGCCAGGTGAACCTGGTCGATCTCATCTGGGCCGGGGCCGTCGGTTCGATGCTCTGGGCCGGGGCAGGGCAGGCGATGAGTGGGGCCAAACGTCTGGACGCCCTCGACGCGATCGACGTGGGGGCTCTGGTCCAGAGCGCGGTCGCGCTTCCCGCGGGGACGTCCATGGCCGACGCCCAACAGCTGCTGACCACGGGCGGGGTCGACCGGCTCGTGCTTCTAGGCGCGGACGGGGCGCCGGTCGCGACCGTGGACGGGGTGGCCTGGAACTCGGTCCCCGCCGAGCAGCGCGCCCAGACCCCGTTGGCGGCCGTTGCCGTGCCGCTGCCGGCAGAGGCCGTCCTGTCTGACATCACCACCGGCTCGGAGCTGGCGCAGGGCGCGGCCGGTGCGGCGTCGGTCAGCCCTGTGCTGATCCTCGTGCAGACGGGTACGCCGGGTGCGCCGGGCGGTGTCCGCGGGGTCGTCCGGGTCCGGGACGTCATCGCGGCCCTGCGCGCCTAGACTCGGCCGACGTGGCCCCCGGAAAGATCGACCCCAGACCTGAATCGACCGGCGCACCCGAGCGCCGAGGCCCGCTGCGAGCCGGGGACCGGGTCCAGCTGACCGACGTGCGCGGTCGTCTGCACACGATCGTGCTCGTCCCGGGCGGGGCGTACCACACCCATCGGGGCGCGTTCAGCCACGACGACCTGATCGGACGACCCGAGGGCTGGGTCGTCACCAACAGCGCGGGGTTCGAGTACCTCGCTCTTCGGCCACTGCTCTCGGACTTCGTGCTGTCGATGCCGCGCGGGGCTGCCGTCGTGTACCCCAAGGACGCCGGCCAGATCGTCGCGATGGCGGACATCTATCCCGGCGCTCGCGTCGTGGAGGCCGGCGTCGGCTCGGGCGCCCTGACCATGTCGCTGCTGCGCGCGGTCGGTGACGGCGGCATGTTGCACTCGATCGAGCGCCGAGCGGATTTCGGGGAGATCGCGCGCGCCAATGTCGAAGGGCTCTTCGGGGGACCGCATCCGGCCTGGACGCTGTCGGTCGGAGACCTGTCCGACGTGCTCCCGATGACCTCCGAACCGGGCTCGATCGACCGGGTGGTGCTCGACATGCTCGCCCCGTGGGAGAACCTCGAGGCCGTCGCGACCGCGCTCGCTCCCGGTGGAGTCCTCATCGCGTACCTCGCCACTACCACCCAGCTCTCGCGGATCGCCGAGGACCTTCGCGCCGACGGGCGGTTCACCGAGCCGCACGCGTGGGAGTCCATGGTCCGCGGCTGGCACCTCGAAGGACTCGCGGTCCGCCCCGAGCACCGGATGATCGGACACACCGGCTTCCTCATCACGACCCGCCGGATGGCCGACGGCATCGAGGTGCCGGTGCTGCGGCGTCGTCCGGCGAAGGGCGCCTACCCTGCCGATGCCGAGTGGACACCCGAGGAGCTGGGCGAGCGGCCGATCACGGAGAAGAAGACGCGACGCGTCCGCCGCGACCAGTCCGGCCTGGCGTACGAGGCCCGATCGGGCGAATAGGGTCGCGGTGACGGCGTCGGCGGCTTACCGTCGACAGTGCAGGCGAGGGACAAGGGGGCGAGGCGATGACCGAGGCACCCAGATACCCGGGCGGGATGTCGGGTCGCGGCTCCGACGAGCGGGTCGCGTCCCTCGAGGAGAAGAACGCGCGGCTCGCCGATGCGCTCCGGGTGGCTCGCGCACGCATCGAGGACCTCAACCACCAGCTGACCGACCTGGCCAAGCCGCCGGGGACCTACGCGCTGTTCGTCGCCGACCATGGCGACGGGACCATCGACGTCGTGTCGGCCGGTCGGAAGATGAACGTCGGCGTCTCGGGGTCGATCGATGTCAGCGTGCTCCGTCAGGGCCAGGAGCTGCGCCTGAACGAGGGCATGCTCGTGGTCGCGGTCGGCGGCTACGAACCGGTCGGCGAGATCGTCACCGTCAAGGAGCTGCTGGACCCGGATCGCGCGCTCGTGCTCGGCCGCGCGGACGAGGAGCGCGTCGTCCGGCTCTCCGGAGCACTCCTCGACGGCCCGGTGCGGGTCGGTGACGCGCTCACCATCGACACCCGCAACGGCTTCGTGTTCGAGCGGATCCCGCGTTCCGAGGTGGAGGACCTCATCCTCGAGGAGGTCCCCGACACCGACTACAGCGACATCGGTGGCCTGGGCCCCCAGATCGAGCAGATCCGGGACGCTGTGGAGCTGCCGTTCGCGCATCCGGAGCTGTTCGTCGAGCACGGCCTCAAGCCGCCCAAGGGAGTGTTGCTGTACGGCCCGCCCGGTTGCGGGAAGACGCTCATCGCGAAGGCGGTGGCGAACTCGCTCGCGCACGCGGTCCGAGCCCGCGGGGGCGACGGGCCGAACCGCAGCTACTTCCTGAACGTCAAGGGTCCCGAGCTGCTCAACAAATACGTCGGCGAGACCGAGCGGCACATCCGGCTGATCTTCGCCCGGGCCCGCGAGAAGGCCTCCGAGGGCACGCCCGTCGTGGTGTTCTTCGACGAGATGGACGCGCTGTTCCGCACCCGCGGCACCGGCATCTCGAGCGACGTCGAGACGACGATCGTGCCTCAGCTCTTGAGCGAGATCGACGGGGTCGAGCGGCTCGACAACGTGATCGTGATCGGCGCGTCGAACCGTGAGGACATGATCGACCCGGCCATCCTGCGACCCGGACGGCTGGACGTGAAGATCAAGATCGAGCGGCCCGACGCCGAGGCCGCACGCGAGATCTTCGGCAAGTATCTGACCCCGGACCTGCCCTTGCACCCGGATGACCTGGCCGAGCACGCCGGCAGCGCGAGCGACGCGGTCGACGCGATGATCCAGCGGGCGGTCGAGCGGATGTACACCGAGAGCGAGGAGAACCAGTTCCTCGAGGTGACGTACGCGTCCGGCGACAAGGAGGTCCTGTACTTCAAGGACTTCACCTCCGGCGCGATGATCCGCAACATCGTCGACCGAGCCAAGAAGTCCGCGATCAAGGACCTGCTGGCCACCGGTGAACGCGGTATCCGGGTCGAGCACCTGCTGTCCGGCTGCGTCGACGAGTTCAAGGAGAACGAGGACCTGCCGAACACCACGAACCCGGACGACTGGGCCCGGATCTCCGGCAAGAAGGGCGAGCGGATCGTGTTCATCCGCACCATCGTCCAGGGCAAGAAGCCGGGGGACGAGGGCCGCTCGATCGAGACGGTCACCAACACCGGCCAGTACCTGTAGGACGGGCCCATGACAGTTCGCCGGGTCATGGGCATCGAGACCGAGTACGGCATCGCCGAACCGGGCCACCCGATGGCGAACCCGATGCTGCTCTCGAGCTATGTGGTCGCGGCCTACGCGGGCACCCAGCTGCACCGCGCCGCGCGGGCCCGCTGGGACTACGACGACGAGGACCCGCTCCAGGACGCGCGCGGCTTCCACCTCGACCGCGCGTCCGCGCACCCGTCGGTGCTCACCGACGACCCGGCACACCCCGCGCCCTCCGGCGACGCGACCCCGGAAGACGTCCCGGCCCGCGGTCGCCCGGGCGCTCCGCAGAGTCGGCCCCGGCTGCCGGTCGAGGAGTACGAGGACCCGGGCGTTGCGAACGTCATCCTGACGAACGGCGCGCGGCTCTACGTCGATCACGCCCACCCCGAATACTCCTCGCCCGAGGTCACCTCACCGCGCGACCTCGTGGTCTGGGACAAGGCCGGCGAACAAGTGATGCTCCGGGCGGCCCGGATCGTGGCGGTCAACCCCGCCCTCCCGGACGTCACGCTCTACAAGAACAACGTCGACGGCAAGGGGGCCACCTACGGCACCCACGAGAACTACCTCGTGGACCGGGCGGTGCCGTTCGCGGAGATCGTTGACGTGCTCACCCCGTTCTTCGTCACCCGGACGGTCTTCACCGGCGCAGGCCGGGTCGGGATCGGGCAGGTGGGACAGCTCGCCGGGTTCCAGCTCGCCCAGCGGGCCGACTACATCGAGGCCGAGGTGGGCCTCGAGACGACCTTGCGGCGACCGATCATCAACACCCGCGACGAGCCGCACGCCGACCCGGAGCGGTGGCGACGGCTGCACGTGATCATCGGCGACGCGAACATGCTCGAGGTGGCGACGTTCCTCAAGGTGGGGACGAGCTCGCTCGTGCTGTGGCTGCTCGAGCACCGCGACGCCGCACCGCACGCGGTCGCGGCGGTGCGCTCGCTCCGTCTGGTCGAACCGGTAGGAGCGGTCCAGCTGGTCAGCCGCGACCTGACGATGACGACGCGGCTCGCCCTGGCCGACGGGCGTCGTCTGACCGCGCTGGAGATCCAGCGGTGCTACCTGGAGGCGGTCCGGGGCGGCCTCGAGGAGGCGGCGACGCCGCCCGACACGGCCACTGCCGAGGTCCTGGATCGCTGGGAGTCCGTGCTGACCCGGCTGGCCACCGACCCGGCGTCATGCGCCCGGGAGGTCGAATGGTTGGCGAAGCTGCGGCTGCTGGAGGGGTTGCGGCGGCGCGACCACCTGTCCTGGGACCACCCGAGACTTGCCGCGGTGGACATCCAGTGGTCGGACCTGCGTCCGGAACGCGGTCTGTACCACCGCTTGCTGGAGGCGGGGGCCGTCGAGCGGCTGGTCGACGCCGACGCGGTCAGCCGAGCGGTGCACGAGCCACCGACCGACACGCGCGCCTACTTCCGCGGTCGAGCACTCGCCCGGTTCGGCGCGGAGATCAGCGCGGCGAGCTGGGACTCACTCATCTTCGACGTCCCGGGCGCGGCGACCCTGCAGCGCGTCGGGATGCGGGACCCGTGGCGCGGCACCGAGGCACACGTGCGTGAGCTGCTCGACTCGAGTGGCGCGGCGTCCGAGCTGCCCGAGAAATTGATGGGTCCGCGCGGGTCCACCGGCGCGGCCTAGGATCAGATCAGGTAGCCCCGGAGACGTCGGAGGTCAGCATGTCTGGACAGCAGAGGTCCGAGCGCCGCCACGACGACGACGCGGACGCGCCGGAACCGATCAGCCCGCCGACGGCGGCGCAGGCCCGGGACACCGAGGTCGACGCCCTGCTGGAGGAGATCGACGGCGTCCTCGAGTCGAATGCGGAGTCGTTCGTGCGCGGATTCGTCCAGAAGGGCGGTCAGTAACCGACGATGAGTCCCGACCCGTCCGGGCGGTTGCCGCGCGCCTTCACCACGCCCGGGAACTCGTCTTTTCTCGAGTTCCTCGCCTCGTACTCGCCCGCGCTGCTGCCGGGCAACCGCATCCTTCCCGCCGGGAACGCTCCGGTGGCGCCGCACGCGACGACGATCGTGGCGCTGACCTTCGACGGCGGCGTGGTGATGGCCGGCGACCGCCGCGCGACGATGGGGACCATGATCGCGAGCCGCCAGATGGACAAGGTCTTCCCCGCGGACGACTACTCCGTCATCGGCGTGGCCGGGACCGCCGGGATCGCGGTCGAGCTGGTCCGGCTGTTCCAGCTCGAGCTCGAGCACTACGAGAAGATCGAGGGAGCGCTCCTCTCCCTCGATGGCAAGGCCAACCGGCTCGCGACGATGCTCCGCTCGAACCTTGGCCTGGCGATGCAGGGCCTGACCGTCATCCCGTTGTTCGCCGGCTACGACCTCGGGCGCAGCGCGGGACGGATCTTCTCCTACGACATCACCGGCGGGCGCTACGAGGAGCACGAGCACCACTCGGTCGGCTCGGGCGCGGTCTTCGCCCGCGGATCGCTCAAGAAGCGTTGGCGGCCCGGCCTCGGCCAGGACGACGCCGTCGCGATCGCGGTCGAAGCGCTCGTCGATGCCGCCGACGACGACTCAGCGACGGCCGGGCCGGACAGTGCCCGGGAGATCTGGCCGATCGTCGCGACGGTGAGCTCTGCGGGCTACCGCCGGGTTCCGGACGACGCGCTGTCCGGAATCGTGTCGGCGCTCGCGGCGGCGCACCAGCGGAGCACCGGCGGCGGCGGTGACGCGTCATGAGCATGCCGTTCTACGTCTCGCCCGAACAGCTGATGAAGGACCGGGCCGACTACGCGCGCAAAGGCATCGCACGGGGGCGATCCGTCGTCGTGCTCGCCTTCGAGGACGGGATCCTCTTCGCCACCGAGAACGCCTCCCGCGCGTTGCACAAGATCTCCGAGATCTACGACCGGATCGCGTTCGCGGCGGTCGGGAAGTACAACGAGTTCGAGAACCTTCGGGTCGCCGGGGTGCGGTATGCCGACCTGCGTGGCTACTCCTATGACCGCGCCGACGTGAATGCGCGCGGGCTCGCGAACGCCTACGCGCAGACGCTCGGCACCGTCTTCACGACCGAGCCGAAGCCGCTCGAGGTCGAGCTGGTGGTGGCCGAGGTCGGTGACGTCCCCGACGACGACCAGATCTATCGGCTCAGCTATGACGGCTCGGTCGCGGACGAGCGCGGACACGTCGTCATGGGCGGCCACGCGGAGAGCCTCGCCGTCGTCGTCGAGAAGGAGTGGGCTCCCGGGCTCGGTCTGAAGGATGCCCTCGCGCTGGCGGTGCGGGTGCTGGGGACGCAACCCGAGGGTGAGGCTCGGCCGCTCGCCGCGGCGCAGCTCGAGGTGGCACTGCTCGAACGTGCCCGGCCCAGGAGGGCCTTCCGCCGGCTCACCGGCGCCGCCCTGGAGGACCTGCTTCCCGGTCCGCGCTGATGGACCGTCGGATCTTCGGCCTCGAGACCGAGTTCGGGGTGACCTGCGCGACGGAGGATGGCCGCCAGCTCTCGGCGGACGAGGTTGCGCGGCACCTGTTCCGCAAGGTCGTCGCGTGGGGGCGCTCGTCCAACGTGTTCCTGCGGAACGGCTCTCGGCTGTACCTCGACGTCGGTTCGCACCCCGAGTACGCGACCGCGGAGTGCGACGACATCCGGCAGCTCATCGCGCACGACCGAGCGGGAGAGCGGGTGCTCGAGGGCCTGGTGGTCGACGCCCAGGAACGGCTCGACCGCGAGGGGCCGACGGGCCGGATCCACCTGTTCAAGAACAACACCGACTCGGTCGGCAACTCCTACGGCTGCCACGAGAACTACCTGATCCGTCGTCAGGGGGACTTCCAGCGGCTCTCGGACATCCTCGTACCGTTCTTCATCACTCGTCAGATCCTGACCGGTGCGGGCAAGCTCACGGTGACCCCGAGGGGCGCGACCTTCTCCCTCTCGCAGCGAGCCGACCACATGTGGGAGGCCGTCTCGAGCGCGACGACTCGTTCGAGACCGATCATCAACACGCGGGACGAGCCGCACGCCGACGCCGAGAGCTACCGGCGGTTGCACGTCATCGTGGGCGACTCCTCGATGTCCGAGACGACGACGATGCTCAAGGTCGGAGCGACGAACCTGGTGCTGCGGGTGATCGAGGCGGGGGTTCCGATGCGGGACCTCTCGCTCGAGAACCCGATGCGGGCGATCCGCGAGATCAGCCACGACATCTCGGGTGCCCATCTGGTCACCCTGGCGAACGGTCGAACGATGACGGCGATCGACATCCAGGAGGAGTACCTGAGTCGCGTGACCGAGTTCCTGGAGACGCACGAGGACGACAAGCCCAGCACGGCGCGCGTGCTCGAGCTCTGGGGACGCGGGCTGCGCGCGCTGCGCACCGAGGACCTCTCCCTGGTCTCGCGGGAGCTCGACTGGGTGATCAAGCACGACCTGATCGAGCGGTATCGCGCCAAGCATGGTCTGTCGCTCGGCGACGTCCGGGTCTCGCGGCTCGATCTGGCGTATCACGACATCTCGCGGACCGAGGGCCTGTTCAACCTCCTCGCGGCGCGCGGCCTGGTCGAGCGGGTGGTCACCGACCTCGAGGTCTTCGAGGCGACGGTGGTCCCGCCGCAGACCACCCGGGCAAAGCTCCGTGGTGACTTCGTGCGCCGGGCGCAGGAGACGCGGCGCGACTACACGGTCGACTGGGTGCACCTCAAGCTGAACGACCAGGCCCAGCGCACGGTGCTCTGCAAGGACCCCTTCAAGAGCGTGGACGAGCGCGTCGAGCGCCTCATCGACTCGATGTAGCCGGAGCCGATGCGGTCGGCGCAACACGTACAGTTGCGGGGTGCCGGGCGTGCCGGGACCCGTCTCGACCCGCACCCGCTGATCCAGGAGAGGACGACTGTGCGCCGACTGATCGGTGTCACCGCTGTGGCGATGCTGCTGCTGGCCGGTTGCAGCAGCACTTCCGGCAGCGTCGACACGGTCGCGGTGACCGGTGCGGCGGGGACCGTGCCGACGCTCGAGTTCAAGCACCCCCTGACCGTGCGGCATCCCGAGACGCGTGAGGTCTGGGCCGGGAACGGCCCCACCCTGGGCGACGGCGCATCGGTGCTGATGAACTACATCGCCGAGGACGCCCAGAACGGCGACCTCGTCGGTGAGACCTACTCGACCGGCCCGCTCGCGACGTCTGTGACGCTCGATGCACTCGGGCAGGACCTGTACGAAGCGGTGAAGGGGCGCCGCGTCGGTACTCGCCTGGTTCACTTGACGCCGGCGGTGTCGAACGACGAATCCGCGCTGGTGGTCGTGATCGACCTGCTGCCCACGCGCGCTCGCGGCGAGACGGTCACGCCCCGCCCGGAGCTCCCGGTCGTCACCCTGGCGGACGACGGTGCTCCGACGATCACAGTCCCGGCGTCCCCGCCGCCGACCGACCTCGTGGTGCAACCACTGATCAAGGGCCTGGGTCCGCAGGTGGCTTCGGGCCAGAGCCTCGTCGTCCAGTACACCGGCGTGGACTGGGCCGACGGCTCGGTGGTGGACACGACATGGGCGGCGGGCAAGGGTCCGTTCACGACGGAGATCGGCCTCGGGAAAGTGATCCAGGGTTGGGACGAGGGCCTGGTCGAGCAGACCGTCGGTAGTCAGGTGCTGCTCGTCATCCCGCCGGCACTCGGGTACGGCGACAAGACACTCGTCTTCGTGGTGGACATCCTCGCGGCGGCCGGGAAGCCCGTCCCCGGGGCCACGGCGGCGGCAACGGCTCCGCCGACGACGGGCACGACGCCGTCCGCGACCCCGACGGCCACCGGCTGAGCGGGGCGACGGTGAGCGTGGCGATCCGGGTCATCCCGTGCCTCGACGTGGATGCCGGGCGGGTGGTCAAGGGGGTCAACTTCGAGAACCTCCGCGACGCCGGTGACCCGGTCGAGCTGGCGCGCCGCTACGACGCCGAGGGTGCCGACGAGATCACCTTCCTGGACGTCTCGGCGTCCTCGGGCAACCGCGAGACCACGTACGACGTCGTGCGACGCACCGCCGAGCAGGTCTTCGTCCCGCTCACCGTGGGTGGGGGAGTCCGGAGCGCCGAGGACGTCGATCGGCTGCTGCGCGCGGGCGCCGACAAGGTGGGCGTCAACACCGCCGCGATCGCCCGGCCCGAGCTCATCTCCGAGATCGCCGAGCGGTTCGGCAGCCAGGTGCTGGTCCTCTCCGCCGACGCTCGGCGGTGCCGCGACGGCGTCAGTACCGCGAGTGGCTACGAGGTCACCACTCACGGTGGCCGCCGCGGTACCGGGATCGATGCCATCGAGTGGGTGGCCCGCGCCGCCAAGCTCGGTGTGGGCGAGATCCTGCTCAACTCGATGGACGCGGACGGCACCACGGCGGGTTTCGACCTCGAGATGCTCCGCGACGTGCGTTCCGTCGTCACCGTGCCCCTGATCGCGAGCGGCGGTGCGGGCACCGCTCACGACTTCACCCTCGCGGCCCAGGCCGGGGCCGACGCTGTCCTCGCGGCCAGCGTGTTCCACTTCGGCACCTTGACGATCGGCCAGGTCAAGGACGACCTTCGCGCCGCGGGCATCCCCGTTCGCTAGCGCGAAGTGGAGCCGTGCGGGTGCCGCGCGGGGCCGACTGGTTCGCTGGTTCGCCGGATTGGTGCGTCGGCGGCGTGTGCGATGCTGACGGGACTTGTCCGGGGAGGGTGCGGTGCGCGGGGCTGCAGGCGCTGGATCGGTCCTCGCGGACGAACGAGTCGGGACCTGGCGGCGGTCACTCGACCTGATCGGCCGGGGGCTTCGCGCCGAGCCCGGGTCGTTCGCGGTGGCGATCCTGGGCAGCGCATTCTGGGGCGGTGCGACGGTGCTCTCGGGCTGGCTGCTCGGACGCGCCAGCGAGCAAGTGGTCGTTCCTGCCCTGTCGGGCAAGGAGGTCTTGCCCGGCGAGGTCTGGCGCACCGGGTTGGTGCTGCTGGCGGTCGGCCTCGTGACCGCTCTTGGCGTGGTGGTGCGGCGGGTGTACGCCGGGATCGCCGTCTTCGACGTACAGGCACGGCACCGCCGGGCGGT
>Ga0066797_1000605_pt1 | contig 10588 bp, 6 predicted proteins | sample PersoiDNA2013193_FD_76335 | JGI IMG/M metagenome (GOLD analysis project Ga0066797, IMG submission 76335) | Permafrost soil microbial communities from the Arctic, to analyse light accelerated degradation of dissolved organic matter (DOM) -... | ecosystem: Environmental > Terrestrial > Soil >... | reverse complement strand
CCCCCTATGCTGGAAGACTGTCGCCCGGAAGAAAACTGAGAGGAATCCAACAGCAATGCCGCCAAGAAGGAAGAAGCTTTCCGCCGTCGTCAAGGTGCAGCTGCCCGCGGGCGCGGCCACTCCGGCCCCGCCCGTCGGTACCGCCCTTGGCCCGCATGGCGTGAACATCATGGACTTCGTGAGGCAGTACAACGCCGCCACGGAAGCCCAGCGAGGCAACATCATCCCGGTCGAGATCTCGATCTTCGAAGACCGGTCGTTCACGTTCATCACCAAGACGCCGCCCGCGCCCGAGCTGATCAAGAAGGCCGCCGGCGTCGACAAGGGCAGCCCGGAACCGCACAAGACCAAGGTAGGCTCGCTGACCTCGGCTCAGGTCAGGCAGATCGCCGAGACCAAGATGCCCGACCTGAACGCCACCACGATCGAGGCCGCCCAGAAGATCATCGCCGGTACCGCTCGCTCGATGGGCATCAAGGTCGAGGGTTAGTCCTTACATCCGCATGTGGCAGGACCTAGCGCGGGTCCAGATGACCACGACCTCCACTCCAGGGAGTGCATGATGAAGCGCAGCAAGGCGTACGCAAACGCCGACACGAAGATCGACCACGACCAGCTGTACAGCCCGGTCGATGCGGTGGATCTTGCGAAGTCGACCCAGGTGACCAAGTTCGACCCGACCGTCGAGGTTAACCTCCGGCTCGGCGTCGACCCCCGCAAGCAGGACCAGATGGTCCGCGGCACCGTCAGCCTTCCGAACGGCACGGGCAAGACCGCCCGCGTGCTCGTCTTCGCCACCGGCGCCCGCGCCGAGGAGGCCAAGGCGGCCGGTGCCGACTTCGTGGGCTCGGATGACCTGATCGAGCAGATCCAGGGCGGGTTCCTCGATTTCGACGCGGTCGTCGCCACCCCGGACCTGATGGGCAAGGTCGGCCGCCTCGGCCGCGTGCTCGGTCCGCGTGGCCTCATGCCGAACCCCAAGACCGGCACCGTCACGCCCGACGTGGCCAAGGCAGTCAACGAGATCAAGGGCGGCAAGATCGAGTTCCGCGTCGACAGGCACGGGAACCTGCACTTCATCATCGGCAAGGCATCCTTCGACAAGAAGGCGCTGCTCGAGAACTACGCCGCGGCGATCGACGAGGTGGTCAGGCTCAAGCCGTCCGCCGCCAAGGGCCGCTACCTCAGGAAGATCACCTTCACCACGACGATGGGCCCGGGCATCCCGGTCGACCCGAACAAGACCCGCGGCTTCTTCGACGAAGACGGCGAGCCGGTGGCGTAGGTTTCTCCCGCACGTACGAACGGCGGCGTCCCCTGTGCGGACGCCGCCGTTCGCGCTCTGGGCGCTGTTCCGCTGGTTTTGTCAAGTACACTTGAAACGCCGAAGACCGCTGGATGCTAACCCGTGAGGGTTGGCCGAAGGTTCCGATGTGGACATCCCGCGCAGGTGACCGTGAGCTTTGACCGCTGACAGGTGTGGCCCTCGCCGGGCCCGCTGATCGCGGTTGCCGCCCCGTGCGCCTTGCGCCGGGGCGTTCGTCGTCTTCGCACTCGTGTTGCTACTAAACGACAGGGAAGGAGGCTCATGGCAAACGCCGAGAAGACGGCCGTGATCGATGATCTCGTCGGCCGGTTCCAGGACTCGGGCGGCGCGGTTCTCACCGAGTACCGCGGGCTTACCGTCGCCCAGTTGAGCGAACTGCGCGCCAGCCTCAGGGGCAACGCGACGTTCACCGTTACCAAGAACACGCTCGCCAAGGTCGCGGCGACGCAGGCGGGCCTGGGTGACCAGGTCGGGCCGATGCTCTCCGGGCCGTCCGCGATCGCGTTCGTAGACGGGGACGTCGCGCAGGCCGCCAAGGGCCTGCTCGACTTCGCCAAGGCAAACCCGCTGCTCGTGATCAAGGGCGGCGTGCTCGATGGCAAGGCGCTGACCGCGGCGGAGGTTGGCAAGCTCGCCGACCTTGAGCCGCGCGATGTGCTGCTCGCCAAGCTGGCCGGCGCCATGAAGGCGTCGATGGCCGGCGCGGCGGCGACGTTCAACGCGCTGCCGACGCAGATGGCCCTGCTCGCCGACGCGTTGCGCGCCAAGCTCGAGGCCGGCAGCCCGGCAAGCATCGAGGCCGAGGCCGCGACGCCAGAGGCCGCGACGCCAGAGGCCGCGACGCCAGAGGCCGCGACGCCAGAGGCGGCAGCGCCCGAGGCAGCGGACACCGACACAGTCACTCAGGACTAAGGAAGAAGGGAAACGATCATGGCGAAGCTCAGCAGCGCTGATCTGCTCGACGCGTTCAAGGAGATGACCCTCCTTGAGCTGTCCGAGTTCGTGAAGTCGTTCGAGGAGACGTTCGACGTCAAGGCTGCGGCCCCGGTCGCGGTCGCGGCAGCGGCCGGCGGTGCCGGCGCGGCGGCGGTGGAAGAGGTCGAGGAGCAGGACGAGTTCGACGTCATCCTCGAGGCCGCGGGCGACAAGAAGATTCAGGTCATCAAGGAGGTGCGCACGCTTACCAGCCTGGGGCTCAAGGAGGCCAAGGACCTAGTGGACGGCGCGCCGAAGACCGTGCTCGAGAAGGTCAACAAGGAAGCGGCAGAGAGGCGAAGGCGGCCCTCGAGGGCGCAGGCGCTTCCGTAACCGTCAAGTAGGTACCAGCTCGGGGGCCTACCCGGGTTAGCGGGGCGCCGTCCGGGATCACATCCCGGGCGGCGCTTCGTTTTGAGTGCTTTACCCGGGAATAATAAGCCTACCCAGCCTGGTTGTGCCTTACACATCCGCGCACGTGTGGTATCCATCACGCGGCTAACCCCGCCAAAGCGGGCTGTTCCGGCTTGACGTTTGGTCCCCGGCAGGGGATCCTTCGAAGCAAGGTGATCCACATACAGGCGTACCGTTGACAAGCAGTGCAGTCTCTGGCTACACTGACTATTTGCGCTGCACTCTAACGTCCTCGGTACCTTTTCTGTCTCTGTGGGGTCTTTGCCGCGGGGCGTTTGGCGTGCGTGCGGTGATAGTTCCGGTACAAGTTCGGAAGGACCCCTGTTGGCAGCATCGCGCAGCGCCTCCGCCACGAATCTAGGTCCCCACCGCGTCTCATTCGCGCGGATCAACGAGCCCCTGAAGGTTCCGGATCTGCTTGCATTGCAGACCGACTCGTTCGACTGGCTGCTCGGTAACGAGAAGTGGAAGGCACGTACTCAGGCCGCCAAGGACGCGGGACGCAAGGACATCGCGGAGCAGTCCGGGCTTGAGGAGATCTTCGAGGAGATCAGCCCGATCGAGGACTTCTCCGGGACGATGTCCCTGTCGTTCCGTGATCACCGGTTCGAGCCTCCAAAGTACTCCGATGAGGAGTGCAAGGACAAGGACATGACGTGCTCCGCGCCGATGTTCGTGACGGCGGAGTTCATCAACAACACAACCGGTGAAATCAAGAGCCAGACGGTCTTCATGGGCGACTTCCCGCTCATGTCCCGCAAGGGCACGTTCATCATCAACGGCACTGAGCGCGTTGTGGTCAGCCAGCTCGTCCGGTCGCCTGGCGTGTACTTCGACCGCCAGGTCGACAAGACAAGCGACAAGGACATCTACGCCTGCAAGGTGATCCCTGGCAGGGGCGCGTGGCTTGAGTTCGAGATCGACAAGCGGGACAGCGTCGGCGTCCGCATTGACCGCAAGCGCAAGCAGTCGGTCACGGTGCTGCTGAAGGCCCTTGGCTGGGATGACGCGAGGATCCTCGAGCGCTTCGGCGACTACGAGTCCATGCGCACCACGCTGGAGAAGGACCACACCGCGGGCCAGGACGACGCGCTGCTTGACATCTACCGCAAGCTGCGGCCGGGTGAGCCGCCGACACGCGAGTCGGCGCAGGCGTTGCTCGACAACCTCTACTTCAACCCCAAGCGGTATGACCTCGCCAAGGTCGGCCGGTACAAGGTGAACCGCAAGCTCGGCCTTGATTCTCCGATTCGCCAGGGCACGCTAACCGAGGACGACATCGTTTCGACGATTGAATACCTGGTCAGGCTGCACGCTGGCGAGGAGGAGCTCACCCGCGGCGAGCGCTCGATCGTGATCGAGACCGACGACATCGACCACTTCGGCAACCGGCGGCTGCGCACCGTCGGCGAGCTGATCCAGAACCAGGTCAGGCTCGGCCTTGCCCGGATGGAGCGCGTGGTCCGCGAGCGGATGACGACACAGGACGTCGAGGCGATCACGCCGCAGACCCTGATCAACATCCGCCCGGTGGTGGCGTCGATCAAGGAGTTCTTCGGCACCAGCCAGCTCTCCCAGTTCATGGACCAGACCAACCCGCTGGCCGGCCTCACCCACAAGCGCCGCCTGTCCGCGCTTGGCCCCGGTGGCCTGTCCCGCGAGCGCGCCGGGTTCGAGGTCCGCGACGTGCACCCGAGCCACTACGGCCGGATGTGCCCGATCGAGACGCCTGAAGGCCCGAACATCGGCCTGATCGGCTCGCTCGCGAGCTACGCGCGGGTGAACGCGTTCGGCTTCGTGGAGACGCCATACCGCAAGGTGGAAGGCGGCGTCGTCACCGACCAGATCGACTACCTGACCGCGGACGAGGAAGACCGGCACGTTATCGCCCAGGCGAACACGCCGGTCAAGCCCGATGGTTCCTTCGGAACCAACCGGGTGCTCGTGCGGCGGAAGGGCGGCGAGGTCGACCAGATCCCGCCGGACGAGGTCGACTACATCGACGTGTCGGCGCGGCAGATGGTCTCCGTGGCCACCGCCATGATCCCGTTCCTTGAGCACGACGACGCCAACCGCGCGCTGATGGGCTCCAACATGCAGCGGCAGTCCGTGCCGCTGCTGCGGTCCGAGACGCCGGTTGTCGGCACCGGCATGGAGTACCGTGCCGCCACCGACGCGGGCGACGTGGTCCTGGCCGAGAAGGCCGGCGTGGTCGAGGAGTCCTGCGCGGACTTCGTGACCGTGATGAACGACGACGGCACCCGCACCACCTACCACGTGCAGAAGTTCCGCCGGTCCAACCAGGGCACCTGCTTCAACCAGAAGCCCATCGTGGAAGAGGGCCAGCGCGTCGAGGAGCGTCAGGTCCTCGCCGACGGTCCCTGCACCGACCAGGGCGAGATGGCGCTTGGCAAGAACCTGCTCGTCGCGTTCATGCCGTGGGAGGGCCACAACTACGAGGACGCGATCATCCTCTCGCAGCGCATCGTCCAGGACGACGTGCTGAGCTCGATCCACATCGAGGAGCATGAGGTCGACGCCCGGGACACCAAGCTCGGCCCCGAGGAGATCACCAGGGACATCCCGAACGTCTCCGACGAGGTCCTCGCCGACCTCGACGAGCGCGGCATCATCAGGATCGGCGCCGAGGTCGTCAACGGCGACATCCTGGTCGGCAAGGTCACGCCCAAGGGCGAGACCGAGCTGACTCCGGAGGAGCGGCTGCTGCGCGCGATCTTCGGTGAGAAGGCCCGCGAGGTCCGCGACACGTCGCTCAAGGTGCCGCACGGCGAGGAGGGCAAGATCATCGGCGTCCGCGTGTTCACCCGCGAGGACGGCGACGAACTTCCCCCCGGCGTCAACGAGCTCGTCCGGGTGTACGTGGCGCAGAAGCGCAAGATCACCGACGGTGACAAGCTGGCGGGCCGTCACGGCAACAAGGGCGTCATCTCCAAGATCCTGCCGGTTGAGGACATGCCGTTCCTCGCCGACGGGACCCCGGTCGACATCGTGCTCAACCCGCTCGGCGTCCCCGGCAGAATGAACGTCGGCCAGGTACTCGAGACCCACCTCGGCTGGGTAGCCAAGACGGGCTGGCAGGTACAGGGCGACGACGAGCCATGGAAGGACCGGCTGCGCGCCATCGGCGCGGACTCCAGCGGTCCGAACACCAACGTCGCCACGCCTGTCTTCGACGGCGCGCATGAGGAGGAGATCACCGGCCTGCTCGGCTCCACGCTGCCGAACCAGGACGGCGATCAGATGATCGGCTCGACCGGCAAGACGCTCCTGTTCGACGGCCGCAGCGGCGAGCCGTTCAAGGACCCAGTCGCTGTCGGCTACATCTACATCCTCAAGCTGCTGCACCTGGTGGACGACAAGATCCACGCCAGGTCCACGGGGCCGTACTCGATGATCACCCAGCAGCCGCTCGGTGGTAAGGCGCAGTTCGGCGGGCAGCGGTTCGGTGAGATGGAGGTGTGGGCCCTCGAGGCCTACGGCGCCGCCTACGCCCTGCAGGAGCTGCTCACCATCAAGTCCGACGACGTGCTCGGCCGCGTGAAGGTCTACGAGGCCATCGTCAAGGGCGAGAACGTTCCTGAGCCCGGCATCCCCGAGTCCTTCAAGGTGCTCATCAAGGAGATGCAGTCGCTCTGCCTCAACGTGGAGGTGCTGTCAAGCGACGGTGCCGCGATCGAGATGCGCGACACCGACGAGGATGTCTTCCGCGCTGCGGAGGAACTCGGCATCGACCTGTCCAGGCGTGAGCCAAGCAGTGTCGAAGAGGTCTGACCCACCGAAGGGGGAACTTACACAGTGCTAGACGTCAATTACTTCGACGACCTTCGCATCGGGCTGGCCACGGCCGAGGACATCAGGCAGTGGTCTCACGGCGAGGTGAAGAAGCCGGAGACGATTAACTACCGCACGCTCAAGCCGGAGAAGGACGGGCTCTTCTGCGAGAAGATCTTCGGTCCGACCCGGGACTGGGAGTGCTACTGCGGCAAGTACAAGCGGGTCAGGTTCAAGGGCATCATCTGCGAGCGGTGTGGCGTCGAGGTCACCCGCGCCAAGGTGCGCCGCGAGCGGATGGGCCACATTGAGCTGGCCGCGCCCGTCACGCACATCTGGTACTTCAAGGGTGTGCCGAGCCGTCTTGGCTACCTGCTCGACCTGGCGCCGAAGGACCTTGAGAAGGTCATCTACTTCGCCGCCTACATGATCACCTACGTGGACGACGAGGCGCGGCAGCGCGACCTGCCGTCCCTCGAGGCACGGATCACGGTCGAGCGGACCCAGCTAGAGCAGCGCCGCGACAACGACATCGAGACCCGGCAGAAGAAGCTCGAGTCCGACCTCGCCGACCTCGAGGCCGCCGGTGCCAAGGGCGACGCGCGCCGCAAGGTGCGCGAGTCCGCCGACCGCGAGATGAAGCAGATCCGCGACCGGGCCGGCAAGGAGATCGACCGGGTCGACGAGGTCTGGTCGCGGTTCAAGGGCCTGAAGGTCCAGGACCTCGAGGGCGACGAGATGCTGTACCGCGAGATGAGGGACCGGTTCGGCCGGTACTTCCGCGGCGGCATGGGCGCGCAGGCGATCCAGGACCGGCTCGCGACCTTCGATCTGGACGCCGAGTCGATCAACCTCCGCGAGATCATCGCCACCGGCAAGGGCCAGAAGAAGGCCCGCGCGCTCAAGCGGCTCAAGGTGGTCTCCGCGTTCCTCAACACCACCAACACCCCGATGGGCATGGTGCTCGACTGCATCCCGGTGATCCCGCCGGACCTGCGGCCGATGGTCCAGCTCGACGGTGGCCGGTTCGCCACCTCCGACCTGAACGACCTGTACCGCCGGGTCATCAACAGGAACAACCGCCTCAAGCGGCTGCTCGACCTGGGCGCACCCGAGATCATCGTGAACAACGAGAAGCGGATGCTCCAGGAGGCCGTGGACAGCCTGTTCGACAACGGCCGTCGCGGCCGCCCGGTCACCGGTCCAGGTAACCGCCCGCTCAAGTCGCTGTCCGACATGCTCAAGGGCAAGCAGGGCCGGTTCCGTCAGAACCTGCTCGGCAAGCGGGTGGACTACTCGGGCCGTTCCGTCATCGTCGTCGGTCCCAAGCTCAAGCTCCACCAGTGCGGCCTGCCCAAGCAGATGGCGCTCGAGCTGTTCAAGCCGTTCGTCATGAAGCGTCTTGTCGACCTGAACCACGCGCAGAACATCAAGTCAGCCAAGCGGATGGTGGAGCGCGCCAAGCCGGTCGTCTGGGACGTGCTCGAAGAGGTCATCACCGAGCACCCGGTGCTGCTCAACCGGGCGCCGACGCTGCACCGCCTCGGCATCCAGGCCTTCGAGCCGCAGCTTGTCGAGGGCAAGGCGATCCAGATCCACCCGCTGGTCTGCAGCGCGTTCAACGCCGACTTCGACGGTGACCAGATGGCGGTCCACCTGCCGCTGTCCGCCGAGGCGCAGGCCGAGGCGCGGATCCTGATGCTGTCCACCAACAACATTCTCAAGCCCTCCGACGGTAAGCCGGTGACCATGCCCACCCAGGACATGGTGATCGGGCTGTACTACCTGACGCGGCAGGAGGAGGACGTCGTCGGCACCGGGCGCGCCTTCTCCACCATGGCAGAGGCGCTGATGGCCTACGACAAGGGCGAACTCGACCTGCAGGCGCAGATCAAGATCCGGCTGACCGGCATTGTTCCGCCGGAGGACTATCCGGTCCCCGAGGGCTGGCAGCCCGGGCAGCCGCTGCGGATGGAGACCACCCTCGGCCGCGCCATCTACAACGAGGCGCTGCCCGCGGACTTCCCGTTCGTCAACTACATGGTGGGCAAGAAGCAGCTCAGCGTCATCGTCAACTCGCTCGCCGAGCGGTACGCAAAGGTCCACGTGGCCACGGCGCTCGACGCGCTCAAGGACACCGGCTTCTACTGGGCGACCCGCTCTGGCGTGACGATCGGCATCGAGGACGTCGTCTCTCCGCCCAACAAGGCGGCAATCCTGGACGGCTACGAGCGCCGCGCCGACAAGGTGCAGCGCGAGTACGAGCGCGGCCTGATCACCGACGACGAGCGCCGTCAGGAGCTCATCGAGATCTGGACGCACGCGACCACCGAGGTCGCCGCGGACATGGAGGCCGCGTTCCCGGCCACCAACCCGGTGTGGATGATGGTCAACTCCGGCGCCCGTGGTAACCCCATGCAGGTCCGGCAGATCGCCGGCATGCGCGGACTGGTGTCGAACCCCAAGGGCGAGACGATCCCGCGGCCGATCAAGTCCTCGTTCCGCGAGGGCCTGACCGTGCTCGAGTACTTCATCTCGACGCACGGTGCCCGTAAGGGCCTCGCCGACACCGCGCTGCGCACCGCCGACTCCGGGTACCTCACCCGGCGCCTGGTGGACGTGGCGCAGGACGTCATCGTCCGCGAGGAGAACTGCGGCACCGAGCGCCGGTTCCCGATGCAGATCGCGAGCAAGGGCGCCGACGGCACGCTGCGCAAGCTGGACAACATCGAGAACACCGGCACCGGGCGCAGCCTCGCAGAGGACGTCGTGGCCGCGGACGGCACCGTGCTCGCCCGCATCGGCGAGGACACGACCGAGACGATGATCGAGCGCATGGTCGAGGCCGGCATCGAGACCATCAAGACGCACAACGTCCTGGTCTGCGAGGCGAAGGTCGGTGTCTGCGCCAAGTGTTACGGCCGTTCGCTTGCCGCGGGCAAGCGGGTGGACGTGGGCGAGGCGGTCGGCATCATCGCCGCGCAGTCCATCGGCGAGCCCGGCACCCAGCTGACGATGCGCACCTTCCACACCGGTGGTGTGGCGGGCGCGGACATCACGCACGGTCTGCCGCGTATCACCGAGCTCTTCGAGGCCCGTATCCCCAAGGGCATGGCCCCGATCAGCGAGGTCGCCGGCCGGGTGAAGATCGAGGAGACGGAGAAGACCCGACGGGTCATCATCATCCCCGATGACGGTGCAGAAGAGGTCCCCTACCAGGTCCCGATGCGGTCCAGGCTGCTCGTGGCCGACGGCGCCCACGTCAACGTCGGTGACCAGCTCATCGCCGGTGCCGTGAACCCGCACGAGGTGCTGCGCATCCTCGGCTCCCGCGAGGTGCAGAAGCACCTGGTGGCCGAGGTGCAGAACGTGTACCGGTCACAGGGCGTGTCGATTCACGACAAGCACATCGAGATCATCATCCGCCAGATGCTCAAGCGGGTGAACGTCCTTGAGGCCGGCGACGCCGACCTGCTCCCTGGCGAACTGGTGGAGCGGCCGAAGTTCGAGAACATGAACCGCGCCGTGGTGAACGACGGCGGCACCCCGGCCTCTGGCCGCCCGGTGCTCATGGGCATCACCAAGGCGTCGCTGGCCACCGAGTCGTGGCTGTCGGCGGCCTCCTTCCAGGAGACGACGAGGGTGCTCACCGATGCGGCGATCCACGCCAAGTCCGACTCCCTGCTCGGCCTGAAGGAGAACGTGATCATCGGCAAGCTCATCCCGGCCGGTACCGGTATGCCGATCTACCGGAACATCCGGGTCGAGCCCACCGACGACGCGCGCTCCTCCGCCTACCCGGCCACGACCTATCAGGATGCGGAGAACTACGCATTCGGTCAGGGTTCCGGCGAGGCAGTGCCGCTCGAGGACTACGACTTCGGCGCCTACAACAGGTAACCGAACAAAAGTCCAAATCTAGTCAGTCATAGGGAACGGTCCCGTGCTTCGACGGACCCCAGACAATTCTGGGATTCAGTCGAAGCACGGGACCGTGCTGTTGTCTCCCGGGGGGACAGGCTTCCCGCATGGGGGGCAGATTTCCCGCATGGGGGGCAGATTTCCCGCATGGGGGCAGAT
>Ga0066797_1000604_pt1 | contig 10591 bp, 1 predicted proteins | sample PersoiDNA2013193_FD_76335 | JGI IMG/M metagenome (GOLD analysis project Ga0066797, IMG submission 76335) | Permafrost soil microbial communities from the Arctic, to analyse light accelerated degradation of dissolved organic matter (DOM) -... | ecosystem: Environmental > Terrestrial > Soil >... | reverse complement strand
TTCGCGGAAGTCTCCATCTCTGACGCAACCCTGTTGAAGGTGAACCTGCGCATCAACAGCACCGCGCAAGGCAATTTCACCACCAACAGTGTGACCACCCTGGGCTTCACCAATCGCGGCGGCGGAAATTATTACATCACCGGATATGCCACCAACATCAACACGGCGATGCAGCAACTGGCCTTTGTGCCTGCGACCGGCCTGCCGTTTGGTTCGGTCATCAATTTCACCATCAGTGTGACGAACGCGCTGCCGAATTATGTGTCCGTGAACCACGCCATCGTCCTGCGCACGGTGCGGAATTCTTACATCGTCACCAAGCTTACGGATTACGACCCGTCAGCGAACGTGGCGGCGAACCTCAAGCTGGGCACGCTCCGCAACGCCATCGCCAACGCGAAGAGCGGCGATCATGTCACGTTCGACATCCGTTCCGGCATGGCGGGCACGCCGGATTATCCGGCCGTCGTCCAGCTGGTGGCGCCCCTGGTCTTGAATAACGACCTCACCTTTGACGGTCCCGGCGCGGACCGGTTGACTATCAGCGGCGACAGCGACGGCAACGGCACGGCGGATGTGCAACTGTTCACCGTCAACGCCAAGGTGGTGGTGAACCGTCTGGCGTTCGCGAACGGCTATGCGCCATTTGCCGGTGGTGCCTTCGAGGTTAATTCGACGGGCAGCCTGAAGTTGAGCTATTGTTCGCTGACTGGTTGCCGCGCTGATCAATGGGGCGGGGCGGTGGACGTGAATGGCGGTGTCCTGAACGCTGACCACTGCCTTTTCCTTGGCAACAGCACGAGCGCCCAGCTGGGGCAGGGCGGCGGGGCGGTTTCGATTTATTCGGCCCAGCTTTGCACCCTGTTTGCCGACACCTTTGCCACCAACCAGCAGAACGCCGTGGGCGGGCTCGGTGGCGGCGCGTTGTATGCCGAGACGTTCGACCCGGGCGTGGAACTGGATGTCCATATCTTGAGTTGCACCTTCGTGGGCAATGTGGATGCCGGCGGCCAAGGCTCCTCCATCCGGCCGAACGTGGAAAATACTTATGTGGAATTGCAGAACACCATCCTCGCGGACGGGCACGGCAAGAACATCGAGATGGACCAGTCGGGCAATGTGCTTTCCTTGGGGGGAAATATTTCGGACGACAGCACGCATTCAATCTTCTCCGCCGGCGGCACGCCGCAGGACAATTTCGTTTTTGCGCCGCCGCTGGACCAGACCAACGTGCCGGTGGCCAGCCTGTTCTCCGCGCTGGCCAACAACGCCGGCCCGACGGCGACGTGCGCCCTGGTCCCGGGCAGCAGCGCGCTGGATAATGTGGTTTCCAATTTCCCGGCCGCACCGTTCTTCTCCACGCTGGGCACGGATCAGCGCGGCTATTTCCGCACGAACACGCCGGACATCGGCGCGTTTGAATCGGGCGCCTCGCAGCGCATCATCATTGAAGAGATTGGTTTCAATCCCCCGATGCCGAACACGAACGACCAGTTCATTGAATTCTACGTGCCGCGCGATTCCGCGCCGCTGAACCTCGGCGGCTTCCAGGTTCTGGTGGATGGCGTACTGCGCCATACATTCACGAGCCGGGTGATGCAACCGGGCGAGGCGCTGGTGCTCTATCCGGCAAACGCAGTGAACACCACGGTTCCGGTTTACAAGCAGATTGCCGCCGGCATCCTGGCGTTGAGCCATGAAGGCGGCGTCATCACACTTTTGAACGCCGCCGGTCAAACGGTGTTTGAGGCAGATTATGTCGGGGCGTTTGTCTCGACCGATCCGAACGATTACGGTTATCTGACCAACGTCAACCAGTCGGTTGTGTTGTCGCCCCAATTCCAAGGCGTTTTCCTGCCTTATGAGCGCGTGGTGGCCAAGGACGGCGGACCTGATACCAGCGGCTATTCCAATCCGGGTTATGATGATAACGGGAACCAGCTCACGGTCGGTAATGCGCCGCCCATCGCGTATGGCGACAGCAGCGCCACGGATGCGCACACCATCATTCCGGCCATCGCGGTTCTGGCCAACGATATCGATCCTGACATCACTGACACCATCCAAGTTTCCGGCGTGGGTGTGACCAACGGCGCTCCGGGCGTGACCAACCTATCGGATACAGCGCGCTGGGCGCACGGTTGACCATCAATAATTCGCCCACCACGGGCGCCAGCATCATGTACGACCCGACGGCGTCGGCATTCCTGGAATCGTTGCCGCAGGGCAGCAATGTTGTGGACACATTCCAGTACACGATCTTGGATTATTCCAATAACATCCCGCATTCCCGCGGTTCTGATCCCGCCACGATTGCGCAAAATACAACCAAAGCCACGGCAACCGTAACGGTTGCGGTGGCCGGCGTAAACTCCGCGCCTGCGCCGCAGAACGATACGGTGACGACCAGCCTGCGGTTGACGACGCCTGAGGATACGTTGCTTGATTTCACCACGGCGACCAATATCCTGTGGAACGATATTGATACGAATAGCGATGATAACAGCACCACGTTGACCATCATTTCGATCTCCCCGACCAACGGGTATACGCCGAACCTCACGAACATCACGACGGCACTGGGCGCCACAGCGTGGCTCGACATCCGGTTTGACCGCAATGAGACGCACATCACGTACGACCCGCGCGGGTCGGCGGTGCTGAACGCGTTGAACCGTGGACAGTCCATGGACGACATTTTCTATTATACGGTGAAGGACCGTTACGGAGCGGTCGGCACGGCGGCGATCAGCATCCGCGTCACGGGCGTGGATGACGTGCCGACAGCCAATCCAGATTCGCTGACCACGGACGAGGACACGACACTCGTCGTGCCGGCCGCTTATTTTCTGGCGAACGACACCGACCCTGACGCCGGTGCCACTTTGAGCATCGCCAGTGTCACGCCGTTCAGCGCCGCAGGCGCGAGCGTGCAAATCGTGGGCACCAACCTGATCTACAACCCGACGGTCTCCACGAATCTGAACGCGCTGGCACAGAAGGAATTTGCGACCGACACGTTCACTTACACCGTGACGGATGAATGGGGCATGACGAGCAACGCCGTGGTGACGGTGCGCGTAGCAGGCGTGAATGATATCCCGGTGCTGCAGGCGGATTTTTACACCACGAACGAAGATTCGTTGCTGACGGTGCCGGCGGTGCAGGGCGTGCTGGCAAACGACCACGACCCGGATGCTAATGACACGATTCGCGTGATTCCGTTCACGATTAACACGGCGACGAACTGCTACACTGGCCTGAACGGCGGGGCGCCGGTGACGATGACTGCCAATGGCAGTTTCACCTTCGATCCACGGGTGGTCTTTGACTGGTTGAAACAGGGTCAGGTGTTTCAAGACACGTTCAGCTACGTGGTGATGGACCACAGCCTGAGCATCGCCAACGATGACAATTTCACAGTGAATACCAGCACGTCGAACAATGTGCTGACGGTGCTGGCCAACGACGTGGTGTTGTCGGGTGTGGGCGGCGTGTTCACCATCACCGGGGTTTCGACGCCGGACCACGGCGGCACGGTTTCAATCAACGCGTCCAATAACTCGCTCATTTACACGCCAGCCGCAGGATATGTCGGGCCGGAAACCTTCAGCTACACCAACTCCGACGGGCTTGGTGGTGGGGACCATGCGGCCGTCAATGTGACTGTGGCCGGCAGTACGCTGTATGCGGTGGCGGATGCCTTTACCGTGGCGAAAGACACGACCAACATACTGAATCTGCTGGTCAATGATGTCATCATCCCGGCGACCGGCGCGAACATCAGCATCACTGGGTTCAGCACACCGAGCCAAGGCGGAACGCTGACTTTCAACGGCACCGGCCCGAACAACGCCGTAAACTACACGCCGAATCCGGCCGTATCCGCGCCATACGCGGAGACGTTCACATATACGATCACGAGCGGTACGCTCACAGCCACCGGCCTGGTCACGGTCACAGTGGTGGACCGCGCCAACACGCTTTCGCTGGCGGCGGGCAACGACCGGTTCACAGTCGTGGCCGGCAGCGGCAATAACGTGCTGGACGTGCTGACCAATGACATCGTCATGCCTGGCACGGTGAGCAACCTCTTCATCACCGGGTTCACGACGAACAACCTGCTGGGCACGGTTTCGTTGAACGCGGCGCAGACGCGGCTGTTGTACAAGCCCGGGACGGGAATCACCAGCCAGTCGGAATCGCTCACTTATTACTTTGCGGACGGCGCGGGCGGGTCGGGTTCGGCCTCGGTGCTGGTCCAGGTGGTGCCCAGCGGATTTGTGGCGAATGATGACAACTTTTTGATCGTGAAGAACAGCACGAACACCCTGCCAGTGATGGTAAATGACGTGGAACTGCCAAACATCGGGCAGACGCTCTTCATCAGCGGCGTCGGGTCCGGCACCAATGTGCCGAGCCATGGCACGGTGACGATCAACGGTCCCGGCACGGGGTTGATCTACATTCCGACGCCCAATTACAACGGCGTGGATGATTTCACCTATGAAATCTCCGACGGCAGCCCGGCGCGGGCGCTGGGCCACGTCCATGTGACCGTGCTGGACAACTCGGCCGCCCCGTCCAATCCGGATGTGTACCGCGTTGTCCGGGAGAGCGCGAATAACGTGCTGCCGGTGCTGGCGAACGATTACACGCTGCCGATGACACCGGGGGCGCTGAAGATCACCGTCTTGCAGACCAACGGTGTTCACGCGACGTTGACCATTAATGGCAGCGGCGCCAACAACTCGTTGTTGTACACGCCGAATGCCGGTTTTATCGGGCGCGATTATTTCAGCTACGTGTTTGCTGACACCTACGGCAACATGGGCACGAACCTCGTCACCGTGACGGTGGGCGACCTCGCCCCGCGTGATGACGCCTTCAACGTGGCTTCCGGTTCCGTGAACAATTTCATGGATGTACGCGCGAATGATTACTTCATCCCGGACACCAACGCCTTGCGGACGATCTACAGCGTCGGCACGCCGGACCAGGGCGGCACGGCGACCACCAATAGTGGTGCGACGGGAGTGTTGTATACACCAGCACCGGGTTTCACCGGCGTGGAACATTTCAGTTACCAGCTCAAGGATGACACGACGAACATCTTCGCCGCCAATGTGACGGTCACCGTCCGCCGCAGCGGTTCGGATCGGGACACAAACACGGTGACTGTTGCAGTCGTGGGCGTGAACGACGAGCCGACCATCACCGGCGCACAGGGCGGATTCCATATCACGGACAAGCAGACGATCCAACCATTCACGAATGATGTGATCGGTGACCTCGATGAATGCGGCTTCCAGGTCAACACCGTCACGGTGCGACTGGACAATGCGGTGAAGGGCACGCTGACAAATCTCGGCGGGTTTGTGAGCATCGCACCGGGAATTTACCAGATGCAGGATACGCCGCCGGCCATCGCTGCGGCCTTAAAGGCGCTGGTGTTCGTGCCGACAGAGAACCGGATCATTGTGCCGACCTCGGAGCTGACCACTTTCACCATCGTGGCGAACGACGGTTACGGAATTCCGGTCACGAACAACACAACGACAGTCTTGGTGGATTCTGTGAATGACGCGCCGGTCATCTCCGGCACGCGGGGCGGCTACCAGATCAACGACAAGCAGACGGTGCAGCCGTTCACGAATACCGTCATCACCGAGGTGGATGATTCCACGCTTCAATCACTCAGCGTCCGCGTGAGCCTGGATAATGTGGTCAAGGGCGTGCTGACCAACCTTGGCGGTTTCACCAACGCCGGCAACGGGGTGTACATCATGCGGGGGATCGCGGCGAATGTGACTACGTCGCTCAAGACGCTGGTGTTTATGCCGACGGAAAACCGCATCCCGGTGCCGACTTCTGAGGTGACCACGCTAACCATCAGCGTAAACGACGGTTTCACCAGCAGCCCGGTGACGAACAATGCCACGACGATCACCGTGACGGCGACAAATGATCCATCCACGATCACCGGCGTCCAGGGCGGCTACCAGATCAACGACAAGCAGACGGTGTCGCCGTTCACCAACGTCGTGATTGCCGACGTGGATGATCTTGGCCTTCAGCCGTTGAATATCACCGTGGCACTTGACCTGGCGGCGAAGGGTGTGCTGCAAAACCTCGGCGGCTTCACCAATTCCGGGCCGGGCAGGTACACGATGCGTGGCGTGGCCACGAATGTTTCGAGTTCCATCAGGAACCTGACCTTCAAGCCGACGGAAAACCGCATCACGGTGGCGACCTCGGAAATGACTACGCTCACGATCACCGTGAATGACGGCTTCCAGTTTCCATTCATCACCAATGCCAATACCACCATCACGGTAACGGCCACGAATGACCCGCCGACGATCACCGGCACGGCCACCAACAACATCACGGACAAGCAGAATGTGGTGCCGTTCAGCGCGGTGACAATTGCCGATGTAGACAACCTCGCGGCAACGCCACCCAACCCACAAACACTGACGGCGCGGATTGTCATGGACAATTTGGACAAGGGCAGCTTGTCGAACCTCGGCGGCTTCACCGTGGTGAGCAACGGAGTCTTCCAGATGGCCGGCTTTGCACCAGCGCTGACGACCGCCATCCGCGGCATGATCTACACGCCGGCCGAGAACCACATCGTGGTGCCGACGACGGCGACGATCCACTTCAACCTCAGCGTGGCGGACGGCTTTGAAGTCAACCCGACCACCAACAGCGCGGCGGTGAACGTGACCGCAGTGAACGATCCGCCGATCATCACGGGTACGGTGGCCAACCAGAAAGTTTATGACCGCGTGACCCTGAAACCTTTCTCGGGCGTCCTGATCACGGAAGTGGATAACGACACGACACAGGCGTTGCGGGCGACGATCACACTGGACAGCGCGAGCAAAGGCGTCCTGACCTCACTCGGCGGCTTTGCCGACCAGGGCGGTGGCGTCTATTCCATGGGCGCGCCCAATGGCACCACGACAGCCGCGGCGATCACCACGGCGATGCGCGGCCTGGTGTTCTCGCCCACCACGGCGAATCGTGTAACGCCCGGATTCCCGGAGACGACACGTTTTACGATTCGCGTGGATGATTTCTTCGCGCCAACGATGGTCGATACGAATACGACGGTCATAGCCATTGATCCGTTGAGCGCCAAGGTGACGGCGAATGACCGCCTGGCGAATGCCCAGTTTGGCTGGTCGGTGGCGACGTTGCGCGACCTGGCGGTGATCGGCGCGCCGCACGACACGACGACCAATGTTGGCTCGGCCTATCTTTATGCCCGCAGCCTGGATGGCTCGAACACGTGGACGCAGATCAAGAAGCTTAATGCGCCGGATGCACATAACGGGGATGCCTTTGGCACGGCGGTGGCCATCAGCGATGATCTCATCGTCATAGGTGCGCCGCTGGCCACGGTAAAAGCTTCGCAGGATGGCGCGGCTTATGTTTACGGGCGCAACCAGGGTGGTTCCAACCAGTGGGGCTTTGTGAAAAAAATGGCGGCGGCGGATGGCGCGGCCGGCGACCAGTTCGGGTCGGCGATTGTGGTGAGCAACACCATGGTCGTCATCGGCTCACCGCAGGCGGCTTTTGGCAGCTTCGCCAATTCCGGTGCGGCGTACATCTATGACCAGAATCAAGGCGGAGCCGGCCTGTGGGGCCAGGTCAAAAAGCTGCTGAACACCAACACGGAGGCGGGTGATCGTTTTGGCACCGCCGTCACCATCTACGGCGATAATATAGCGGTGGGCGCGCCGTATACGTACAGCGGCTCGCTTGAGTACGTGGGCATGGTTCATCTTTTCGGCCGCAACGTGACCGGCGCAAACCAATGGGGGCTGGTCAAGCGGCTGGTTGAAACCAACCCCGTGGCCGGCGATCACTTTGGCGCCGCCGTGGCGCTTTATGGCGACAATCTGGCCGTGGGCGTGCCATGGTATGACATCAGTCCCTACCAGGACACTGGTGCCGCCTTCTTGTTCAATCGCAGCCAGGGCGGCACGGAGCAGTGGGGCCAGGTGAAGAAATTCACGTTGACGAACGCCTTTGCCTCCGACCACTTCGGCACGGCGGTCGCCTTGAGCGACCATTGGCTGGCCATCACCGCGCCCCAGGTGGACGGCACAAACGGCGTTGATTATGGCGTGGCCTACCTGTATCAGGACAACCAGGGCGGGAGCAATCAATGGGGCCAGGTGGACCGGCTCCAGCCCGCAGCCGTCGGCACCTCGGATAACTTCGGATCCGCCGTGGCCATGAGCCGGGGAACGATCGTGATCGGTGCGTACAATGGCCTGGACAGCGGCCAACGCTATGGTACGACGTACATGTTCCGCATATTCTACGATAATCCGCCGCAACTGTTGCTGCCCGTGACCAGCCAATTTTTGCAAGTCAGCGTGCCATTCGCTTTTGCCATGCCGACCGGTGCCTTCACCGACCCGGATTTCAATGATTTGCTGACTTACAGCCTGTCTGGCAATGTGCCTGTCTGGTTGAATTTCGATCCGGTGGCGGGGAATTTTTCCGGAACGCCGACGGCAGCCGGTATTTTCCCGATTAACCTGGTGGCGACCGATTTGTACGGCACCAGCACAACCAATCAGTTCACCCTGACGGTGACGGGTGCAAACGAGGTTAATTTCAATATGCTGACCGCAGCGATGATCCCGAACTTATCCAGCAAGGTTCTGGCCCTCCAATTCTCGGGGGTGCCTGGTTATACCTATCGTTTGCAACAGGCGACCAACCTGGTAAATCCGGTGTGGTCTGACGTTGTCACGCAAATGACCGATGTAAATGGCACGCTTTTGATCAACTTGACGAATCCACCGGCCACGTCATTTTATCGCACAGTATATCCGTGATGGCAGGGCTGGACCCCGGAAAGAGGCACACGTCGGCTGGTCGATGCGACTCCCCCCAGCCATTGGAGGAGGAGGCGCAAATCTGATCATGGCATTAGCGGTCCAATTTGACTGAATAGTCGTGACGAGAAACGATGCAGGCGCAGGCCAGAGGTGGCCATCCTGACGAAATACATATGGGAGAAAAGAAATCCTTGTATTTTTAAATTCGTGAAACTAAGGTAAGTCCAACGTATTCAGAGGGCAACGCCACTACTTATGCAAGTGGATGATTGCATTTAAACAGCGGTTGGTACATCGGGAGCAAAGGAACGGCTGTCAACCCAGCCTTTCCGGGAGGGTGGCTTCATTATTTCGATTCCATAAATTCAGTTCCAATTTGGGCGGCATTTCCGCATTTTCCATCTGGAGGATTTTATGACGTTTTTTGCCTTGAACCAAAACTGGCGGGTGAACGTTTTGATCCTTTGGTGCCTTACGGCAGTGTTGGCAACCGTGACCGCGCGGGGCGAGCCGGCATCATCAGAGGTTGTGACCAACCTCGGGACAGTGGCGGGGTACAAGAAAATGAGCCTGGAGCAGTTGATGGATCTGGATGTGACCTCCGTTTCCAAGCACACGGAAAAATTATCGGAAACTGCCTCGGCCATCCAGGTCATCACGGGAGAACAGATCCGCCGTTCCGGCGCGTCAAGCATCCCGGAGGCATTGCGGCTGGCGGGCAATCTGGAGGTGGCGCAGGTGGATTCGCGACAGTGGGCGATCAGTGCGCGCGGATTCAACAACACGACCGCCAATAAAATGCTGGTGCTGATCGACGGGCGCACGGTTTATACGCCGTTGTATGCGGGGGTGTTTTGGGATGTGCAGGACACGTTGCTGGAGGACATTGACCGGATCGAAGTCATCAGCGGGCCGGGGACGACGTTATGGGGCGCGAATGCGGTCAATGGCGTGATCAATATCACCACCAAGTCGGCGAAGGACACCCAGGGGCTGTTTCTGGAGGGCGGCGGCGGGACGGAGCTGCGTGATTTCGGCGGCTTCCGTTATGGCGGTCAACTGGCGACCAATCTGTATTATCGCGTCTATGGAAAATATTTTGACCGCGACAGCGAGGTGTTGCCAAATGGCCACGAAGCCACCAACGACTGGAACATGGGGCAGGGCGGATTCCGCGTTGATTGGGAGGCCACGCCCATCAATCTGCTGACGTTGCAGGGTGACATGTATGGCGGCAACGCGGCCATGCCCGGCCCGGCCGGCGACACCGGCATGGGCGGCGGCAATGTGCTGGGACGGTGGACGCATACGCTGGCCGACGACTCGGATTTCAAGCTGCAGTTGTATTACGACCGGACGCACCGGAACATTCCGCAAACTTTTTCTGAAAATCTCGACACCTATGACCTGGATTTTCAACATCGCTTTCCCCTGGGCGAGCGGAACAGCATCGTGTGGGGGGTGGGTTACCGGCTGACCGAGGACGACGTGGGCAATACGGCGGCACTGGGTTTTCTGCCACCCCGGCTGGAACAGCAGACGTTCAGCGGGTTCGTGCAGGATGAAATTGCGCTGGTGCAGGACCGGTTGAACCTGACCCTCGGGACGAAGCTCGAGCACAACGATTACAGCGGGTTTGAATATGAGCCGAGCGCGCGGCTGGCCTGGCTGATCACACCGAAGCAAACGGCGTGGTTGGCGGTTTCGCGCGCCGTGCGCTCGCC
>Ga0066797_1000603_pt1 | contig 10600 bp, 7 predicted proteins | sample PersoiDNA2013193_FD_76335 | JGI IMG/M metagenome (GOLD analysis project Ga0066797, IMG submission 76335) | Permafrost soil microbial communities from the Arctic, to analyse light accelerated degradation of dissolved organic matter (DOM) -... | ecosystem: Environmental > Terrestrial > Soil >... | reverse complement strand
GCCCGGACCCCGCGGCGTTAGATTGGGCAGGCACTCCAACGAGGGAGTGTCGCACAGCCACCAAAGGGGATATGGCATGAAGTGGTCTCGAACCCGAACGGCGAGCATCTTCGCCGTCGGTACAGCATCCGCTCTGCTGCTCACAGCTTGTTCGTCAAGCACCACGCCGAAGGCAACCACCTCCGCGCCGGCTGGTGCGAAGGTGACGCTCACCGTCGCGTACTGGGGTGACTTCGGTCTGAAGACCCTCAAGCCCATGTACGAGAAGGCGAACCCGGGCGTCACGCTCAAGCTCTCCGAGGGTGAGTACAACGCCCAGCACGAGAACCTGCAGCAGAAGCTGATCGCCGGCTCCGGTGCTCCGGACGTCGCCGCGGTCGACGAGGGCTTCGTCGTCCAGTTCGCCCACCAGGCGGGTAGCTTCATCAACCTGCTCGACAAGGGCTTTGGCAAGTACGAGTCCAAGTACCTGAAGTGGAAGTGGAACCAGATGCTGTCCGCCGACAAGAAGGTCGACATCGGTGCTGGTACCGACGTCGGCGGTCTTGCCATGTGCTACCGCAAGGACCTCCTCGCGGCAGCCGGCATGCCGAGCGACCGCGCCGCGGTCTCGAAGGCGATCGGCGCCAGCTGGGATGACTTCATCACGTTTGGCAAGGAGTACGTTGCCAAGTCGCACAAGAAGTTCATCGACAACGCCACCAACGTATTCAACCCGATCCTCGGCCAGCAGGCTGTCGGCTTCTTCACGCCCGCCGACAAGCTCGCCATGGACGGCGGCCCGAAGGTTGCCTTCGAGACCACCGAGAAGATCATTGACGCTGGTCTGTCCGCTGGCATCCCCGCTTTCTCGCCCGAGTGGGACGCCGGATTCCTCAACGGTGACTTCGCCATGCTCGCCTGCCCGGCGTGGATGATGGGTCACATCAAGACCACCGCTCCGACCACCAGCGGCAAGTGGGACATCGCTGACATCCCCGGCCCGGGTGGTAACTGGGGCGGCTCGTTCTGGACCATCCCGGCCCAGGGCAAGAACATCGACGCTGCGTACAAGCTCGTCGAATGGCTGATCCAGCCGGCTCAGCAGATCGAGATCTTCAACACGGTCGGCAACCTGCCGTCTCAGGAGGCTCTGTACCAAGACCCGGGCATCAAGGACAAGAAGGACCCCTTCTTCAACAACGCCCCGATCGGTCAGATCTTCTCCAAGACGGCCTTGGACATCAAGGCCATTCAGTACCTGGGCAGCAAGAACGGTCCGGTCCGCGTCGCGGTGGAGAACGTGCTCGCCGACATTCAGGCAGGTAACGTCAAGACTGGAGCTGACGCATGGGCAGCTGCGGTTAAGGGTGCTACGGCTGCGGCCAAGTGAGCCGTAGGTCTTAGATCCGTCTGAAGTGGAACACACGCCGGCCGGGGCTAGGCTGAGAGCCTGCCCCCGGTCGGCGCCGTGTCGGGCCCGCGCCCGATAGTGGTTCCACACGTTGTACGTACACCCATTGCACACTCAGGAGGCCCCATGTCAGCCACGGGTGGCGCTCAGGCAGCAGCGGCTGCCGCTGAGAGCGCCCCGGTCGAGGCAACCGGCACGTTCCGAGGATCTGGGTTGGGCAAGGAGCCCACCGCGCTGAGCGATTTCCTCGCCAGGTTCGACCACAAGGTCATTCCCTACGTGCTCATCTCGCCGTTCTTCATCCTGTTCACCGCCTTCGGGCTGTACCCGCTGTTCTACAACGGTGTAGTTTCATTCCAGAATTGGACGGGCTTCACCAACCAGGGCTGGATTGGTTTCACGAACTACTCGAGGGTCTTCGGCGACGCCGGCTTCTGGCGCGCGCTCGGCAACACCTTCGGGATCTTCCTGCTCTCGACCGTGCCACAGCTCCTGCTCGCGCTGATCTTGGCCGCCTTGCTGAACCGTCGCCTCCGGGCGCAGAACTTCTTCCGGGTGGGCATCCTGCTGCCGTACGTCACGCCGATCGTTGCCTCGACGTTGATCTTCGCGCAGGTCTTCGGTCGTGACCACGGAATCATCAACTCGTTCCTCGGGAACTTCGGCATCCACCACACAACTCCGTCGGGGGGGTTCAACGGTATCGACTGGCGAAATACCTCACTCTCGTCCTGGACCGCCATCGCGATGATGGTGAACTGGAAGTGGATCGGGTACAACGCTCTGCTCTACCTCTCGGCGATGCAGTCGATCCCGAAAGATGTCTACGAGGCCGCCGCACTCGATGGTGCCGGTGCCTGGAAGCAGCTCTGGAAGATCACCGTGCCGATGATTCGACCGATGGTTCTCTTCACGGTCGTCCTCTCCACCATCGGTGGCCTCCAGCTGTTCACCGAGCCGATGCTCTTCGAGCAGAATGCGCAAGCGGCCACCGGTGGCACACACGGGCAATGGCAGACAGTTGCGCAACTCATCTATAAGACAGGCTGGAAGGTCGGCGATCTCAGTTACGCCGCAGCCATGTCTTGGGTCATGTTCTTCATCATCGTGATTCTCGCGGGATTCAACGCGCTCATCGCGAACCGCCTGGGAGGTGGAGGTCGATGACGCAGAGCGTCGTGGCAAAGTCGAAGGGCGCCGCAGCAGAGCACGTTGCGGCGGCTCCGGGGGCCCCCCCGCCCCTCAAGCGAGCCAAGGCCGCGTACCTGGGGCGCTCACCGCAGGACACGCCGGCAAGCATCTGGAACTACGTGTTCCTGGTCGTCGCGATCCTCGGTTCAGCGTTCCCGATCTACTGGATGTTCGTGATCTCTTCTGGCACGGATGCGACCCTGGCGCACATCCCGCCGGACATCGTGCCGAAGAGCTTCGCCAACCTCCAGCACAACGTGCAGGTCGTCCTGGGCATGACGAGTGACACCGCCACCGGGCGGACCTACTCGGCCGCTGACTTCAGCAACGCGTTCGTCAACAGCGTGCTGGTGACTGCGATCGTGACGGCGGGCATGCTCTTCTTCTGCTCGTTGGCCGGGTTCGCCTTCGCGAAGCTGCGGTTCAAGGGCCGCGACCCGCTGATGGTCATCGTGCTCCTCACGCTGACCATCCCGAACCAGCTCGGCGTCGTGGCGCTGTACATCGTCATGGTGCGACTCCACTGGCAGGAGCAGTTGATCTCGGTCATCGTGCCGGCGTTGGTCTCGGCCTTCGGCGTGTTCTACATGCGTCAGTTCATCCAGGACTCGGTGCCTGACGAACTGGTGGAGTCCGCGCGGGTCGACGGTGCTTCCACGTTCCGCGTGTACTGGAACCTGGTGTTGCCGATCGTCCGGCCGGCGCTGGGTGTGCTGGGTCTGCTGACGGCCGTGGGCACCTGGAACGAGTTCCAATGGGCGCTGATCACCTTGGGTGCGGGTCCTAACCCGACGATCGGTGTAGCGCTGAGCAAGCTCGCCTCCGGCAACTACGTCAACTACCGGATCGTGATCTCGGGCTCACTGCTCGCCACGCTCCCGCTGATCCTGCTGCTGTTCGCGGCCGGTAAGCAGATCGTCAAGGGCATCATGGAGGGCGCGCTCAAGGCCTGAGTCCGCTCTCTCGCAACGAGTATCGCCGGCTGTGGGGAACTCTCGGCCCTCCCGTCGGGCGCCGTTCCGGGCCTGGAGCCGGGTGGGCGGAGTTCCACCGGGATGGGAGCGCTCCCGTTACAAGATCGTGACCGGAGTCCGGACATTCCGGGTTTTCTGCGGTTGTGACCAGCACCCGAAACCAATATCTCGGGCGCGCAACAAGGTCCGAGCGAAGGCGCTCGTCGCCCGCATGGCCGGACGACCGCAACGGAGCGACGTCCAGGGAAGGTTGCGACATTCGCAAGAGGTTTCCAATTGCGACGACCGCGCTGGCGGCATCGTCGCTGATCTTCGCCGGCCATGGCTCGACCGGCACGGGCGGCAATGGGGGGACCTCGTCCGCCAAGGCCAAGATCGGCGTCAGCTTGCCGGACAGCAAGTCCTAGGCGCGGTCGGAAACCGCGGACCGGATGCTCATTATGGCGTCAACGTCCTCGTGATCTTCAACGTCGACTCGGGCTCCGGAAAGGCCGTGCTCGACAAGGCGAAGTCCCAGGGTGTTGCGACGATCGACTGCGACCGCCTGACGCTCGGCGGCTCCGCGGCATATTGCGTGTCCTTTGACAACGTCGCGGTCGGCCGGCTCCAGGGCGGCGGCCTGATCAAGTGCCTCACCGACGACGGAAAGACGAAGGCCAACATCGTGCTGCTGGACGGCTCGCCGACGGACAACAACGCGACCCTGTTCAAGCAGCGCGATGGAGAAGCTGAAGCCCAAGATCGACGCCGGCAACTGCAAGGTCGCCGGTGAGTCCACCCTCAGCAAGTGCATCGCCGGGATCTACCCATTCGACTCGGGCGAGCTGTACCTGGAGGGGGAACGGGGCGACATCGCCGACCCGGCGCACGCAAACGACCTCGGCATCGAGGTCGTCTACCAGGACCTCGCCCGGTGCGACAACACGGATATCGTCCACCACCTCATCCTCGATCCGGGTGGTCCGTTGTGCCGCTGTGGCGCGCGCGGCTGCTGGGAGGCACTCGTCGGCAACGCGGCGATCGTCCGCGCCGTCGGGCGCGACCCCGGGGTGTCCGACATCGACGACGTCCTGGTCGACGTCGCGGCCGGGCACCGCAGGACCCTGGTCGGCCTGCGCCGGATCTGGGAGTGGGTCGGGTTGGGTCTCGCGAGCCTGATCAACCTGTTCAACCCCGAGGTGGTCGTGCTCGGTGGCAGCCTGGGCAGCCTCTACCCGGCGATGGAGACCTCGGTGCGCTCCGCCGTCGGGCGGGCTCTCGGCCCGATGCTCGAGAACGTCGCGATCGTCCGGAGCGAGCTCGGGGCCGATGCCCAGCTGCTCGGCGGGGCCGAGGTCGCGTTCGCGGACCTGCTGTACGACCCGGTCGGCACGATGCGCGCCCTCGGCGGGCGCCGATCACGGATTCACGAATCCGGTCCGCGGCCGGCGATTAGGCGCACGGTCGGTCCGAAGGGGCCGCCGGCGGGTCCACGAGCCCGCGGACGGCGCGCGGCGTGTCTTCTCCGCCGCGCGCGGATCCCGTGCATAGTCTCGAATCAGCCAGGTGTCACCACCTTCCCCATCATCGAGACTGGCCGCGGCGGTTACGTTGTGATTCGACTTGAGAACGTCAGCAAGCTCTATGCCCGAGGCGCACGTCCGGCAGTGGACGGCGTCAATCTCGACGTGGGGCGCGGCGAGTTCGTGTTCCTCGTCGGCGCCTCCGGCTCGGGCAAGTCGACGCTGCTCCGGCTGATCCTGCGCGAGGAGCGTCCGACCGCCGGGAACGTGTTCGTGGCCGGCCGCGACCTAGCGAAGCTCTCGACGTGGAAGGTGCCCCAGTTCCGGCGCCAGATCGGTGCGGTGTTCCAGGACTTCCGCTTGCTGAACAACAAGACCGCGTTCGAGAACGTCGCGTTCGCGCTTCAGGTGATCGGCAAGCCGCGGCACCACATCATGACGACCGTCCCGGACGTTCTGGAGATGGTCGGCCTGAGCGGCAAGGAGAAGCGCCTCCCGCACGAGCTCTCCGGTGGCGAGCAGCAGCGGGTTGCGATCGCGCGCGCCTTCGTCAACCGACCGGCAATCCTCCTCGCGGACGAGCCCACCGGAAACCTCGACCCCACGACATCGATCGGCATCATGCGGCTGCTGGACCGGATCAACCGGACCGGGACGACCGTCGTGATGGCGACGCACGACGACGAGATCGTCGACCAGATGCGCAAGCGCGTGGTGGAGCTCTCCACCGGCGAGATGGTCCGCGACCAAAGCCGCGGCGTCTACGGCTCGGCGCGCTGAGGGGATCCGGGCATGCGACTGCAGTTCATCCTGTCTGAGATCGGTCTCGGCCTGCGCCGGAACCTCTCGATGACCATCTCGGTCATCCTCGTCACCTTTGTGTCACTCACCTTCGTCGGCTCGGCCGCGCTGCTCCAGATGCAGATCGGGAAGATGAAGGACGACTGGTACGACAAGGTCGAGATCTCGGTCTTCCTTTGCCCACGCGACTCCCCGGTGGCGTCCTGTTCGGGCGGCGAGGTCTCGGCGGACCAGCTCGCGGCGATCAAGGCGCAGTTCAGCTCACCCGAGCTCAAGCCTGTCGTCCAGAACGTCTACTTCGAGACGAAGCAGCAGGCGTTCGCGGCCTTCCAGAAGCGGCTCGGCGACCAGTGGTGGGCCAAGTCGACGACGGTCGACGACATGCAGACGTCCTTCCGGGTCAAGTTGTCCGACCCCCGGCAGTACCAGCTCGTATCGGACGTGCTCAAGGGCCGGCCGGGAGTCGAGAGCGTCGAGGACCAACGCAAGATCCTCGACCCGCTGTTCCGCGTACTCACCCAGGCCACCGTGCTCTCGATCGGGCTCGCCGCGATCATGCTGCTCGCTGCTGCGCTCCTGATCACCACGACGATCCGCCTCTCGGCCCTGAGCCGAAAACGCGAGACCGGCATCATGCGACTGGTCGGCGCCTCGAACGTCTTCATCCAGCTGCCGTTCATGCTGGAGGGTGCCATCGCTGCGACGATCGGCGCGGGCCTCGCTGTCGGCGGGCTCTGGCTCGGGGTGAAGTATCTGATCGCGGATCGCCTCGCGAACGAGATCCAGTTCATCAACTACGTCGGTTCGTCCGAGGTCTGGCTGATCGCGCCGTTCCTGGTGGCCATCGCGATCGCCGTGGCGGCGGTCGCCTCCTTGGTCACCCTGAGCCGATACACGAGGGTCTGAGATGAACCGACGCGGACGTACCGCCCTGTTCGCGATCTTCTCGTTGCTGCTCGTCGGCGTCCTGACCGGCCCGGCCCGGGCCGACGACCTGCAGGACCAGCGGAACCGAGCCGAGAAGCAGCAGGCAGCCACCGACCGTCGACTGGCGGAACTGCGAAACACGCTGGATGAGACGGGCGTGGCGCTCGCGGACGCATTCGTCGCGCTGAAGACGATCGAGGCACGACTGCCCCAAGCGCAACAGGAACTGGTCACTGCCAGAAAGGTGCTCGCCACGGCGGAGCAGGACGCGGCGCAGATCCAGGACCGGCTTCTGGCCGCACAGGCCCTGGAGACTCAGCTCGGCCAGCAGGTCACGGCGGGTGAGGCCAGTGCGAAGCACACTCACGACGCCATCGCCGAGCTGGCGCGGCAGGCCTACCGCGGTGACGCCAGCGTCTCCAGCCTGACCATCGTGCTGGATTCCCGGTCCGCCGGCGACTTCATCGATCAGTACTCCGCGCTGACCACGGCGCTCCGGACCCAGACCAGCGCGCTCGACGATCTCCAACAGCTCGGCGCGGTCAACCGGAACCGGCAGGCTCGCCTCGCCGCGGTTCGCAACCAGATCTCCGGGCTCAAGAAGCAGGCGGATCAAAAGGTCGTCGTGGCGGAGAACGCCCGCAAGGATGCCGTCGCTCGCCAGGCCGAGATCCAGAGCCTGCGTGTCCAGCAGAAGCAGAAGACCGTCTTCTTACAGCAGCAGAAGGCCGCGGAGCTCAAGGCTGAGAACGAGCTCAAGGCGCAGCAGGCGGCACTCGAGAGCACGATCAAGCAGATCATCAAGAAGCAGGTCGAGGCGGAGGCCGCGCGCCGCAGGGCGAGCGGCCAGAGCGGCCAGAGCGGCCAGCCCGTTGGTCGTGGATTCCTGGACTACCCGACGGCGGTGCCGTTCATCACCTCCTCGTACGGCATGCGGTTCCACCCGATCCTGCACATCTGGAGGCTGCACGCCGGGACCGACTTCCGGGCCTATTGCGGTACCGCGATCATGGCCGCAGCGGCCGGCACGGTGCAGTGGGCGCAAGCCGTGCCCGGCTTCGGGAACCAGGTGATGCTGAACCACGGCATCGTCAACGGCAACGTGCTCTGGACGAGCTACAACCACCTCTCCCGATTCGCGGTTCACACCGGGCAGTTCGTGCACCAGGGCCAGATCGTCGGTTACTCCGGCAGCACGGGCGACTCGACGGCATGCCATCTGCACTTCGAGGTCTACGTGAACGGCAACACCGTCAACCCGATGTCGATCCTCTGACAGCGCCCGCAAGATCGCGTGACCGGATGATCTAGTCTGGTGCGTCGCCCCGTGCACCGTGCGGGACGCGGCTGGGACGCGCTGGGGAGGGGGAGTCGTGGCCAAGGAGAGCGGACGCAAGATCGTCGCGAGCAACCGCAAGGCACGGCACGACTTCCACATCGACGACGTGTTCGAGGCCGGGATCGTGCTGACCGGGACCGAGGTGAAGGCGCTGCGCGCCGGCCGCGCGTCGCTGATCGACGGCTTCGCGAGCATCGACGGCGGCGAGGCCTGGCTCGAGAACGTGCACATCCCCGAGTACACCGAGGGGACCTGGACCAACCATGCGCCACGGCGCAAACGCAAGCTGCTGCTGCACGGTTGGGAGATCGCGGAGCTCGCGGTCAAGACGCGCGAGAGGGGCCACACCATGGTCCCGCTCTCGCTGTACTTCCTCGACGGCCGCGCCAAGGTCGAGATCGCCCTGGCCCGAGGCAAGAAGGACTACGACAAGCGCCAGACGCTGCGCGAGCAACAGGACACGCGTGAAGCCCAGCGCGCCATGGGCACGCGGCGGCATGATTAGCAGGGTGACCAACCGCGCTCTGCATCCCACGCTCGACGTCGGCCGGCGCGTGCTGGCCTCACTCGCCGTCGCCACCTTGGCGCTCGCCTCGCTCGTGCTGCTCGGCACACCGGCGCGCGCGGACAACCAGGGCAACCGGGCGATCGACCGGTACCACGCCACCTACACCGTCCAGCCGGACGGCAGCGTGGCCGTCGACGTGGACTTCGACTTCGACTTCGCCGACCTACCCGGGCACGGCCCGTTCATCACGCTCCCGCTGCTCCAGCAGACCGACAACTCCTCGCAGCTGCGCTCGTACCCGGTGACCGACGTCACCGCGAGCAGCTCGAGCGGCGCGCCCGCGAACGTCAACGTCGACGAGACGCAGGGCTGGCTGGAGATCCGGCTCGGCGACCCGAACATCAGTGACGTGTCGGGTGTCCAGACCTACCAGCTGCACTATCGGATCGGCGCTGTGGTCAACAGCATCCCGGCACAGACGGCCGACGCGACGCACACCGCGTCCCCGACGCGCACCGCGTCCCCGGCGCACCAGGAGTTCTTCTGGAACGCGATCGGCGACTCATGGCTGATCCCGCTGAACAACCTGAGCATCGACGTCGTCGGGCCGGTCGCGAGCACCCAGGTCCAGTGTTACGCCGGCGCTGTGGGCGGCAAGAACCCGTGCGCCTCCGCGAGGATCGCGGCGAACGGGCGCGCGACCTTCACGCAGGCCAGGCTGAAGCCCGGCGAGCCGCTCACCGTCGTCGCGGGCTTCCCCGCAGGCACCTTCCCCAAAGCGGCGCCGATCCTGGTGGACCGGAGCTCCGTCGACTCGGGTGGCGGAAACTTCAACCCGAACCGCTACGCGCCCGCCCCGTCGCCGTTCGCGGTCACGCCCGCCACCGGGTTGCTCGCCGGCGGGCTACTCGTCGGTGGAGTGGCGCTCGCGCTGCGGACGGCACGGCGTCGGGCGCGTGACGAGCAGTACCTCGGGCTGACCCCGGGCCTGGCCCCGGCCGCCAACCAGGGCACGCTCGTCGGATTCCGGGACAAGCGGGCCCCGATCGCGGTGCAGTTCCAGCCGCCGGCGGGGTTCCGGGCCGGACAGCTCGGCACCCTGACCGACGAGAAGGCCGACCCGCGCGACGTGACCGCGACGATCGTGGACCTCGCCGTGCGCGGCTACCTGCGGATCGAGCAGACGCAGGAGGCCGGGTCCTTCGGCAAGCAGGCCGACTACCGCCTGGTGAAGCTGCGCGAGTCCGATCAGAGCCTGCTGCCGTACGAGGCCAAGTTGTTCTCGGACCTCTTCGCGGCCCGCCAGGAGATCGCGATGAGCCAGTTGCGCACCACCTTCGCGGCGTCGATGGCGCTGGTCCAGAAGGAGCTGTACGCCGACGTCACGCAGCGCGGCTGGTTCCGGGGCAACCCGCAGACCGTCCGCGCGCTATGGCTCGGTGCGGCCTTCGCGCTCGGCCTGGCCGGCGTGATGGCCACGATCATCCTCGTGAACCTGGGTAAGTGGGCGATCCTCGGCCTGCCGCTGATCGCCATCGGCGCCCTGGTGATGTTCATGGCGCGGTACGCGCCCGCCCGGACCGCCAACGGCACCGCGGTGCTTGCGCAGACGCGCGGCTTCGAGCTTTACCTACGGACGGCCGAGGCGAACCAGATCAAGTTCGAGGAGGGCGAGGACCTGTTCAGCAGGTACCTGCCCTACGCGATCGTGTTCGGCGTCGCCGAGCGGTGGGCGGGGATCTTCGCCCAGCTCGCCGCGCAGGGCCAGCGGCTCGCCGAACCGAGCTGGTACTTGGGCATCGGCTATGGCTACGGGTACGGGGCCTTCTGGGCCTCGGCCGGGAACTTCAGCTCTTCGCTCAGCCAGTTCACGCACATCGCCGATGCTGCTATCGCCGCGCCGACGCCGGGCGCGTCCGGCGGGTCCGGGTTCAGCGGTGGCGGTGGTGGCGGCTTCTCCGGTGG
>Ga0066797_1000601_pt1 | contig 10640 bp, 13 predicted proteins | sample PersoiDNA2013193_FD_76335 | JGI IMG/M metagenome (GOLD analysis project Ga0066797, IMG submission 76335) | Permafrost soil microbial communities from the Arctic, to analyse light accelerated degradation of dissolved organic matter (DOM) -... | ecosystem: Environmental > Terrestrial > Soil >... | reverse complement strand
TATCGCCAGGACGAACGAATGCTTCGCGCGGCGAAATGGATCGAGAGCGTCCTGGAATTCGATCCCGGCATTGCGGGCCTTTAGACAGACAAGGTGTCGTCATCAGTCAAGGGCTTGGATGCCCGTTTGAAGCATGAACGGCCGCTTCGCGCCAGGAGCGGTCGGTTGAGGTTCGTTCCGCAAATGTATCTCCGGGCTAGATATAGGCCAAATAGGCTTCGGCGGCACGAGCTACGCGGCAATGGCCGCCCGGCCCGATCAGAGTCGGGGTCACCAGGGAAGTGCTGACGCTGACGGACAGCGCCAAGAGTGTCTTCCGGACCATCCTGTTTTCCTTCGTTCTAGAATTGCGTCTCGAGAACCGGCACTGTCTCGTTCTGCCCGGACGGGCGCTCCGACGACGCGATGTCGTGCGCCAAATCCGCATTTTCATGCGTTGACGGTCGATCGCCCTGATCGGGTTGGATCCGGAACCACGCCACATACAGCGCCGGCAGGAACAAGAGCGTCAGCAGTGTGCCAACGATGATGCCGCCCATCATCGCGTAGGCCATCGGGCCCCAGAAAATCTCGCGCGCGATTGGAATCAGCGCGAGACTTGCTGCGGCCGCGGTCAGCAGAATCGGCCGCATGCGATGCTCGGTCGCTTCCACAACGGCATCCCAGGCTTGGCGCCCCTCCTTCCTCAGATCCTCAATCTGCACGATCAGGATCACCGAGTTTCGGACCAGGATGCCGATCAGCGCCAGCACGCCCAGGATGGCAACGAAGCCGAGAGGTGCGCCGCTCGGCAGCAGGGCCATGACGACGCCGATCACGGCGAGCGGTGCGACCGCAAACACCAGGAACAAGCGATGGAAGCTTTGCAGCTGGATCATCAGGACCGTGGCCATGACGAAGAGCATGAGCGGAACGACGGCCATGATCGGTGCCTGGCTCTTGGCGCTCTCCTCGACCGCGCCTCCGAGTGCCACCGAATATCCGGCCGGCAGGTCCTTCTCGAACTCCGCCACCTTCGGCGCCAGTTGGTCCACGATCGTCTTGGGCTGGACCCTGTCGACGATGCCCGCCTTCAGCGTGACCGTGGGAAGCCGCGCGCGCCGCCAGATTGTCGGCTGCTCGATCTCGTAGCGCAGATTGGCAACGGCCCCGAGCGGCACCGATTGACCGCCGAGCCCGGTCAATTGCAGATCCCGCAGCGTGTCAATCGAGGCGCGTTCCGGAGAGGTGGCGCGTCCCGTGACGTTGACGAGATAGATACTGTCCCGAACCTGGGTGATCGGCGTACCCTCAAGCACGGAGTTCAAGGTCGTGGCTATGTCTTCCGATGTCACGCCAAGCTGGCGCGCCTTGTCCTGGAGAACGTCGACCTTGACGACGCGCGCAGGCTCCATCCAGTCGAACACGACATTGCCGAGATCGGGGCTGCTCCGGACGATGCCGGCGAGCTTCTGCGCGATATCCCTCACCTTTGCGATGTCGGGTCCGCTCACGCGGTATTGTACGGGACGTCCCACGGGCGGTCCGACCTCGAGCAGCTTGACGTAGGTGTCGGTCCCGGGAAACGTGTTCTTCAAATAGGTCTCGAACTTTGCCTTGACGCGGTCGCGTGCCTCGATGCCGCCCTTGGTCACGACCACCAACTCACCGAACCACGTGTTCGCCGTCTGCACGTCGAATGACAGGACGAACCGCGGTGCGCCGATGCCGACATAGGTCGACCAATGCTCCACGGAGCCATTGCCCTGCAGCTGTTCGCGCTCGAATCGCGCCATCTGCGCATTGGTGTCGGCAATCGAGGCGTTCTGCGGCAGATTCCAGTCTATCACCAGCTCGTCGCGGTCCGACGAGGGAAAGAACTGCTGCTGCACGAACTTCATTCCGAACAAGGCGAGGAGAAAGACTGCAGCCGTTACCGAGATGGTGACCCACCGGTGATGCATACAGACGAGGAGCAGGCGCGAGAACATTTGCGCCAATCGGCCCTTCTCCCCATGATGGCCTTTCATTTTGGCGGGCAGGATGGTGACGCCGAGCAGCGGCGTGAACAGCACCGCAACGATCCACGACACGATCAGGGACGCTGCAATCACCACGAACAGGGTGAAGGTGAACTCGCCGGCATTGCTGCTGTTGAGACCGATCGGGATGAAGCCGGCGACGGTGACCAGTGTGCCCGTCAGCATGGGAAATGCGGTCGACGTATAGACGTGGGTCGCCGCCTTCTCCAGGGGATCGCCGACCTCCAGCCGGGCCACCATCATTTCGACGGCAATCATGGCGTCATCGACCAGAAGGCCCAGCGCGATGATCAACGCGCCAAGCGAAATTCTCTGCAGCGAAATGCCGGCATAGGCCATCACGACAAAGGTAATCGCGAGCACCAGCGGAATCGCAATCGCGACCACGAGTCCTGCCCGCAAGCCGAGGCTGAGAAAGCTGATGCCGAGAACGATGATCACCGCCTCGAATAGCGCTTCCGTGAAGCCCGACACGGCATGCTCGACCACCACCGGCTGGTCCGCGACCAGATGCACACCGACACCGATCGGCAGGTCGGCGATGACCTTTGACATTACTTCCTTCAGCGCCTCGCCGAAGCGAAGGAGGTTTGCACCGGACTTCATGCCGATGGCAAGCGCAATCGCGGGCTGGCCGTTGTACCTGAACAATGTCGTGGGCGGATCGGCATAACCGCGCGTGATGGTTGCGACGTCGGTCAGCGGAAAGAAACGGTCGTTGATCCGGAAATTGACCGCCTTCAGGCTTGCCTCCGACGTGAATTGGCCGTTCACCCGTACGCTGATGCGCTCGGGACCTTCCTGAAATACGCCAGACGGCGCGACCGCGTTTTGTCCCTGCAGAGAAGCCATGATCGAGTGAACGTCGAGGCCAAGGGCCGCGATCTTGCGGGTGGAGAATTCGAGATAGATCACCTCGTCCTGCGCGCCCAGAATGTCGACCTTGCCCACATCCGGGACGGTCAAGACCTTGGAACGGATATCCTCGACCTCATCACGTAGCTGACGCTGGCTCAAGCCGTCGCTGGTGAAAGCATAGATGTTGCCGAACACGTCGCCGAAGCGATCGTTGAAGCCCGGTCCGATCACCCCTTGCGGGAACTCGCCCTTGATGTCCGCGATCATGTTGCGGACCCGAACCCAGGTCGGCTTGACGTCAACCGCCTTCGTGGTGTCGCGCAGATAGACGAATACGGTGGTCTGGCCGGCAACCGTTACGCTTTTGGTGTAGTCGAGCGATTCCAGCTCCTCCAGCTTCTTCTCGATCCTGTCAGTGACCTGCCGTGTCATTTCTTCGGGCGATGCGCCCGGCCACTGGGCCTGGATCACCATGGTCTTGATGGTGAAGTCAGGATCCTCCTGACGCCCAAGTTGAAGGTACGCCCATAGGCCCGCCGCCATAAAGGCGATCATGAAATACCAGACGAGCGAACGATGGCCAAGCGCCCAGTCGGAAAGGTTGAACGACCTCATGGCTTCTGATCCTGTTTGATACGGACTTGCTGTCCTTGCTTGAGGCTGTGGATTCCGGCAGTCACAATGCGTGCGCCCGGGACAAGCCCACCGGTGACGCGAGCGCCAGCTTGGTCCATGGCAAGATCGACCTTGTGCTGCGACACCGTGCCCGCCGGTTCATCGACAACCCAGACGAAATTGGCGCCGTCCTTGGCGAGCACCGCGGACGCAGGCAAGCGTAAGATTAGGTTTTGCTCTTCGCCGAGCTTTGCCGTGACGGTCGCGCCGAGGCGGAAGTTGTCGGGCGCATTGTTCAGCGCGATGCGGACCCGTCGCAGGCGTGTCAGCGGATCAGCCTGCGGCGAGATCTCGCGAATCTTGCCGTCGACCTGAACCGCAGGGAGCAGTTGCAAGCCGACCGTGAATGGCAGGCCGATTTCCAGCGGCACCGGGAAATCTTCCCCGATATCGACCACCGCCTCCCTGATGTCGGGCCTCGCGACTGTCACGACGTTTTGTCCAGGCGAGACCACCTGTCCGACCTCCGCGCCCACCGCGGTGACGACGCCAGCGAAGTCGGCCTTGATCTGCGCATAGCCGCGTTGCTCGATGGCCTTGGTCAGGTTAGCCTGTGCGTGCGCTACCGAGGCTTCGACACCGGCGCGTGCCTGCTCGGCATTGTCCAGTGTCTGCTTTGTCGTCGCGTCGCTTGCGATGAGGGTTCGCTGCCGCTCCTCCGTCGCCTTCACGGTCGCCAGCTGCGCCTCGGCCTTCGCGAGTTCAGCCTTGACCGAGCGAACCGCAAGCTCCAGAGCCGTGGAATCGATGACACCGACAGTTTGTCCTTCGCTGACGAGATCGCCAACATAGACGGAGCGTGCGGTCAGACGGCCCAAGACGCGAAACGCGAGGCTGGTCTTATACCGGGGCTCAATCACGCCCACGGCGACGGTGCCGTTCGAGCCGCTCGGTTCGAGGACCATCGACAGCACGGGCCGCACAGGCTCGGGCGCCTTCGCCTCCTGCTGACATCCAGCCAGCGCCAGCGCAAGCGTACCGGCTGCAATCATGGTGCGTCTCTTCATGACCGGTCTCCCTCGTCCGTTACGGCCTGACCAACGCTCAGCAGCTTGCCACCGTCGATCACGACACGCTCGCCAGGCTTGAGACCCGCCTTGATCAGCACTTCGCGGGCTTCATATCCGCCGATCGTCACCGGTTTGAGCGAAACCGTCTTGGTCGCCGGATCGACGGTCCAGACCGCGGGATTCGATCCCGCCGCCATCAATGCACTCCAGGGCAAAGCGATCTGCTGCTGGGCCTTCGCTTTGACGGTTCCCGCGACGGCGCTTCCAAGCGTCATGGTTGCCAGCGGATCCCGGATTGCCACCTTGACGCGGATCGTCGAGCTCTTCGCATCAATCGCCGGCGAGACTTCCCTGACATACCCGCTTGCCGTCACGCCTGCGTCGGAGACAAGCGCCAGCGATACGCGGGTACCATCGAGATCGCCAAAGAAGATGGATTCGTAGACGTCAAACACGGCGTCCCGTTCCCCGTCCTGCGCCAGTGAGAACATCGGTTGCGCGGCCTGTACGACCTGGCCGACTTCCAAATTGCGCGCGGTGATGACCCCTGCCACTTCGGCGCGCAACGCGGTATAGCCGAGGGCGTCCTTTGACGTTCCGAGTTGCGCTTTTGCCGCTTCAAGCACACCTTCCGCGGTTCGCAATCCTTCCTGTGCCTGATCGAAGACCGTCCGCGTGGTGAAACCGCTTGCGATCAGCGCCTTCTGCCGCTCGAAGGTCGTTTTGGCCACCCGCAGTTGGGATTCTGCCGCCATCACCGCGGCGGTCGCAGCGTCGACATCCGCCTGCTGCTCGGCGGGATCAAGCAGAGCCAGAATCTCGCCAGCTCGGACGTGAGCGCCGACATCGATATAGCGCGCGATCACACGTCCGCTGACGCGGAACGAGAGGTCAGCGCGGAACCGGGCCTGGACTTCACCGGTCAGGGTGACGGAGGCTTGTCGGTCACGTGGCTGCACGATTTCCGTACGCACGATCGCGGCTCGCGCGGTTGGAGCAGCAGCATGATCATTGCAGCCACTCAGCGCGACTGCGACGAGCGCGGCCGCCAGGCCGCCGAAACCCCTCAGCCTGCGTTTGCGGGCAGTTTGAACGATTTCGGTGTGGTTCGCAGAGTGATATTTCATGACACGTCCATGCGATGACCAGGTGACAACAGCTCGCCCAACACATCCGCCGCTAGACGGGCAGAGACCGGCTGGGCTCCGCGAGCCGGATTCGGATCCGGTCGTGTCGCAACGGGGCGGCTGTCCCGATCCGGGGAGGAGCTTGCTCCTGTACAAAGCGCCGAGGCATCGGATGGGCTGACCCTCAGCCGGCGAGGCGACCGTATGATGCGACGCTTCGCCATCGCACAGTTCGCCTGCCGCTCACGCGCTGACAGCGGAAAAGAAAGAACGACAGACGTAAATTCATTGCCGGAGCCGTGCTCGACCCGGCCGCCGAGATCCTTGGCGAGATCATTGCTGAGCCGAAGTCCGCGCCCCGCGACGCCCCGTGCCGACCGCGATCCATTGTCCAAGACGACGCAATTCACCAGCGCGCCGGTCCGTGTCAATTTGACCCTGATTTCTCCGGTCCGCGCGTCGAAGCACGCATGCTTCGCGGCATTGGATACTAGCCCGTGGACGATCAATCCGAGCCGCCGGCATCGCTCTGATTGGAGCGGAAGAGATTCGGTTGCGAATGCCAACCGGATATTCATTCGATCCAGCAACGAACGGCGCATGGCGCAGCCCATCATGCGGACGTATGTCGCGGCGTCGATGAGCGCCTTTCTCTTAGGTATTGCGAGCGCCTGGTGCAGTGCAGCATATCCATGCAGCAGTTCGACCACGTCGCTCAAGGCGCGCTTGGCCTCCGTCCCCTCGGCCTGGATGGCCGCGGTCGAGACCAGATCGATCGCCGAGGCGACCTCATTATGGACCCTGTAATGCAACTCGCGCAGCAGGACGCCTTCTTCCAAAGTTGGCCGATCCGGGCAGAACACAGTCACTGCAATCTCCTCAAGTTTGCGTTCGGATCATCGGGAGCGAACGCGCACTGCGGCCCACAGACCCTTCCATGACACCTGCCTTCTCCGCGCCCCGTGGCAGGCACCGGTCGGGTAGGGCTTTGTCGTGGTTGAGCTAGTTAATGAAACTATACCGTATATTTTCTTTTTATTGCCTTTTCCGAAGCGGCATGTCAAGTAGGAACTGCACGCGCACGAGCTCGTGATTGGGAGATCGATGATGACGAAGAACAAAAGCCCGAAACGGGGCAGACCGCCCAAGGAGTTTGCCGGCGACGTTCAGGAACGGATTCTCGATGCGGCACAGCAGCTCTTTCTAGAAAAAGGTTTCCGGAGTGCCAGCATCGACGACATCTCCGAGATGGCTCCCGCAAGCAAGCCGACCATCTATGCCCATTTCCCAGGCAAGGAGGCCCTGTTCGCGGCGGTGGTGGCCCGCACCATCAACGGCTTGACGGATTTCGAGGGGTTCGCGCCGGCAGGTCGCACCATCCAGGAGAAGCTCTCCAATCTTGGCGTCGAGATCGTGGAGAGATTTATCGAGGATACGTTGGACCTCACGCGCGCCACGATCGCCGAGGCGCGGCGATTTCCCGAGTTGAGCCGAAATGTTCACGACGCAGCGCGCGACCGCGCGGCTGGGGCAGTTTCGCAGCTCTTGAATGAGACAACGCAGAAGATCGCGCGCTCGCCAAAAGGACCTTTCAGCGCAACGCGGAGCGTTGCCACCGCGCAGATGTTCATGGATCTCATTCTGCTTCCGATGCTTATGAGATCTCTGATGGGTGAGGAAATGAAAGATCTGAGAAAAGAGCTGCCAACGTTCTTGCGGGAACGGGTTGCGTTTTTTCTTGCGGCTTGCGAGGCGGACTGGAGGCCCTGAAACAGCCACAGACACCGCTCGCTATCTTTGCGTCACGGCCGTAGGATGTAACTCGGCGGGACGTAACTCGGCGCCTATGTCGATCGACCGACCCCACGCTATAGGGCGCAAGGCGCCTGCGCAGAAGTCCATCATCTCATCAAAGGCGGGCCGAACAACCGCCGCATTGATCCGCGGACTGAGATACGCGTCCATTGCTTCAAGCAGGCAGCAGGTCAGCGCCATCGGGCTGCCCGAGCGAACCTCGCCGCTCACCTGTCCGGCCGCGATGATCGACCGCACGACGCCGCGGATCCGGTCTACGTGGGACAGCGCGACCGGCCAGTTCTCACGTACCGCCGCGGCCAAAAGTTCGTGCAGTTTGCTGTCGTTCGCCAGCCGATCATCATGCAGTTGCGAGATTGTCGTGAACACAGCCGTCAAACGCTCCAGGGCGGAGCCGCCGCCGCAAGCCGCAAGAGTTGCTGCGGCGGAGACCTGTTCGAACAGATCCGCCATGACCGCCTCTTCGAGCGCCTGCTTCGACGGAAAGAAGCGATAGACGTTCGCTGGAGACATCGACGCTCCGCGTGCGACATCGGCGACGGTCGTTTTCTTGAAACCGATCTCGCGGTGCAATCGAACCGCGGCTTGTACGATCCGTCGACGGGTGAGCGGCGATCTGGACGGTAATATCTGCTCTTGCATTGTTCCAGACCTCAGCGCGATGGAATGGCTTGCAGTTCGTGCCGGCACGCTTCGCCGAAGTCGCGCAAGGGATCCATTTCCTGCAAAAACTCAGGCAGGTCGATGAAGGTCCTGTTTGGCGATATGTAAGTTTCGATGATCAGGCGGCCCGCGCCCTCCGCCGCGTGAACCACCTCATCGCTGGACACGATCCTCATTCGCCCGATGAGCGCATACAGATTGACCAGTTGCGGGATCTCGGATTTGTCGCTGATGAGCGCATCACCGTAAAGCCGGGATGCCTCCTCGATGAAGCTTCGATACAGTTTCTCACGCTTCGAAAATGCGCGGACGTGATGACGCTCGCGGCGCCTACGGCGCCGGCTTATCCATCCGCTTACGAGAGTCGAGATCGCTCCGAAGGCCGAGCCTCCGAACGCGGCGAAAGGAACGTACATCGTGATCATGGGATCATTCCTCATCTCTTGCGCCCTGGTACCGGCGCGATCCCGTGGTCCTGACCGAAGCAGTGGCCGGGGCCTGTTCGAAGACGCCTCTGCAAGCATCGCTCAGGTCTGACTTTCTCTGCCTGAGACAGGCCTCCACATTCGTGGCGTCAGGGATGTAGCTCGCGCACAGACGGAACGCGTCAGGCGCGCAAGCGGCCCTCTGCTCGGAACTACCGCGGTACTCCTGCGCGAAGGCAAGCGCATTGCTGAACGACGCTGCTGCGATGATAAAGAACGCTAGCCTGAAGTTGAACATATCCAATCCTTTCTTCGGTTGAGGCCTCTGCTTTCAAACGGGAAATGCAGACTCACGCTCCGAGGTCTCCCGCCATCCGAACAGCCTGAACACGCGTTTGTGAGCCTCTGCCCTTGACACACCCCGGAGTCCCGGGTGTATATGAACTATACGGTTTAGTTTATTTCGGAGATCGAAAATGTCAACCCTGTTGTTGTCGCTCGCCAAGGAGAATCCCTTACCGGGGCTTGCGGTCGCGTCCCTGAACTTGGTCGTGGCTCTGTCTCTCGTGGGCCTAAGCCTGCTGCTGGGCGCTACGATTTCCCTGCTCGCTTGGCTGCACGCGCTCGTCGACGGGGAGACGGTGTCTATCCGACGGCGATCCGAGCGGAGGGCCACTCCATGACGCCAGCGCTTCTCCTCGCTCGCGATTGCATCATCTATTGGGTCAACGTCTGGCTCGCGCCCGTTGAATGCGCCTTCGACATGATCGAATCGGAGCTCCAGCGGAGAGAGGTCGATCTGGAAACGGTCGAACAGCGCACGTTGCGTGCCGGCTGGAGCCACGTGCTGTGAGCAGGAAATCCGTCTTGTCGATGCGTTCGCGCGGCTCGGTCGATTCCGAAATTCCGCTGCGGGGATATTTTCTGTCGGTGGGCGGGGCGCTGTTCGCGCTGATTTGTGTTGCGGGCTGGCTAATGCCCAGATCGCCGCCAAGTACCAGCATCAAGCCAGATTTCGAACCCGTGATTCGTATCCACTCCGGACTCAAGGGACCGGATTTGGTCGTGATTGATACCTATCAGCCAATAGCAAAGATGCCCGCCGGGCCAATGGAATAATGCCAATGTCAAAGACGAATACATTTGCAGCCATCCTTCTATTGTCTGCAGCACTCTCTCCTGGAGCAGCGAGAGCTGGCTTGACCGAAACATCGTCGCCCACTCACGTGTTCGGCGGCGCTGCAGACAGCGATCCCGATCAGGAGGCGGATCGGCGTTTGTTTGCGGTCTTTCGTGCTACGCAACTATCCCTAAGCCAGGTGATGGAAATCGCCGAAAAGCTGCATAACGGTTCGAGATCTGCTGATATCCGATTCGAAACGTCGGGTTCGCCTACCTATAGAGTGCGGACGGTGAAGAATGATCGAGTTTGGGAGAATGTCATTGATGCGAGCACCGGCCGTGTGGCTGACAAGGAGATTGCTTTATTATTAAAAGAGCTTGATCGAGACGATCTCGGCAACATCACCGCTCTGAGATCAGTGCGGCAAGAGCTCGCGGATGCCGTGCGTGTCGCGGAAAGGGCCGCGTCGGGAAGAGCGCTTAGCGGAGGTCTACAGAAGGAAGAGGGGCATCTGAACTTTGTAGTCCTCGTCCTTAGTGGCGACCAACTGAAGGAGGTCTCGCTCGAACCGCCCAGCGTGCACCGCCAAGGCTCCGGTCACCGGGCTCGATGAGTTGCTGCGGCCGGACTTCGACGCCCTTGAGCGTCTGCTTCGCCACAAGAGCAGACATTCGTCGCGGGCAGCAGGCCGCTGACATCAAATTCGGCCACCTCCCTTAACGCAGCTCGTTGTCCCCTGCCGGGATCAATTCGCCGCCCAAAGCCACCGGTGCGCGGCCGATGGCGCGGTCCCGCAGAAAATTCGGAATTTCAGAAATTATTCTTGACGCCGCACCCAAATCAGGTCTATGTCCACCACCGTCCTGTCCCACCCGAGGGGCGTTCGCGATCGTCACAAACGCGGGACGGGATGCGGTGGACGC
>Ga0066797_1000600_pt1 | contig 10650 bp, 8 predicted proteins | sample PersoiDNA2013193_FD_76335 | JGI IMG/M metagenome (GOLD analysis project Ga0066797, IMG submission 76335) | Permafrost soil microbial communities from the Arctic, to analyse light accelerated degradation of dissolved organic matter (DOM) -... | ecosystem: Environmental > Terrestrial > Soil >... | reverse complement strand
TCGACGTCACCATCACCCCGACAGCCGCCTAAAAATCAAAAACGCCGCTGACCAGGCCCGTTGCTGAGAGTGCGCCGGGCCGTTAAACCATGTCCGCGTTTGGTGGTTGATTCTCACGGTCAGGTCTAGCCGCAGTACCGCTTAAACGGAGGGTCCCGCCACATGACTGCGACACCCGCCCGCGGCCGCCGCTCCCCCGGCCGCGCGCTCAACCAGCGGGCGCTTGAGGCCAAGCGGCGCAAGGGCGACATGTTCTAGACCCACTGACGGCTCCGGGAGCTATGGGGTCATCTGGAGGCGGTGGGCGAGGGCGGTGTGGCGGCGGCCGGTGCCTGCGGTGCGGACGGCGGCGGCGAGGGCGCGGCGGGAGCCGGCGAGGACGACGAGTTTCTTCGCGCGGGTGATGCCGGTGTAGAGCAGGTTGCGCTGCAACATCATCCACGCGCTGGTCGTCAGCGGGATCACGACGGCGGGGTACTCCGACCCCTGGGATCGGTGGATGGTGACCGCGTACGCGTGCGCCAGTTCGTCGAGCTCGTCGAAGTCGTAGGGGATCTCCTCGTCCTCGTCGGTCCGCACCGTGAGCGCGTGGTCCTCGATCGACATGCCGGTGACGACGCCGGTCGTGCCGTTGAATACCCCGGCAGTCCCCTTGTCGTAGTTGTTGCGCAGCTGCGTCACCTTGTCGCCGACCCGGAATACCCGGCCGCCGTAGCGCCGCTCCGGCGCGCCATCCCGGTACGGGGTGAGCGCCTCCTGCAGCAGCAGGTTCAGGTTTCCCGCCCCGGCCGGACCCCGGTGCATCGGGCACAGAACCTGCACGTCACGGCGCGGGTCGAGGCCGAATCTCGCCGGGATCCGCCGCGCGACGATGTCGGCCACGAGGGCCGCGGTGGCTTCGGTCTCGTCGGAGCTGAACCAGAAGAAGTCGGGGTACCCGGTCAGCGCGGGAGGGCGTCCCGCGTTGACCTTGTGGGCGTTCACCACGATTCCGGACTGCTGTGCCTGCCGGAATATCTTCGTCAGCCTGACGACCGGGAGCGTCTGCGCGCTGATCAGGTCGCGGAGGACCTCGCCCGCCCCGACCGAGGGGAGCTGGTCCACGTCGCCGACCAGCAGCAGGTGGGCGCCGGGCGCGACGGCCCTGACGAGCTTGCTCGCGAGGATCACGTCGACCATCGACGTCTCGTCGATCACGACCAGGTCCGCGTCCAGGGGGTTGGCGGCGTCGAACTCCGGGTCGCCGCCCGGCTGCAGCTTCAGCAGCCGGTGGATGGTCGCGGCCTCGTGGCCGGTCAGCTCGGCGAGGCGCTTGGCGGCGCGGCCGGTCGGCGCGGCGAGCACGACCTTCGCCTTCCTGGCACGTGCGAGCTCCACCACGGAACGGACGGTGAAGCTCTTCCCGCAGCCGGGGCCGCCGGTCAGCACCGCGACCTTCTGGGTGAGTGCCAGCTTCACCGCGTCGGCCTGCTCGGGGGCGAGGTCCGCGCTTGTCTCCGTCTTCAGCCAGCCGAAGGCCTTCTCCCAGTCCACGGCCTGGAACACCGCAAGCCTGTCAGCGCCGGAAGAGAGGAGATGGCTGAGGGAAGAAGCCAGGGACCGTTCGGAATGGAAGAAGGGCGGCAGGTAGATGGCCTGCAGCTGGCCGGCGGCCGCGGCACCGGGGACCGGGACCTCGTCGCGAACGGCGAGTTCCTCCGCGGCGAGATCGGGGATGAGCGGCGCGATCAGGTTCTGAGAGACGCCGAGGATCTTCGTGGCGTCGGCGACGAGGACGTGCTCCGGGAGATAGCAGTGGCCGTCGTCGGCGGCCTCGGACAGGGTGTAGGCAAGGCCGGCCTTGATCCGCTCGGGGCTGTCGCGCGCGATGCCGACCGACGCGGCGATCGTGTCGGCGGTCTTGAAGCCGATGCCCCAGACGTCGGCGGCCAGCCGGTAGGGCTGCTGCTTGACGGTGTCGATCGATGCGTCGCCGTATTTCTTGTAGATCTTCACGGCGAGGGACGTGGAGACGCCGACGCCCTGCAGGAAGATCATGACCTCCTTGATGGCCTTCTGCTCGGCCCACGCGTCCTTGATGCGCGCGCTGCGTTTCGGGCCGAGGCCGGGAACTTCGACGAGACGGCCGGGCTCGTCGTCGATGATGTGCATGATGTCGGTGCCGAAGTGGCTGACCATCCGTTCGGCCATGACCGGGCCGATGCCCTTGATCAGGCCGGACCCCAGGTACCTGCGGATTCCCTGCTCGGTCGCGGGCAGGACGGTCGTGTAGGAGTGGACCTCGAACTGCCTGCCGTACTTGAGGTGAGAAGTCCAGCGGCCGCGCAGGCGGAGCGACTCCCCGATCTGCGCTCCCAGGAGCGGCCCGACCGCAGTGATGAGCTCGGTATCCGCGCTGACCGGCCCGCGCCCCGTGCCGCGGTCCGGCGCGATCCGCGCGATCGTGTAACCGGTCTCCGGATTGCTGAACGTAACCCGCTCAAGCACCCCGTCGAGAATCGCAACGTTCCCCTGCTGCGGCTGCTGGGCTTGCGGTGTCGGCTGGGGAACGGATGACGGCATGTCCCCTATTTTGCTCCCGCGCGGCCGGCCCGCGGCCGGTGTGGTGCTTTCCGGTCGCGGGCGCCGTGGTCGGGGTTATGCGGCGCGGTCGGCTGGGGGTGCGTGGCTCCGGAGGAGCTGGCCCCGCGGCCCGTAGGCGCGGGTAGATCCGTCGGGCAGGAGTTCGATTTCCCAGCCCCAACGGTGGATGCAGATGTCATGATGATACTGACACAACAGCACGCAGTCCTTGACGCTGGTGGGGCCGCCGTCCTTCAGGTGCCAGATGTGATGCACGTCGCAGACCGCAGGGCGCTTGTCGCAGCCGCCTGCCCATGCGCAGTGCTTGTCGCGGAGGATGACGGCGCGCCTGATGGGCTCTGGGATGCTCTCCGAGTAACCGACATCAATTGGAACACTCTTGCCGTTGAACGGAGCTTGGAGGAGCCCGGTGCGCAGGACGGAAGCGAGGGCGCCGGGTCCGGAGACAAAGTCGATCGCGAGCCGGGCCATGGCGTACTGGAGTGCTTCCCAGGCCTCGGGTGGCAGCGGCGCCGACGGCTGTGCGCCGTGGCCGTGGCCGGGCAGGGCGTCGAAGACGAGGCTGACCATCTGCCCGATGACGGCCCAGTCGGGGGTGCAGGTGACGACGGGCACGATCAGCGCGTCGCAGGCGACGGCCTCGGCGTCCTTGCCGGTGAGGTAGCCGTGTTCCCCGGCCCTAGCCCGCAGCCAGGCGTCCTCGAGCGCCGAGGCACCCCCCATGCCGCGCAGGTCGGCCAGGCCGATGTGGGCGTCGACGCGGGTGTCGGCGCCGGCTCGGTCGGGGACCAACTTGGCCCGGAGCAGCAGCTCGCAGCCCTCCTGGAGGGCGTCGTGGAACCGCTGCGCGGCGGTCCGGTCGTCTTCGGGGCCGCGCTTCTTGCCCAGCGCCTCCAGGACCGCCTGCACCGCCGCGGCGCATTCGGGGGTGAGGTCCCCGGTGATCCGCCCGGCTCCGTCCATGGTCGTGTCGAGCTGCACGAACCGCTCGTCGTAACCCTTGTCTGGATCGTCGTCGGGGTCGGGCTGCTGGGCCCGCCAGGCCTCGTAGGCGGCCTGCGCGATGATCCGCAGGTCGTCCAGGTTCGCGCCGGCTTCGGCAGCTTCGAGGAGGATCTGGTCGGCACGCTCTCGCAGGTCGCCCACCGGGAGCCGGCTGGTCCAGCCGGCTATCTCGCGGGCCCAGGACCGGGAGAGCTGCCCGGCAGCCGTGGCATCGTCGAGCAGCGGGTGGCCGCCGAGGAGCCGTGTCTGCTTGACGACGGCGCGGGCGTCCTTCCTGGACAGCTGAGTCTTCGCGGCCAGCCACGCCGACGATGAAGCGTACCCGTCAGCGTCGTGCGCGTCGGCGGCGTCGAACCGGCACAGGATCCCCGCCTGCGCGGCGGCCAGCCTCGACTGGATCCGGCCGAGCGCGATCAGGGCCTCGCCGCACGCCGCCCCGTCCAGCTCTCGGGCGGCAGGGGAGTTCAGGTAGTCCGCGAGCGCGTCCCCTACTCGCAGCGCCTCCGCCACGCTCCCGAAAAACGCCTCGCCTGGCGTCCCGTTGTCCGCGCACATCCCGAACCACCCCCTCCCGGTGCCGTTCCTCCGGGCGCCGTTTTCTCCGGTTGCCGTTGGCCTGACCGCCCATCTTCAGGATATCAGTTCTATTAAGTTATGTCACTCAGTGTTATCAAGATCATTTATTCGATTCGGAAGCCGGGAGGAGATGGATCAGTTCGCCACGGCACTGGGAGGGCCAGAACCTGCTCGGCTTTGCCCTGATGGAAGCACGTCATCAGTTGCGGGCCGAGGCCGGTACCTGACGATGTTCCAGGCTCACAAGCCGCCGAAGTTCCCGAAGCCCGGATTCCTGTCCCGTTCCCGATCGCGCTTCTCGTCTTCGTATATGCGGTCGATGCATACGGCGATGGCGATGACAAGCGCGTCATCGGCACCGGGTTCGACCTCTACCCCGTAGGTGTCCCTGATCCTGAACCACTGCCGCGAGATGCGCCCGATCACCTGGCCGCCGCCGTCGGCCAGTTCCCAGTCCTTGTCGACGAAGTTGCCGACGGCCTCAAGCCGTGACCCGTCGGCGAGGTCGATGTTGTACCGGTGCCGTATCGGCGAGAAGAACGCCGGGCGCACGGTCGCGACGACCCCGCTGCCGTCCTCGATCTCCATCGTCTCGCGCATCGAGAAGAGCTTCTTGCGGATGCGGATAAGCAGGTTGCCGTGGGCGTCCTTGAGCTCAAAGGTCTCGCGCAGGCTGAGCGCCTTCCCGTCGACGAAGAAGACCCGGTTGCCGTTCTCGTCTTCTATCCAGAAGTCAGCCTTGAAGGAAAAGATCCGTTCCTGAACCAGGTATCTCATGGAACGAGGCTATCTGCCCCTTCCGCCGGACGCCGATCGATGTATTGGCGATCTCGCCGTTGGCCTGGCCCCGGCTGCGGCTTATGCCCGCACCAGGAGTCGGCCACGCTGAGCGGGACCGGGACGGAAGCCTTCAAGACCGAGCCAGAACAGCCAGGTAAACACCAGCAGGCCGATGATTATCGCGAGAACACAGTTCATCGTGGCGATAAACCTGGCAGTATTGGCACTGTTATGACAGTGCCAATTACCCCCGAGGTGGCTCCGATCAGTCCGCGGGCCCTCGCCGACCTGCTCGGCCGCTGGCCGACCGAGGACGGACCGCTCTACCGGCTGCTCGCCGCCAGGATCGGGCGGCTCGCGGACACCGGCGAGCTGCCGCCCGGCATCAGGCTGCCGCCGGAACGGACCCTGGCCGCCAGCCTCGCGGTCAGCAGGAACACCGTCGCGCTCGCGTACCAGGTGCTCCGTGACGACGGCATGGCGGAGAGCCGCCAGGGTTCCGGCACCCGGATCATGCCGCACCGCACCACCCCGGCCGCCGCGCACCGAGCGAACGGCTTTTTCACCAGCATGATCGACGGGGTCTCCGCGACCGACCTGACGCTGGCCGCCGTCGAATGCGCTCCCGCGGTCGCGGCGGCGCTGCACGACCCCGGCGCCCTCCTCGATGAGGAAGAACGAACCCGGCTTACCTCGGGCACCGGATACCACCCGTACGGCCTGCCCGCCCTGCGCGCCGCCATCGCCAGCATGCTCAGCACCGTGCACGGGATACCGACGAACCCGAACGAGGTGATCGTGACCACCGGCGCGCAGCAGGCCATCGACCTGCTCATGCGCTGTGAGGTCGCGCCCGGCCAGGCGGTCGTCACCGAGGACCCGACGTTCCCCGGGGCACTCGACGCCATACAGCGGTCAGGCGCGCGCCCGGTCGGCGTGCCGCCAGGGGATGTGGCGCGGCTCGCCGACGCGGTGACCGCGCACCGGCCCGCGCTCGCCTACCTGGTCCCCAGCTTCCAGAACCCGACCGGCCTGATGCTGCCGGCCGCCGAGCGGCACGAGGTCATCGAGCTTGCCAGGCGCCATGCGGACATCACGTTCATCGACGACATGACGCTCGCCGAGCTCCCGCTCGGGTTCACCGACGGGCCGACGCCGCCGCCGTTCGCCGCCCTCGCGCCCAGGCTGCCGAACGTGGTGACCATCGGCTCTTTCTCCAAGACCTACTGGGGCGGGCTGCGCACGGGCTGGGTACGCGCGCCACAGGGCATCATCGCCCGGCTCGGCGCGGCCAAGGCCACCTCCGACCTTGGCAGCCCGCCCTACCAGCAGGCCATCGTGGCGGCGCTGGTCAGCAGGCACCACGAGGAGATCATCAAGTGGCGGATCGACTGGCTCCGCCCGCGGTATGACGCCCTCGCCTCGGCGATTACCTCGCTGCTCCCCCGCTGGACGTGGATGCCGCCCGCCGGCGGTCTCACGATCTGGAGTCAGCTGCCGGACGACGCCGATTCCGGCGCGTTCGCTCAGGCCGCGCTCCGCCATGGGGTCGCGGTCATACCCGGCCGCCTGCTGTCCGTTACCGGGGAGCGCTGTTCCTGCCTCAGGCTGGCCTTCACCCTGCCGCCCGACCAGCTCACCGCGGCGGTCGAGGTACTGGCCGGCGTCTAAGGCAAATCTTCATAGAAAGACAAAAATCTCCGTCGGCGGAACGGACCGTGGGCGACTGTGCACGGCGGGATACACCGGCCCGTACACTCGGGAAGCGTGGCAGACCCCTTCGCCCTCCAGGAATTGCGGATCCGCCAGCCCGGCAAGATGATGCCCGGCCGCGCGCGCTACGAGATATTCGACGCGCACCGGAAGCTGCTCGCCGTCGCCACCGAGACCGAGCGCCGATCACGGATGGACACGATCACCGGCATGGTCCCCGGCACGCGGACCCTCGACGTGCGCACCGCGGCGGGCGAGCCGGTGCTCACCCTGGTCAAACGGGACAGTGAGTGGCGGGCCGACGTCACGGGCCCGGACGGCGAACTCGTCGGCAAGATCGCGATCGGCGACACCAGGCGTGACTACACGCTCATTGATCACGAGGATCAGGTCGCCGGCCAGGCGGTCGGTGACCTCGCCGTCAAGCAGTTCGCCGTCTCCGGTGCCGCCGGGGAGCGCTATGCCCAGATACGCAAGACCTGGGCCGGGGTCGGCAAGGAGCTCTTCACCGACGCCGACCACTACTCGGTGACGTTCATCGGACCGGTCCCGTCGCGCATCCGCACGCTGATCGTGATGGTCCCGATCGTCCTCGACATGAGCAGGTACGGCCCGTACTGACCACCTCTTGCTGTTATCCAACTGGCGCCGGAGCGGCGTGCGGGTATCCGCCGCGGCTAGCCGACGGCGCGGGGGCGGAAGGCGGCGAACGGATTCGTCACGACCAGCTCGCGGGCGGCGAAGCGGTAGACGGTGGCCGGGCGGCCGCCGGTGGACGTCGGGCGCGAGATGCTCTTGGTCGGCTCGATGACACCCCGGCGGGTCAGGATGCGCTGCAGGTTGGTGGCCGACAACTGCTGGCCAAGCGCGGCGGCGTAGGTGTCCCTGAGCTGGGACACCGTGAACGTCTCCGGTGCCAGGGCGAAGCCGATGTTGGTGTAGGAGAGCTTGGCGCGCAGCCGGTTCCTTGCCGAGCCGATGATCGAGCCGTGGTCGAACGCGGTCGGCGGCAGGTCGTCGACGGCATGCCAGGCCGTGTCCGACGGCAGCCTCGGCATGGCATCCGGTGTGACAAGCGCGAGGTACGCGGTCGCGAGCACACGTTCCCTTGGGTCACGGACCGGGTCGCTGCGCGTCTCAAGCTGCTCAAGGTGAGCGATCTGCGGGATGTCGACCTTCCCGGCCAGATGCCTGCTCGCTGACGCGCCAAGTCGCTCCCCCGCGTCGAGGGTGCCGCCGGGCAGCGCCCAGGCGTCCGCGAAGGGCTGCTCGGCGCGCCGCCAGAGCAGCACCGTCAGCCGCTGCTCGCGGACCTGGAACACGACGCCGAGCGCCTCATGACGGAAACGATCGGCAGACACACGGTCATCGTATCGGCGCACGGCGCCAACCGCCCGGTCAGCCGCGATCGATTTTCGACCAAGGGTTGAAAACCAATCGTTTTCGACTTATGGTCGGAAACATGATGGACATGGACGGGATGGCACGGATTCACCGCGTCGATGCTGACGGGCCGACGGGCGTTCCTATGACCGATGCCGAGAGGGCCGACTGGGCGGGGCGGGTGCGGCGGCTGGCCGCCGAGCGCGGCGCGGTCATCCTCGCGCACAACTACCAGCGGCCCGAGATCCAGGATGTCGCCGATCACGTCGGCGATTCGCTCGCGCTTGCCAGGCTTGCGGCGGCCAGCTCCGCCCGGGTGATCGTGCTCGCCGGGGTGTACTTCATGGCGGAAACAGCCAAGATCCTCTGTCCGGAACGGACCGTGCTCATACCCGACGCGAGAGCCGGCTGCTCGCTCGCGGATAGCATCACGGCCGCGCAGCTCCTGGCCTGGAAGGCCGAGCACCCCGGCGCGGCCGTCGTCGCGTACGTGAACACGAGCGCCGAGGTCAAGGCGCTGGCCGACGTCTGCTGTACCTCCGCCAACGCGGCCGAGATCGTGGCCGCGATCCCCGATGACCGGGAGGTGCTGTTCCTTCCCGACCAGTTCCTCGGGGCGCATGTCCGCCGGGTCACCGGCCGGCAGAACATGCGGATATGGGCGGGCGAGTGCCACGTGCACGCGGGGATCAGCCCGCAGGCGCTGCGCGACAAGGCGGCGGCCAACCCGGAGGCGGAGCTGTTCGTCCACCCTGAGTGCGGCTGCGGCACCTCGACGCTATGGCAGGCGGGAACTGGTGACCTGCCCGCCGCGCGGACCCGGGTGCTGTCCACCGGCGGGATGCTGGCGGCGGCCACGACGACCCGCGCTCCCATGGTGCTCGTGGCCACCGAGACCGGGATGCTGCACCAGCTGAGGAAGGCTAACCCCGCCGTTCGCTGGGAACCGGTCAATCCCCGCGCGACCTGTCATTACATGAAGATGATCACGGCCGAGGCACTAGAGCGCTGCCTGCGTGATGGCACGACCGAGGTCCTTGTGGACCCGGAGACCGCGGCCCGCGCCCGCCGCGCCGTCGAGGCCATGATCGCCACCGGGCCCGTCCCGGCAGGCGCCTCGTGACGGTGCCGCCGGTACGGGCACGGTGGCGGCGGGACGCGGATGTGGTGGTCGTTGGGTCGGGAGCGGCGGGGATCTCGGCCGCGCTGAGTGCCGCCGCCCGCGGGCTACGGGTGCTGATGGTGACCAAGGACCTGATCGGCGGGGCCACGCCGCTGGCGCAGGGCGGCCTGGCGGCGGCGATCGGGCCAGGTGACAGCGCGGCGGCACATGTCGACGACACGCTGGTGGCCGGCGCGGGGCTCTGTGAACCCGAGGTCGTGGCGGCGCTCGCGGCCGGCGCGCCCGGGGCGATCGACTGGCTCACCGGGCTCGGCGCCCGCCTCGAGACCCGGGAGCTGCGCCTGGAGGGCGGGCACAGCCGGCACAGGATCGTGCATTCGGGTGACGACGCGTCCGGGGCGGAGGTCCACCGGGTGCTGCTCGCGGCGCTGCTCGCGAGCGACATCGAGATCCTTGACCGCACGGTCGCGATCGATCTGATCCCGCGGGAAAGCGCTCCGCTAGCGCTGAAAGTTCAGCCGCCCATCACCGGTCAAATCTTCGGCGCTAGCGAATCGGCCCCTGGCGGGGTTGGCCAGGCGGGGCTTGTCGCGGGGGTGATCGGGCCCGACGGGCGGCTTGAGCCCGGGGTCATCGACGCGCGGGCGGTGGTGATCGCGGCCGGCGGCCTCGGGCAGGCATTCGCCACGACCTCGAACCCGGCCGGGGCGACCGGGGACGGGATCGCGCTCGCGGTGCGGGCCGGGGCTGTGCTGCGGGACCTGGAGTTCGTGCAGTTCCACCCGACCGTGCTCTGGCTGCCGGGGGCGAGCGGACAGTGCCCGCTGATCACGGAGGCGCTGCGCGGAGCCGGCGCGGTGCTTCGCGATCTAGACGGCACGCCGCTCATGGCCGGACACGACCCACGCGGTGACCTCGCGCCGCGAGACGTGGTCGCCGCCCGGATGGCCGAGGTCATCGGCGCCGGGACCGCCGGGCACGTGTGGCTCGACGCGATCGGGCTCGGGGGTGACTCGCTCGAGAACGGCTTCCCGACCGTCACCGCCGCATGCCGCAAGCACGGCATCGACCCCGTGACTGAGTACATCCCCGTCGCGCCCGGCGCGCACTACTCCTGCGGCGGGATCCTGGCCGACTTCGACGGCCGGACGAGCATCCCGGGACTTTACGCGGTCGGCGAGGCGGCGTCGACCGGCGTGCAGGGCGCGAACCGGCTCGCCTCCAACTCGGTCACTGAGGCCATCATCACGGGTCGCCGGGCTGGCGAATCCCTGGGGAGGGACACGCTCGACGGGCGTCACCGTGCGGCCGAGATGACCGCATCACCCGTCTTCCCGCCCGAGATGACCACGCCGGCGGATGTCGGGTGCGGGAGCGCCGCCGTGGGACGGCAGGGGCTGGCGATGGCGATGTCGCGGTACGCCGGGGTGCTTCGGGATGCCGAGGGGCTCGCCCTGCTGGCCTCGCTGGCTTCAGGGGCCTCGCTG
>Ga0066797_1000599_pt1 | contig 10659 bp, 8 predicted proteins | sample PersoiDNA2013193_FD_76335 | JGI IMG/M metagenome (GOLD analysis project Ga0066797, IMG submission 76335) | Permafrost soil microbial communities from the Arctic, to analyse light accelerated degradation of dissolved organic matter (DOM) -... | ecosystem: Environmental > Terrestrial > Soil >... | reverse complement strand
GGCCGATATTCAACCTAGGGTTCAAGGCCGTGTAGGGACTCTGGAATACGTACTGGATGCTGCGCCGGTCGTCATCTGCCCGCTTGCCGGCAAGGCGTGCCAACTGACGTCCTTGGTACAGCACCTCACCATTCCAGTTGCCGTGCAGGCCGATGAGGCATCGGGCCAGGGTGGTCTTGCCCGAGCCAGACTCGCCGACAACACCCACACACAGTCCTGCCGGTACGTCGAATGCGACGTTCTTGAGGATGTGCTGCTCTCCATACCAGCAGTCGAGCCTCTCCACCGTCAAGGAGCATGAGGCGGTATGGGGGACGGCCACGTCCGCTGCGTTGTCGCCCTCGGCTAGCACGAATCGCGAGAGAGGCCGCAGGCAGCGTACGCTCCTGGAACCCGCGGCGACAAGGGAGGGCGGCTCTGCGAGACAGGCAGGATCGACGTACTCGCAGCGCGACGCGAAGGCACAGCCACGTGGCCAACGGCCGGGCCGTGGCGGAGACCCCTCGATCCCGACGAGGCAGGTACTCGTCTCTGGAGTGGGCACGGCACGCAGGAGGCCGGACGTGTATGGGTGACTCGGGCTGTGAAGCACCTCTGCTGCGGATCCGATCTCGACGATGCATCCGGCGTACATCACGGCCACCTGATGAGAGATCTCGGACACGACGGCCAAGTCGTGGCTGACGTAGACAGCTCCCGCACCATAGCGGTCAGTGAGTCCTCTTAGCACCTCAAGGATGTGACGCTGGGTCGTGACGTCCAGCCCGGTAGTCGGCTCGTCCAGGATAATGAACTCTGGCCTGCACGCGAACGCCATCGCGATGGCAACGCGTTGCTGCTGGCCTCCGGACAGCTGATGAGGATAGCGCCTGAGGAACTCATGAGTGTCCGGGAGCTCCACCTCGGACATCAACTCCCTCACACGTGTGTCAATCTCGGGCATGACCATCCGGAGGTCGTGGTGGACCGACAGCGCCTCTCGCAACTGGACGCCAATGCGGGCGCAGGGATTGAGGCCGCTCGATGGATCCTGGGGCACGTAGGCGGCGTGACGCCCCCTTATCCTCCTCAGCTCCGCCTTGCCAAGCTGGAGAACGTCGACGCTGCCGAGCAGGACCTGACCAGAGCTGATTCGCAAGCCGCGACGCGCGTAGCCCATCATGGCCAGTGCCACCGTACTCTTGCCGCACCCGGATTCCCCGACAAGGCCGAAGACCTCTCCGAGCCTCACGGTGAACGTGACGTCTTCGACCAGAGGCGCGCCGGATTCCACCATCGATACCCCTAGACCTTGGACCATCACGACGTGTGAGGAGACCTCGTCGGACCACCGTTCAATCCTCTCCTGGGCGTCAATAGTCACGTGGCTACTCCGCGGAGATACTTGGGCTCGTGGCTTCGGCCAACCCTACGCGACTCGCGCTGTCGAGGACAACACTTACTTCTGCGCCTTCCACACCCAAGCTCACGCGCGCCACCGCGTCAGCGAAGGTGTTGGTCGCCACGCCGACAATGCCCAGGAATACCGCCGGCGCCACTGTGGCCCAGAGGTTCGAAAGGAGCCCGATGCGGTTCTCGCTAATCATGCGGCCCCAATCGGGAGTCGGCGGCTGGGTGCCAAAACCAAGGAAAGCCAGACCCGAAATCACGATGATCGAGTAGCTCAGCCTGAGGCCAACCTCGACCATGAGCGGCGTCACGAGATTGGGGACGATGCTGCGGAGCATCACAGTCCGCCCCGGTATCCCCCAGGCCTGCGCCGCCTTGACGAAGTCACGCTCGCAGATGTCGAGAGCCGCGGAACGAATGACGCGGGCGACCTGCGGAGCATGGGTCAGTCCGACCGCCAGGATAAGCAGCCAAACCTTGGGACCGACAATGCTCATGAGGATGAGCGCGAAGACGATTTGAGGGAAGGCCAGCATGATGTCCACCGTTCTCATCACAACGGAGTCGGCCCACCCCGGGTAGTACGCGCCGACGACACCGGACGCCGTGCCCACGATCATCCCTAGCAGGGTTGCTGCAACGGCGAGCAGCAGCAGGCTCCACCCGCCGCTCAGGACCCTCGAGAAGACATCTCGGCCGATGACATCACCTCCCAGCCAGTGCTGCGCCGTCGGCTTGGCGAACGTCGTAGTCACAAACTGGTTCGGATCGTACGGTGCGACGAACGGACCGATGAAGGCAATCAGGAGGACGACGAGTATCAACGCGGCGGCGACACGACCCCTCTTCGTGCGCGCGGTTGTCACGAGAAGGCCGATACCTCCACGGAACGCGCGTGGGCTCCGGGCGCCCATCGCCCGCTGGCCGTTCTGCTCAGCCTGGCCCTTACGGTTCACGAAGTCACCTCGGGAGTCGACGTCGTGGGGTCACCAAGAGCACTAGAGCGTCGGTCACGATATTGACAATGACATAGACCAATGCCAGCACGAGGGCGATGAACTGGACCACCGGGATGTCCCGGGTGAGGACCGCCGATACGAGGGCCGCGCCGATCCCGGGGTACGCGAACACCATCTCGATGAGCACGATGCCGCCGGCGAGATAGAGGACGTTGAGCGCTACGACCTGGATGGCCGGCGCCAGCGCGTTCGGGAACGCATGTAGCATTACGACGCGCCAGCCGGGAGCGCCCTTCAGGCGAGCCATCTGGACGTACTCGCTCTCGAGAGCCTCGATTGTGGCCGCTCGAGTCATACGCATGATGTAGGGCACCACGACGATGAGCAGCGACAGGACCGGGAGGACCAGCTTCTCCGGCTGTTCCCAGGGCCATGTGCCCGGCGGCAGAACCGACACTGCGGGGAACCACTGGAAGACATTCACAGCGAAGAGAATCACCATGAACACAGCGACCACGTATTCGGGGAGCGAGCTAGCGACCAGTGCTGCGACTGACGTCACATGGTCGACAGGCTTGTCCCGGCGAAGAGCGGCCAGCGCGCCGGACCCGAGCCCCACTATGGCCGCAATGACACTCGTAATCGCTACCAGCACTGCGGAGTTGACCAGCTTCGGGGCCACGTACTCCACTACATCCTTGCCATTGACCAGAGACGTACCGAATCTGCCCTGCACGGCTAAGGTGACCCAGCCCGAGAAGCGGGTCAGCACGGGTTCGTCCAGATGCAGGCGCTTCTCCAGAGCGGCAACTCTTTCAGGGGTGGCGTTCTGGCCCAACGTCGCGACCGCCGCGTTACCCGGGAGCACGGTCGTAGCGAAGTAGACGATGGCGGCGACCGCTACGATCGTGAACGCCCCAATAACGAGTCTGGACGCCAACATCCAGAGCATGGGGTGCGCACGAGCGAAGCGAGCCCTCCGCACCCTGAGAGTCGGCCTCACGACCGCGGTCTGCTTGACTACTGTCTCAGCGGTTGGCGAGCTCATGGGACTGCCGACATCGTTGAGGATGCCATGTCCGGTCTACCCCAAGTGGGCGGCCGTCCCGGAGCGCGACACGGCCGCCCAGCGGGATCGGCGCATAGGCTGTCAGGCGAGGAGCTCACGGCAGCGCATGACCATGTCGATCGTGGACTCGCACGGGACGACCCCCAGTTCGCGCAATTGCGGAGTCACGTCTCGCGGTAGCTTGTCGTCGCTGCTGACATATCCGTTCAGCTGCCCTCCGAGGAATACCGGACAGGAGATACCGCTGTCCTTCATGAGCTTCTTGAGGTTGCGACTGAACTGCAGACACTGGCCATTGTGCGTGCTTATCGCGATTGCAGCAGGCCGGCTGTCGCGTGCAAGCTGCACGAAGTTGACTTCGTCAAGGTCTCTCCCCCCATTCACGACCTCCGCCCCGACGGCCTCCAGGACTTCAGACAGCACGTGAAGGCCGAACGTGTGCGTGTCAGAGCTCCCCACTACGATGCGCCTGCCGCACAGTGATGCTCCCAACCCCGCTGCCCGCACCGCAGCGATCTCGTCGTCGCGCACGCGCTGGCTTCTCTGCATGAGCTCGGTAGGCACCCAAGCGTTGATGGTGCCGTCATGCGCGTCGTCTCGCTGCCGGGGATGCGCAGCTAGCTCCAGATCGACGGGTCCAATGCGACGTAGGGCGAGGAGGACCTGCAGGGGATCGGTCGTGTCATAGCCAAGAGAGGAAATGACGCGAAGGGCATTCTGAGCGAACTCGCGGCCGCGCTCGACGAGCGTGTCCTTGATGCGCAGAATGCCCGCGTAGTCCAACAAGCTCGCGACGTCATCCGCTGCCACCGCCGCTTTCTGACACACCGCAAGGAGTTCGAAGATCTCTTCCGCGCTGGGCACACGCGTCTTCTCATGGATGGGCACCGGCTGGATGGACGCTCCCGTACGAAAGCGCTTCTCCGTCGCGGCGAGGGCGAGCGTCTCCACAGAAGCGCCACCGTAGTTGGACACCGGTACATCAGCGGAGGAATCGATGGTGCTGCCGTAGAGATACGATACGCCTGGGATATCCGTCCTCAGCAGTTGGTCCAGGGCGAGCCAGACAGCGATCTTCGTTGGCAGGTGGCTCATCAGCCCGCCAAGCGACGCCGAGAACCTCGCACCGCACAGATTGCTCACCACGTGATGCTCGATCAGCGTGTAGCCGACGGTGGACACGTGGTCCATGAAATGGCTGGGTGCCCCATCATCGAGATACGTGTCCACCGCCACACGGTCGAAGTGCTTCGCGGCGATGACCGCCACCGCCTTGATGTTGGCCGCAAGTGCACCGATTTCGTCACGCCAACCGGGCAGCGTCCATAGGAACTGCGAGAAGATGCCGTGCGTGGAACAGCCAGCCGCGACGGCGTCGAGGGTGTTCTCCAGCGCCGCTGGTGAGCCGATGTGGAAATCGCCAAACACCGGCTGCATCGGCGCAGCCTGGGCGATGCGAATGTGCTCCTCGCGACCTTCGAGGATGAAGCTGGTCGTTCGCGGTAGACCCTCGCGGGATTCGCGCGGGAGACCGCTCAACGGGCTCGGAATCACCAGCGCTCGGTCGATGCGCACACCCGTTCGCTCGCAAGCGTCGTAGATGTATCGCAGGCCCTCGATTTGCTCGTCGAGCGTCGCGAGACCCATGAGCAGAGACCAGGTGATTTCCCCTCGGGCTGCCATGTCCCGCTTGTACTCGTTCTCGCTCCGATAGCCGCTCTTCGCAGACCAAGCCGTGGTCCCCAGCTCGACAGCAGCTCCAAGCTTCAGGCCTTCATGCACGAGGTCACGTCCCGACGGCAGCGAAGACCGTTCCTCGTCGCTGAGGACCGACGAGACCGGGAAGTCCGGCGTGTCAGTCGAGGCTTCCATCATCTCGCGTTCACCCTCCTCATGGCACAAGACTCCACTGCTCGGATCTACTGACGCAAGCCATCGTCTTGGCCGACGCAGAAACGGCGGTGTTTGGCAGCCAGCGCCCCGTCAGTCTCGGGTGCGGCGGAGCACATCTCCAGGGCAATGATGGCACTCGTCACCAGACCCAACAAGCCTGGGTACCGATAGTTGCTCACTGGCAGAAACCTAGTATGAGGCCCCTTGCCTGGCGTCCGTGTCAACGCTGGTCCGAGATCCCGTGAGCGGCCCCTCGATCGCCCCGACCTCAATGCATGCAAGGCCAGAACTGCCGGAGTTCGTTCCTTTCCCGCGTGCAGCCGCCACGCCACCAAGCCTGTCAAGCACGGCTTCGGCGGGCTTACACTCGAGGTGACACGTGACGACCCACTTGCGAAGTCAGGCCCTGCTGGCCTTCCAGCCTTCCGCGAGACCGCCATTGGCTGCGAGTCATGCAGTCCTCCCGGCCTTGAGGATTTGTGTCCGCTAGCGCCACGCGGGTCGAGGAGCTGACTGCCGCGGCTGGAGATCGCTGGCGGTTCAGGTACTTGGACAAGCTCCCGAGCCGGGCGCCTGCAATCGCGACAGGCTCGGTCGTCTCGCCCGCAAGCGGTGCGCAGACGCGACTGCGTTCGTCAGACGTCGTGCGGAAGCGACCTCCCCGCGGGAGCCGCCCTATCACCCCTGCGCAGGCTCCAGGCGCTTAGGAGTTCCCCCGCGAGAAGCGCGAACAGCGCCAGTGGAATCACGCTCGCCCCGAAGGCATCGACAGTCCATCCGACAAACGCTGGACCGAGCACCCCACCGGTGTAGCCAACCGCCAACACGACGCCGAGTCTTCGCTGATCTACGCCCATTCTCTGAGAGAACCAAGCGACCGTCGTGGGAAAGACCGGGGCGAAGGCCAGACCGGCCACGATGTAGCCTATGCCCGCGCGTTCCCCCAGCGCCATGAGGCTCAGTCCGGCAATCGATGCGGTGAGCGTTACTGTCACCACCCTTCCTGGTGGCATGGAACGCAGGAAGGGCGCGCCGATGAGGCGTCCGGCCGCCATGCTGGCCCAGAAGGCTCCCGTCCAGGCAGCTGCAGATCCAACCGATAGACCACTCGCCAGGAGGTGCGTTGTCGCCCATCCTCCCGTGGCAGACTCAAGAGCGATACAAAGCACGAAGAGCGCGATGAACCCCGTGGCAGATGGCACATGCAGGGGTCTCTTGGGTTCGTCGACGAGAGAGGCTTGAACGCTCGTCCGCGCGACAATGGGGACGGCCACGAGCGCCAGCGCCAGACCTCCGATCACGACGTACGGGATCGTCACGCCGCCAAACGCGCCGCTCATCATGGGCCCAGCGAGCGCGCCGATGCCGAAGCATCCCCCCAGTGCGTTCAAGCGACCAGCGCTCGCCCCCGGCAGACGGCTGAACAGCGAGTTGAAGCAGACGTTGAGGGCTCCGTACCCCAATCCGATGAGCCCCGCAGCGACAAAGGCAAGTGGCAGTGAGCCGACGTAGGCAAACATGAGACAACCGCCAGCCAGAGTCATTGTGGATGCCGACGCAAGAAGCCCGAGTCTGCGCCGTGGCGCCGCAAGAGCCCAGAGCACCATGCCGACCACCGCACCTGTGAAATGGGCGCTCACCACGAGGCCAACCTGCCCAGCGCTGCCTCCGAAACGTGCTCGCAGCTCAGGGATGGCCGGACCATAGAGGCCCTGCGCCGCACCCATCACCGCGAAGAGAAGGAAGCCGGCCGCCAGTGTCGGCGCCGATTTCTGGACGAAGATCCGCAGGACGCGGTGAGAGTCCGGCATTTTCGGCTGGAGAGGCAAGCTCTAGGCGACGCCTCGCCCCGTCGCGGACACCAGGCCGAGGGCAAGGACGCGTTGTCGACGTCTACGTGATCGACCTAGCGCCCGTAGCCACAGGCGCAGTAGTCGACGAAGGCATGGATTGGACGCATGAGCGCGTGGCTGAGGCTGACCCGGTCGCGAGGCATAGGACATGTGCCAAGACGCGCTCGCGCGGGCTGGCCGTGTTTCGCGCCTCGTGACCATCCATGGCAAGCACGTCCCAGCGAATCCCGAGAATCGATTCGATGCGCTGGCAAATGGGTGCCAGATGAGGGTCGGAGCCTGACTCCTCCTTGCACACCTCGTGATGATCGACATGCCGGCCACAGTCGGCGCGATCATGTTCAGCCTCCAGCGATAGGCAGCATCACGCGGACCTCGTCGCCCTCGGTGATAGGGGTCTCCAGCCCCTCGCGCTGCATGACGCTGCGCCCATTGATGAAAACGCTGACCCAGACACCGCCGTCGGCTCGGAAGATGCGCGAGCGCAGAGCCGGTCGGATTCGACAGAGATTCTCGAGGACCTCACGGACGGTCCGCCCTTCGCATTGAAGGTCCGAAGCCTGCGGGTGACTGAGTGCTCCCGTGAGTACGACGGCGGCGATTGGCATCGTCATGCACCTCCCGGCGATGCCGACCTCCCCGCGCGATCAGCCTTGACGTCGACCGCCAAGACATGCGGGTTCTGACAGAAGGCGATGCACTGCGGATCCCCGAGACAGAGGTCGCACTTGACGGCCGTGTTTCTTTCAGGGTGGGCACGGATGACGGCGGTCGGGCAGACGCCATAGCACTCTCCGCAACCGGTGCACGTCGCCTCATCCACGACCAGGACAGTGCCTTGGAAGGTGTCGCCAAGGTTCCGCTTCGCGGAGAACTCCCCGCCTATGGCCATCGTGATGTCCTTCGTCACGATCGCCCCCTCGGGACACGCCGCCTGGCACTTGGCGCAAGACGTCTGCAGACAGGTGTGGCCTTTGATCTCCGCGGTCGTCGGGTTGACGTCGGCGAACAGTCGCGCCGTGGAAGGACGATATGCACCCTCGTGCTGTGCGGAGCACGCGTACTCACACATGTGGCAGCCGGTGCATCTCTTCGATGAGATCATGACGTGTGTCATCCGTGTCCCTTTCGAGTGAGAAGCACCGCTGGCCTTCAGACTCTGGCGTCGATCCCGAGCGCGTCTAGCTTCGCCTCGGTCGGCGTGCCGGAGGCATCCCATCCGCGCAACTCATAGTACTCGGCAAGTCCGCGAGCGAAGCGATCCGCACCAATGTACCTGCCCGCAGAGGGACCCGACGAGAATGCCCCGCCCGGCTCGATCAGGCGTGCCGGCACCGTGTCCGCCTCGACCGCCTGCCGGATGTTGAACAGTCGGCTGAGGTTCCAGGCGCGCTCGCCGATGCGCATGAGCTCGTCGTCGCTGAAGTCGTCGTCCCAGACGTGACGCAGCAGCTGCCGCATCTCCTCCAGCTCCAGAGCCCAGAACTCGCACCAGATGCCGGTGTACTTCACCGAGGTGAAGTTCTGCCAATGGATGTTGACGGCCGCCTTTCCGTCGAGGGAATCGGGAGGCAGGCTGCCCCCGAGGATCTCATCGGCCTGCACGTAGGAGCGCTGGTGGCAGCCGCCCCGATCGGCGGTGGCATAGGCGAGGCTCATGCCGAAGGTCCCACGCGGATCGTAGCCGGGCAACTCGAGGTTCTTGACCTGCATGGCGATCTCAGGATGACCGTACCTTGCGGCGAGCTCCCGGGCGCCGAGGGCGAGCTCGGCGCCGATGCCGTCGCCACGGGCGATGAGTGCCGGTGCGGCGAGATAGCCCTCCGCGTCGCCGAATCGCATACCGAAGTCGTGGATGCCGCGTTCGGTCATGTCCATGGCCTGAGCGACCACTCCACCCGTGGAGATGGTGTCCATGCCGAGGTCGTCGCAGGCGAGGTTGAAGCGAAACAGCGTCTCGGCGTCACCGATGCCGCAGTTGGCGCCGCAGATGGCCACGGTCTCGAACTCGGGTCCCTCGCCCCGTGCGTCGCCGATGACGTGGAAGTTGCGGCAGCCGATCGCACACTGCGAACAGGCGCGCTTCTTGAGCCTGACCTTCATATAGGCGCGCGAGTTGATGTTGTCGTTGCCCTCGAACTGGCCCTGCGACCAGTTCCTCGTCGGCATCGCGCCGGCGACCTGCACCATGTCGACCAGGGCGAGCGTGCCCTCTTCGTGCGCCCAGAGGTTGGCCGGGGTCAGGATGTAGTCCTTGTGGATGCGGCGCAGGTCGGCAAGGAAGGCCTGCGCATCACCCACTGAGACCGAACCAGTGCCCCTGACCGCGATCGACTTGACGTTCTTGGCGCCCATCAGCGCGCCGGCACCACCGCGGCCGGCTTTGTGATACTGGTCGGTCGAAAGACAGGCCCACGGCAGCAGCCGCTCGCCGGCAGGACCGTTGGACATGAACTTGGCGTTGGTGTCCAGGTCCCGGCGCAGGGTCTCTTCCAGCTGGGCGATACCCATGCCCATGTACTTGTCGGCCTGGCGCAGCTCGACGACGTCGTCGTTGATCCAGACGAGCGTCGGCTGACTCGCGGTCCCAGTCAGGATGAGCGCGTCGTAGCCCGCGAACTTGAGCTCGGGGGCAAACGACCCGCCGACGTAGGAGTCGAGGATCGTCCCGGTCGCTGGGCTCTTGCAGCCCACTACCAGGCGAGAACAGGTCGTCACGCCAGTCCCCGCGAAGGGGCCGGTGAAGAACATCAACGGGTTGTCTGGCGACAGCGGCGCTGCGCTAGGGGGGACCTCGTTCAGGAGGTATCGGAACAGGAGCCCCTTGCCCCCAATGTACTGGCGCGCCCACTCCATGTTGAGGGGCACGACGGCGACCGAACCCTCGGTCAGGTCGATGCGCAGAACCCTGCCCTGGTAGAAGTCCACTCGTCAGTCCTCCATGATGCCGGCACCCCGCCCGCCTCGAACGGGCGGGGTGCCGGCGGCGCCTCACGTTGGCGCGTCGCAGCGTTCAGGCCAGCGCGCTGAGCGCCCCACGAACGGGGTCTGGCCCTTGGGAGCGACAGCCGCGAACACCACGGCTACTCTCCCATATCTCCATGACCTGACCCCATTCGCTGGTCCGGTTCCTATGATAGCTCCTGAGCCAGCTCCGGCATGAGTCTGGGCGATGCGTACTCAGCAAGTTGGAAGCCTCGGCAGGCAGGAGTCTCCGGTGCTGGCAGCAGTCCGCCGAGGGAGCCGTGTGGGCACAGGTTGTAGTACTCACGCTTCCAACGATCCATTGGGATCTACGCCTCCTTGCGTATTCCGCTCCAAGCCGAACACTGATTCCGCTCCAAGCCGAACACTGATTCCACGGCAAGCCGAACTGAAGCGCGCCGGGTAAAGTGGAGGCTCCGAGATTCAGGAGGAGCGAATGCCCCGAGGTACCAAGTTCCCACAGGAGATGCGCGAGAGGGCCGTGCGCATGGTCGCCGAGATCGGCGAGCCG
>Ga0066797_1000596_pt1 | contig 10698 bp, 12 predicted proteins | sample PersoiDNA2013193_FD_76335 | JGI IMG/M metagenome (GOLD analysis project Ga0066797, IMG submission 76335) | Permafrost soil microbial communities from the Arctic, to analyse light accelerated degradation of dissolved organic matter (DOM) -... | ecosystem: Environmental > Terrestrial > Soil >... | reverse complement strand
GACCTGGAGCGGAGCGCAAGTTGCGAGCGAAGTGCGGCCATGAATCAGGTCAGACCGCCACGGGCCTGATCGGGGCGGGCGCTCTCCGGGGTTGGAGGATCGGTGGTGTGTTCAGCAGCAGCCAGTACAGGCCCAGGCTCTTCACGGCGTCCGCGAACTGCACGAAGTCGACCGGCTTGACGATGTAGCTGTTGGCCCGCAGCGCGTAGCCACGCGTGATGTCGCGCTCCTGGTTCGAGGAAGTGAGAAGGACCACCGGAAGATTGGTTGTGCGTGGATCTTTCCGGATAAGCTCCAACACTTCGAGGCCGTCCAGCTTCGGCAGCTTGATGTCCAGCAGCACCATTCGCGGCATTGCGGGATCTCGGTCGGCGTAAACGCCTTCGCAAAACAGGTAGTCGACCGCAGCCTGGCCGTCTTTGACCCACTCGATGCGGTTGGCCACTTTGCTCTTGACGAGGCTCCGAATCGTGAGCTTCGCGTCACTGGGGTTGTCCTCGACCAGGAGGATCTCGACGGGTTGCTCCTGGATCATGAGTATGTCGGCGGTCATGTCTTCGATCAATGGTGATTTCCTCCAACAGTGAAATAGAACGTGGCGCCATGGCCAAGGCTGGCGAGCGCCCACGCTGTCCCGCCGTGACGGCTGGAAATGCGCATGACGGTCGCAAGGCCGACGCCGGTACCCTCGAACTCGTCGGCTGCATGAAGCCGCTGGAACACTCCGAAGAGCTTCCCCGCGTGGGCCATGTCGAAGCCCACCCCGTTGTCGCGCACGAAATAGCAGACGCGGCCTTCTTGCTCCTCCGCGCCGGCCGTGATCCGGGCGGGATCGCGGCCGGCGGTGAACTTGATTGCATTGGCCAGCAAGTTGGTCCAAACCTGTTGCAGGAGTGCCGGATCGCCAAGGCATTGAGGCATGGGTTCGACGTTCAGCTCGATCGATCGTCCCTCCCTGATCACCGCGAGGCCGTCGGCAGCGCGCCGGGCCAGCCGGAACATGTCCACGTCGCCTTTTTTCAGCTCCTGCTTGCCGAGGCGTGCGAATGCGAACAGATCGTCGATCAATCGACCCATGCGCACCGCATTGCCGCGAATCTCGGCGAGCGCGTCCAGCGCCTCGGCGTTCAACTCGCCAGGTGCTTCCTCGACCAGCACGTCAACAAAGCCGTTGATTGCCCGTAGCGGCGTACGCAGGTCGTGGGCCACACTCGAAGCGAACGATTCCAGCTCCTCCGTGCGCTCCTGGACACGCACCTCCAGCGACTGGTTCGCCTCGCGGAGGGCATCCTCGGCGCGGAGCCGCGCTGTGATGTCGCGGTTGACCTCGAGGATTCCAGAAGCCGCATGGGCGCCGTCTCTGAGGACTGCCCACCGTGAGTCGACCACCAGCTCCTCGCCACTCTTTGTGGTGTGTTTGAGGCGGCCGTCCCAGTGGTCGGATTCGCTTGCCTTGGAGACCATCTCGGCGAAGCTGGCCGGTGCGACCCTCTTGAGGAGCTGACCCCCGACCTGGCCTATCGCCTCCAGCGCCGTGTATCCGTAGAGGTCCTGGGCGCCGCGATTCCAGTACCTGATGCGATCATCGACAGGACCCAACACCACGATGGCGTCATGGGCGAGGTCGATCAGCGCTGCCTTTTCGCTGAGCTCTTGCTGTAGACGAGCCAGGTCCTCATTCGCTGTCGAGTGTTGGCCGTTTTTCGCCGGGCGTGCGCCAATCGGGGGCGGTGGCCGCGGGGCCCGCGTGCCGAGTCGTGAAGCCATAGCTCCAGTAATACTCCCGACCGCTCGGCGAATCACCCTCCAAAAGCGGGTCTAGTGCCCATGCAACTTAAGGGCGACACATCCCCGCCCTGGGTCTAGCGTCAACCCGTGTCGCCATCAGAGTGAGCCGCTGATCGAGTGCGCCTGCTCATCGTCGAGGATCTACCGTCTGACGCAAAACTGATCACCGACCGACTTCGTCGCGACGGTTATGAGGTCGAATCGTCACGGGTGGACAGCGAAGTGGCTTACCGGGCTGCCCTGAACCCGGAAATTGACGTGATCCTCAGCGACAGCGAGATGCCCGCATTCAGCGGGGAACGCGCTCTCGAGATTCTCAACGAATCCGGCCTCGACATACCGCTCATCATCGTGTCCGGCACGATCGGGGAAGAGGCTGCAGCCGGGCTCATGCGCGAGGGGGCGGCGGACTATGTCTCCAAAGACAAACCTGCCCGCCTGGGCATGGCCATCTACAGGGCCATGGCGGAGGCGGAGGTGCGTCGAGGTCGTGAAAAGGCCATTGGCGATCTGCGTGTCGCGGAAGCTCGCTTTCGAGCACTGTTCGAATCCGATGTCATCGGGATCATCCAGGCCAGCCCGGCCGGCCAGATTCTCGAGGGGAACAGCTATTTCCTATCGATGGTCGGCCGGACGCCGGCGGATCTACCCCTCGATTGGGCGGCCATGACGCCCGATCAGTTCAAATCGAGGGATCTCCGCGCGCTGCGGGAGCTCGAGCTGCACGGCCGCACATCGCCCTGGGAGAAGGAGTTTATCGACCAGGAGGGGAGGGCGATTCCAGTCCTGGTGGGAAGCGCCAAGCTCGCGAACGGCTCCCTCGTGTGCTTTGTCGTCGATCTGACGGAGGCAAAGGCGGTCCAGGCCAACCTGGAGAGTGCGAAATCGGAGCTCGAGAGCTCCATCGAGCAGCTGACGCAAACGCAGGAGGCCGTGATTGCCGAGGAGCGGCTTCACGCTCTCGGTCAGATGGCCGCCGGCATCGCTCACGATTTCAACAATTGCTTGAGCCCGATCATCGGCCTGAGCGAGCTCATCCTGAGCCGGCCGAAGCTCATCGAAGATCACGACAAGGTCTTGAAATATGTTGGAACGATTCACAAGGCAGGTCGCGATGCAGCCCTGGTGGTCAGCCGGCTGCGCGACTACTACCGCGAGGCGGCCACGGGCGATGAATTCGAGGTGGTCGACCTCAAGCGGATCGTCGAAGACACGATCGAGTTCACCCGTTCGCGATGGTCTGACCAGGCCATGGCCTCCAACACCGAGTACGAGGTCGCTACGAAGCTGGACGAGGCCAACGTGGCGGGATCGCCGTCACAGCTCCGAGAGCTGCTCGTGAACCTGATATTCAACGCCCTCGACGCGATGCCGCAGGGCGGCAAGCTCAGCCTGAGCGTCAATCGCGACTCCGCGCGCCCAGGAATCGTCACACTCGAGGTGGCTGACACTGGTGTCGGTATGACGGACGAGGTTCGGAAGCGATGCATGGAGCCGTTCTTCACGACAAAGGGGGCCCGCGGCACAGGCCTCGGCCTGGCGACCAGCTACAGGATCGTCAAGCGGCATCACGGTGAGATCCAGATCGAGACCGAGCTCGGGCATGGAACGCGAATGATCATCGCGCTGCCAACCATTTCGGCAAAACCGCTCGCGGAGACGCCCAAGGGGGCGGCGGCCCTGCCGGCGATGCGCATCCTGCTGATCGACGACGAGGAAGTAGTTCGCAACGTGATCGCGGAATACCTGTTTGCCGACGGGCACAAGGTGGATCTGGCCGACGGGCCGGGCGCCGGGCTCCGCAAGATCCATACCGGGCCTTATGACCTGATCATCACGGACCGTGCCATGCCTGAGATGAGCGGCGACCAGCTCGCGGTCCAGGCAAGGCGCATAGCGCCCGGTGTTCCAATCGTCATGCTCACGGGATTTGGGGATTTCATGAACGCGGCGGACGAGCAGCCCGAGGCGGTTGACGTCGTCGTCAGCAAACCGGTCACGATCGACGCTCTCCGCGCTGCGATGGCGACCGCCATGCGCCGCACGCGAGAGGTGACCACCGCTTCTTAGACAAAGTCCGGGGCCTTTGCCTTGATGATCGGAGGTCCTTTGGCTCTCATTGAAATCGACTGATCGCACCACGCTTTAGTTCGGGCGCATGGGCGCCGGCTCAGTCCATTCTTTTCGAAAAGAGGGAAATGACGATGAAAGCACTCGTATATCACGGCCCCGGACAGAGGTCTTGGGACACTGTTCCCAACCCGACCATCCAGGCACCGACCGACGCCATAGTCAAGATCGACACAGCGACGATTTGCGGTACCGACCTGCACATCCTCAAGGGCGACGTGCCGGCGTGCAAGCCCGGCACCATTCTCGGCCACGAAGCGGTGGGCACCATCGTCGAGACCGGAGCTGCCGTCACCAACTTCCAGATCGGCGACCACGTCCTGGTTTCCTGCATCACCTCGTGCGGGAGCTGCCGCTTCTGCAAGGAGGGCCGCTACGGGCAGTGCACGGGCGGCGGAGGCTGGATCTTCGGCCACCTGATCAACGGGCTGCAGGCGGAGTACGCGCGTGTCCCGTTTGCGGACAACTCCCTCTACAAGGTTCCGTCAGGGTTGACCGACGAGCAGGTGCTCTTCCTGTCGGACATCCTTCCGACTTCGTTCGAGGTTGGTGTCCAGAACGGCGACGTCCGGCCTGGCGACACCGTCGCGATCGTCGGCGCGGGCCCGATCGGCCTGGCAGCTGTCATGACCGCCAAGCTCTACACCCCGGCGCACATCGTCGTAATCGACCTTGACGATGGCCGGCTCGCGAAGGCTAAGGAGTTCGGCGCTGACGTCACGATCAACAACGGCCGCGAAGACGCGGTCAAGCAGGTCCTCGAGCTGACCCGCGGCCTCGGCGCCGACGTGGCCGTAGAGGCTGTTGGAACGCCGGCCACCTTCGAGCTGGCGGCGGAGCTGATCCGGGCCGGCGGGAGGCTGGCGAACGTGGGCGTGCACGGCAAGCCCGCGACGCTTCACCTCGAGAAGCTCTGGATCAAAGACGTCACGATCACAACCGGGCTGGTGGACACGCGCACGATCCCACAGCTCCTGTCCCTGATCGAGGGCGGCAGGCTCGACCCGACCGTCCTGGCCACCCATCACTTCCCGATGGACGAGGCGATGCAGGCCTACGACGTGTTCGGAGCCGCGGCCAAAACCCACGCGCTGAAGGTCGTTCTCAACGGGACTCCGGTGTCGACCGAGAGGACGTCAAAGGTCGTGGCCAAGACCGCGGTCTAGGTTCGCGAACTGCCCTACGGAGCGCGCCGATCGCCGGCGCGCTCCTCTTTTTTGAGCACGAATCAGCTAGCGAATATCGAGGTGCAGGTCGAGGGCCGGGGCGTCGTCCTGCTTTCCGATGATGACCAGGGCCGCGCCCTCGGCCGGCCCGATGGTCATGGTTGTCGAGCTATTGAAGAAGTTCTGGTTGGCGCCGAGCCGTCCGTCCGTGTAGCTCGGAAAGGCGGCGACGGCCTTGTCCTTCGCGCCGACCACGCCGGCAACCGTGAGGTTGCTCTGCGTGAATGGCACCCGTATCGAGGCCCCGATCCCGATGCCGACGTTGAGCAGGCTCAAGAGGATGCCGACGGTGAGCACGAAAAAGAAGAGGCCGCCACCACACCCGCAACCCCGGTTGCGATACCGCCCGCGTGGCCGACCCTCGCTCATCGCAGAAAGCCTACTCAGTCCAGGCCCGGTTGCGGCTACCAAGCCCGTGTAACCTGGGGATCACAAGGAGGTAGAGCCAATGACAGATACGAACACGAAGGAGGCCTGGACTCGCTTCCAGGCGGACATGAAATCGCTGGCGTCGGACCTGCACCGCCATTACAAGGACGCGGACGACGACACGAAGGCGGCGGAGATCAACAGCGCCCTGCGGCAAATCGGGCAGGCCACTGAGAAGTTCTTCGCCTCGCTGGATGTCGCGGCGAGCGATCCTGAGGTGCGGGCCAGCACAAAGCAGGCGGCGCGATCGTTTGGCAATGCGCTGGCCGGGACGTTTCGCGAGGTCGGTGAGGAGCTGGACAAAGCTCTCCGGCAGAAGCCCACGCCCAAGTAGCGCTTCGCGCGGCGATTCAGGTAAGCGACACCTCTTAGGCAAGGGGAACCTAGCCGATCATTCTCCGCGCGCGCCAAGGGCGGCGGTTTGGGCCGTTCGGCTGCTGTTGAGGTCTTTTGCGATGGCGGCCGCCCACCAGTCGATCGCGCTCCAGTCGCGGAAGTCCCCGTACGGCGCCTTGACTCCTTTGACCATGGCCCGCTCGACCAACGACAGTCGATCCTTGCTCATCGCCCCAGCGAAGAGCCGGTGCTGCACGACGTTCAGCGAGGTCTCGAGCTCAGCGATCTGCGGGGGATCAACTCCCGGCTGGTCGCCCGGCGGTCCGGAGCTGAACAGCCAGACTCGAGAGCGGGCCAGCTCCGGCCGCACCCTTTCCACGAATTCGGTGGCTTCTTTCATCCAACGCCCGATGTAGACGGCGCTGCCGATCACGACTCCGTCGCAGGCATCGAGCTCATCGACGCGGTTCGCGGGCCGAAGGTCTGCCGTCACGCCGTTCTGCTCGAGGCCGGAGGCGATCCTCTCCGCGATCTCCTGGGTCGATCCGTGCTTGCTCGCGTACGCGATGAGGACGCGCATGGCCGTCAGCCCCTTGCGGCCGTCAGGCGGCGATCCAGGTGGCGGAAGTAGAACGCGAGCGGGATCAGGCCGATGACGAAGATCACCGCGAACATCGGGACCGCAGCCGCCGAAGCAACAGTCGAAGCAGGGTCGGCCGCGTGGCCCATCCACTGGTCGACCGCGACACCGATGGCCTCGATTTCGTACGTGACGAGCATCGCCCCTGCGATGACGTAGCCCCACGCCTGCCGCCGCCACAGCCACACTGCGGACACCGCCATCAGCGGCAGCCAGAAGGCCAGGTCCTGGACGTACAGGACGCTGGTCGGCATGCCCGTGCCGTCCAGGAACGAGGGGGAAGAGGTGCTCAGGACGCCCGGCACTACGTTGCGCATCCAGGCGAGGAAGTTGAGCGCGACGATCACGAGCGCGTAGGTCGCAATCGCACGCGCTGGCAACTTCGGCGAAAAACGCTCACGAAACGACTCGACCCCGAGGCCCCGGATCACCATCGCGGTCGACCAGGTCCCCAGCGACAGCATCGCGACGTAGAGCAGGAACAGGTTGTTGAACGGAGTCATGAAGAGGAACAGCGTGGAGTTGTACAGGATGTATCCCACGGCCCCCAGCCACACGATCTGGGCGCGCGCCGATCCGCGAGCCGAGTACCACATCGCAATCGCGAGGGCCGGGACGGCAATCAGCAGGACGACAAGGGCGGTACCTCGCGCGGAACCGTTCATGACCGCCGTGCCTCGGAGCACGCCTGGAACCAGGGCCGTCCCGGCGGCGGCGATGGCCGCGACGACCGCGAGAGATCCGGAAAGCCAGTAACCGGTCTTTGCGATGGGCAGCGCACTGCTGCTCTCCCGGCGTGCGCGACTCGATGCCGGGGCTTTGAGGGTGCTTGCGGTTGCCATGGTCTTTTGCTCGAGCCTCCATGTGTGCCTGGTGAGTTCTCACCTCAATTTCGCCCATGCGGCTCGCGATTGAGAGGGCCGGGCGGCCTGCCGGCGGAGTGCCGGTCGGGCCCGCCACAAAGGAAAAGGGCCGCTTGCGCGGCCCTCTGGTTCTTTGCGAATTTGCGCTGACTAGGTGCGGGCGGCTGCCTTGCGCGGGGCGTAGTACTGGCGCCAGATCAGGCGGTGGATGGGGATCCAGCGTGGAATATCGCGAAGAATCGGAATGAACGGAACGAGGGCCAACGCTGCGGTAAGCAGCGTCATGAGGAGGATGATCCCCAGGTCTGCGTTCCCTGCATTCAGGCCGATGATCCCGGTGTCGCTGTTGAACGGAAACACCTGATACCACATCGTGTAGAGCCACAACCACGTCTGTCCGGGGTAGCTGCCGGTCTCGTTCATCATTCCCCACAGGCTTCCCGTCAGGTGGGCCTGGTCGGCAAGTCCGGACAGGTATCCGCCGTCGCCGATGAAAAGCAGCGGCTGCGTGTAGTCGGTCTGGTAGAAGCGCCCGTTGATTGTGAGCAGCCCATCGAGGCCGCCCGACTGTGCGACTCCCAGCAGGTTGGACATCATGACGGGCAGCGGGCCGTAGTCGCCCGTGACCACGACCACATTGCCGTCCGTGACTGTCGCGTCGGCAAGCGCTTTGGTATAGGCGTCCAGCCACTTGCTCTGCTGGTCCGAGCTGGCGTTCTGCCAGGCGGCGAGCGCAGTTCCGAGGACCGTGTTGCTGAAGCTCGCCCGCTGTAGGGGTTCAATCACGAACGCGTTGGCCGAATCGATTGGGATGCGGACTCCGAACCACTTCTGGGGTGCGATCGGACCCCAGCTCTGTCCGGGTCCCACAGAGTCGTACGGAGGACCGTAGGCGGCGCTCCCCGTCGCACCGGCGAGCTCGTTGGTGGCCGTGGTGACCAGGTCCACGGGGTCCTGCTGGGCCCACGCGGCGATCGTGACCGGCGCCACATCGGGCGAGGAGAGGATGGCCGCAATCAACACGGCGAGCACGCCAACGCCCGCGATGGCCAGGACGAGCTCCTTGACGAGGTCGTAGGGCACCATTCGCACGCTGCGGTAGTACTCCTCTTGAGTCGCGCCCATCGATTTGATCATCGCGCGCCTCCTTCGGGGTCGATTGGTTTCACAACGCCGCGGGAGCGCACCATGACGATGTGGGCGACCACCAGGATCGTGACCCCGATCGGCAGCAGCATCATGTGCAAGCCATACATCTGGCCGAAGTTCAAGACGTTGAAGAATGCTCCCGCACCGGCGCCGTTCATGGCGTCCTTGGCATTGAGCGCGATGAACTGGCCGTCGAAATTCTGCTGTGAGAGGTAACCGGTGAACGCGGTGAGAATGCTGATTCCGAAGATCACGACGCCGATCATCCAGGTCGCCGCGCGACCGCTGCGCCAGCCGGCCATGAAGTACTGGCCCCAGAGATGCAAAACCATAAAGATGAAGAACAGCTGAACCGACCAGAAATGGAGGCTGTTGAAGAACTTCCCGAGGTGTGAGTCGTGCCACCACTGGGGTCCCATGAACGAGAGGACGACGCCGCTCAAGATCACCCAGAACAGCGCCGCGATCGTGACCACCCCGAATACGTAAACCCAGGAACCGACGTAGTAAGGCTGCCGGTCGGGGAGAAGGTGGTCCATGGGGAGGTGGCGGTCGATCCCCTGGCGGAGACGCACCGTCCAGCTCTCTGGCTTCCCCGGCGTGCTGCCTCCGACGCTACTTGGCGCCGACATCGTCACCCTCCCCAGCGTGCGGGAATGGTGCGATGAGCGCGATCGCGAAAAGCACGATCATGCCGCCGATCACGATCAGGTTCGGCACGGAAATGAGGATGAATCCCCAGTGAAAGTAAGTCGCCGGCGTATCCATACGTTTCTCCTTTATAACCCTCGGGCGTCAATGTGAACCTGCCCACCCGATGTGTCAACAGGGCCTGATGGCCCTATGCGCATAGGGACCCCGCCTCTTCTCGCGGTCGACGGCCGACCACATCGGCCACGCCTTGAGGCGTTCAATAGGAGCTGTGGCTCGAAGGGAGGCGCGGGCGGTCCGGACCGGCGCGTCGCCGTCATCGTGGGAGACGGCGGTGCTGGAGTCGCTTCCGGACGGCGTGCTGGTGGTAGAGGAAAACGGCAGGATCGTGTACGTCAACCGGCAAGCCGAGAGGCTTACCGGCTACGGGCGCGACGAGTTGTTGGGGCACTCGATCGAGCTGCTCGTGCCGGCTGGCCTTCGGGCGGCTCACAGAGACGAACGCCGCGATTATTCCGCCCGCCCGAAGCCAAGGCCGATGGGCCCTCCTGATCGCGATTTCCGCGTGAGGCGGAAGGATGGCTCCGAGTTCGTGGCCGACATCGCGCTCGGCCCGATCGGGGCGCCGGGAAACACGTCCGTCGTCGCCGCGATCCGAGATGCAACTGAACGCAGAAAGTTGGAACACGATCTCGAGCATAGGGCTCTGCACGATCCGCTCACCGGTCTCGCGAATCGCACGCTGTTCTTCGATCGCCTCAACCAGGCGATGCTGGGCTTCAAACGTACGCGCCGTCCGGTCGCCCTGGTGATGCTCGACGTCGACGGCTTCAAAACGGTGAACGACACGTTCGGCCACGTGGCCGGCGACGAAATCCTGCGCCGGCTGGGGACCAACCTCGAGGCGGGTCTTCGCTCGACGGACACGGTCGCACGGCTCGGCGGTGACGAGTTCGCATGGATCCTGCCCGACTTCGCAAGTCCGGAGGCTGCGGTCCGAAGGGTCAGGGCGCTGCTGCGGTCCTTAGCGCAGAACTATTCAGTCGATGGACATCAGATCCGCGTCGGCATCTCGGCCGGCGTGGCGTTGTTCCCGGAAGATGGCTTGCACCCGGATGCGCTGATGCGTCACGCAGACCTCGCCCTGTACACGGCCAAAAGACAGGGCGGTGGCCTCGCCCTGGTCGGCCGGCATGGCCGACGCGCGGGAACCCGCCGGCACGAAACCAGATCCCGCGTGCGTGAATGACCTTCTTCTCGAACGTGTCGCCGGCACCTAGCTGACCGCGAACGTCAGATCGGTATCCCCGTCGCGCCGGGCTATCACCCTGACGAGGTCGCGCCGGCTGAGGATGCCGACCACGCGGCGTCCCTGCACGACCGGGACGCGCTTGATGCCCGCGTCGAGCATGGCTCGGGCCGCCTGTGACACCTCGCTTCCGGCCGAGACCGTCAGGACTTCTCTGGTCATCACTTCGACCACAGT